>Ga0187892_10000144_pt1 | contig 176338 bp, 153 predicted proteins | sample MA1701073metaG_FD_139345 | JGI IMG/M metagenome (GOLD analysis project Ga0187892, IMG submission 139345) | Bio-ooze microbial communities from a basaltic lava cave in the Kipuka Kanohina Cave System on the Island of Hawaii, USA - MA170107-3 metaG ...
CCAGCAGCGCGCCTTCGATTTGCTCGGCGTCTCCCACCGGATGTAGGCAGGAACAGGAAGCCGTGATCCGCCGATTCCCTAATCCAATCGGCATCCTGCGCCTTTTGTCAGCGGGAACTTCGGGCTAGCGAGGTATCGGCAGCCGGCACTGTCGCGATATCGACGACGTTCCCGCATCATCGCGGGGCGATGCCGGCGGCACCGATCGCGTCAGGTACCCGTCGGCTGCCGCCGGCCTGTCGTCATCCACCAGATCACGACGCCGGCCCATGCGACCAGCAGCACACCGGCGAGGACCCAGAGGGTGTTGCCGTATCGGCGAAACAGTGACTGGGCAGCTACGATCTCGAGGGTCGTCGGAACGATGACGGACTGGTGCACGGCACCGTCGTCATACTCGGCAGTGGCGAACACGGCGTATCGGCTACCGGGAAGCGCTCCCCGGTTCAGCAGCGGGACCTCAACCTCGCGCTCCTCCCAGGGCGCAAGCTCAACCGCCGGGACCGGGCTCGGCGATTCGATGCTGTCCGGCAGTTGCACGCCGACGGTCACCCGTCGTGGATCGGCGCTCAGGTTCTTCAGCCGCACCCGCAGCGACCCCGAGGTGGCAAGTGCATCCGCGGCCGCCTCGAGCATGCCGAGCTTCCCGGGTGGCGGGACACCGACGGTGACGGTACCGACGTGGAGCGCATGGAGCGGATAGGCGTTGGCGTCGGTGTAACTCACCGTGATCCGATACGGCCAGCGACCCGTTCCCAACTCCGGCACCGGGAGCTTCAGGTTCGCCTCCAGGGTCTCCCCCGGGCGCAGGAGCGGACGGATCTCGCCCGCCACCGTCTGATCACGAAAGTGGCAGGCGGGCGTCACCGAATGCGCCGCCTCGTCACCCTTGTTGCGGACGCTCAGCGTGACCGTGAGCTCAGCACTCGCGACGCTCGCATTGGCCGCGAGCTCGAGACTGATACTCCCGGCATCCGCGGGGCTCGCAGGACCCAACCAGGAAAGCACGATGAGAAACAGCCGAGACAGCCGGACCGTGAAGGCACGTCGGCCGCCGTAGCACCCGGGAGGTTTCATCGCCGAATCACCTCTTCACGCGCACGCACGCCGTGACGGCGGCGCCGCGGCTTCCCCGACTGAGTTTGCGGGACGTGCTCGGCGATCGCAACCGGCGAACGCGCCCGACGAGAAGGCGGGGTCAGGGAATTGACGGATCACGGGTGCACGTAGCCGAGCTCTTCGAGATTTTTCCGCGTCGCATCATCGAGCTCGCCGTACCCGCCAGCGTTCCCGCGCTCGACGACTCCCATCACCTCAACGACGTATCCGACCTCCGACTTCTCCCGCCTTTTGTTGAACTGCCCGGTGTGAAAGCAGAACGCCTTGTCGTTTCCCTGCCCGCGCAGGCTGACATGGGTCGTTTCGACCCCATCCGTGAGCTCGCCGAGCCGAACCTCGAACGGCAGATGATCCACCGTCTTCACCGTCTTCCCCTGCACCTTCAGACACCCCCAGGGGTCGCCGACGCAGGGGGTCGTGAGCTTCGGATCGTCCCATTTCCGGTCGCTCGTCGCGAAGGGCTGCTTGATCGTGCTGCCCTCCAGGAGCTCGATCACGATCCGGGCGCCCGGGTCGGGCACCGGCAGCGTGAAGCAGTAGTCCTCGTCGCGCGAGCTGCTCCGTATGCGCGCGTAGAATCGGCTTCCCTCCACCGCCACGTCGCGAAAGTCGAAGTCCGCGCTGTACGCCCCGCATTTGCCGTCGGTCTGCTGGAAACCATCGAGCGGCGGCATGCTGTCACTCATCCACCGGAAGAGCACGGCCTTCAGCCGGTCAACGACATCAGGCCGCTCGGCAGCGCGGTTCAGGGTCTCGAGGGGATCCATTTCGAGATCGTAGAGCTCGAACAGAGTCCCCTGCATGACCGATCGCGCCTCGGGGGCGGGCACGTAGATCAGCTTCCACTTGCCGTCCCGTACCGTGCGCTCGTAGTCGCGATTGTAGCCCGCTTCGTTGAACACGTACTCGGCAACGTGTTCTTGCTTGCCCGTCATGACGGGGACGAGACTCGCCCCGTCCATCGGCCAGCGTCGTTCCTGACCGACCAGCTCGAGAATCGTCGGCACGATATCGTTGGAAGACACCGGGTGGCGGACGACGCGAGGCGCGAGGCCGGGCACGTACACCAGGAGCGGGATGCGGCTCACGTCGTCGTAGGCGAACCGCCCGTGATCGAAGTACCAGTCATGCCCGCCGAGAGCCTCCCCGTGGTCGGCGGTGAAGACGAGCACCGTCTTCTCCGACAGCCCGCGCGCCTTGAGATCATCCACCACGGCACCGACGTACTTGTCGGTATAGGCGATCTCGGCATCGTACTCCGCGATGTAGTAGGCAACCTCGGTCTTGTCGTCTTCAGCCATCGGGCCCGGGATGCCGTTGATGCCGAACGTCCGCCAGGTGAAGGGCGGCGTCTTGTCGATCGGCAGGGTGCGCTTGCGGTCCTTGTCGTAGAAGAGCCTGTCGTAGTGCGGATCGTTGACGAAGCGGTGCCGGAACTCGCGCTCGCCGGGGATGTACGGCCCATGCGGATCGATATAGTGCAGCCACAGAAAGAACCTGCCACCCTGCCGGGAATCCAGGAACTTGCGCGCATGCTCCGCCACGTTGTCGGGCCTCGAGCGCCCCGGCGTCTTCCACAGCTCGAGGTACTCGTCGAAGCCCTGGCTCCATCCCTGCTTGATGAGGAGGTTGCCGTTCGTCGTGAAACCCCCGGTGGCGTAGCCGGCTTCCTTCAGCATCTCGGTGATCGTCGTCGAGTCCTCCCGCAGGGGATCGAACGTCGCGTACATCATCCGTATGGTGTGCCCGTAGTTCCCCGTCAGCACACTACCGAGCCCTGGCACCGTCTTGGGCCACGCCACGACCGCATGCTCGAACAGGACCGACTCGCGCGCGAGCGCGTCGATCCGGGGCGAGGTGTTGCGAACGTAGCCATACGCGCCCAGGTGATCGGCCCGCAGCGTGTCGACGGTGATCAGGACGACGTTGCAGCCCGGGCAGAGCGGCGGTGCGCTCGATGCCCCCTGCCGGCAGCCAGCCGCGCCGGCGAGAAACAGCGCGAGAGCGGCCGCGACGCGGGCGATACGCTGCATTGTGGAGCGGATCCCGGGGAACTCAGACGCCCGGTGGGGGCGCGCCGCCCACCATGATCTGGGCGAAGAACTGAGCCAGTGCCGGCGGCATCGACACCGTCTCCTCCTCGCTCGAGTCGGGCAGATCCTCGAACTGCAGGACCCCCAGCTCGGCGAACTTGGCCCGCACGCGCGGCGTGAGCAAGCCGAGCCGCTTGAGGTTGGGAACGATCTTCGAGAAGAGAATCTGGCGAAATCCCCTGAGGAAGGGCGTCGTGAGCGACCACTCCACCCATTCCTTCTTGGGCAACCCCAGCGGCTCCCACACCTCCTCCATCAGGAGCCGGTCGCGCATCAGGACGGCCGCCTCGATCACGAACTCCTCCCGCTCCTTGCGCTCGCTGTCGGTCATCTCCCGGTACAGCTCTTCGAGAGACAAGACGCCGAACGCGACGTGCCGCGCCTCGTCGCGCATGACGTAGCTCGTGATCTGCTGAATGAGCGGCTCCTCGGCTTCGGTGAAATGCATGAGCGCAAACGCCGCGAGCGCCAGGCCCTCGACCATGATCTGCATCCCGAGGTACGTCATGTCCCAGCGCGAGTCGCGGATGATCTCGTCGAGGAGCACCTGGAGGTGGTGGTTGACGGGATAGGACAGCTCGAGCTTCTCGGTCAGGTAGCGCCGGTACACCTCGACGTGACGGGCCTCATCGGCCACCTGGGCCGCGGCATAGAGCTTCGCTTCGTGCCAGGGCGCGGTCTCGACGATGCGGGCCGTGGCCAGGAGCGCGCCCTGCTCCCCGTGCATGAACTGGGACAGCATCCAGGCATTGCGATGGGCGCGGAACTGCACCATCTGCTGGTAGCTGAGCGGGCGCGGCGGCTTCAGCAGCGCATTCATCAGGTCCGGGTTCGCGTTCGGCGGCAAGCGATCACGGTCCACCGCGATCGACCAGTCGATGTCCGTCGTCGCATTCCACTGAAGTCGCTTGCTCTTCTCGTAGAGATTGACGAGTGCCTGGCGGCGGATCTCGTAGGTCCATTCGAACACCGCCGGGACGTTGGCGGAGACCACGGACTGCGGTCCGGAGGCCGGCAGCGGGATCCCGGTCCCGTTGCGCTCGGACCGGCCTGCAGGGCCTGGGTGGCGCGGCGTGGGCGTGGCGTGGGTCATGGAGCCTCCTGCGGCGGGCCATAGTGTGCCCCGAGCCCCGAGATGGGCGCAAGTCGAGGCTCGAATGGCGGTGCGGCGATCGCGAGAGGGATCGGAAAGGCGATTCAGCTTCGCGGCGCGGCCGGTGCCGGAGCGTCAGCATCGGCGCCGGGCAGGACGTCCGGCAGGAGCACCGTGAACTCGCTGCCCTCGCCGACGGCGCTGCGTACTTTGACCTCGCCCCCGAGCATGCGCACGCAGCGCTGGACGAGAGCGAGTCCGAGGCCGAGCCCCGAGAAGCGGCGGGTGTTCGACATGTCGAGCTGGCAGAAGACCTGGAAGATCTCGTCGAGGCGTCCCTCGGAGATGCCGACCCCGGTGTCACGCACGGCGATCGCCACGCCGTTCCTGGCCGCCCATGGGATCGCGGTCAGACGGACCTCGCCGGCGGCCGTGAACTTGAAGCCATTGGCCAGAAGGTGAAACAGCACGCGCTTGAGCAGCGTCCGATCGCAGCGCACGCGGCAGACCTCGGGACCGATCTCCACGAGCAGCGCCGCCTCGGACCGCTGATACCGCTCCGGAAGCGACGCGGCGACCTCGCGCACGAGCTCGTCGAGAGCGAGCTGCTCCCGCCGGACCGGGCCCTGGGTCGCATCGAGCTGCACGAAGAAGAGCATGTCGTCGATGAGCTGATGGAGATGACGGGTGCTCACCATCACCCGGCGCAGCATCGTCGTCTGCTCGTCGGTGAGCGGACCGACGAGGCCATCGTGCAGAAGCTCGCTGTAGCCGAGGATGGCATTGATGGGCGTGCGCAGCTCGTGCGAGACGGTGCCGAGGAACTCGCGCTTCGCCTGGTTGGATTGCACGAGCGCTTGCGTGAGACCCTCCACGCTGTCCTCGCGATCCCGGAGCGTCCGTTCACGCCGCGACAGCTCGTCACGGGTGGCGCCGACTTCCCGCTCGAGCTCTGCCAGCACGCGGCCCATGGCGTCCTGCGTCCGGGCGGTGGTGAGCACGCCGCCGATGATGTCCGCCACCAGCACGAGCGCGGGCCGGCGCGCGAAGCGCTGGCTCGGCGAGGACAAGTACTCGAGCATGATCACCCCGTTCGGCTCACCGCCGATCCGGAACGGTAAACCGAACAGGCCGGAATCGAGGCCGACATCGTCCACTTCCTCGAGACTTCCATCGACCCTGCGCTGGTAGGCGGCCGCAGCGCCCCGCGCCGCCATGAGCGTCGCGGCCGTCAACCAGGTGGACTCCGTGGTGGTCTCGCGCGGCTCCGGATCGCCCAGCGGCCGGGATTGATTGGCGAAACCGCGGAGCCGCAGCGACTCTTCCGGGCGATCCCGGATCGTGAGCACGCACGTCTCCGCCCCGAGCTCGGAGACCAGACCCTCGGCGATGTCCTGGCACGCCTGGTCGAAGCTACGGGCCCGCTCGAGCACCTCCATCACGACGCGGAGGGTGGACAGGTAGGTGATCGTATCGTCACGATCCGCCTCTACCTCGGCCAGGGCCGAGCGCGTGCGCTCCATGCGACCGAAGAGACCCTGCCAGCCGCCCACGAGGGAGGTCATCAGGTTCGCGGAGGTCATACCCCGCTGCGATTTGCCCTGCTGCCTCGACACCTCGCCGCCCCAGCAAGTCGGTTCATGCTCCCGCGAAGAGGCCGGAGATGGTGTCGGCTTCGCCCTTGAGCTGCGCGAACAAGGTTGCCCACCCGTCGCTCGCGAGCCCGTGCCGCGCGGTGCGCTCGAGAATCTGCACGGCCTGCGGCTTTTGCGCGCCGGAGGTCAGGTCGGTGCCGTGAATGAGCTGGTTGGCGGCGACGACGACCTCCGCCGTCGTCCACTGCTCGCGGTCGAGCAGCTCGCTGCGATGGTGATCGCGGATCGCGGCGACGATCGACGGCGGCAGGCGCCAGGCCTCGGCAAGCCACCCCCCCACCTCGGCGTGATCGACACCGAGGTGCGTTCGCTCCTTGGACGCGAGGTCCTCGCCGTCGGCGACCCCCTCGACGACGGTCCAATAGCCGGCACCGAGCTTGAGGGAGAGAATGAGCTTCCCCACGTCGTGGAGCAGACCGGCCGTGAAGCTCGTGTCGGGATCGACGCCGCGGATCCTGGACGCCATGAGCTTGGCGGCGGCGGCAACGAGTGCCGAGTGATGCCACAGCGTCTCCACCCGCGCGCGCTGGCGCCCGCCGCCGGCGAGGGCGTCCCAGAGCTTCACGCCGAGGGCGAGGTTGCGCACCGTGGTGAAGCCGACCAGGACCACCGCGCGGGGCACCGTAGCTACCTTGCGGCTGAGCCCGAAGAGCGCGCTGTTGGCGAGCTTGAGGATGCGGCTGGTGAGCGCCTGATCCCGCTCGATCACCTCAACCAGCTCTCTGGCCGAGCTGTGCTGCCCGTCGACCACGGCGATGATGCGGGCAAGCACCGCGGGAATGGTGGGCAAGTCCTTCGCCGAGAGCACCTCCGCACGCAGGCTGTGCGGCTCGCGCAGCTGGGGCGAAGGGGGCAGCTGACCGCTCACGGATCCTCCTGTGCCTGGGGGCTAGAGCCTAGGGCCTAGGGATTGCCACCGGGCAAGCCCGTGGCATCGTGCCGCACCGGCACTCCCGGGGCTGCCTTCCCGATCTATATCGGCGACAGACGGTGAGGACTTTAGAGCCTATCCCGAGGCTCTTAGGACACGAGCCGCGCGGCCGGCCCGGGCAGGCTTACGCGTTTTGCTCGCGACGGCGGAGATCGTTCATCACCGCACGCACCATTTCCAGAACGTGGGCTGGCGCCTTCTGCGGCGATCCCGCGTCGAACGGTGGGTCGGGATCGTACTCGATGGCGAGCTGCAGGCCCTGGGCGAAATCGTCGCCCATCTCCTCGCGCACCAGCGTGAGCGCCATGTCGATCCCGGCCGACACCCCGGCGCCCGTGACGATCTTACCGGCGCGCACGACGCGCCGCTGCACGGGTTTGGCGCCGAGCTCGGCGAGCCGGTCGTGGCGGGCCCAGTGCGTGGTCGCCTCGACGCCGTCGAGAAGCCCCGCCGCAGCAAGGATGATCGAGCCGGTGCACACCGATGTGGTCCACTTGGTCCGCGGATGGACGAGCCGGAGCCACGCCTGCACGCGGCGGTCGGCGCCCGCCGCCTCGTCACCGGGACCGCCCGGCACCAGGACGATGTCCGGGGCATCGATGCCATCGAGCGGGCCCTCGGTCTGGACCGCCAGCATGCCGGTGTCCGAACGCACCAGACCGCCGCCCGTCGACACGAACCGCACCCGCGCGCCCGGCAGGCGGCTCAGAATCTCGTAAGGGCCGATACAGTCGAGCGCCGTGAATCGGTCGTAGAGCAGGATCGCGATCTCCATGGCGGCGGTCTCCTCTCGGTAGTGGCGCTTCGGACCGTGCGCCTCGTACCGCGTGCGTTCGCGGGCTGTCAAATCAAGTGGCGCTGCGACGCGCCTCACACGGCGATGCTCGGTACCGCCCGCCCGATCGCGGGACGATCGCACGGGCGCCATGATCGTGCGAGGCCGCATCAGCGGGCGTCAGGCAGAACGGCAACCACCCGCACCGGACCGCCAGTGCCGCCCGCGATCTTCATCGGCAGCGCGATGAGAACCGCACCGGCCGCGGGAAGGCGATCGAGGTTCGCGACGTTCTCGAGAGCCGGAACGTTGGCGGCGGCAAAGACCCGATGGGCGATGAAGTCGCGCGACCGCCCGGGATCGATGCTGGCCGTGTCCGTGCCGACCGCGTCGATGCTCCGCTCCCTCACCAGGAACTCGGCTCCCGCGCGAGAAAAGCCCGGGAAGCGCAGCGCGGTCGCGCGCCCTCGCGCGCTGCTGCCGAGATAGCGCGCAGCATCGGGCCAGCGCGCGCCCCAACCCGAGTGGAGCAGAACGATGGCGCCGTCCGGAATGCGCCCGTGCGCGCGCTCCCACGCGTCGAGATCCGCCACCGTCAGCTCGGCATCCGCATCGTCCCGCGCCCGTGCCCGGATGTCGATCACGACCGCGGGCCCGGCGAGGCGACCGAGCGGCACCTGCTCCGTGGTCCAACCGTTCTCGTGGAAGTGGATCGGCGCGTCGAGATGCGTGCCGCCGTGCTCGGCGGCCGAGAAGTCGTTGGCGGCGTACCAGTAGCCCGCGGCAGTTCGTCCCCGTGCCACGCGCCGCAGCCGAAACGGCGTCGACGTGGGCCAGTATACGGTCCCGGCGTCGAATGGATAGGTGAGATCGACCAGCGCGGATTCGAAAAGCACGAGCGACTCGCTTCCGCCGGCGAGCGCGGACGCGAAGGGCGCGAGCGTCTGCTCCCTCCCACCCGCGGAATCGTCCGGGGCGGATCGCGATGCCGATGCCGCGCAGCCCATTATCGTCGCTAGCGCGACGCAGGCGGCCAATCGACACCGCCGCCCGCGTGTCACACCGCTCTGCGCGATCACTCGGCCGCACGAGCTGCCCCATGCGTTCCATGCCAGTGCTCCATCGTGCCCACGCCGAGATGCGCTGGAGATCATGGCACCCCCCTCTGGCGCGCCGGCTCACTCGCCCATTCCCCGTGCGTCCCGACCGGCGAATGCCGGCGCCGTGCGTCGACCTTGCATCTGGAGGTCGGGGCGTTCAAGATGACCTGTGGCGCCCACGTCACCATTGCGCGATCATGGCTTCCAAACCGTTCGTCTCCGGCGCTGATTCGCTCTTTCACTTCTGGCCACTTCCGCGCCCCGACGACGTCCTGCCACCCCTGGGCGGCGACGGAGACGGAACAAGGCGGGTGATGCCGGCCGCTCCCGCCGCGGAGCCGCCGTGCGTCGCACCGGTAGACGAGCGACCCGAAGCCGCCAGCCAACCGAGCGCGGAGCCTTCACCCGCTGCGCTCGCGAGCGGCGCGCCCGCCCCCCTCGAAGCGGACGTTCCAGGCGATAGCAGCGCCGACGCCCGCGGCGACGGATCCACGGGCGCCGGCGAAGAGGCCTCTACCGCGGACGCCATCGAGGACAGCATCGACGAAGCGCCATCGGCGCCGCGGCGGCTGATACCGGGCGTGATGCCGCGGGAACGGCTGCTCATCACCGGGATCGCGGGCGGTCAGGGCCGGCTGCTGGCACGCTACGTTCGCGATCGCTTCGACATCGTCGGGGTGGATCGCGTGCCGTGGGACAGCCATCCCCGCTACGTCCGCATGCATGTCCTCGATCTGCGGCGCCGGAAGCTCGAGGACCTCTTTCGCACCGAGCGTCCAACCGCCGTGGTCCACCTGGCCTTCGTCCGCCATTTCGACGCCAATCCGCGGCTGCGTCACGAGGTGAACGTCTCCGGCACCCGCCAGCTGCTCGACTACTGCGCCAGCTACGGCGTGCGGCGACTGGTGGTGCTGAGCTCGTCCTACGTCTACGGCGCGTTGCCGGACAACCCGTGCTACATGACCGAGGAGGCGCCGCTCAACGTGAGCCGCACGTATCCCGAGGTCCGCGACCTGGCCGAGGTGGACGCGCTGTGCGGGGCCTTCCTGTGGCGGTATCCCCACATCAAGACGAGCATCCTGCGGCCGGTGAACACGCTCGGCAACTCGGTCCACAGCGCCGTGGCGCGCTACCTCAAGCTCGCCTACGTCCCCACGATTCTCGGCTTCGACCCGATGCTCCAGTTCATTCACGAGGAAGATCTGGCCGAAGCCGTTGCCGTGACGTTGGAAAAAGGCATCCACGGATTCTTCAACGTCACCGGGTCCGGCGCCGTGCCCCTCAAGGTCGCCATCCGCGAGAGCGGGAGCCGTCCGGTCGCCATTCCCGAATCCGTGGCGCGGGTCGTCATCGGCAACCTGTTTCGCCTCGGTCTCTTCCCGTTTCCGCCCGGAGCCATCGACTTCGTGAAGTACCCGTGCACCGTCGAGGGCAGCCGCTTCCGCGCGGCGACGGGGTTCTCGCCGGTCCTGACCCTGCGCGACATCTTCGCAACCGCCCGCAGGTGAGCGCGAGCGATTTCGTCCCGACACCATGTGCGTTCCGGACATCGAGAGCAGCGCCGCACGGTTCGTGGATGCCATGCGCCATGTCCCGCGCCTCGGCCGCCTGGCCGACGAGATCGAAGATCGGCTCGATCGCCTCCCTACGGATTTCAATGAATACGGCTACGATCCCTGGGGGCTCAACCGGGACGTCGTCGCCCGGACCACGCTCATCACGGCGCTGTGGTACCGGCACTGGTTCCGCGTCGAGACCCACGGCATCGATCGGGTTCCGGCCGGCCGCGTGCTCATCATCGCCAACCACGCGGGGCAGATCGCCATCGACGCCGTGATGCTCGGCACGGCGATGCTGCTCGAGGCCGAGCCACCGCGCATCGTGCGCGGCATGGGCGAGTACTGGCTGCCCACGGTCCCCTTCGTCAACGTGATCATGGTGCGCATGGGCTCGGTCGTCGGTACGCGCAAGAACTGCGTCGATCTCCTGCAGGCGGACGAGGCCGTCATCGCCTTCCCGGAGGGCATTCGCGGCATGAACAAGCTCTTCAGCGAGCGCTACCAGCTGCAGGAGTTCGGCCTGGGATTCATGCGCCTGGCGCTCGAGACCAACACGCCCATCGTCCCCGTGGCGATCGTGGGCTCCGAGGAGCAGGCCCCGGCCATTGCCAACCTGCAGTGGATGGCGCGTCTCCTGCGCATGCCCGCGTTCCCCGTGACGCTCACCTGGCCGCACCTCGGCCTCCTCGGCATGATTCCGTTCCCGGTGAAGTACCACATGTACTTCGGCGAGCCGATGCAGTTCGAGGGACACTACAACGACGGTGATGACGTGATCGGCGAGAAGGTCGAGGTGGTCAAGCAGCAGATCGAGTCGATGCTCGACGCTGGCCTCGAGGCGCGCCAGCGGCGGGGCCGCATCCTCGGCATCTTTCGATAGGACCGCCGTCTGCCGGTCCCAGTCAGGCCCCGCGCGTCTTGCCGGGCTCCACCACGCTCGCGCGTGCTCCGCGGCCGGCCAGCGCCTCCGGAAGATCGGTAGCGAGAAAGCGCGCGGCGTCGCGGCTTCCTTTGAGCACGGCGTCGAAATGCGCGACGGCAAGCGCCGCGATCGCGTCGTGCGCGCGCCGCTCGGGGAGGAGCTGCGCCATCGGACGCATGGTCGCCGCGATCCGATCGAGGGGGGCGTAGGTCATGCTAATACGGTGGACGACTCGGTGAGAGAGTCCCTGGGTCGGCTCCTGGAGCGCCTGGCGGACGTGCGGGCTTCGGCCCGCAGCTCCCCCTGCCGATCTCGACCCGCAGCTCCGCCGGAATCTGATCGGGTCGGACCAACAGCAGCGCCGACTCCCAGCGGCGCAGCACGACAAGCAACGGCTCGAGCTCGGCCGAGTCGAGCGGGCGTCGGGCCACCACCTCGCGACCCTTCCGGTCGTAGCGGAGCTGTAGCCGCGCCGCGAAGGGCGGCGCCCCCCGCCCGGGCATCAGGCGATAGTCCTCCACCGGTTGCAGCAGACCCTGGGTCTGGAGGGACTTCCATCCCGGAACGAACTTCTCGAGGGAGATGCCGCCGCAGGTTTGGCGCGTGCGGCGCCGCTCCACGTCCGAAGCGTGAACGAGGAAAGCCTCTTTCGTGCGGGCCGCCACGGCCCAGCGCTCGATCACTCCCTTCGCCTCGCGTCGCGGCACGTCCACGACGAGGTACGCGTAAGCCGGCATCTGCTCCCGCAGGGCGCGCTGGTGGGCGGCGTTGCTACACGCGGCGACGAGGAAAACGAGGAGCAGCACGAGTCTCGACGGGAGGCGCACGGCGGGCGGCTCGTAGCATCGCGCCCCATGCAGAAGCAAACAGCGGCTCCGAGGCCGTGCGCTCACCGGCCAAGCCTACCGACTTCCCCACTCCGTCGCGAGGCTCGCGCATCCGGACTCGATATCCGGGAAGCGAGGACGCCAGCCCAGATCCGCGCGCAGCGAAGGGGACGGGTACGTATGGCAGCTCCTCCTTCTGGCTGTCTCCGTCCTTGCCTGGGACGGAGGCGGAGCCGCCACTACCTCACTTCCGAGAGTCAACAGTTCCCGGGACAATCCCGTGCTTGATGAGCGGTTGCGCATCTCCAACACGCACGTTCGCCCGTGACTGACTATCTAGCGCCGCCGGCACCGTTCGCCATCGGGAAAGCGCCTCGGTATAAAGGCCCGCCGCGCCGGCAACGGCGGCGCCGAATAACGATCGTCAGCGAAGACGGGCCTCGTGGAACGCATCGTCACCAAGATTCGCCCGAGCGACCCGGAGTTCCAGGAGAACGCCGCCCACACGCGCGGGCTCGTGGAGCGGCTGCACGGCGTCATCGCGGCGGCACGCGAGGGCGGCGGGGCGGACGCACGGCGGCGCCACACCGAGCGAGGCAAGCTGCTGGTTCGCGATCGCATCGACGCCCTCATCGATCCGGGCACGCCCTTTTTCGAGCTCTCGCCCCTGGCGGCGCACTGCCTCTACGATGGCGATGCCCCCGCGGCCAGCATCGTGACCGGGATTGGCCGTCTCGCCGGACGCGAAGCGGTGATCGTCGCCAACGATGCGACCGTCAAGGGCGGGACGTACTATCCGCTGACGGTGAAGAAGCACCTGCGAGCGCAGGAGATCGCCGTCGAGAACCACCTGCCCTGCATCTACCTGGTCGATTCCGGCGGAGCCTTCCTGCCGCTGCAGGCCGAGGTGTTTCCCGATCGCGATCACTTCGGCCGCATCTTCTACAACCAGGCGCGCATGTCGGCGGCAGGCATCCCGCAGATTGCCGTGGTGCTGGGCTCGTGCACGGCAGGCGGCGCGTACGTGCCGGCCATGTGCGACGAGGCGGTGATCGTGAAGAACCAGGGCACGATCTTTCTCGGCGGCCCACCCCTCGTCAAGGCGGCAACCGGCGAGACCGTGACCGCCGAGGAGCTCGGAGGCGGCGACGTGCACACGCGCATCTCGGGCGTGGCGGACCATCTCGCCGAGGACGATCGTCACGCGCTCGACATCGCCCGCGGCATCTTCGCGAACCTGCCCGCGGCGGGATCGTGGCGCCCCGCCGGGCGTGCGGCGGGGCTCGACCGTGCCGCCGTCGAGGCGCCGGCGTACCCCGCCGAGGAGCTCTACGGCATCCTTCCCAAGGACGCGCGCAAGCCGTACGACGTCCGCGAGGTCATCGCCCGCCTTGTCGATGGCAGCCGCTTCCACGAGTTCAAGGCGCGCTACGGCACCACGCTCGTCACCGGCTTCGCCCGCATCCACGGGTACGCGGTCGGCATTCTCGCCAACAACGGCGTCCTCTTCTCCGAATCCGCCCTCAAGGGCGCGCATTTCATCGCGCTCGCCGCCGCGCGCGGCACCCCCCTGCTGTTTCTCCAGAACATCACCGGCTTCATCGTCGGCAAGCGCTACGAGCACGGCGGCATCGCCAAGGACGGCGCCAAGCTGGTGAACGCGGTCGCCAACGCCGCCGTGCCGAAGCTCACTGTGATCATCGGCGCGTCGAACGGCGCCGGCAACTACGGCATGTGCGGCCGCGCCTACGGACCGCGGTTCCTCTTCATGTGGCCCGGCGCGCGGATCTCGGTGATGGGGGGCGAGCAGGCGGCGCAGACGCTCCTCACCGTGAAGCTCGCCGCCCTCGAGCAGCGCGGCGCGACGCTCAGCGCACCGGAGCAGCAGGCCTTCTTGGCGCCGATTCTCGCGAAGTACGAGGAGGAAGCGAGCGCGTACCATTCGACCGCGCGGCTGTGGGACGACGGCATCCTCGATCCGGCCGAGACCCGCGATGCGCTCGGCCTCCTGCTCGCCGTGGTTCTGCAAGCGCCGGTCGCGGAGACGCGCTTCGGGGTGTTCCGGATGTAGCGAGGCCAGCTGTGCGGCGGTTGAGCGCATGTTCCGCAAGATATTGATCGCGAACCGCGGTGAGATCGCCGTGCGCCTCGCGCGCACCTGTCGCACCATGGGTCTCGGCACCGTGGCGGTCTATTCCGAGGCGGACCGGACGGCCCTGCACGTACGCGCCGCCGACGAGGCCCGCTGCATCGGGCCGGCCGATGCTCGGCTGAGCTATCTCGACGTCGACGCCATCGTTGCTGCCGCCCGCGCCACGGGCGCCGATGCCGTGCATCCGGGTTATGGATTTCTCTCGGAGAACGCCGAGTTCGCGGGTCGCATCGCCGACGCCGGTCTCGTCTTCATCGGCCCGTCCCCCGATTCCATCGCCGCCATGGGGGACAAGATCGTCTCCCGGCAGCGGGCGGCGAGCGCCGGCGTCCCGGTGGTGCCGGGCGCGGAGTTCCCGATGGGCTCGGGCGGAGGCGCGCCACGTCTCGAGGAGATCACCGCGCGCGCCGCGGCGCTCGGCTACCCGGTTCTGGTGAAGGCAACCGCCGGAGGTGGGGGCAAGGGCATGCGCGTGGTGCATGGACCCGACGGGCTCGGCGATGCCGTCGCTGCCGGCGCTCGTGAAGCGGCCGCGGCCTTCGGTGACGGCCGCCTGTATCTGGAGAAATATCTCGACCGGCCGCGGCACGTGGAAGTGCAGGTCCTCGCCGACGACCATGGCACGACGGTTCATCTCGGCGAGCGCGAATGCTCGATCCAGCGCCGGCATCAGAAGATCATCGAGGAAACCCCCGCGCCGCACCTGTCCAGCGCGCTCCGGACCCGCATGACCGACGCGGCGTGCGCCGTCGCCCGGGCGGTTGGCTACCGCAGCGCCCGCACGGTCGAGTTCCTTCTCGGCGACGACGAGCGGTTCTACTTCCTCGAGATGAATACGCGGCTGCAAGTCGAGCATCCGATCACGGAGTGGGTCACCGGGCTCGATCTCGTCCGCGAGCAGATTCGTATCGCAACCGGCGAGGCGCTGGGCTATGCGCAAGCGGATGTTCGCTTTCGCGGCGCGGCCATCGAGTGTCGGATCTATGCCGAGGATCCGGCGGCGGGGTTCCTCCCGCGAGCGGGCGCGATCCTCGCGGTCCGTGAGCCGAGCGGACCCGGCGTGCGCGTCGACTCCGGGCTGCTCGCCGGAACCGCGGTGCCGGTGGAGTACGATCCTCTTCTCGCCAAGATCTCCACCTGGGGCGAGACGCGGCGCGAAGCCATCGCCCGCATGGTGCAGGCGCTCGAGGAGACGGCCATCGTCGGTCCCACGACCAACGTCGCCCTTCTGCAGGACATCGCGCGCCACCCCGCGTTCGGTCGCGGCGAGACCCACACCGGCTTTCTGGCCGAGCATTTCTCCCGCTGGGTGTCGGATCCGGCGTTGCGTGAGGCCGCCGCCCTCGTCGCGGCGCTCGTTCTCGCCGAGGGTGACCCGGTTGCAGAGACCGTCCTTGCCGGGCCTCACGGCCGGGCGTCGGAGGATCGCCGGGCATCGCCATGGGCGACGCTCGGGTCGTGGCGGCTCGGGCCGCCGGTGCCCGGAGGGCGGCCGTGAGACGAGGATGTCGGTCGATATCGGCTGGAATGCGTAAGGAGCCCGGCGCGGGGGTGATGAGAACCGCGGCAAACCCATGGAAGTCCGACTGCAGATCGATGACGATGTGATCCTGGTGCAGCTGTCGCCGATGGACAGCGGGCGCTGGCGTTGCTCGATCGGCGATCGAGTGCGCGAGGTGGAGCTGCTGCGTACGGGCGCGGAGGTGGCCCTCGTGGTCGACGGCCGTCCGATGCGGGCGCTCTGCGTCCACGACGGCCTCGGCGTCACCGTCGCCTTGGGTGGCGCCGTTCATCGCTTCACGCGCGCGACGGCGGGCGGCGGCGCCGTCCCCCGGCGGCGTACCGTCGGGTCGGGGTTGGTCATCGCCCCCATGCCGGGCAAGGTTCTCGACGTGCGGGTGCAGGTGGGTGGGACGGTCCGCGTCGGCGATCCGGTGACGGTCGTGGAAGCCATGAAAATGGAGCACACGCTGAGGGCCGAAGTGGAGGGTGTCGTGACGGCGGTCCACGTCACCCCGGGCGCCATGGTCGATGCGGCCCAGGTCCTGCTCGAGATTCGCCCCGAGAGCATCCCGTAGCTTCGGTCGAGCCTCATCGGTCCCCTCGGCCGCGGCCGAGCATTTGGACCAAGGCCTTTTCTATTGATGCGCGAGGCCGGCCCAGTATAAGGTGCGCGCCGATGCCCGCGGCGCGTCGACTGCTCCCGGGCTCCGCAAACTCACGAGCCGGTGAGGAGGACGTCATGACCCATATACGGTATCGCTGCCATCATCGCGCGATGGCCCTCGTCGTTGCGGCGGGCCTCATCGGATCGCTCGCGGGCTGCAGCACCAACCGCGTGTGGGGGAGGGGGGCGGCGGCGGGCGCCGTCGCCGGTACGGGAACCGCGCTCGCCATCACCCTCGCGGTCGATCCCGACGAGGGTATCGACAAGACCGGGATCGTCCTCGGCAGCGCGGTCGGCGGCGCCGTCCTCGGCGCTCTCGTCGGGCACTACCTGTTCGACAAGGAGGTAGCACCGAAGGTCGCGGCGCTTCCTCCGCCACCACCGCCGCCGGCGCCGACACCGATGGAGGTACTCACCGGCTCGCACTTCGCGTTCAACTCCGCGGAGCTCGCTCCGAGCGCCATCTCGGAGCTGTCGGATACGCTCGACACGCTGAAGGGGGACCCGGCGCTTCGCATCCGCGTCGACGGCCATACCGACAACGTCGGCTCGGCGGCGTACAACGTGCAGCTCTCCAAGCGCCGAGCGGAGTCGGTGAAGCGCTATCTCGTCAGCCAGGGTGTGGCGGCGGACCGCATCGAGACGCAGGGGCTCGGCCTGACGAAGCCCATCGCCGACAACGACACGGCTGAGGGGCGGGCGAAGAATCGCCGGGTGGAAGTGCACAAGGCACCGTAGCCCTTCGGCTTCCGATCATTGTCGAGAGAACTATTCGCCGGGGCTCGCCCCGCCGCGCATCTTCGTCGCGCGCGGCGCGGTCGGGGCTTGTCTCACGAGACCCGCGACCATACAGCATAGGCGCCCGATTCGTCGCGCCGCCGCGGCACGATGGCACGGCCCGCTCGCGGCGGCCACGAGATGGCGCGCCGCACCCGCGACGTCAGGGCGCTGACGCATGATCGTGCTCCACGTCGACGACGATCCCATCTACACGGCGCTCGTGGCGCGGCTCCTCGCCGCGGGCGGCGATCCGGATCTGGACATACGCTCGGTGGCAACCGCCGCCGAAGCGCTGCACGCCGTGAGCCGCGCTCGTCCCGCGCTCGTGCTGCTCGACTACCGGCTGCCGGACGCCGAAGGCCTGGAGGTCCTGGCCGCGTTGCGCACCGCACACCCCGCCCTGCCCGTGGTGTTGCTGACCGTGATGACGGCCCCGCAGATCATCGTCGGCGCCGTGCGTGCAGGAGCGGCGGACTACGTCGTCAAGGATGACACCGTGGCCACGGTGCTTCCCCGCGTCGTGCGCGAGCTGCTGGAGCGGCCCGACTGGAGCCACGCGACCGGGCGAACGCCGATTGGCCACCGTCCCGTTTCGGCAACCGCCGACCGCGCGCTGGTCAGCGATCCCCTCGACGCGCTCGTCGGACCGAGCCCGGCGATGGCACAGATCCGCCGCTCCGTTCGCATGGCCGCGTCGAGCCCACTGCCGGTGCTGATCGAGGGTGAGACGGGAACCGGGAAGGAGCTGGTCGCCCGCGCGATTCACGCCACCAGCACGCGCGCGGGCCGTCCCCTGGTGCCGGTCAACTGCGCCGCCATCCCCGAGGCCCTCGCCGAGAGCGAGCTCTTCGGCCACGCCCGCGGCGCATTCACCGGCGCCTACCGGGAGAAGGATGGGCTGTTCGAAGCTGCCCGGGGCGGGACGTTGTTCCTCGACGAGATCGAGGACCTGCCCTTGGCGCTGCAGGCGAAGCTCCTGCGGGTGTTGCAGGACTTCGAGTACCGCCCTGTGGGTACCAATGCCACGCGCCGGGCCGACGTGCGCATCGTCGCCGCCAGCAATCAGAGCCCGATGCGGCTGCTTCAGGAAGGGCGGCTCCGACCGGACCTGTACTACCGGTTGCGCGTGCTCTCCATCGTGGTGCCGCCGTTGCGGCTGCGCCGCGAGGACATCCCCGCGCTCGTGAGCCATTTCGTCCGGCGTTTCGAGGAGCGGCTGGGCGGCGAGCTGGGTCCCTTGCCGGCCCCGTTTCTCGCCCGCCTCTGTCGCGCCCAGTGGCCAGGCAATGCGCGCGAGCTCGAGAACACCGTTGAGGCGCTGTGCGCCGCGGCGCATGCGGCGCAGCGATCGATCGCCGCGACGGTGGCGGAGCTTCCGCGCGGCAGCCTCTGTCCCGGTCCGCTCGACGAACGCAGCGCGCTCCTCCACACGCTCGAGAGCCACCGCTGGTCGCGCCAGGCCGCAGCCCGGACGCTCGGCATCTCCCGCGTGACACTCTGGCGGCGCATGGTGCGGCTCGGCATACGCAACCGCGAGGAATCGGGCGGACAGGGTTGATGTATCCGGGCGCGAGCTCTCAGCCGATGATCGTGCCGGCCCGCAGGCCGACTGCCGCTGCGAACTCGGCGGCGGCCAGTTTGCCGCGCTCGCCCTCCGGGCGCAGCCGGCCGATTCGCAGAGACCCACCGCGAGCCGCCACACGCAGGCCGTCCGCGCCGAGGCCGATGACGGTGCCCGGCGCCGACGCTGCGCCAGCACCGTCCTCGCGCCGCGCATCATGCAACCGCACCCGTCGACCGCCGATCAGCGTGAACGCGCCGGGCTGCGGGTCGCAGCCGCGGATGAGGTTATAGATCTCGATGGCCGGCCGATCCCACTCCACTGCCGCATGCTCGTCACGGCACAGCGGGTCGTACGTGGCCGCGCGCTCGTCCTGGATTATCCGGGGTGCCGTGCCGGCGTCGACCGCGGCGACGGCCGCCACCACCGCGTCGACGCCCAGCGGGAACAGTTTCGCGTAATACAACGAACCGGCCGTGTCGTCGGCGCCGATCTCGGCTTCCCGTTGCAGCAGGATGGGCCCGGTATCGATGCCCGCATCGGTCCAGAAGACGGTCACGCCGGTGCGGACCTCGCCGCGGATGATCTGCCAGTTGATGGCGCTCCCACCGCGATAGCGCGGCAGCAGTGACGGATGGAAGCAGATCGTGCCGTGCCGCGGGATATCGATGACGGTCGCGGGCACGATCTGCGTCACGTAGGCCAGGACGGCGAGGTCGGCGGCGGCGGCGCGAAACTCCTCCACCACCTCCGGCGCCTTGAGGGAGCGATGCTGTCGGACGGGAATTCCGAGCGCCTGCGCACGCACCTTCACAGGATCGGGCTTGGCATCAGGCGGCGCCGGCGGGCAACACACGGCGGCAACCACATCGCCGCGCCCCACGAGCCGATCGAGAACCTGCTCGGCGAACGCGGCCTGCCCGACGAGAATGATGCGCATCGCGCCGTCACCCGTCCCGGCCGGTCACACGAGATGGGAGCGAAAGAAGCGCAGGGTACGCGCCCACGCATCCTTGGCCGCATCGGGCCGGTAGGACGAGCGCTCGTTGCAGAAGAATCCGTGCGGCGCGCCGTCGTAGACCACGACCTCGTGTTGGGGGCCGAGCGTGGCGAGCGTCGCGCGCACCCGCTCGACGTCGGCCGATGGAATGAACGGATCATCGCCGCCGAAGAACGCCAGCACCGGGCATCGGAGCTGGCCCGCGAGCTCGATGGGCGGCACAGGCTGACGCGGGCTGCGCTCACCCGAAGCGATGCCACCACCGTAGAACGGCACCGCCGCGGCGATGTCACGATTGCGGCACGCGGTGAGAAAGCTCACCCGGCCGCCCATGCAGAAGCCGGTCACCCCGACGCGATCACCGCGCAGCCCGGGCTGCCGCCGGAGGAAGCCCACCGCCGCATCCATGTCGGCCACGATCTTGTCGTCCCACAACCCCGTCATGAGACCGATCGCCTGCGGCAGATCCTCGTAGGACGTCACGCGCACCGCCTCTCTGTAGTACAGATCCGGCGCCAGGGTCACGAATCCCTCGGCGGCGAGGCGTCGCGCCACGTCCTTGATGTGATCGTTGAGCCCGAAGGCCTCCATCACGACGATGATGCCCGGATAGGGTCCACCAGCCGCGGGCCTGGCTACCTGCGCCGGCATCTTGCCGGCCTCGGCATCGAGCTCGACCATCTGGACGGTGGTTTCCATGGCACTCCCCCTCAGTCTCGTCGACGGAACCGGTCGCCGTCGAATCGATGGCCAACGTCAAAGCAGCACGCCGCACCGGTGCGCCCGAGCCCGCCTTCTCTACCCGCTCGGGGCCGGACGGCCACCACGCAATCCCCGTACTGTAGTAGTAGCTCCAACCGCGCGAAGGCAAGAATCGCCATGGCAGCTCGGCCGTGCCATCGGCGCTCCATCCCCTACGGCCGGCGTTGCTGGCACTGCCCAGTCCCTCCGAAATATCCCGCCCCGGTGCCCAACAGGCGGGGCGATTTCCGGTCGTCCTTCGCCGCGAGTTGACAGCACCAGGGGGAGCGATTAGCCTAAAACGGCTTTTGTAACCGATCGCTGTCGCCGCCGGCGACGCGAGCCTCTGCAGGCACGTGCCACGAGCAAGAAGGAACCCGGATGGTCCGTCGGGAGAAAGTGAATTACGTCATTCAATCGGTCTCGCACGCGCTGGACGTGCTCGAGCAGTTCTGCTCCGACGCCGACGAGCTCGGGGTCACGGAGCTGAGCAAGCGGCTGAAACTTCATAAGAATAACGTATTTCGGCTCCTCGCGACCCTCGAATCCCGCGGCTACATCGAGCAGAACCGGGCAACCGAGAACTACCGTCTCGGGGTGCAGTGCCTCCATCTAGGACGCAGCTACGTACAGCACATGGGCCTGCTGCGTCAGGCGCGCTCGATCATGGATGAAGTCGTGAAACAATGTCACGAGACGGCGTGTGTCGCGGTGCTGCGCGGCGGCGCCGTGGTGCCGGTAGACACGGTGGAGGCGAATCAGTCCGTGCGTCTCGCCTCCCAGCTCGGCGCGAGCCTGCCGCTGCACTGCACCGCCGTCGGCAAGGCGCACCTCGCTTTCGAGTCCGAGGACGAGGTGAAGAGCAGTCTTCCGGAGACGCTCGAACGCTACACCGCCCAGACGATCATCGATCGCCAGGCACTCGCCCAGCACCTCAAGTCGGTCGCCGGAGCCGGCTATGCGGTGGACACCGGCGAGTTCGTGACCGACCTGCGCTCGGTCGCTGCTCCCATTCGCGATTATACCCGGCACGTGGTGGGAAGCCTCGCGGTGAGCGGGCCCGCTTATCGTCTGCCGCCCGAGCGGATCGAGAAGGACATCGTGCCGCTGGTCGTGAAGGCGAGCCGGGAGCTGTCACGCCGGCTCGGGTACAACGAGAAATAGGCGGGCGCGCTCACCCGCACGGTATCTTGACTCGCCGCAGGACTGTCGCTATTTCACGCCCCGATTCTCCGGCCGGCATTCCCCCGCTCTTCCGGCATGAAGTCGCCTCGGCGGACCGGCCGTTGTCCGTGAAGCCATGCGTAAAGCCAGGTGAAGGAGGGAGGCCGTGAAGATTCTCGTCACCGTCAAGCGGGTGCCCGACCCCGAGACAACCATCAAGGTCAAGCCGGACGCCTTGGGTATCGTCACCGACAACGTTAAATGGGTCATCAATCCATTCTGCGAGATCGCCATCGAGGAGGCCCTCCGCATCAAGGAGAAGGTTGGTGAGGGCGAGGTCGTTCTCGTGAGCATCGGCATCAAGGCGGCGCAGGAGCAGCTGCGCACGGGCCTCGCCATGGGCGCCGACCGCGCCATCCTGGTGCTCAGCGACGTCGATCTCGATCCATCCGCCGTCGCCGGCGTGATGGCGAAGCTCATCGACCAGGAGAAGCCGCGCCTGGTCCTGATGGGCAAGCAGGCCATCGACGATGATTCGAATCAGGTCGGTCAGATGCTCGCCGAACGGCTCGGCTGGCCGCAGGCGTGTTTCGCCTCGGAAGTGACGCTGGCGGCGGACCGGGCGCGAGCCCAGGTGACTCGCGAGGTCGACGGCGGCCTCGAGACCGTGGACGTGCCGCTGCCGGCGATCGTCACCGCCGATCTCCGCCTCAACGAGCCGCGCTACGCGTCGCTGCCAGGGATCATGAAGGCACGAAAGAAAGAGCTGAAGGAGATTCCGGTCGCCGACCTCGGCGTCGACATCGCTCCGAAGGTGAAGATCCTGAAGCTCGAGCCCCCACCCAAGCGCCAATCGGGAAAGAAGGTCGGCTCCGTCGAGGAGCTGATCTCGCTGCTGCACACCGAGGCCAAGGTCATTTGATCGTTCGACGTTTCGACGTGGGGCCCGCCGGCGGTCAGGCGGCGAGGCAAGTAGGAGTGCCTGCACATGGCTAGTGTTCTCGTCTTCGCGGAGCATCAACACGGGAAGTTTCCCAAGACCACGCTTGTCGCCCTCGCAGCCGGCCAGGAGCTCGCGGCCAAGAGCGGAGGGAAGTGCGCCGCCTGCGTCCTCGGCTCTGGTGTGGACGCGCTGGCGTCGGACCTCGCCGGCTACGGCGTTCCGGTCTACGCAGCCGACGGCAACGCCTTCGAGCACTACCTCGCCGATGCCTATGCGATGGGCGTGGCCGAGATCGCCAAGGCGAAGGGTGCCGACACGATCGTCGGAGCGGCGACGGCGCAGGGAAAGGATCTGCTCCCCCGGGTGGCCGCGCGCCTGGGCGCCGGAATGGCAAGTGACGTCGTCGCGATCAACGGCGATGGCTCGCTGCAACGTCCGATGTACGCCGGTAACGTGTCGGCTACCGTGTCGATTGAGACTCCCGCGAAGGTGCTATCCGTGCGCACGACGGCCTTCGACCCAGCGCCAAAGGCCGCGGGGGGGGCGGTGGAGAAGGTAACCCCCTCGCTCGACGCCGCCCGGTGCACGATGAAGTTCGTCGGCTTCAACGAGACCAAGTCCGACCGTCCGGTGCTGACCGAAGCCTCGATCGTCGTCTCGGGCGGCCGCGGGCTCAAGAACGGCGAGAATTTCCAGATCGTGCTCGCCCCGCTCGTGGACGCGCTCGGCGCGGCCATGGGTGCGAGCCGCGCCGCGGTGGATGCCGGCTTCGTCCCCAACGACCTCCAGGTCGGCCAGACCGGCAAGGTGGTGGCGCCGCAGCTTTACGTCGCCGTTGGCATCTCCGGCGCCATCCAGCACCTCGCTGGCATGAAGGATTCGAAGATCATCGTCGCGATCAACAAGGACGAGGAAGCGCCGATCTTCCAGGTCGCAGACTATGGGCTCGTCGCCGATCTGTTCAAGGCCGTGCCGGAGCTCACCGACGCGGTGACCAAGCTCAAGCACTGAGCATCTCGATTGCTGCGAGGTCCGGGAGCCGCGCGGTTACCGGCGGCTCCCGGCGAGCTGCCGGAGCCGCTCCGTCGCCACGGCAGCCACGGCCGCCTGCACGTTGTAGGCGGGGATGAAGCCGGCCATCGGAACGCGGATCACGTCGTCGCACTGCGCCAGGATCTCCGCCGCGACCCCGTGACTCTCGTTGCCAACCACCAGCAGCACCGGACCGCGCAGGTCCACGTCCCACGGGGCGGCGGTACCGGTGCTCTCGACGGCGAGGACGCGACGGCTCGTACCGGCGCAGAGCGCGAGCACCCGGCGCGTGCGCTCCCAGAAGATCGGCATGAAGCGGTCCGCCCGGATCGACACGCGCAACGCCTCCTTCCTTTCCCGCGAGCCGAAGCGCGCGTCGACAACCACGGCATCCGCGCCGCCGACCTCGGCGGTGCGGAGGGCCACACCGACGTTGCTCGCATAGTCCACCTGTGCGAGCAGCCACACCGCGCCGTTGCCGGCGAGCGTGTCGGCGAGCGTCGCATCCGGATCGCGACCGGAGAGCCCGAGCGCCTCCAGACACTCGCCCGTCGGACTCATCCGCCACATCTCCCTGCGGCCCTCCACCATAACCGGGATGCCGGCGCCGCGCGCGCGCGCGATGAGCCGTTCGGTCTCGGGGCTGCGCTCCCCGTCTTTCACCAGGATCCGCCGCACCGAGACCCCGGCATCAAGCGCTGCCGAGATCTCCGAGGGCCCGAGAAGCCGGCGAATGGCGCGCGGAGCTTCGGTCGGGGCGCGTTTCGCCACGCTGGGAGTCCGGACCATACGCACGGCGGCCGACGCACACCAGGCGCTTGCCGCGGAGCCTGGCGCCGGTGCACCCGCGCCACCGCGCTAGCCGAGCGCGCGCTCGACGATCTCGGCGACGTCGAGGACTTCGACCTTGCCGTCGAGGTCCTTGGCCTTCACGCCGTCGCTCAGCATGGTCATGCAGAAGGGGCACGACACCGCCACGACCTCCGGGTTGGTCTCCAGCGCCTGCTCCATGCGCAGCAGGTTCACCCGCTTGTCCGGATCCTCTTCGATCCACATGCGGCCGCCACCGGCACCGCAGCACATGCCCGCCTGCCGGCACCGCTTCATCTCCGCCGGACGCTCGCCCGTGGCCGCCGCGAGCACGGTACGCGGCGAGTCGTAGATGTCGTTGAACCGCCCGTAGTAGCAGGAGTCGTGGTAGGTGACGCGCTTTTGCACCGGCGCGCCGAGGGTGAGCTTTCCCGCCGCCCGGAGCTGCTCGAGGATCTCCGCCGCGTGAATCACCTCGAACTTGCCCCCGAACTGCGGGTACTCGTTCTTGATGGTGTTGAAGCAGTGGGGGCAATTGGTGATGACTTTCTTCACCTTGTAGCCGTTGAGGACCTCGACGGCCATCTGCGCCATGGTCTGATAAAGATACTCGTTGCCGAGCCGCCGGGCCGTGTCGCCGTTGCACGGCTCCTCGGGTCCGAGGATGGCAAAATCGATACCGGCCTTCTTCAGCAGCTTCGCGAAGGCGATGGTGGTCTTCTTGCTCCGGTCGTCGAAGGCCCCCGCGCAGCCGACGTAGTACAGGTACTCGGCGTCGGGACGGTCCGAGGCCAGCGGGATGTCGAGCCCCTCGGCCCAGTCGGCACGCTTGTCGGCACCGATCCCCCACGGGTTCGACTGGGTCTCCATGCCCTTGAAGACTCGCGTCAGCTCGGCCGGGAAGCGTGACTCCTCCTGGACGAGATGGCGTCGCATGTCGGCGATCTTGTCGACGTACTCGATGAGCACCGGGCACGCCTCCTCGCAGGCCCGGCACATGTTGCAGCTCCACAGTACCTCGTCCTTGATCACGGAGCCGACGACGTTCTCGCCGATCACCGGCTGATCGCCATTGGCGGCCCGGGCGGCAAGCGGTCGCTTGTCGAGCACCTCCTGCTCGTGGGCATAGAGATAGTCGCGCAGGTCGAGCAGGAGCTGGCGCGGCGCGAGGGGCTTGCCGGTCGCCGTCGCCGGGCAGTGCGAGGAGCAGCGTCCGCATTCCGTGCAGCTGTACATGTCGAGGACCTGCTTCCAGGTGAAGTGATCGATGTAGGAGCTGCCGAAACGAGTCGCTTTCTCGAGATCCATGGAGCTGAGGGCGCCCGTGGGCTCGAGCTTCTTGAAGTAGACGTTGAAGATCGACGTGATGATGTGGAAGTGCTTCGACAGCGGCAAGAGGTTGAGAAACAGCAAGATGACCGCGTTGTGCGTCCACCAGGCGGCGTTGCTCACGAACCGCGCCCCACCGTCCCCGAGCGGCGCCAGCATCTTGCTCGTCAGGGCGCTCATGGGCTGCCATGCCCGCTCGGCCGCCAGCTCGTTTGCGGCGAACACCAAGCGGCCGCCATCGTACAGAAGCCCGGTGAGCATGATGGTGCCGATCAAGCAGAGGATGAGGTACGCCTCCCCGTGGGACTGCCCTGCGAGACGGTTCTCCGCCGGACGGAAGCCGAACAACCGGGCCGGATGGGAGATTCCCCAGCGGTAGAACGCAACGCCGAGCGCCCCGAGCACCACGACCTCCATCAGGTCGCGCAGCAGCATGTACGGACCGCCGAGCAGGCCGAGCTGGAAGCCGGGCACGGTGAAGTGATCGCTGAACCCGCGGCCGAACATCGTCAACACCTGCACGGCGAGGATCATGAACCCCCAGAAGATGAAGATGTGCATCCAGCCGGCCGGCTGCTCATCGCGGATGAACTTCTTCTGGCCGAAGGCGTAGACGAGCACGGCGTTGATGCGTTCGGGGATGCGATCGAACAGCGCGGCCGGCTGCGCCGCCTGGAGGACCCGGAACCGCCGGTAGATGGTCCGACCGAACCAGCCGAGGCCGATCGCGACCATGAGGCAGAATATGATAGTGGACATGATGCTCCCCACACCCGCGCGAGCTCACCACTCACGCCCGATGCAACCGCGCCACGCCGACGCTCGCCCGATTGCCGTTCCTATGCCATCACCCCATGGCTTGCAACAAACCGCTGCGCGCGCCGTCGCGATCGCGCTCGTCGCCGCCGCCGCGCTCGGAGTGCCTGCTTCTGCGCGCGCGGCGGACACTCCGCAGGTGGTGGTGCGGCGTGCGGCCGGCGGCACGACCACCGTCAGCGTGGAGGTCGCCGCCACCTCGGCGGCACGCGAGCGGGGGCTCATGTATCGGCAGGAGCTGCCCAGATCCCACGGAATGCTCTTCGTCTTTCCGCAGGAAGCCGACCACGCTTTCTGGATGCGGAACACCCCCCTGTCGCTGGACATCGTCTTCATCGGCACCGACCGGCGGATCGTGGGCATCGAGGCGGACACCGTCCCGTACTCGGAGCGCCACCTGCGCGTCGGCAAGCGCTCGCGTTACGTGCTCGAGGTCGCGGCCGGCTTCTGCGCGCGCGAGCGCATGCGCGCGGGTGACTGCGTCGAGTTCCACGGCATCCCGGAGGTCGAAGGCGGCGAGCTCCCGTGCGCCACTGCCAGCGGCGCCGCGGCGACGAACGCGCCTTGAATTCACCAGGGGTGCATACTAAGACTTGAAGTGCCTCGAGGGATCCGGTCCGCGCGGCGCGCCGAGCGAACCCGGGAGCGACACACCGATGGCCCAGCAAGCCAAGAAGCAGGATGCCGGTTCTGAGCCCGCCGGCGGGGCGACCCGGTGGCAAGCAGCGGTCGACAAGACGCTCGCGCGAGCGCCGGAGCGCCGTCCGCGCTTCGAGACCGATTCCGGCATCGAGATCAAGCGTCTCTACACCGCCGCCGATGCCACGGGACGCGATCCCGACGTGGCGCTCGGCTATCCGGGCTTCTACCCATTCACCCGAGGGGTGCAGCCGACCATGTACCGTGGGCGGCTGTGGACCATGCGGCAGTATGCCGGCTTTGGCGACGCGGTCGAATCCAACCGCCGTTACCTCTACCTGCTCGACCAGGGTCAGACCGGGCTGTCGGTGGCGTTCGATCTGCCGACGCAGATGGGGCGCGACTCCGATCACCCGCTCGCGGCCGGCGAGATGGGCCGTGTCGGCGTCGCCATCGACTCGCTCGAGGACATGGAGACGCTCCTCGAGGCGATCCCGCTCGACAAGGTTACGACCTCGATGACCATCAACGCCACGGCGTCGATCCTGCTGGCGCTCTACCTCGCCGTGGCCGAGAAGCAAGGCGTGCCGTGGACCAAGGTCGGGGGCACGGTTCAAAACGACGTCCTGAAGGAGTACGTCGCCCGCGGCACGTACATCTATCCGCCCGAGCCGTCGCTGCGGATCATCACCGACGTGTTCGAGTTCTGCACCAAGGAGGTGCCGAACTGGAACACGATCTCGATCAGCGGCTACCACATGCGCGAAGCGGGCTCGACGGCGGTGCAGGAGGTCGCTTTCACGCTGGCCAACGGGATCGCCTACGTCGAAGGGGCGCTCGCCCGCGGCCTCGACGTCGATGGCTTCGCCGCCCGGCTCTCCTTCTTCTTCAACGTCCACAACAATTTCTTCGAGGAGATCGCGAAGTTCCGCGCCGCGCGCCGTCTGTGGGCAGATATCATGCGAACCCGCTTCAAGGCCCGCGACGAGCGCTCGATGATGGTGCGCTTCCATGCCCAGACTGCCGGGTCGACGCTCACCGCCCAGCAGCCGGACAACAACGTCGTGCGGGTGGCGATCCAGGCCTTGGCGGCCGTGCTCGGCGGCGCCCAATCGCTCCATACGAACTCCCGAGACGAGGCCCTTGCCCTGCCGACCGAGGACTCGGTGCGGCTCGCGCTACGCACCCAGCAGATCATCGCCTACGAGACGGGGGTGGCCGACACCATCGACCCCCTCGGCGGCTCGTACCTCCTCGAGCAGCTCACCGATGAGATCGAGGCCGGGGCCCGCCGCTATCTCGACACCATCGAGAAGATGGGCGGCGCGGTACGGGCCATCGAGCAGGGTTACATGCAGCGGGAGATCCACGCCGCCGCGTACCACTACCAGCAGGCCATCGAGCGCAAGGACCAGATCGTGGTCGGCGTCAACGAGTTCGTCACCGAGCAGGAGACACCGCCGGACATCCTCCGGATCGACCCGGCCCTCGAGGAGCGCCAGAAGCAGCGGCTCGGGGCTCTGAAGGCCCGGCGCGATCGGAAGGCCGTGGAGGAGCGGCTCGCCCGTGTGACACAGGTAGCGCGGGACGGCGGCAACCTGATGCCGGTCATCGTCGATGCGGTGCGGGTCTACGCCACGCTCGGCGAGATCTCGGACGCCATGCGCGTCGTCTTCGGCGAATATCGGCCGACGTTTTCCTTGTAACCCCGCGCAGCCCGTGTTAAGAGGCCGCCCGAGACGAAGACTACCGGTCTAGTCCTGCTGCCTCCGGCTGCGTCGAGTGGCGGGCCGGTCGGGCGGCGCCAGCGACGTGGCCGATCCGGCCGGCGGAATCACGATGGAAGGATTCGTACCGAAGAAAATGTTCCTCACCAAGGGCGTGGGGAAGCACCGGGAAAAGCTCTCGAGCTTCGAAATGGCCCTGCGCTCGGCGCAGATCGCCCAGTACAACCTGGTGCGCGTGTCGAGCATCTTTCCGCCGCATTGCAAGATGGTCACGCCGCAGCAAGGGGTGAAGATCCTCCAGCCCGGTCAGGTCGTCCACGTCGTGATGAGCGAGAACGGGACGAACGAGCCGCACCGCCTGATCTCGGCGGCGGTGGGTGTGGCCATCCCCAAGAACCGGAACCAGTATGGCTACCTCTCGGAGCACCACAGCTTCGGGCAGACCGAGCGCACGGCGGGTGATTACGCCGAGGATCTGGCGGCCTCCATGCTGGCGACGATTCTCGGCATCGACCATGATCCCAACACGAGCTACGACGAGCGCAAAGACATCTGGCGCCTGAGCGACAAGATCGTGGTGACCCGCAACATCACCCAATCGGCCGTCGGCGACAAAGACGGGCTGTGGAGTACCGTGGTCGCTGCCGCCGTGTTCGTCGAGTAGCCCATTCGTCGATCAGCCCACGGTTTCCTCCACATCGCGACCTTCGGCGCTCCGCGCCACGCTCGATTCCCGCAGCACGGCGGGCGCCGCGCTGGAGCCCGATCGAACCCACGGTGAACGCACTGAACGCGTTTTCGCCAAGCCACGACAGGTACGACCTATGAGACGGCGGCGAACCGGCCACGAACGATCGGCTCCCCATCAGGGCCGCGGATCGGGTCGACGCGCGCGTGGGAAGGGACGCGTCGCGCGGCAGCAGCCACGACCGAGCCCGGCGGCGGCCCCTGCCCCGCCGCCACGCACCCAAGCGCCGCGCAAGGGAAAGCGCCGTGGCGCAGCAGCGCACCTCGTGGAGGGCCGGGTGGTCGGCCATCCCGACGGCTACGCGTTTCTCGTCCTCGACGATCCCGCCGCCCCGGATCTGTACCTTCCGCGCGGCCGGGTCCGCCCCGCCATGCACAGTGATCGCGCCGTCGCCGAGGTCGAGGCTTCCGATCGTCGCGGCCGCACCCGGGGCCGCATCGTTCGGGTGGTCGAGCGAGGAGCGAAGGACCTGATCGGCGTCTACCGTCGCGCGGCGCGCACGAGCAGCCTCGTGCCGCAGGATCCGCGCGTCGGGTATCTCGTGCTCGTGCCGCCGGAGGCGGCAGGGGCTGCGCGCGACGGTGATCTGGTGGTGGCGAGTATCACCCGCTACCCGACGCCGGTCTCCGACGTCGAGGCGCGCGTAACGTCCGTCCTCGGTCCGGCCGACGATCCACGCGTCGAGACCGACGCCATCATTCACACCCACGGACTGCCGATGGAGTTTCCACCCCGCGTGCGTGACGACGCCGCCCGCGTGCCGCGTGCGGTCCCGGCGGCGGCCGTTGCCGGGCGTCTCGACCTCCGCGACATGCCGCTGGCGACGATCGATGGTGAGAACGCCCGCGACTTCGACGACGCGGTCGGCATCGAGACGCTCTCCGGAGGACGAGTTCGGTTGACGGTGGCCGTCGCGGACGTGGCCGCCTACGTCCGCGCCGGAAGCGCCATCGACACCGAAGCGGTGGCGCGCGGCACGAGCGTCTACTTCCCGGATCGCGTGATCCCGATGCTGCCCGAGAGCCTCTCCAACGGCATCTGCAGCCTGATGCCGAACGTCGACCGGCTGGTGAAGGTCGCCCGGCTCGACATCGGCGCCGGGGGCGAGATCGAGGCGGCAACCTTCGCCGATGCCGTGATGCGCAGCGCCGCCCGCCTGACGTACACCGAGGTGGCGCGCATCCTGACCGATAGGGATCCGGAGGCGCGAGGACGCTATCCCGCCCTGGTAGGGCCGCTCGAGCGCATGGAGGAGCTGTGCCGGGTCCTGATGGAGCGGCGGCGGCACCGCGGCTCGATCGACTTCGACCTGCCCGAGGCGGAGATCGTGCTCGATCTGCGCGGACGCCCCGAGAACATCGTGCGCCGCGAACGCACCATCGCGCACCGCATGATCGAGGAGTTCATGCTCGCCGCCAACGAGGCCGTGGCGCAGCGGCTGACGGACGCCGGGCTGCCGATGGTCTACCGCGTCCACGAGCCGCCCGCTCCGGATGCGGTCGCCGACGTGGCGGCGTTTCTCGAAGGCTTCGGCCTGCGTCTGGACCTGCGTGGCGGGCGGCCCGCCCCGCGGGCCTACCAGGCCGTGCTCGAAGCGGTCGCCGACCATCCGGAGGCGCGCCTGGTGAACCGGGTCCTGCTGCGGTCACTCAGCCAGGCGCGCTACTCGACCGAGAACCTCGGACACTTCGGGCTCGCCACCGACTGCTATACCCACTTCACCTCACCCATCCGGCGCTACCCGGATCTGATCGTGCACCGGATGCTCGGCGGCCTGCTCTCGGGCTCGCTCCGGGCAGGCGAGCGTGACCGCCTGGCGGCGGCGCTGCCGGCCGTTGCCGAGGCCTGCTCGCGGCGCGAGAGGATCGCCATGGACGCCGAGCGCGACGTCGTGGCACTGAAACGGGTCCAGTTCATGCAAGACAAGGTCGGGCGGACCTTCGCCGGGTACGTGAGCGATGTGACAGGCTTCGGACTGTTCGTCGAGCTGGCCGACTACTTCGTCGAGGGGCTCGTGCACGTCTCCACGCTCGGGGACGACTTCTACGAGCACGACGAGCGCGCACGGTGGTTGCGCGGGCGCCGCCATCGACGGACGATCCGGATCGGGGACGCGGTGACCGTGCGTGTCGCCGGCGTGAGCATCGAGCGCCGGCAGGTCGATCTCGTCATGGAAGGGGAGCGGGCCGCCGCACCGCGGTCGTCGCCACCACGGTCCTCGGCGCCACGGTCGTCGCTTGCAACGCCGCCGGGCCCCGCCCCGCGCGTGCCCCGCGAGCCGGGTGGCGGCCATCGACGCAGCAGGAAGCGCCGGAGATGAAGCCGTCGACACCGCGGGCAGCCGGGTTTCGCATGCCGGCCGAATGGGCACCGCACGCGGGCTGCTGGGTCGCCTGGCCGGCTGCGGCCGACCTCTGGGGCGACTATCTCGCCGAGACCCAGACCGCTTTCGTGGGGCTCTGCGACGCGATCGCCGATCCCGATCCGGCGACCGGCGTACGCCGCGGCGAGCTGCCGCACGTGCTCGTCGGCGATCCGGCGGCCGAGGCCGCCGCGCGCGCGGCCCTCGCAGCCGTGCCCGTGGAGCTGCATTCGGTACCCTACGGCGACATCTGGCTGCGCGACACCGGCCCGATCTTTCTCACCGATGCCGCTGGCGCCCTGGCCACGGTCCGTTTCGGCTTCAACGGCTGGGGCGGAAAGTACATCCTCGCCCACGACGATCGGGTCGCGGCGCGCATCGCCGAGCTGTGCGGCGTCCCGGCATTCGCCTTTCCCTGGATCCTCGAGGGGGGATCCGTCGAGGTCGACGGCGAGGGCACGTGCCTCACCACGCGGCAGTGCCTGCTCAACCCGAACCGCAATCCGCAGCTGAGCCAGGACCCCGTCGAGGCGGGCTTGCGCGAGGCGCTCGGAGTGGAAAGAATCCTGTGGCTCGATGAGGGGCTGCGCAACGATCATACCGACGGCCACATCGACACGATCGCCCGCTTCGTCGCCCCGGGCGTCGTCGTCTGCATGGAGGCGCAGGGGCAGGACGATCCCAACGCCGCCACCCTCGAGGCGATTGCCCGGGATCTGGCGTCGTTCACCGATGCCCGCGGCCGCCGGCTCGAGGTGGTGCGGATCCCCTCCCCGGGCGATGTGCGCGACGAGGACGACCAGGTGATCGCGGCGAGCTACGTGAACTTCTACATCGGCAACCGTTGCGTTGCCGTGCCGGTGTACGGACGGAGCCGCGACGCGCGCGCCGTGGATGCGATCGCCGCCTGCTTCCCCGGCCGGCGCACCGTCGGCATCGAAGCGAGGGCGCTCGTCGCCGGAGGTGGCGGCGCGCTCCACTGCATCACCCAGCAGATGCCGGCGGTCGGGGCAGAAAAGGGAGTCCCGTAGCAACGCTCCGAAGCACGGGATGGAGAAAGACCGCACAGCGATGGCAGCCGGAAAGCACAGCGGCACGGTGACGGTGGGCGTGCTGCAAGCCGCGTTCTCCACCGACACCGGGCGCAACGTCGAGCGCGTGAGCGCCCTCGCGCGCGAGGCGGCGGGCAAGGGCGCCACGGTCGTCGTGCCACCCGAGCTGTTCGAGGGGCCCTACTTCTGTCGCGAGGAACGCGAGGACTTCTTCGCCCGAGCGCATCCGCTGGCCGGCCATCCGACCATCGCCCACTTCCGCGCGCTCGCGGAAGAACTCGGGGTGGTCATCCCGGTGTCCTTCTTCGAGCGCGACGGACAGGCGTACTACAACAGCGTCGCCGTGATCGACGCCGACGGGGCGCTACTCGGCACCTACCGCAAGAGCCACATCCCCGACGGGCCGGGCTACGAGGAGAAGTTCTACTTCCGGCCCGGGAACACGGGCTTCAAGGCGTGGAACACCGCCGCCGGCACCATCGGCGTCGGGATCTGCTGGGACCAGTGGTTCCCGGAATGCGCCCGCGCGATGGTGCTCCAGGGCGCGGAGCTGCTGCTCTACCCGAGCGCCATCGGCAGCGAGCCGCAAGCGCCGGAGCTCGACACCCGCGAGCCGTGGCAGCGGGCGATGATCGGACACGCCGTCTCGAACGTGGTCCCGGTTGCGGCCTCCAACCGCATCGGCAGCGAAGGCGGGCAGGTATTCTACGGTCACTCCTTCCTCGCCGACCATAGGGGCGACGTCGTCGCCGAGATCGGCGCGGCGGAGGAAGGCGTCGCCCTCGGAACGTTCGACCTCGAGGACATCCGCCGCGATCGGGCGAGCTTCGGATTCTTTCGCGACCGGCGCCCCGAGCTCTACGGGATCCTCAGCACCGCGGACGGCAAGCGCTAGCGAACGGTAGCGAGCGCGGGATGAGGACGCTGCACCTCACGACCGCGCCTTGATGCTGCACCCGAGCGCCTTCGTCTCCGCCATCGGCACCGGCTGGCCGGCGACCACGGCGTCGATCGCGTCCTTCAGGTAGGACACTTTGACCTTGTCCGGCTCCTTGGCGTTGTCGTCGATGGTGCCGTGATAGACGAGCTTGCCGCTCGCGTCGAAGAGAAACACCTCCGGCGTCCGGGTTGCGCCAAACGCCTTGGCAACGTTCGATCCCGTATCAACGACGTAGGGGAACTGCATCCCCCGCTCCCGCGCGCGCCGCTGCATGGCCTCGAAATTGTCGCCCGGGGCCAACGTCGGATCGTTCGAATTGACGGCGATCACGCCCACGCCCCTGGCCCCGGAGGCGTTGCCCAGTGCGACGATCCGCTCCTCCCATGCCTTCGCCCACGGGCACTCGTTGCAGGTGAAGATCACGAGGACGCCTTTCTGCCCCGTCATCGCCTGTATCGAAAGCTCCGTGCCGTCGACGTTCTTCATCTTCGTGTCCGCCATGGGGGCGGGAGCGCCGATGGCGAGCACCGTCGCGGCGCCCTCCCCGGCCGCCGCCACCGAGCCGGTGGCGAGCAGAAGCACGAGCAACGCGGGCACGGATGACCGGATTCTCATGATGGTTCCTTTCTCGTGGAACGAGATCCCTGCGCCAGCACTCCTTGGACCATGGTCTCGAAGTCTGCGTACGACGTCTTTCCCTCCCGGAAGTGCCGGAGCGTGCCCGACGAATCATAGACGAAGGTCGCGGGCAGCGCACCCGACCAGCGCTTGTCTAGCGTGTCGATGAACTCCATGTCGCCGCCTTCCTTGAGGTACGTCGGAAAGTCGACTCCCTGCTCGGCGAGAAACCCGAGCGCCGCGTCGCGCTCCGAGGGAAAATCCCCCGAAACGAGCACGAGCCGGAGCCCGCGGTCGCGATAGGATCGACGCAGGCGCAGGAGATCGGGGAACTCCTCACGGCACGGGATGCACCAGGTCGCCCAGACGTTGACGACGACGACATTCGCCCCGGGGGCCCGGACCGCGGCGAGGACCTGCGCCGCGGTTCCGGGCAGCAGCACCCGCCCCTCGGGCGCAGAGTCGGGCGAGCGGACCATCACGGCGACCACGGCGGCTAGCGGGATCGCCGTCACGGCCAGCCCCTTCATCACGCGATTCATCGTTACTCAGCGCGCTTCGAGCAGAAGTCGTGATCTTGCCGGATCGTCGCGCGCTAGGGCCATCGGCACAGATGGTCGACCCGGCGTGGTCGTCATCATCCTGCCCGACCACAGCCCTGCTGGCGAATCGCCCGAGGGAGCCGGTTGGCCTCGCCCCGCGCATCGCGGGGCTTTGCAACGCCACGGTGCGGTCGGCTAGATCTGAAGCCCCATGCTCTCCACCGGCGATTTCAAGCGCGGGCTCCGCATCGAGCTCGATGGCGATCCGTTCGTCATCCAGGACGTGCAAGTGCAATCCCCCTCCGCCCGGGGCGCCAGCTCGCTCACTAAGGTCCGGCTCCGCAATCTCCGCACGGGGCAGGTGCTCGACAAGACCTTCCGCGGCGGCGACAAGGTGGAGGAGCCGAACCTGGCCCTGCGCTCGGTCCAGTTCCTCTACCGCGACGACGACGGCTTTCACTTCATGGACACGCAGAGCTACGATCAGTTCGCGCTCACCGCCGACGAGATCGGCGATGCCGCCGGCTACCTGCGGGAAGGACTCGAGGCCATCCGCTCGGTGGTCTTCAACGAGCGCGTCATCTCCATCGACCTGCCGACCACCGTCGTCCTGCGCGTCACCGAGACGGGACCGTCGATCCGCGGTGCGACGGCCACCGCGCAGACCAAGCCCGCGACACTCGAGACGGGCCTCGTCATCCAGGTGCCGCCGTACCTCGAGTCGGGGGAGCTGGTGCAGGTGGACACGCGCGAAGCGCGGTTTGTGGCACGCGCGAAGGGCTGAGGCGAGGCGGCGCGCGGCAATCGAGAGCGAGAGGCGAAAGACCGAAGGCAAAAGGTCCGCTCGATGACAAGGGTGACGATCTATCACAACCCCGCCTGCTCGAAGTCGCGCGGCGCCCTCGACATTCTGCACCGGCGCGCGATCGACTGTGACGTGGTCGAATACCTGAAGACGCCGCCGGATCGGGCCACGCTCACTCGCATCCTCGAGCTGCTCGCCGGCGCACCCGGCGACCTGGTGCGCAAAGACAAGCGCTTCCGCGAGCTCGGGCTCGATGAAACGGCGTACGTGACGCGCGAGCAGGTGGTCGCGCTCCTCCTAGAGCACCCCGAGCTCATGGAACGCCCGGTGGTGATCCGCGGCGGCCGCGCCGTGATCGCCCGGCCATCGGAGCGCGTGGAGAACTTGCTCGAATAGAAGAACCTCGTGATCCGATCCGGCAAGCGCCTGGAGTTTGTCCGCCGACCCGGCGAGGCTCAGGACGACAAGTCGGACACCATCGGATCCAAGCGCTTTCTGGCCTCCTCATCGTGCTCATGGGCTCGACACCTGCTGAGCCAAGCGCGCGTGCGCGCGTCGCAGCGTCGACTGCCAGACCGGCCCCGGCGCCTCGAGCGACGGCACCTCGCACCGGGGGTGCCGCCGCGTCAGGTGCCGGGGAACGCACCGGTGGTGCGATCACTCTCCCGCCTCGGGATCGCCGACGCGGCTCACGCGAGCGGCACGCCGAAGATCGCCGCGACGATCCACGTCGTGAAGCCGACGAAGAGCGGGATCGTGAGATTGTCGTCGATGCGCAGCGGCAGGGTCTCGCACGCCGCCGCGGCCAGGGCGATGGTAAGGGCCGCCCCGGCCACGCCCACGCCCGACTGGTCCGTCGCCTGCGCGAGCACCACCCACGCGATCACCAGCGTCGCCGCGAAGAACGCCGCCGATCCCTCGAGACTCCGATTGCGCGCGATTCGCCGCCGGCCCCAGCGGATGCCGACGATCGCGGCCAGTGGATCGGCAATGGCAAGGGTGTAGATGGCGACGATGGCCGCCGGTTTGGGCACGGTGATGACGGTGAGGAGGACGGCGATCGCGTAGGGCGTCATCGCCGACTCGCGGAACTGCTCCTCGGCGCGGACGAGCAGACGGTTCACCCACGACGCATGGCGCTCGAGCGCCTCGGGGTAGGCAATCCGGAGCCGATCGAGGATGTAGACCAGGCACGCGATCGTGCCGAAGATGCGGATCACCTGCTCGTGCGTGAAGAGGAGTGCGTACGCGGTCGCGGTAGAGACGCCGTTCAGGAAATGGAAAAGGCGCCGGCCGAGCTGGAGGTCGTGGCGTGTCGGAAGCGATGCGGGCTCGGGCTGAGCGTCGACCTCCGCTTCGGCTGCGGAATTGTGGCCCGTCCCCATCACCAACCAGCGCCCCTGTGCCACGAGCATCATTGGTGACGGAGCCGGCGACCAAACGCACCCCCCAGCCCTGAAAACCCATGAACCGGGCCGCGATCGCGTGCTGCCTGGCTCGTGCCGTTTCCACGTCGGCGTCTCGTGACAAGCCCGCACGAATGCCGCACACTGGAACGACAATGTTCCCCGTTTCTCCAGAGAAAGCCCGCGCCCTGGGGGCGCGCATGCAACAGCTCGGCGTCCGCGAGGCGGACCTCGAGGAGCACTTCGTCCGCTCGCGCGGGGCTGGCGGGCAGAACGTCAACAAGGTGGCCACCTGTGTCGTCCTCCGCCACCTGCCCTCGGGAGTCGTCGTGCGCTGTCAGCAGGAACGCTCCCAGGCGCTCAACCGCTTCATCGCGCGGCGCGAGCTGCTCGATCGGCTCGAGGCGCGCATCCGGGGTCTGGCGGCCTCGGCGCTCGCGGAGCGCGAACGTGTCCGGCGGCAGAAGCGCCGGCGCTCGCGCCGCGCCAAGGCGAAGATGCTGGCCGGCAAGCGGGCGCAGAGCGAGAAGAAAGCGGCGCGCCGGCCTCCCTCACGGGAGGAGTGAGGGCGACGACCTTCCGGATCAGGCGGCGGCCCACGATTGCATGCGCGAGGACCAGATGCCCGCCCGCGTGGCGCATCGTGCGCCGAGCCGCGGGGCCGCGGCGCCGAGGTCCTCGAGCGCGCCCGCGGGCGGACGGACGATCAGCACGCCGCTGCCGTTGAGGCGATGGCGCCGCTCGTCGAGCGGAGTCGTGACCAGCTCGGCGATCGTCCCTCCGACACCTGCCCCACGCAGGCGCGCGAGCATCGCGTTCGGTCGGGTGAGGCTCTTCACCGGATACCAGAGGAGCAGGCACGCACGCGTCGAGGCGTTGACCACGGCCGCCAGCGCATCGGGGACCGCGGTCCAGTCGGCTTTCTGCGTCCAGGGCGGATCGATCAGGACGACGACGGCGCGCGCCTCCGATTCGGCGCGCCGGATCGTCTCGCCGAGGACGGCGAGACCGTCGCCGTGCACGAGCCGCGCCTGCGCGTCAGTGCGAGTGTGTTCGCCGAGCCGGGCGAACGCCTCCTCATCCCGCTCGCAGAGGACGAGAGCGGCCTCGGGGCCGAGGACCGCGCGCGCGAACGCCGGCGAGCCGGGATAGCGCTCGGGGCGCTTGGCGCCTGCACCGAGCCGCCGGCAGAGCGCCAGGTACCGCGAGACGGAGTCGTCGCCATCGTCGATGGCGCCCTCATGCGCCCAGAGCCGGCCGATGCCCTCGGTCCACTCACCGGTCGAAGCCAGCGCGTAACCGCCCTCGCCTGCATGCGTGTCGACGTACACGACACGGGATGCGGCGGCGGCCGCGCGGCGCAGCACGGCGACGAGCGCGCAATGCTTCCACACGTCGCCGACGTTGCCCGCGTGAAAACGGTGCCCGTAGTCGGGCGCCGCGGCGGGCCGATAGCGCGATCGAGGTGCCGGCACGGGAGCGGATGGTACGGGATCCGGCCGCGGCACATCAACGCTACGTCCCCCGAAGGGGTTCAGCAGCCCGTTCGCGCGTGATGATCTCGTCGTCCCAGAGGTAGCGTCGGACCTCGGCCTCCGTCCACAGGGCATGCGCGGCATCGAGCGGCTCGATCGCGTGCGGCTCGAGCAAGAGCCGGGGCGAGACCAAGTGGGGCACTGACAGCAGTGACACGTGAGCGCGTTGTCAGTCGGCGCCGGCGCGGCGCTTCAGCGCTACCCCGATCCCAGCGGACACAGCAAGAGCCGTGTGGCCCGGCGCTCCGTCGTCCGCGCTGGCCCGCCACGTGCATCCTCGCTTGGCGGTCGGGGGCGACCGGTGCCGCACGCAGCGCATCGATCACGCAGAGAGGGACTCGCCTCGCAGACTAGCGCGCTAGCCAAGGTTCGCCATTGTCCGCTCGGCGACACCGCGGTAACGGTGTAAACGGATTGGCGCGATGGTTTCCATGACACGGGAGGACTGCGCATGACACGCATCTGGATGGGAGTCTGGGGGGCCATGCTCTGCTGGAGCCTGATCGGGGCCTCCATTGCCCGAGCCGACGTCACCGGCTCCTATGACGGCGGGCTGACGCCAAAGAACGCCACGGAGGTGATCGCGGCCGCAGTCGTTTTTTCGCAGGCCGACAAGGCAGTCACCGGGACGGTGGCGCTGCCCGATGACCTCGCATCGTTCGGTGGGGAATATCTCGTCACCGGCAAGGCCACCTCGAAAAAGGTGAAGGTCTCCGGGACCGGCGTGAACGGCGTACTGTTCAAGTACAAGGGCAGGATCGTCGGCGAGGCGCTGCAAGGCAAGGCCAAGCTCAAGGGAGCCGGCGGCAAGCTCAAGGGGACACTCGCGATCACGCGCAACGTCTCGGGAGACGGTTCCGGCTGCGACGGCGTGTACACGGCCAATGAAGCCTTCTTCCTCGACGACGTCCTGGAAGCGCTGACGAGCTGCGCCGCCTGCCACGGACCCGGTCTGCAGGCGGGCGCCACGCGCCTGCACGTCAATTTCGGCGATCCCCTGGCCACCGCCCGTCAGATGGCGCCGCTCATCGACTCGACGAGCCCGTCGGCATCGCGGTTGCTGCAGAAGCCGCTCAACACGCTGCCGCACGGCGGCGGACAGCAGATCATGCCGGCCAGCATCCAGGAACAGGATCTCGGCCAGTGGGCCGATCTGATCGCCGCGGCCGCATGCAACTGACGGGGTGACACGCCCGCGGAAGCTTCCCAGCTAGGAAGGCCGCCGAGCCGCGTCGACGCGCGCCGGTCGCCACCCGCCCGTCCGCTCAGGCGAGACGCTCTTCGAAAGGCGCGCTGAGCTCGCGCGTCCGCTCGCTCGCGGTCGCATCGTGAAGCGCCGGTCCGTACATCGCCGCCACGTAGTCCTTGAGCATGCGACGCGCGCTGAAGCGGGGGATGGTGGTGCGGATCGACTCCTTCATCAATCGCACCCACCGGCGCGGGATGCCGTGCGCATCGCGCTCGAAGAACATCGGCACCACTGATTGCTCCAGCAGATCGTAGAGCGCGTTCGCGTCGGCGCGATCCGCGGTCGTGGGGTCACCCGCCCACGTGTCCCCCCGGATGAGCCAGCCGTTGTCGCCGGAGTAGCCCTCCGCCCACCAGCCGTCGCCGACGCTGAGATGCAGGACCCCGTTCATCGCCGCCTTCATCCCACTCGTCCCGCTCGCTTCGAGCGGTTCCAGCGGCGTGTTGAGCCAGACGTCGCACCCCTGCACCAGGAAATGCGCGACGTGCAGATCGTAATCCTCGAGGAAAGCGATCCGGCCGCCGAAGCGCGGGTCCACCGCGCGCGCAAAGACGCGATGGAGGTGCCCCTTGCCGCCGTAGTCGTTCGGATGTGACTTCCCCGCGAACACGATCTGCACGGGGCGGTCCACGGAGGCGAGCAGGCGCGCCAGGCGCTCGCTGTCGTGGAAGAGCAGCTCGGGCCGCTTGTAGCCGGTGAACCGCCGCGCGTACCCGATCGTGAGGGCTTCGGGATCGAGCAGCACCCCGGAGGCCGCGACGCGATTGGTGTCGAGCCGTCCTTCCGCCCACAGCTGCCGCGCGCGCTCGCGGATGAACCAGAAGAGATGGTGACGAAGGGCCTGGTGCGCCTCCCACACGTCCTCGTCCGGCACCTCGAGCAGCCGGTCCCAGAAGAGTGGATCGTCGTGTCGTGACACCCAGTTGGCACCGAGGCGACGTTCGAAGAGCCGCCCCATGTCGGAGGCGACCCATGTCGGCACGTGGACGCCGTTGGTCACCGAGCTGATCGGCGGGCCATCCGGCGAGACCGCCGCCTTCACGTGCTCCCATGCCGCCCGCGACACCTCGCCGTGCCGCCGGCTGACGCCGTTGACGCGCGCCGAGGTACGCAGCGCGAGCGCGGTCATGTTGAATCGGGGGCCGCCCCCGTCATCGTGAGCGCCGAGGGCGCAGAAGGCATCCCAGGCGAACGCTGCCGGACCGCGCCAGTAGGGTTGCAGGCATGCCTCCACCATCGGGATCGGGAACGCGTCGTGGCCCGCCGCGACCGGAGTGTGGGTCGTGAACACCGTCGTTCGCCGAAGCGCGTCCGTCGCGCGCTCGACGCTCTCACCGCGGGCGCAGGCCTCGCACAGCCGCTCGAGCGCCACGAACGCCGCGTGGCCTTCGTTCAGATGCCACACGCGGGGATGCAGGTTCATCGCGCGCAGGGCGCGGACGCCGCCCACCCCGAGGACGATCTCCTGCCGCAGGCGGGTCTCCGGGCCACCGCCATAGAGCCGGGCCGACAGCTCGCGATCCTCAGGCGTGTTCTCGTCGAGCTGCGTGTCGAGGAGATGGACGGAGACACGGCCGACCTGCACCCGCCAGACTTTCGCCAGCACCACTCGGTCTCCGACCGGAACGGACACCACGCACTGCGTACCCTGCGGGGTGATCGCGGGCATGATCGGCGCCTCCGACCAGCTCAGCGTCTCGTATACCTCCTCTTGGCCGCGCTCGAGCGACATGCGCTGATGAAAGTAGCCTTGCGGGTACATGAAACCGACGCAGACGAGCGGCACGCCGAGATCGCTCGCCTCCTTGCAGTGATCCCCCGCCAGCACCCCGAGGCCGCCGGCGTAGATGGGCAGCGACTGGTGCAGCGGGAACTCGGCGGAGAAATAGGCGATCGGTCCCGCCGCGCGGTCCGTGGCCCGGCGGTTCCACCAGGTCTCTCCGTCCGAGCGCGCGGCCTCGAGGCTGGCGACGGCCAGCTCGTAGGCGGCGAGGAAGCGTGCATCGCGCGCCACCGTCTCGAGCCGCTCCGGCGCGAGCTGGTGCAGCATCCGCACCGGGTTGTGATAGGTGCGCCGCCACAGGCGGTAGTCGAGCAGCCGGAAGACCTGGCGCGCCTCCGGGTGCCAGGTCCACCACAGGTCGTACGCCAGCTCCGCCAGCCGGTGAATCCGCAGCGGCAGCTTCGGGACGTCGTCTCGCTTGAGCATCGTTACCCCACCCCTACCCCCCGGATCTTCATGTAGATGATCTGGGTTAGCTCCCCTCAACTCAACCCCGGGCGGCGCTTCCGCACCGCTCCGGGGTCGTGACCTCCACCGGGCCAAGGCCCTCGAGCGCCGGCACGATCTCCGCCGCCGGCCCGACGACCACCACGGCCGTCGCCTCGGGGCTCGGAACCGCGCGCTCGACGAGCGCCTTGACGTCGTCGCGCGAGACCGCCGCGACACGCGCGCGATACTGGGTCAGCTCCTCGCGGCCGAGCCCGTACCACTCGATCTCGGCCAGGTGTCCGGCGAGGGCGTCCGGGCTCTGCAGGCGCTGCGGAAACTGGCCGCGCAGAAAGCTGCGCGCCTTCACCAGCTCCTGCTCCGTCGGCGGATCGGCCCGGAAGCGACCCACTTCGTCCAGGGCCAGGCGCACCGCCTCGCCTGTCGTCGGCACCTTGGTGGACGTGGCGACACGAAAGTCTCCACCGGCCCGCCGCGTCACGAACTGGCTCGATGCGCCGTACGTGAGGCTGCGCTTGATGCGCAGCGTCTGCATGAGGCGCGACGAGAAGCCGCCGCCCAGGACCGTGTTGGCGACCTGGGCCACCGTGTAGGCCGGATCGCGGCGCGCGATGGCCACGTTGCCGAAGCGAATCTGCGCCTGCGTCGCCCCGGGTTTGTCGACGACCAGGATCCGCCGTGCCGCCACGGGAGTCGGCGCCGGCAGCGGTGGCGGCAGCCTCTCCCCGGGCGTCCATTTCCCGAGGGCCGTCCGCAGGTCGGCGAGCAGGCGCGCCGCGGGCAGGTCTCCGACGATCACGGCGACGGCATTGTTGGGCCGGTAGTAGCGTTCGTAGAAGGCGCGCACGTCCGAACGCCCGATGCCCTCCACCGTGCCGGGACGACCGTCCACGGACCGGCCATAGGGGTGTCCGCGATACAGGAACGTGGGAAAGCACTCGGCGGCGATCGAGCTCGGATCCTCGTATCGAGCGCGAAAGCCGGCCAGGATCTCCGCGCGCTCGCGGGCGACCTCGCTCCTGCTAAACGCCGGGTCGAGGAGCATCCCGGCCACCAGCTCCAGGCCTGGCCCGATGTTCTTCACCAGGAACTCGGCCGTGACGACGGTGGTCTCGTAACCCGTGGCGGTGTCCACCTCGGCCCCGAGGAACTCGACCGCATCGGCGAACTGCTGGGCATCGTACGTGCTGGTCCCCCGCTTGAGGGCGCCGGCGACGAGGTTGGCGAGCCCGTCCTTGTCCACCGGATCCTGCGCCGCGCCCGCGCCGATGAGCAGCGTCAGCTCCACCAGCGGGAGCTTTCGGTACTCCGCCGCGACCACCCGCAGTCCGTTGTCGAGCGTCTCACGCTCGAGCGGCGGGAGCTCGAGCTCCTCGGTGGCGCGCGCGAGACCGGCCGCCAGGACGATCCCTGCGCATCCGAGTCCGACCGCCGCCGCACGAGCCGCCGCACGCCTCGATCTCATGCGGGTGGCTCCGGCACCAGCGTGATCGTGGTGCGATTGCGGGGAACGAGGTACGTCTGCGCCACACGAACGACGTCGGCGGCGCTCACCGCATCCCACTGGGACTCGACCTCGAGCAGCGCCCGATAGTCTCCGAACAGCTCGCGGTAGTAGCCGATCCGCTGCGCCTTCCCGCCGACGGTCTTCATCCCCCGGACATGGTCCGTCGAAAGGATGTTCTTCGCCTTGCGCAGCTCGCGCTCCTCGGGCGCATTGGCCGCCATCTCGGTAAGGACATCGAGCAGCTCCCGCTCCACGTCGCCGACGGCCACGCCCGGCCGCGCCTGGCCGTAGATCTCGAAAAGCCCGGTGTGCTTGAGCCAGGTGTAGCTGGTCCAGACCACCGTGGCGATCTCCTTCTCGTAGACCAGGCGCCGGTGCAGGCGGGAGCTGTCGCCGCTCGAGAGCAAGGCGTCGAGGACATCGATGGCGGCGCGGTCCGCCGACGTCGCGGGGGGCGCCTGATAGCCGATGAGGACGGCCGGCAGCTCGGCCGCCATGCGCACCCGCGCGCGCTTGGGACCGAGCTGAGGCGGCTCCGCATTGAGCACCGGCGGTGGCGGCTGTCGCCCCGGAACCCGGCCGAGCGTGCGGAGCACCGCGCGATGCGCGCGCGCAGCGTCGACGTCACCGGCGAGAACGAGGGTGCTGTTGCCGGGCGTGTAGTAGCTGCGGAAATACGCGCGCGCCTCTTCGAGCGTGATCGCATTCAGGTCCGACATGAAGCCGATGATGCTCCAGCGATAGGGGCTCTCGACGAACGCCTGGAGAAAGAGCTGCTCGTCCATGGTCGCCATCGGATCGTTGTCGATCCGCAGCCGGCGCTCCTCCTTCACGATCCCCCGTTCCTGCTCGAGACTCTGGGCATTGATGATGAGGCTCGACATCCGATCGGCCTCGAGCTCGAGGACGAGGTCGAGCGCCTCCGGCGGGAAGTGATTCAGGTACACGGTGAAGTCGCGCGTGGTGAAGCCGTTGGTGGAGCCCCCCGCGCCCTCGATCAGATCGTCGAACGTGCCGGCGCCGAAGCGGGCGCTGCCGTTGAACATCATGTGCTCGAAGAGGTGCGCGATGCCGGTCGCGCCACTGCGCTCGTTGCCGGAGCCCGAGCGAACGAAGAGATAGGACGCGACCGCCGGCACCGAATGGTCCTCGTGCACCAGGAGCTGCAGGCCATTGGGCAGGCGGGACTGGACGATGGGGATGTCGAGCGCGGCGGCAGCGCCAGCAGTGGCGAGTCCCAGGGCGAGGACCGCAAGCGTTGCGCGCGCGCCCCGCACACTCGCCCTGCCCGCCGCTTCGGCGGCCGTTGCGCGTCCGCACCGCCGGCCTGGCGGCGGGCCGTGCGGCACCGCCCGATCACGCCGGCGCCGCGGGACACGTGGCTCCCCCGTGCGCGGCCGATCTGGACGACGCGCGGTCACTTGGCGTCCGCCGGCCACAGCTCCTTGGCCCGGGTGAAGGCCTCCACCGCCTCTTCCTGGAGACCCTTCTTGAGGGCCTCGTCGCCCGCCTTGTATGCCTTGCCAGCCTCCCCGAGATCCTTGCCCTCCGCTTCCGCCTTCTTGTACTTGGGCGCCAGCTCCTTCTTGAGCTCGATCGCCGTCTGCCCCCAGGCCGGCGCGATCACGGCGCCGGCGATCACGATCGCCCCGAGCAAGCGCTGTCCTCTCGATCTCATGTCGCCTCCCCCTACCTTGCCCGCACCGTCGCGACCGCCCCAACGCGTAACTGTACAACCGGACCCACCCGCCGCCGCGATGCCCGAGCAGGTGACTCGTCCTGTCGCGCGCCCACACCGCGGCGCATCGGCACGGGGTCCCGCGCCTTCTAGTACAACCGTAGGCCATGGGGAAGAGCCGGGGCATCCGCCAGACGTCACCTTGACAATCCGGCGGCCCCGCTCATAAGGGTGACCGCTCCGGCGCGGCCACCCGCCCGGCGCGCCCGCCGCCGTTTCCGCTCACGCGCTGGCGACGATCCACGGCCATCCATGGCGAAACGACCGGCCGAGGTTGCCCGCGAGGTCGAGGAGCTGCGCCGCCAGCTCCACCACCACAATTACCGCTACTACGTGCTCGACGACCCGCTCGTCTCCGATGCGGAGTACGACGCGCTCTTCCAGCGCCTCCTCGATATCGAGACGGCGCATCCGGAGCTGGCCACCGCAACCTCGCCCACGAGGCGCGTCGGCGCGCCACCGGTGGCGAAGTTCGAGACGGTGCGCCACTCGGTACCGATGCTTTCGCTGACGAACGCCAGCGACCGCGAGCAGGTGCGGGAGTTCGAGGAACGGATCACGCGCATGCTCGGACGGAGCACGCCGATCGAGTACGTCGCCGAGCCGAAGATGGATGGCGTCGCCGTGGAACTCGTATACGAGAAGGGACGGCTCAGCGTCGGCTCGACGCGCGGCGACGGCGTCCACGGCGAGAACGTCACCCAGAACATCAAGACGATCCGCAGCGTCCCGCTCGTGCTCCAGCATGGCCATGACGGCCAAACGCCGCGGCTTCTCGAGGTGCGGGGCGAGGCGTACCTGCCGATCGACGCCTTCCGCCGCCTGAATCGTGCTCGGGAGGACGCGGGCGAGCCCGCCTTCGCCAACCCGCGCAACGCGGCCGCGGGCTCGCTCAAGCAGCTCGACGCGGGCATCACCGCGTCGCGGCCGCTCGATCTCGTCTGCCATGGAGCGGGCCGGATCGAGGGGGCGCGATTCTCCACCCACTGGGAGCTGCTCGGCGCGCTCAAGGCCTGGGGGCTGAAGCCGGTTCCCGAAAGCCGGCTATGTCCGGATCTCGAGGCCGTCTTCGCGTTCTACGACGAGATCGAGCAACGCCGCGACGAGCTGCCCTACGAGGTCGACGGGCTGGTGCTCAAGGTCAACAGTCTGGCGCTTCAAGCCGAGCTGGGGGAGATCTCCCGCTCGCCGCGATGGGCGGTAGCCTTCAAGTTCAAGCCGCGGCAGGCCACCACCCGCGTGCGCAACATCGTGGCCCACGTCGGCCGCACCGGCACGCTCACGCCCGTCGCCGACCTCGATCCCGTTCCCGTCGGCGGCGTGACCGTGAAGAGCGCGTCGCTGCACAACATGGACGAGATCGAGCGCAAGGACGTTCGCATCGGCGACACGGTGCTACTCGAGCGCGCGGGCGACGTGATTCCGTACGTCGTCAAGGTCATCACCGACAGGCGCACCGGCCGCGAGCGGCGTTTCAAAATGCCGACCGCATGCCCCGTCTGCGGCGCCGACGTCGTCCGCGAGGGCGAAGAGGTCGCCTACCGCTGCATCGGGCCGTCCTGCCCCGCCAAGCTCAAGGAGGGGCTCAAGTTCTTTGCCTCCCGCGGCGCCATGGACATCGAAGGTCTGGGAGAGAAGCTCGTCGACCAGCTCGTCGATCGCGGGCTCGTGAAGGACGTCGCCGATCTCTACGGCATCGACGAAGCCGTGCTCGTCGGCCTCGAGCGCATGGGGGAGAAGTCCGCGCGCAATCTGCTTGCCGCCATCGAGCACAGCAAGGCCACGACCCTGCCCCGCCTGCTCGTCGCTCTCGGGATCCGCCACGTCGGCGAGACGACCGCGCGCGCGCTCGCCGCCCACTTCGGCGCCCTCGAGCGCGTGATGAATGCCTCCGAGGACGCGCTGCAGGAGGTCCCGGACATCGGCCCGGAGGTTGCGGCGAGCATCCGGCGCTTCTTCGACCAGAGCGCAGCCCGCCGTCTGGTGCAGAAGCTCGAACGCGCCGGCTTGCGGATCGCCAGGATCGCGACTGCCCGCGGCCCGCTGGCGGGCAAGACCTTCGTGCTCACCGGCGGGCTCGAGAGCATGAGCCGCACCGAAGCGCAGCGGCGGATCGAGGCCCTCGGTGGTCGGCTCGGTGCGAGCCCGAGCAAGACGACGGACTACGTCGTCGTGGGGAGCGATCCGGGCACCAAGCTCGCCCGCGCGAAGAAGCTCAAGCTCGCGACCCTCGACGAGCGGGCGTTTCTCGAGCTGCTCGGATGAAGAGGCTCGATGGCATCTGACGTGGTTCGCGCCCACCTGCGGATCCATGGCCGCGTGCAGGGCGTCTTCTTCCGCGGCTCGATGTGCGACGAGGCGCGGCGCTCCCGTGCGCAGGGATGGGTACGGAACTGCCGCGACGGCACGGTGGAGGCGATGATCGAGGGTTCACGGCCGGCCGTGGAGCGGTTGATCGCGTGGGCGCACCAGGGTCCTGCCGGCGCGCTGGTGACCGACGTGGAGATCGAGTGGCAGGCCCCGAGGGGCGATCTCTCCGATTTCGACATCCGGCGATGATCGCGGTGCCGCCCGGCGACGACGCCGCACCGACACCGGCCGTTGCGCGCGGCCCGGCACTCGGCGTGCTGGCCGCGCTGCTCATCGGCCTCCTGTTCGCGCCACTTTACCTGCGCAATCTCGGCGCCGCCGACATCGTCGGCGACGACGAAGCGCGCGAGGTCGGCATCATTCAGGACATGGCCCTGCGGGGGCACTGGATCCTGCCGCGCTTCAACGGCACCACCTTTCCCGACAAGCCCGTCCTCTATCACTGGCTCGGGGCCACGGCGTGTGCGCATGGGCCGTCGTGCGACGAGCGCGCCGTCCGGCTGCCGTCGGCGCTGGCGGCGAGCGCGCTCGTCGCCCTCGTCGGCATCGGTGCCGCTCGCCTCTTCGACCCGGCGACGGGCAGTATCGCCGCGTTGCTGCTCGGCCTCACGCCCTTTCTCTTCGAATGGGCGCGAGCCGCGCGACCCGACGTCCTCCTCACCCTGCTGCTCACCGGGGCGCTGCTCACGTTCTACGACTGGTGGCGGGACGGCGCGCGATCGCGCGCGCGCGCCACTGCGCTCGGCGTTCTCTTGGGGCTCGGCGTTCTCGCCAAGGGACCGGTGGCGCCGGCGATCGCGGCGCTGGCGATCGGACCGTTCCTGTGGCTGCGGCGCGACCTGCGCCTCCTCCGCCGCCTGGCGGCGGCGCACGTCCTCGGGCCCTTCGCGCTCCTCGCCCTCGGCTGGTACGCGCTCGCGCTTCTCGGCTGGGGCGAGCCGTTCGCGCGCGCGCACCTCGTCCGGCGCTACCTCGGCAACCTGCTCGGCGGGTCGCTCGCCCTCGGCGTCCGCCCGAGCCACTCGTTGTTTCACCACCTGATCTTCTATCCGCTGCACCTGCTACTCGTGACGCTGCCCTGGACACCGCTTCTCGTCGCCGCATCGTATTGGATCCTGCGCGATCCGGAGCGGCGCAGCGATCCACGCTGGCAGTTCCTGTACGCGTGGCTCACGGCGGTGCTCCTGGCGTTCGTGCCGGCGGCCCTGAAGCTCCGGCACTACCTGCTACCCGCGCTGCCGGCGGCGGCGATGCTCGCGGCGTCGTTCACCGCGACCCTGGTGCGCCCGACGCACGGGGCCCGGGTACTGGCGGCGCCCTCAGCGTCACCGCGTCCGTCAGCGGGCGGATCGCCCGGGCCATCGCCTCCCGCGGCGCGCGGTTCACCTTCGGCGCAGCGCGGAGCTCGGATGCTGGCGGCGATGCTGCTCGCCGCCGGTTTTGTCGTCGCCATCGTGGCGTGGTTTCTCACGGATGGTCCGTCGCGATCGGATCGCGACGCCGCGCGTGCGCTCGCTGCTGCGGCACGAGCGCAGCCGCTCGCGACCGCGCTCATGATCGCCGCGGGCATCGCGCTCGGCGCCGCCGGCCTGCAAGTCGCGCGACGACGCCGGTGGCGTTCCCTTCTCGCCGTCGGCGGCTGCGCCACCCTCGCCTGGCTGCTCGTGGCGCAGCCCTTCGTGGAGCGGGCGCTGACGACGGCATCCTCTCTCGAGCCCTTTGCGGCGGCCGTGAAGACCCGGGTTCCCGACGGATCGCCGCTCTACTTCTTCGGCCGCGTGATCCGCCCGCTGGTAGTCTACATCGGCCGTCCGGTTCCGCGCGTCCGGCGGGATCTCGGGCGGGTCGAAGCCGATGGCGCCTATCTCATCGTCCCCGTGGCGGACCTCCCCCACGTTCACCGTATCCGTCCCGATGCCCGCATTCTCGCCGAGCACTCGGGACGCGTGGGCAACCTCGCCCGCGGCCGTATCGCCCTGGTGGAGCTTCCGCCCGTCGGCGGCTAGCCCGCATTTCTCACCGGGTCGCGTGGCGAGCGCCGAGAGCCGTGCAGATCAGCGTCACCGCGTCGCGATCCCGTACCCGCAGCTCGTCGGCGATCGACCGCATGGCACAAGTAAGTCTATCGCAGCATGGGCGCCCCAAGCGGTCCCGCATCGGCCCTTGCGGCGCCGCGGCCGCGGACGGTATTTCGACGAACGCCCACAGAGCAGCCCACGTAGCATGGCAACCGAAGCGGCCGAGCGAGCGACCCGGATCCTGCGCGACGGCAGCCAGTTTCAGTGGCACGTCGTCCCGCTGCTCCTGCTCGTGCTCTACGTGTATGCGAACGAGATCGAGCGGCGGAACTGGAACGTGGTCTTCGCCGGGCTCGCCCTCTGGGGAATGGACTGGTTCAACGAGATCTGGAATGCCCTGGTGTTCCACGCCACCGGGTACGCCCCCGTCTGGAGCGCGCCGGCGCGCACCGCCTACCTGATCCTGATCGGCCTCAACATCGAGATCTGCTTCATGTTCGCCATCATGGGCGTCGTGGTCGCCAAGACGCTGCCCGCCGACCGCCGCAGCAAGATCCTCGGGCTGCCGAACCGCTGGGTCCTCGCCGTCGGCGCCTCGGCGATCGCCGTCGGCGTGGAAATTCTGCTCAACGCCGTGGGCGCGCTCACCTGGGACTACTGGTGGTGGAACGCGCGGATGCCGTGGCTCATCGTCGTCTTCGGCTACCTCACCTTCTTCGTGGTGGCGTTCTGGGTCCACGATATGCGAACGCTCCGTGCGAAGGTGATCACGGTGTCGGCGATCTTCGCCTTCGACTTCACCTGTCTCGTCCTCTTCATGGGAGTCCTCGGATGGATCTAGCGCCTCCAAGCACGCCCCAACACGCATCGGGAGGGACGACATGAAGCGACTGCAAGGCAAGGTGGCGCTCGTCACCGGCGCGGCGCGCGGCCTCGGGCTGGCCATCGCGCAGCGCTTTCACGACGAGGGCGCGCTCGTGATCCTCAACGATCGGGACGTGCCGGCGGCCGAGGCGGCTGCCGGCCAGGTGCAGGGCGCCGCAGCGGGTGCGGACGTGTCGGACTCCCGGGCCGTCGCGCGGATGTTCGAGCGAGTGGCGGCCGATCACTCGCGGCTCGACATTCTCGTGAACAACGCCGGCATCAATGGCCTCGACCACCGGCCGCGACGCGCGGAGGAGTTTCGCCGCAAGGTCCTGGCGCAGGCGGCCGAGATCGCCGCCGGCGGGCCCGTCCGCACCCACCTCGACTCCACCCTCACCGAGACCGACGAGGAATGGCGGCGCATGCTCGCGGTGCACCTGGACGGCACCTTCTACTGCACGCGGGCGGCGCTCGCGATCATGAATCCGCAAGGCTCGGGGTCGATCATCAACATGGCGTCGGTCCTCGGAACTTCCGGGGTGGCCGGCGGCACCGCCTACGCGGCAGCCAAGGCCGGCATCCTCGGGTTCACGCGGGCGCTCGCCCGCGAAGCGGTGTCACGCGGCATTCGCGTGAACGCCATCGCCCCGGGCTGGATCGACACAGATCTGACGAGCTTCCTCGGCGAGACCCGGCCGCTCATCGAAGCGCAGACGCCGATGGGGCGGCTGGGCGATGCGGACGACATCGCCTGGGCGGCGGTCTATCTCGCCAGCGACGAGTCGAAGTTCGTGACCGGCCAGGTGCTGAGCCCGAACGGCGGCTGGTACATGAGTCAGTGAGAGAGGGCGTGCGCCGGCGCGGCGCGCGCCCGGTCAACCTGGCGGCGAAGCCCGAGAAGGCTTGCCAGCGGCACCTGGCGCGTCGCCCAGTCGATGATCGCGCGCGGCAATCGTCCACCGAGATCGGCATCGATCTGGTACTCGACGTGCGTGCGTGCCGCGCCGATCGCTGCGAGACGGTAGTGGCCGTCGAGCCGCGTCGCCCGGACGACCCCCGGAACGTCGTCCACCAGACCGGCGGCTCCTGCCGAGGTGAAGCGGATGAAGGCGAGCCGGCCCGCCTCGACCATGTCGACCTCGCTGCGAGTCACCGCATCCCGATCGGCCGCGGGCCATGGCACGTCGGTCTGATTGTAGACGTACGTCACCCGGGCGCCCTCGCGCTTGAGCACCCGCGCGATGCGGCAACGCGGCAACCATTCGACCTGACGCTCCACGTCGGACAGGACGGCGAGCACATCGTAGAAGCCCGCCTCGATCACCCCGACGGCCCGCCGCGTGGGGAGGGCTCCGACGCCGTTTGAACGCTGATAGACGACGACCCCCTGGTCGCGGGCGATCTCCTGCCAAAAATCATCGCCCGCCAGGCTGGCGCGCGGATCGAGCAGGGTGAGAGATGCCGAAGCGAGCAGACCGAGAATCGTTGCCCGCCATCGCAGCCGCCGGCGCGGCCGATACGCGGTGTGAGGCCCCGGTCTCCGATTGCTGTCGAACGACGGCATGATGCCGACTTGCCCGCCACCACGCCCGGGGCAGCCCGAGCTCGTTCAGCTCGACCGCGTTCCGCGGGTCGCCCGGCAGCCCCGGCAAGCGGCCGGGAGCGTGCGCGGGCCGTCGCTGGCAGAGGGCCATCGGACGTTGTCGCTCATCCGCCGCTTGTATCCAAGCGCGTTCGCGTACTAGGGGTGGCGCATCGTGTCGAGGAACGAGCAACGGGGACGCGGCGCACCGGCCGTGCGTCAGATCGTTCGACGCTGCCGGCGCCACCCATGGGGACCAGCATCGTGAGCACCACCCTGCCCGACCTCAGCGGTCGGACCTGCATGATCACGGGGGCCAGCAGCGGCATCGGCCGCGCCGCGGCCCTCAGCCTCGCCGGTCTCGGCGCGAGCCTGGTCCTGGTCTGCCGTGATCGGGGTCGCGGCGAGGCGGCGCTTGCCGAGATCCGGCAGCGCACCGGGAACGCCGACCTGACGCTCATGCTCGCGGACCTCTCCTCGCAAGCACAGATCCGCCGGCTCGCCCAAGACTTCCTCGCAACCGGCCGGCCGCTGCACGTCCTGCTCAACAACGCCGGCGTGATGATGCTGCGGCGGGAGGAGACGGCCGAGGGCATCGAGACCACCTTTGCCGTCAATCATCTGGCGTACTTTCTGTTGACGGTCCTGTTGCTCGATCGGCTCAAGGCCAGCGCGCCGGCGCGTGTCGTGAGCGTCGCCTCGGACGCGCACCACTGGGCCGGCGGCGGCATGGACTTCGACGATCTCGGCAGCATGCGCGGCTACTCCTCGATGCGCGCCTACGGGCGCTCCAAGCTCGCCAACATCCTCTTCACCCGCGAGCTCGCCCGCCGGCTTGCCGGCACGGGCGTGACCGCCAACTGCCTCCACCCGGGCTTCGTCGGCAGCAACTTCGCGACCAACAACGGCTGGATCGCCAAGGTCGTCATGACTCTGGCGCGTCCGGCCGCTCGCTCGCCGGAGAAAGGCGCGGAGACGGCGATCTACCTCTGTGCTTCACCCGAGGTGGACGGCGTGAGCGGGCAGTATTTCTTCGACCGCAAACCGAAGTGGCCGAAGGGCTACGCCCAGAGCGACGACGACGCCCGCCGCCTGTGGGACACGAGCGAGCGCCTGACACGAGCGAGCGCGTCGTGATCGAGCGTGATCGAGCTCAGTCCTTCAGCTCGATGATGAGCTCGTGGTAGGCCCGCCGCCCGACGTTGCGCGCGGCCTCGATCCCACCCCGCTCGACGTAGAAGAAGTTGCCCGGGTGGACCTCCGCCTCCTCGTAGCTCTTGAAAGGCCCGCGCGTATCGGGCTCCGGAACGACGGCCATCCGGTCGCCGTCGATCTGGACCAGGATGTGATCGAGGTCGTGCCGGTGCACGGCACCCTCCTCGCCCGGCGCGAGCTTCATCTCCCAGATGCGCACGCGGTGGTTCTCGAACAGCAGCCGGCCCGCGATGTCTCCGAGCACGCGATCCCCACGCGCCATGACGTGCCTCCTAAGGTTCGGGTCAATAGCCACGTGCGACGTCGACGACGTCCTCGAGGGGCCGGCCGGCCCGGTAGCGGCGCAGGTTCTCGAGAAACGGCTCGAGCAGACGGTCGAAGGCACCGGGCATGCTCCACGACGTGTGCGGGCTGAGCCGCACGCGCGGATGCGTGTAGAGCCAGTGACCGGCCGGCAGTGGCTCCGGGTCGACGCAGTCGAGCGAGGCGCGCCCGACGCGGCCGTCGTCGAGCGCCCGCCGCAGGGCGTCGTGATCGACGAGCTCACCGCGCGCCACGTTGACGAGATGTACGCCGGGCTTGACGCGCGCCAGCGCCGCCTCGCCGATGAGCCCGCGCGTCGCCGCCGTGGCCGGCGCGGCGAGCACCAGGTGATCCGCCGCGGCGAGCACGGCCGCAAGCTCCCGGACCACCTCGACGCCAGCGACCGGGCTCGGCGCGCCGGTCCGCCGATGGGCGAGCACGCGCATGCCGAAGCCGAGCGCGTGGACGGCGACCGCGCGACCGATGCCGCCGAGACCGACGAGACCGAGCGTCTTGCCGTAGAGACCGCCGAGCGCCGCAAGGCTCCAGTGCTGCGGCGCTTCATGGACCCAGGCTGCCGGCAGATCCTTCTCCTCCGCCAGCATGACGGCTAGCACCCATTCCGAGATCGGGATGGCGCTGGCGCCCCGCGAGCACGTGAGCACCTGATCCCCGAGCGCGTGGAAGGGGAAGCCGTCGACGCCGGTGCCGTACGTATGCACCCAGCGCACCCCGCGCGTGACGATCTCGGCGAGATTCGGAGCGCCCCAGGTGAAGGTCAGCAGGACCTCGCCGCGAACCTCGGGCTGGAGCTCGCCGTGCTCGAGAACCGCCACGATGTCGACATCGGGGAACTCCCGCCCGACGCGCCCGAGCAATGCGGGCGGCACATGGCTGAGCACCGGGAAGCGCGTCGTGGCCGTTGCGCTCATGGTCGTGCCAGCCTATCACCTCCGCGTCCTTGAGCCCGCTCACACGATGCACTATAGGCGGCCGGACCGTTGACCGACCCGGCGGCGGCAGAGCCCAAGACGATGAGCAACGGAACCCGACGGCCATTCTGGGAGCCTTTGTTGCAGACGCTAGCGGTCGTGCTCGTGCCGCTCACCGTCGCCGGCATGGGCTGGTACTGGACCCGCTGGCAGCAGAACGTGAACGACCTCAAGAGCATGATCGATCTGGTCACCGACAAGTCCCCCGAGAAGCAGAAATACGGCATCGCGATGTTCGAGTATCTCGCCAAGAATGGCAAGGTCCCGGTCGAGTTCCTCGCCGCCCAGATCGACTACGCGACGTCGGCCGAGAACCCCGAGCTGCTACCGATGCTCGAGGTCGCCATCATGAACGCCGCCCGGGAAAACCCCGCGGTCGCGGACGCCTACCGCGCAGCCCGTGATCGGCGCCCGTCACGCGTCTTCGTGCACGTGCCCAACGAGCAGATCTACGGCTGCATCGTGAGGTTGCGCGACAGCTTCAAGGAAGGCGACAAGGCCGCGATCCGTTTCCCGGCGGTCAGGAAGTTCGCCGGCGTCGGCGACTCGAACCAGGAGATCCGCTTTTTCCACGCCGAGGATCGCGACCGGGCCGCGCAGATCGCGGGACTCTTCGGAACGCTCGGGCTCGAGCTCGCAGTGAAGGACCTTTCCGGGAGCCCGTGGGCACAGACCAACGCGCCCAACAGCTACGAGCTGTGGTTCAGCGGCAAGACGATGCCGCAGATCTGCCGGCCGCAGGTGGGATAGCGAAGTCGCATCAGTAGATCCACGCCCCTGATAGCATCTTGACTCGCCGGCATCCGATTGCGGATGCTGCGGTCGTCATGGAGGGATGCGCGCAGCTACGGGCGCCCGTGCCGACGGGCCGGCTCACCCCCGTTGCATGGCTTCTCCTCGCGCTGGTCGCGATGCCGCCGGGTGCGCGGGCGGCACGGGCTGGTTCAGGAGGGCCGGACGTTACGCCCCTCGTCGATCTCTTCACCGGCACCGCCGCCGGCGGTGCGGACTTCGGCACGGGCGGCGGGGCCGGCAACACGTTTCCGGGGGCCGCGGCGCCCTTCGGCATGGTGCAGTGGAGCCCGGACACGATCCCGGGCGTAACGAACTCACCCGGCGGGTATTCGTACGAGGATGCGGAGATCCGGGGCTTCAGCCTCACCCATCTGAGCGGCGTCGGCTGTCCAATCTTCCAGGACGTCCCCTTTCTGCCGACGACCGTCCCGGTCGAGGTGTCGCCGGCGGTCGCGGACTCGTATCTCATCGAGCCGCGCTACACGCCCGCCTTCGACCATGCGCACGAGCGGGCGGAACCGGGGTACTACCGGGTCGAGCTCGATCCGGGCACGCCGCAGGCCGTCGACGTCGAGCTCTCGGCCACGACCCGCACCGGATTCGCGCGCATCCGGTATCCCGAGACCGCCACCGCGAGCGTGCTGATCAACGCCGGCGGCAGCGCCATGGCCAACCGCGCCGCGATCTTCCAGATCGATCCGCAGCGCCGCGAGGTGAGCGGGCAGGTGCAGAGCGGCCAGTTCTGCTACCACCGCAACCGCTACACGGTCTTTTTCGCCGCCGAGTTCGATCGAGATTTCGCCGCCTACGGCACGTGGACCAAGCAGGTGCTCACCCCGGGCTCCACGGCGAGCGAAGACCATGCCGGAGGACCGCTGCACTTCCGACCGATCACCGGGTTTCCCGACCCACCGACGGCAAGTAATGGCGCCCAGGCCGGCGCGTATCTCACATTCGACGCGCACCGGGAGCGCATGGTCCAGGTGCGCGTGGGTCTCTCCTTCGTGAGCGTAGAGAACGCGCGCGAGAACCTCCGCGCCGAGAGCCGGCACTGGCGGTTCGACGATGTCCGGCGCCGGGCGCGGCGCCAGTGGCGCCGGCTCCTGTCACGGATTCGGGTGCGCGGCGGTGAGCGGACCGAGCGCCGGACGTTCTACACCATGCTCTATCACGCGCTCCTCGCGCCGACGGTGGCGAGCGACGTGAACGGCGCCTCCATGGGCATGGACGGCAGCGTGCACGCGGACGCCGGGTTCACCCGCTACACGAACTTCTCGGGCTGGGACATCTACCGGAGCCAGATCCCGCTCCTCGCCGTGCTCGATCCGGAGCGCGTGAGCCACATGATCCGCTCGCTCCTCGCCGATGCGCGCGAGAGCGGCTGGCTGCCCAAGTGGTCCGTCGCCAACGGCCAGACGAACGTGATGGTCGGGGATCCCGCCGCACCGATCATCGCCGGCGCGTATGCCTTCGGGGCGCGCGACTTCGATCACGGCGAGGCGCTGGCGGCGATGCTGAAGGGGGCGACCGAGCACGGCACGAGCACGAATGCCAGGTACGTCGAGCGCGCCGCGCTGCCCGCCTACGTGGCGGCGGGCTGGGTGCCGCACGAAGGAACGGAGGGGAGCAGCGGCGCGTCCACCTCGCTGATCGGCTCGACGGACGCGGTCTGGGGCTCGGCGGCTACGACGCTCGAGTACGCCGTGGCCGACTTCGCCATCGCCCGCTTCGCCGCGGCGATCGGGCGGCCGGACGTCTGCACGTCGATCACGACCCGCACGGCCAACTGGCGCCATGTCTTCAATCCCGCCACCGGCTACATCCAGCCGCGCCGCTCGACCGGTGAGTTCTCGCCGGGGTTCGATCCCGCAAGCGGCGAGGGATTCGCCGAGGGCAACGCCAGCCAGTACACCTGGATGGTGCCCCACGACGTGGCCGGCCTGGTCGAGGCGATGGGCGGGCGAGCGGCGGCCACCGAGCGGCTCGACGCCTTCTTCACCGAGCTCAACGCCGGTCCGACCTCGCCCTTTGCGTTCCTCGGCAACGAGCCGTCGTTCCACACGCCGTGGATCTACGCCTGGCTCGGAGCGCCGGAAAAAACCCAGACGGTGGTGCGCCGCGCGCTCGTCACGCTGTTCGATGCGGCGCCGACCGGCTTCCCGGGCAACGACGACATGGGCCAGATGTCGGCGTGGTACGTGCTGGGCGCGCTCGGGCTCTCGCCGGTGATCCCCGGCACCGACATCCTCGCGCTCGGGACGCCTCTGTTCCCGCGGGTGGAGGTACGGCGCCCGCGGGGGACGATCACGATCACCGGACGCGGCGCCGGCCGCACTCGCCCCTACGTGCATGCGCTCAGCATCGACGGCCGCGCCCACCGCCGGCCGTGGATCGCCTTCGCCGACCTCGCGCGCGGCGCGCGCCTCGCGTTCACGCTCGGGGCAACGCCCGGGACCTGGGGCGCGGCGGCCGGCGATGCGCCACCCTCGTTCCCGCCCGCGCCCGAGGCGCTCTGCAGCGCCGGCGGCTCTGCGAGCCCCGAATAGTGGCCTCGGGCCTCCGACTCGATTTCTCGTGACAAGCGCTCTCGGATACGCAAGAACGTGATCATGGACGGGCGGCCCGGAACCGGAACGAGGCGCGACGACCCTCGCTTCATCGTCGTCGGCGCGGGCATGGCGGGCATCCTGTGCGCGATCAAGCTCCAGGAGGCCGGCCTCGCGAATTTCGCCGTCTACGAGAAGGCCGGCCGCCTCGGCGGGACCTGGCGAGAGAACACCTACCCGGGGCTCTCGTGCGACATCCCGTCGCACTTCTACAGCTACTCGTTCGCGCTCAACCCGGAGTGGAGCCATCGCTTCTCACCCGGGGCCGAGATCCAGGCCTATTTCGAGGACGTCGCGCGGCGCTACGGGATCGACGCACGGATCCGGTACGGGAAGGAAGTGCGCCGCTGCGCCTTCGACGGCGGGCGCTGGCGCATCGAGACCACCGACGGCGCGGTGGACGAGGCCGACTTCGTCCTCGCCGCCACCGGCGTGCTTCACCACCCCGCGTACCCGGACATCCCGGGCCTGGATACGTTCGGCGGCGCCATGTTCCACAGCGCGCGCTGGGATCACCGCGTGCCGCTCGCCGGCAAGCGCGTCGGCGTCATCGGGACGGGCTCGAGCGCGATCCAGATCGTCACCGCCGTGGTCGACCGGGTGCGAGAGCTCCGCCTCTTCCAGCGTACCGCGCAGTGGATCGCACCGACCGAGAACCCCGCCTACAGCGAGGACGAGAAGGTGACGTTTCGCCGGTCTTCCGAGGCCATGGAGGAGATCCGCACGAACGTCTCGCATGCGATCACCGTCGGCTTCGCCAACGTCCTCGTCGATGCCAACTCGCCCCTGCTGCAGGCGATCCACGATGGCTGCGTGGCGCATCTCGAGCAGAGCGTGCGCGACCCGGAGCTGCGCGAGAAGCTCCGCCCGAGCTACCGGGCGGCGTGCAAGCGTCTCGTCATTGCGGAGGGCTTCTACGAAGCCATCCAGCGTCCCAACGCCACGCTGGTGACGGAGGGGATCGCACGGATCGAGCCGGGCGGGGTGCGAACGCGTGACGGGCGCCTGCACGAGCTGGACGTGCTCGTCCTCGCCACGGGCTTCCGCGTCGACAGCTTCGTGCGGCCGATGCAGGTGAAGGGTCGCGACGGCATCGCCCTCGACGACGTCTGGGCGGCGGGGCCGTTCGCGTACATGGCGATCTCCGTCCCCGGCTTTCCCAACTTCTTCATGCTCAATGGCCCCAACGGGCCGGTCGGCAACTTCTCGCTGATCGAGGTGGCGGAGCTGGAGATCGCCTACATCATGCAGCTCGTGGCACGGGTGCGTTCGGGCGCGTGCGCCGAGCTGGCCGTCTCGCCGGAGGCGATGGCCCGCTTCGCGGCCGAGCGCCGGGAGGCCGCGAAGTCGACGATCTGGAACACGGGCTGCAAGAGTTGGTACCTGGATGCCACGGGTCTGCCGACGGCCTGGCCGTGGACCTTCGACCGATTCCGGGCGGAGATGGGCCGGCCGCGCTTGGACGACTATGAGATGCGATGAATTTACGGAGGAGCCGCGATGAATCGTGATCACTGCCTGCTCGAACGCGACGGCCACGTGCTGACCGTCACGCTGAACCGCCCCGAAGCGAAGAACGCCCTCAGCTCCGGCATGCTGGCGGGCATGTATCGCGCCTGGCGCATGCTCGACGACGACCCCGAGCTGCGGGTAGCGATCCTGACCGGCCGCGGCGACGTCTTCTGCGCCGGGGCCGATTTGAAGGCCATGGGCGCGGGCGAATCGGACGACGAGTTCATGCAGCTGATGTCCGAGGTCCCCGACATCCACTGGCAGGCGCTGCTGCGACACAACCGGCCGATGAAGCCGATCATCGCGGCCGTGGAGGGCTACGCGGTGGCCGGGGGCACCGAGATTCTTCAGGGCACCGACATCCGCGTCGCCGCCGAGGACGCGGTCTTCGGCATCACGGAGGCCCGGCGCGGGCTCTTTCCGCTCGGCGGATCGAGCGTGCGATTGCGGCGCCAGATCCCCTACACGCTGGCGGCGGAGATCCTGCTCACCGGCCGTCACGTGACGGCCAAGGAAGCGCTGGCGTTCGGCCTGGTGGGACGGCTCGTTCCCAAAGGCCAGGCGGTGGCCGAGGCGCGGAAGGTCGCTGCGACCATCTGCGAAAACGGCCCGCTCTCGATCCGCGCCCTCATGCAGATGCTGCGCGAGATCGACGAGAGCTACCCCGAGGCCGACGCGCTGGCGAAGGAGCTCGAGGTGGGTGCCCCTATCTTCGGGACCAGGGATGCGCGTGAAGGAATGCGAGCCTTCGCCGAGAAGCGCACGCCCGTCTACACCGGCGAGTGATCGCGGACGATCGCGATGGATTGGACGACGAGCGGGTGCGCAACGACTGATGCCACAACATGAAGCGTGATCCCCACGCCCCTGTCATCATCGGCGTCGGCTTCCACCAGGAGCGCACCGACGATCCGCGCGACTGCTCGGAGCCTTATCAGCTGATGGTGCGCGCCGTGCGGCGCGCGGCCGAGGACGCAGGCTCCGACGCGCTGCTCACGCAGCTCGAGTCGATCTCCGTGCCGCAGGGCATGTGGCAGTACCGCAATCCCGGCAAGCTGATCGCCGAAGCGCTCGGCTGCCGCGCGGCGAGGAGCATCATCGCGGACCTCGGCGTCCTGCAGCTGACGCTCCTGAGCGATCTGTGCCGGCGCATCGCCTCCGGCGAGGAAACGCTCGGCGTCGTGACCGGCGGCGAGGCGCAGTACCGCGAGCTGCGCAGCATGATCACGCGGCACCCGGTCAGCGACACGCGGCAACCCGAGGATACGCCGCCGCCCGACGTTCACCTCACGTCGGCGGACCCGTTCTGCAGCGACCTCGAAGGGCAGCGCGGGCTGCACTTGCCCGCGGAGCTCTTTGCCATCATCGAATCGGCGCTGCGCCACGCCCAGGGCCTCGGGATCGAAGAGCACCGCGACCGGGTGGCGCGCCTCTACAGCGGCTTCAGCGCCATCGCCGCGGACAATCCCCACGCCTGGCGTCGCGAGCCGATGAGCGCCGAGGAGATTCGCAATCCGACGGCGCGCAACGCCATGCTCGCGTTCCCGTACACCAAGCGCCATTGCAGCCAGTGGAACGTCAACCAAGCCGTCGCCATCCTCGTGTGCTCGGCGGCCAGGGCCGAGCAGCTGGGCCTGCGCAGCGACGGGTGGATCCATCCACTCGCGGGGGTGGAGTCGAAGCACGTCGTGGTCATGGCGCAGCAACGGTGGCTGTACAGCCACCCGGGCACGGTGCTGTGCGGCGAGCGGGCGCTCGCGCTGGCGGGCGTTACGACCACCGACCTGACGGCGGCGGAGCTGTACAGCTGCTTCCCGGCCGCGATTCAGTCCTTCGCGTACGACCTCAAGCTGCCCCCCACCTGCCCGCTCACCGTCACGGGCGCCATGCCGTTTTCGGGTGGGCCCTTCAATCATTTCAGCCTGGAGGGCGTGGCGAGAATGGTGGAGGTGTTGCGCGCAAGCGATGGGCGGCGCAACCCATCGGCGCGGCGCAACGGCCTGGTCTCCAATCTGAGCGGCATTTTCGGGAAGCAGGCGTGCGTGCTGCTCTCCGACGTCCCCGCGGCCGGCGGCTACCGGTACGAAGACGTGACGGCCGCCGCCGCCGAACGAGACCGACCCGTGCCCCTCGACGGCAACTACGCCGGTCCGGCCACGATCGCCGGCTACACGGTGATGTTCAATGGTCAGGAGGTCTCACACGCCATCGCCGTGTGCGACACGCCCCAGGGCACGCGCACGGTGGTCCGCAGCGAAGAGCGGACGTTGCTCGAACGGATGATCCGCGAGGAGTTCTGCGGCCGGACGATGCAGGTGCACCGCGACGGATCCTGCTCGCTCGCGGACCAGACGCGGACCCTCACGTGAGCTCTCGCCGTCCATGAGACTCGGCATGCTGGGCGATGTTGACCGACGCGCGCCCGCGCGTCTCACGCCGCCGCTATACTCTGCTCCGCGCCCTGCGCCATCAACGTACTACTCCCGTCGCTCCGCACAGATGTCTCCTCCCTCACATACTCGTCCCCGACGAGAGGCAGCAGCGCCGGCTGGCCCGCCCGCAGCCCGAGCTCCCACCAGATCGCCCCGGGCGCCGTCCCGCTCGCCCGCACCAGTCCCGCATGGATGCCCCGCAGGTGATGCCACGCACACACGACGATCACCACCTCCAGTTCCGGTCGCTGCGCGGTTTGCAAGCGCCATCGGCCTCCAGATTGGGATGCCCACCCGCACGCATTTGCCGCTCTGCCTCCGCCCGGCTCCCTTTCCGCCGCGCACGCATTTGGCGCTCGACGTCGGCGGCCTCCACCGCGAGATCGAGCCCCGCGGGGGGCGGCCCCGGCGGCGCACCAGCCGCCGGCTCGGGGGCCGCGTCCCGCTGGTCGAGACTCCACTCCACTTCCGCGACCAGGCGCCGCACCGTCACCGCCTGGGCTCGCGCCGTCCACGCCGCCGCCGTGCGCTCGCCGAGCACGGGTAACAGCGCCAGCGCCCGGACCCACGACAGCTCCCCGGCCTCGTACGCCGCGCCGAACGCGGGCACCGCCTGCGCCGTCCCCTCGACAGCGATCAGCCCGCGGACCTTGCTCGGCGAGAGCCCGAGGCGTTCCCGCGCGTAGACGGCGATCGAGGGAAATCCCAGCAGCCGCTCGAGCCGCAAGCGCACGCCGGTGTGCAGCAGCCGCCCGAGCTGCCAGTCGATCCGGCGCTGTGCCTGCAGTGTCTGGAGCAGGCGGGCGTCGAGCGCGAACGCATCGAGCTGATCGCACCCCTCGGCGAGCCGCGCGACCTCCGCCGGCAGCCAGTCCCTCCGCCGCGATCGCCTCGGCCGCCTGCCATACCGGCCCGTCGCGCCCGAGCATCCGCCGCGCCAGCTCAACCGCCCGCCGCCAGCGCCGGCGCACGCGCCGCGGGCAGCGCAGATGGAAGCGGACGATTGGGTCGTGGGAGTCCTGCGAATCCCGTCGTGAATCGTCTTGAAAGTCCTGCGGGTCGGTCGCGTTGCTCGTGCCCCGCACATCCCCCGGCTCGTTCGGCGCCTCGTTGATCAGCACCGGCGTCCCCGTACCGTCAGCGGGCGTCGCCGTCCCGGTGCCCGTCCGCCGCCGGCGCACGAGCGCATCCAGCGCCCGCACCGTGCGACCGCGCGCCAGATCGAGCCAGTGAAGTTCTGTGGCCGGTGTCGCCACCGTCACCAGAATCCGGAGCTGCGTCCACGACAGCACCCCCGCCTTGAACGCGGCCGCGAGCCGCGGCAGTGTCGCCAACGCCGTCACCACCCGCGCGGCGCTCTGCAGCTCCCGCGCCGAGATGCCGAGCCGCTCCCGGGCATAGTCGCCCACCCGACGAAAGCCGAGCCGCTGCGGCGCCCGCTGGCGAAGGAAAACCGCTGCCAACCGGCCGAACACCGTGCGGCAGCGCGCCTCCTGATGGCCGAGGACGCGCAGCCAGCGATCGATCTCGCCCGCAACCAGATCGAGTGCCAGATGGCGCACGTGCTCGTCGGGCACGGGCTCGAGCAACTCGCGCGGCACCCCAGCCAGATCCGCCGCCGTCCGGCGCATGCGGCTCACACGATCCCCCGCCTGCCCACTGGACGTCATGGTTACCGTGCCGGCCGTCCGCATCACTCCTGTCCCACCCGCACGGTTTCGATTCCGTGCCCGTCGCGGATTCGGCGGCCGGTGATCGCCACGCGTCGCCGCTGCCGGGCGCGTGCTTCCGCTGCTGCGCAGGACAGCCGCGCAGGACATCCCGGTAGGACACGTCGCATCGCCACGCCCTCGTGAGAGGCGAAAATTAGGCGAATACGCTACCTGTGTCAATACAGGCGCCGCGAAAAAACCGCCGCGGCGAAGACGCACGGAACGAGAAGCGCCACGCGAGACAAGCGGGGGTGACGGCGGCACAGCCGTCGGGGCTCGATCACCCCCGAATTTCCGTTGACCGGGCCCTTGTCGGGCCCGTATACAGCCGTATACAGCTCCGAACGGAACGTTCCGGGGGAATCAGGGACAGGAGCCAAGGTCCGGGCCCGACGAGGCGCTGATCGTGGAGGCGATGCCGCCCGCGTGCGACTACTGGATGTTCGCGCTCCACAACCACTGGCTCGAGAGCCTCGACTATCGCTACCATCGCATCACGCTCAACGACCGCACCGCACGCCTGGAGCCCGACGGCTCGGTGCGCATCGTCGTCGCACACGAGAACCCCGGCCATCCGAACTGGCTCGATACCACGGGGCATGCCCGTGGGACGATTGGCGTGCGCTGGGTCGGGCAGAACGTTCGCGACGTGATCCCCGAGATCCGCAAGGTCCCGCTCGCCGCGGTGTAGCGCATGGGGGGGACGGCACCCACGCCCTCAGGCTCGCCCCGCAAGCGCAGCATCCCGGCAGGCGCTTCGGCAACGACCCCAACGGCGCTCATCGAGGTGGATGATACCGAGGAGGGGACAGAAGGGCGCGAAGATCCCGTGGGAGTTCTCACGTGAGAACTCCGCGATCACGCTACGTGCCGCGGGACGTGCGCCGGCGTGATGAGGGAAGATGCCAAGTGCCAGGGTGTCTCAATGGCCGTTGGTCGCAGCTCCACCATATCCAGTTCTTCTCCCGAGGCGGGCGGCAGCGGACGCGAAACTTCTCCTGGGCCAGCGACAGCGCGCTGCTCGGCGCGTACGACCCGCCGCGAGACCTTCCGCGACGACCGTCGTCAGGGACTGAAGCGCCGTCGCCATCCGGCGAGAGATCGAGGTTCCCGCTTGCTAACGCATGGTCGCCCGCAACTCGCCCAGCACCCGGTCGAAGCCCGTCACTTGAATCAGGCCGAGGCGGGGGTACTCGAGATCGAGGATGACGTACACCGCGATCGAAGTCGCCGCCGCGAAGCTCAGGATGTGAACCCAATTGCGCAACTTCGCGCCGCTCATGCCGTAGCCGGCGAGAACCGAGGCCGCGAGCGCGGTCGCCCAAAGCATGGCGAAAACGACGAACGGTGGATGCGTCTCCGCCGCCATGGTGCGGGTGGTGGTGATGTCGATCATTTGGTTGAGGGCAGGGAGCAGCAGCATCGTCGCTTGAGGTGCCCCCTCACAGGCCGCGACCGCGCGGCGCCAGATCTGGCCCTGGAGCTCGGAGGAGCGAGCGAGCTCCGCGCGTGCCGCAGCGAGATCGGGAAGCTTCCGGTAGACCTCGAGCCGGCCATCGACGTACCGACGAAAATCGTCGCGAAGCGCCTCCTGCGCGTGCGCTGGCAGGAGATCGAGACGGAGATACGCGGTGCCGATGGCGTTCGCTTCCTCGACGATGAGCTGGCGGCGCGCGTCGAACCGCGACAGAGCTCCTGAAAAACTGAATGCGACGAGCAGGCCGAGCAGACCGAACACGGCCCCGTCGACAGCGCCCGACGCGATGCCGTCGGGCTCCTTCGCTCGCCGTTGCGTGCCGAGGTGCCGGCCGACCTCGAGGGCGAGGAGCATACCCAGGAACAGACCGAGGGCGACGAGACTCACAGAGAGAGCGTAGAACATGTGCATCTTCCGTAGCGCGCTTGCCGCGTGCGAGCGCTGGTTCAATTGTATTCGTAGCGCGGCCGCTCCAGGTCCTGTTGCTGCTGGTCGGGCTGCTCCAGGTTGTACTGCCGGGAGTCGTCCCCGTCGGAATCGAGCATCTGCGAGTTCGGCTGTTCCAGCTGCTGCTGCCGCTGGTCCGGCTGCTCCAGGCCGTACTGCCGCTGCTCGAACGTTCCCGCCTCCTGACACAGCTCGATGCCGATCCGTCGCCGGGCTGGCGACGGGTGTTGCGTACCCTTGGCGTTGGGAAACGCGGGTGCGCAGGTCAGCGCGATGGCGAGGCATGCCACTGAGATTTCAACACCGAGTTGCTTCATTTCGGTATCCCTCCGTCCGAGCGTGCTTGCGGTGGTGACGCCGGTTGCTCACCGCGATGGTAGACAGAGCCCTACGTCCGCGCAATCCCTCACCAGGCGTCGATGCAGGGGCGCTTCTTCTGCGTCCGCGAAGCGGGCGGCGGCATCGAGCGCAGGAGGCTCGTCAGCCAGTGACGCGACTCGGCGGGGTCGATGACGTGGTCGATCTCGAAGTGCGAGGCGGTGTTGAGCGCCTTACCGTGCTCGTAGGCGCGGGCTCAGGTTGGCACCGACGACGAACATGCGGCAGCAGTGCCTGACCAGCGCCGTCTTCTCGACCTCCGGGCCGACCATCATACCGGACGTGTCGCACAGAAAGAGGATCGGGATGTCGAAGGCGTCGCAGAGCTGCATGAAGCGCGCCGCCTTGTCGGCAGCGGGACTGTCGATGGCGCCGGCGAGGTGCTCGGGATTGTTGGCGATAACGCCGAGCGACCGACCCTCGATGCGGATGAGCGCCGTCAGCATGCCGGGACCGAATCCGCGGCGCAGCTCGAGGACGGATCCGGTGTCGGCCAACGTGTCGATCACCGAGCGTACTTCGTAGACGCGCAGCCGGTTCTCCGGGATGATCGCACGCAGCAGGCGCTGATCGTTGCATTCCCACGTGGGAAGTGTTCCCTGGAAGTACGACAGGTACCGCTTGGCCACGTGCACCGCCTCGGCCTCGTCGGCGACGGCGATGTCGACCACGCCGTTGGGGACTCCTTGCACGCTCATCGGCCTATATCGGTTTTCCGGGAGGCAAGGTCTGAGATAGAGAGATTACGTCAACTCCGCGACCCCAATTCGGGCGTTTGTGCGGACTACGCTCCTGCGGCATCACCATCATCCGCATGCCGTGACGCCGTGAGGCGGTGACCGGCCGCGCTGGGCGCCGGCTCGGCATCTATACAGCCGTATACAGCTCCGAACGGAACGTTCCGGGGGAATCAGGGACAGGAGCCAAGGTCCGATAACGACCGGTCCGTTAACTCGGGCGTTTGTGCGGACTACGCCCCTCGGGCCCGCTCCGCAGGAGCCGGGCGGCCACCCAGGCATGCCGCAGAATGCCACGTTGTCGCACGAGATGCGACCGCGCGCGGGCATCGGCCGCGGATGGCCTACGCCGCCCGGCGCTTCCGGCGCTCGATCGATTCCGCGAGCAGCAGCTTGATCAAGGCCTGATATGGAATGTCGCGTGCCGAGGCGAAAGCCTTGAGGTCATTGAGCAGCGCCGATGGAAGGCGAATCGAGATCACCTGCGTCGGGGGCACACGCGGCAGCTCGAGTCCGAGGTCGGCGAAGCTGAGCGCCCGCTCGGGATCTACCATCGCCGTCGTGTCGCGATCGTCGTAGTCGCGAATCTCCTTCGGCCGGCGGCGTCTCGATTTATGGTTCTTCGCCATAGATCCCCCGCTCCTTTCGCGAGGCGGCTCGAGCCGTGATGACTCGAACCCGGTGGCCCCGCACCGTGAACCCCACCATGAGCACGCGGTTCTCGTTGCTCCGGCCGTAGAGAATGAAGCGCCGTTCCCGTGCCGCCGAGTGCTTCGCATCCTCGAACAGGCGGTAGCGCGGGTCGTAGAAAGCGCTCTCGGCTTCGAGGGCCGACACGCCGTGCTTCGATTCGTTCTTCTGGACGTTCCACTGGTCCCAGTCGAACTCGATCTGCGCCACTTCGGTGAATCCTACGCGTCGGAGGTTGTAGCGTCAAGCACTACACGCAGCCGCCGCAAGCGCGTTGGGCGAACGCGGGTCGCGAACACGCTTCGCCGCCCCGGTCTGCTACTGGATCGGCATGCCGGACGTCACCGGGGGCGAAGCGCCCTCCCTGCCAGCGCGGATACAGGAACCCGCCGTCCGTCTGCCCCCTGTCGAGGATGATCAGGGAATCTGGGGACTCCATGGCGAGGTCGTTCACGCTGTACCCGCGCTGCCAAACCGTGCTCACGGTCCCAGTCACCGGGCTGAAGCGCACGATGGCGTCGTCTGCCACACTGCCGCCGCCCGTGTGGGTCTCAGCGATCAGCAAGTTGCCGAACGCATCGAGGGCTAGGCGATCGAAAGACTGGAATCCACGCCTGATCGGCGTGCGCATCATCGGGGACGACGGCGTGGACTCACCCCTGACCTCGCTCTCCGATGCCGTCGAAGGCGACCATCCGCCCTTCGAAGCGAGCCATCGTTACGAGCTCCAGTATCGTCCGCCGCGCGACGGACGCCTGATGGCGAGGTCACCGCACGTCCCTTCGGAGGGCCCCTTCAACACGACGGGATCCTTCACCATCGAGGTATTCGGCCCGCGGTGACGTCGGCGGAGGGCGACGGCCGCGGTCATTGGCTTCCATGCCAGATGGCGCGCGCCGTCGTTCCATCTTCGTTGGGCCGAATCCACTGCTCAGCGGAACGCGGCGCCTTGACTGGGAAACATTACCATGGTAATTGAGAGCCATGCCGCTGGCGCACTCGAAGGTCACGGCCCAGGGGCAGATCTCGGTACCCTCCGAGGTGCGGCGGAAGCTAGGTGTCGGTCCGGGCTCGGTGCTCGAGTGGGACGAGGACGGGGAAAAGATAGTCGTGCGGCGCGCCGGCCGGTACACGTCGCAGGACGTTCATCAGGCGCTGTTCCCGCGGCGCCCGAAGTCGAGGAAGCTCGAGGAACTCGAGGAGGGTCCGGTGCGGTACATCCGAGAGCGGTATGCGGGCCGTTGACACGAACGTCCTCGTTCGGCTCGTGACGCGCGACGATCCGCGGCAAGTTGCGGCAGCCGAGGCGTTCGTCGGCCGCGGGGCGTGGATCTCGCACCTCGTGCTGACGGAGGCCGTCCGGGTGCTCACTGCTGTGTACGCACTGGAGCCGAGCCGGATCGCGACCGCAGTGGAGATGCTCCTCAACCACAAGGATCTGACGCTCCAGGACGCGGATGCTGTGGCGGCGGCCCTGGTACAATACCGCAGACGTCCAAGGGTGCATTTTTCCGACTGTCTGATTCTCGAGGTCGCTCGCAAAGCCGGCCATCTACCGCTCGGCACCTTCGACCGGGATCTCGGGAAACTCGATGGCGCGGTGAGGCTCTAACTCGCGCTTCTCGGTGGCCGCAGCAGCGGCTTGGTGAGCGATGCGGGTCAGCCCGAACGGCGGACCAGAACTGACACGGATTTCGGATCGATCGACTCCCGAGGCCGCGACCGGCTGGCCGAGGCGGACGTCGCGACGCGGCTTGACATCGAAGTGCTACTTGTAGCACATTGAGGTCGTGAAGACCGCCGGCATTCGACAGGCACGGCAGGAGCTTTCGGCCATCCTCGAAGAGGTGAGGAGAGGACGCGAGGTCGTGCTCACCGACCGCGGCCGGCCGGTGGCCCGCATCGTTCCGCCGCTGCAGGACTCCGCACGTCCCCTGTCGAGCCGCCGCCGCTTCCGCGCCAGCATCCGCCTGAAGGGACAACCCCTCTCCGAGACGGTCGTGCACGAACGTGAAGATCGCAGGTAGCCCCGTCTACCTCGATACCAGCGCGCTGGCGAAACTCTACCTGCCGGAGTCGGGAAGCGACGAGCTGGAGGACGTGCTCCTCGGCCGCCGCGACATCATCGTGTCCGATCTCGCGATCACGGAGCTGACGTCAGCGGTTGCGCGGCGCGTTCGGGACACCGACCTCAGCGCCGCCCATGCACGTCGCATCTACCAGCGCGTCTTGAACGACGTCGGCGCCGGTGAGTTCCGGCGCGCCGAGATCACGGCGAACAGTCATCGCGAAGCCGAGCGGCTGCTGATGGGCATCGCGCGGCGCGTTCCCCTGCGTGCCGCCGATGCGTTGCACCTCGGTATGGCGACTCTCCTGGGAGTCCGCGTGTTGGTGACGTTCGACCAGCGGATGCGGTCGGCGGCCGAGGCGCTCGGCACCCTGGACGTCGCGGGACGGGGCTGATCGGCTGGCTGCACGACGCCTCCGAGCCGCGGCCGAGAGGCGCCCGCGGCGCAGGGCGGCGAGGTATAGGCGTGACCGAGGCCTGATCGACAGCTCGATCGTGATCGCGCTCGAGTCGATAGATCCCACCCGACTGGTAGACGTCGAAATTCGGCCAGATACCGGTCCTCAGCGCCCACCATCGGTCCCGCTCCACGCCGACCGCCTCGCGGGCATGACCTCACCGTTGGTTCCGATACGGCGGCGGCACTTCGCAACGCTTCGCGAACTCGGCGACTCCGGCGATACACCGGTCGATACCCGGCGGTTCCACATGTATACCGTGCGCTTCCAGATTCCATCGCACCTGGTCGCTCTTCGAGGCACCCTTGCATCGGTAATGGGAATGTAATACCGGCGGCTTTTCCACATCGCCGTCTGCTCCAAGGTTTAACGCAACGGCGTGTGCTCGCTCGAGGATCGAGCGCGCAAGCTTGCGTGAACGACGTCGAGGTCGCCGGCGGAACGAACGCGGTCAGGGCCGTGGGAACGGGCGAAGGTGCCGGAGCGGCTGCGGCGCACGGAGCGGCGACGCTCACCCCACGGCTTTCCGATACAGCGGCGGGCGGCGCCGCACATCGTCCAGGAGTGACAGGTCCCCTCCGTCCATCTCGTGCCCCTGCGGATGCGGGGCGCGCCCCGGCAGCCCTAGGGCGTCGAGCACGCGCGGGTCGCGATAGTACGCGACGTACGCCTGCATGGTGAGCGGCAGCATGAAGCCCTGCTGCTGCAGCAATTCCACCGTGTCCGGCGCGGTCAGCTCGGTGAATCCGCGCCCGTGCGCGCCGCGCGCGGCGGCATCGAGATCCCGCAGCCCCTCCCGGATCATGGCGTGCAGATCCGGAAGCGCGCGCAGCGCCCGCTCCACGTCCTCCCCCATGCCCAGCTCGCCGGCACCCGCGAGCGCGCCGCGCGCTGGAATGACCGCGTCGAGAACGCCGCGGAGAAGTGCTTTCTCCGCCGCGCTGAATTCATCTCCCGGAACGGGATCCATCTCGTTCGCCACCTCCGTCGCCCGGGTCAATCGAACAGATTGGCCAGGTTCCGCTTCATCGTATCGCCCACATACAGCGCCAGCGCCTGGATGGTGTTGGTCGGGTTCACGCCCGCGGCGGTGACGAAGAGGCTGCCGTCGATGATGAAGAGATTACGCACGTCGTGGCAGCGGCCCCATTCGTTGACGACCGAGGTCTCCGGATCCGTGCCCATGCGCGCCGTGCCCATCAGGTGCCAGCCGGCGAACGGCAGCGGCGCCTCGGCGATCGTGTGCCGGGCGCCCGCCGCCTCGAGGACCTCCTTGCCGCGCGCCACCGCGTGATCGAGCATGCAGCGGCTGTTCTCGCTCAGGCGATAGGTGATCTTAGGGGCGGGAATGCCGTTGCCGTCGGTGAGCTGCGGGTCGAGCGTCACACGGTTCTCCGGATCCGGCAGGTCCTCGCTGATGACGACCATGCCGGCCATGCGGTCGAAGAGCTCGGCGAATCCCTGGTGGTGATCGGCGCCCCACGGCACACGCCCCCACTGTAGGCCCAGGAGCGCCGTGGACACCGGGCCGAAGCCGCGCAGGATCTCGAACGAGTAGCCGCGCACGAAGCCGCGCGCCGCATCCGTCTCGTAGAACTCCTGGCTCATGATGCAGCAGCCGGTCGGCCCCTTGTAGCCTTCGAGCGGCTCGTCGAAGACGCCGGAGACCATCGCGTACGGATGAAACATGAGGTTCCGGCCCACGAGACCGCTGCGATTGGCGAGCCCGTCGGGAAAGTGCTTCGACTTCGAGTTCAGCAGCAGTCGCGGCGTCCCGATGCCGTTGCACGCCACCACGACGACGTGGGCCTTCTGCGCCCGCTCCACGCCGTCTGCGTCGTAGTAGATGACGCCGTCGGCCATGCCGTCGGCGCCGACCGTGATCTCGCGCACGCGGCAATGCGTCCTGAGCGTGACGCCGCGGCGGATGGCCTCCGGCCAGTAGGTGATGTCGGTGCTGCCCTTCGCTCCTTGGGCGCAACCGAGCAGACACGTGCCCGCGTTGATGCACGGCGCACGGCCCTGGTACTCGCGCGTGGTGATGGCGCTGTCGGATGGCCACCAGTGCCAGCCGAGCCGATTGAATCCGGCCGCGAGGGTTTCGCCGAGCTTTCCCAGCGCCACCGGCGGCAGCGGAACTTCCTTGGCGGGATACGCGGGATCGCCCGCCAGCCCCGACACGCCCATCATGCGCGCGTTGACGTCGTAGTACGGCGCCAGCTGCTCGTAGCTGATCGGCCAGTCGTCAGCGATGCCATCGAGCGACTTGACGCGGAAATCGGATGGATGGAAGCGTGGAAAATGCGCGGCGTAGAGAATCGTGCTGCCGCCCACGGCATTGAAGTTCGACACCGCGATCGGCGAGCCGCCGTCGTTGATCGGATAGTCCTCGCGCCGCCCGCGGGTGTTGGGGCTGAGCGCGAAGTCGCCGAGCTGGCTCGCTTCCCAGTCGAGCCGCATGCCGGGATAGCGAGCCGGGTCCATCCACTCCCCCTGCTCGAAGCAGAGGACGTTCATGCGCGTCTCGGACAGGCTCCACGCGAGCGCCGCTCCCGACGCACCGGCGCCGACGATCAGCACGTCAACCGGATCACTCGACATCGAACGGGCTCTCCTCTTGCCGGTGTTCACCGGTTGTTGCCGGTATTCACCGGTTGTCGGTGGCAGGTCAACCCCACGGGACGCACGGGGTGCGATCGCAGCCTGCCGTCGAAATTTGACGATCCCGTTGCACCATCGTCACCCGGCGAACCCACCCACACCAATGCCCAGGCGTGCGCCAACCACAGGCCGCGGCGTGGCACGTTCCCTGCTATCCATCCACTTGTTGCGACTGCGCATGCTGACGAGGAGGGTTCATGAGAACGTACTTCGCCATCGGGCTGGTGCTGATCGCCGCGGCGTCCGCTCACGCGCAGACGATGGGGGAGCTGAACGCCGCTCAGGGAATGCACCACTCGCTCGCCGGACGAGGCGCGAGCCACCATGGCAACACCCTGAAGAAGGCGCGCGAAGCCGTGAAGCGCAGCAACGCTCGGCACAACCGCGCAATTCAGGCACGACCCTCGGTCAAGCCCAGCAACCCCCGGCTCACTACCGGGAAGCAGGCGCGCGCCTCCGTCAAGCCCGGCAACGCCCGGCTCGCCACCGGGAAGCGGGCGCGCGCCTCCGTCAAGCCCAGCAACCCCCGGCTCACTACCGGAAAGCAGGCGCGCGCCTCCGCCAAGCCCGGCAACGCCCGGCTCGCTACCGGAAAGAAGGCGCGTGCCTCGGTGAAGCCCGGCAACACTCGGCTCGCTAGCGGAAAGCAGGTGCGAGCCATGGGCGACGGCGGGAATACAGTGCGCGGCCGTCCCGCACGCAACCGCTAGGATCGAACCCGATCCATCTTCTACGCCCCCCGCGGCGGGCACGCCCTCCAGGCGAGCTCCGCCGTGCGAGGATTGCGTCGCCCTCCCATGCCCGTCTACAAGCCGGGCATGGACGTGGGCATGAACCTCCCGGTGATGGTGCCCGGGCTCGATCGGGACACCATCCTCGACTGGTCCCGGCGCATCGATGCCGGACCGTTCTCGAGCTTGGCCGCCGGCGAGCGCATCACCTTCCCGAACCCGGAGCTGATGGTCACGATGGCGGCCGCCGCGGCCGCTACCGAGCGCGTGCGCCTGGTGCTCACCGTGCTGGTGCTGCCGATGCACAGCGCCGCGCTCAAGGCCAAGGAGGTGGCGACCCTCGACGTGATCTCCGGAGGGCGGGTGACGCTCGGGGTCGGCGTCGGGGCGCGCGTCGAGGACTATCGCGCCGTCGGCGCGCGCTTCGACGGCAATCGTATGGCACGGCTCGAGCGGCAGGTCGCGCTTCTGCGCCGGACCTGGGCGGGCGAGCCCGTCGAGCCCGGCATGGCGCCGATCGAGCCGCGGCCGGTCCAGGCCGGCGGCCCGCCGATTCTCGCCGGCTGTCTGGCACAGAAGGCGATCGAGCGCGCTGCGCGCTGGGCGGACGGCATCTGCGGCTTCAGTTTCGGCCCGGCGCGTGAGGAAGTGACCTTCGCCTTCGACACCGCCCGACGCGCATGGGCGGCCGCGGGACGCGCCCGTCCTCGTCTCGTGACGAGCTTCTGGTTCGCGCTCAACCCCCGTGCGCGGGAGCAGCTCGACCGCTACATCGCGCGCTATCTCAATTTCCTCGGTCCGGGCGTGGCCGCGCAGGTGGCCCCCACGTGCACGGTCACGTCGCCCGGGCGGCTGCGGGAAGCGCTTCGGGAGGTCGCGGACCTGGGCGGAGACGAGGTCATTCTGGTGCCGACGAACGCGGATCCCGGCGAGGTCGATCGCGTGGCCGACCTGCTCACCTGACCGGCCGTCGCGGGGCATGGTTCCAATCCGAATCCTCGACCGCCGCGGCTTCCGGGAGCTGCTGCGCGTTGCCGGCAAGAGCTAAACGATTTCAGTACAGCGACACGGGGTTCTGCGCGGCCACGGTCAGGGGAGCAGAATGTGGCAAATCTCGTGAGGAAGTGCCCACGAAAACGGTGTAGTCCAGCCCTTCGAGCACCCATGCCGCGTCGGCGACGCTGTAATGGGCCAAGCTGTTCACGGGAAGGTCGATCTCGGCTGTCCCGGTCTCGCCTGGTCCGAGAGCGATCTTGGCAAAGCCCTTGAGCTCGCGCTCGGAGCGTTCCACGCTGGAACCCGGGTAGGCAACGTAGAGCTGCACGACCTCCGTGCCCGCGACGGTGCCGGTATTCGTGACGTCGACGCTGAAGCGCACCACATCGCCCGCCGTCGCCGCGGTCTGGCTCGCGCTGAGGTTGCTCGTCGTGAACGTCGTGTAGCTCAGTCCGAAGCCAAACGGAAACTCCGGTATCGCGCCGTTGCGATCGAGATACCGATAGCCGTGGAAGTAGTCGTAGGTGACCTCCAGCGACACGTTGTCGAACGGAGGCAACTGCGCGAGCCCGGTGGGAAACGTGATCGGCAACTTGCCCGACGGGTTCGCCGCACCGAACAAGAGGTCTGCCACGGCGTGGCCACCCATTTGTCCAGGGTACCAGACCATCAGCAGTGCCTCGATGTCGGGAAGCCAGTCACCCATCGTGATCGCACCGCCGCCTTCGAGCACTACGATCGTCCGGTCGTTGGCTGCAGCAGCGTCGCGGATCAAATCGACGCGCTCTTGCGACAGCGCGAGGTCGACTCGGTCGCCGGCACCGGCAAGTCCCTCGCCCTCGTCTGCGGCGGTCAGGCCCGTCACCACGATCACCGCATCCGCTGCTGCCACGACCGCGATGTTCCCCGCATCGAGAGCGTCCGTCCCGATGTGGTGTACCACCACCGCACCGCCGACGGCCTGCTGGATACCCTCGAGTGGCGTTACCACGAACGCGGGGTCCGTGTTGCTGCTCCCCGTGTCCCCGGTGTTCGGCAGGTCGGCGAGAAGGCCGACCACGGCAATCTCATCGACCGCACTCATGTCCAAGGGCAGTGCGTTCGATTGGTTCTTCAGCAGCACCGCTCCCTTGACAGCGGCTTCCTGCGCGAGCGCCAGGTGCGGCGCGCTTCCAAGCACCCCGGGATCGAGCGCACTGGGCTGGTCGAGCCCGTGTTCGAGTTTCTTTCGAACCATCCGGCTCACCGCATCGTCGATCACCGACTCGGGAACCTGTCCGTTTTGCACGGCTGCCAGGAGGTCGTCGCCGTAGAACACGGCCGTCGGCATCTCGATATCGAGGCCATTGAGCGCGGAACCGAGGGTCGAGTTCGTTCCGAAGACCCAGTCGGACTCCACGAAGCCGTCGAACCCCCATTCGCCCTTCAAGATCTGCCTCAGTAGCTGTTCGTTCTCGCCACAGAACTGCCCGTTCACCGAGTTGTAGGCGCTCATGACGGACGCCGCATCACCCTCGATCACCGCGGCCTGAAAATGCGGAAGGTATATTTCGCGCAACGTGCGCTCATCGATCGTGACATCGACATCGAAGCGCGTGTCTTCGATGCTGTTGGCAGCGTAGTGCTTCGGGTTCGCCAGCACGTACTCCTGCACTCCCTGGACGAAGGCGACACCCATCCGCGAGAGATGATGGACATCCTCCCCGTAGGTCTCTTGAGAACGACCCCAGCTCGGGTGGCGCAGAATGTTGATCGTCGGAGCGAGCAGGACGTTGCCGCCGATCGCCTTCAGCTCGCGGCCCATGGCGGCGCCCACGCGCCGCTCGACCTCGGGCTCCCAGGTGGCTCCACGAGCCATACCGACCGGGAAGGTCGTCGCGCCGATTCCGTCTGCGGTCAGTCCCCGGGGACCATCCTCGAACCTGAGAGGCGGTACGCCGAGCCGATCGACACCCGGCGCGGTCGAAAAGCTCACGCCCGCGACAGGGGCTGCGCTCGCCCCAGCCATCTGTGACACCTTCTCCTCGAGCGTCATCGCATCGACCAGCTGGGCGACGCGCTCCTCGAGGTCGCCCGCCGGCGAGACCTTCGAGGGCACGCAGAGCAATGACGGAGCGCGCACCCGGGCGCGCAGGACATTCGAATCCTGCTGGGCGAATCGGTCTACGATATCGACCTCTCGGGATTGGAATCTCGGCTGCCCCGACACATCCCGGACCTTGTAACACGTGAGATAGCCCTGGGGATTCACGAATCCCTCGCCGTCGTCGTCAGCCGGGTTGCAGAGGTACTTCGGCCTGACGACCGTGAGCTCCCTGGTCTCGAATTGGTCTTCGACCGTCACCTGGGACTGTGGGAATCTCGCAGTACCACTCACCTTGTAGCACCTGAAGCCGTCGATGTTCAGGGCAGATGGCACGGCGTCCTTCTCGGCCGGCGTGCACAGCGTATGTGGACGCATGACCCTCAGAGTCTGCTGGCCGAACTGATTCTCGACGACCACATCCAACCTCTGTAGCCCCGGCTCCCAGGCCCTGTAGCACATCAGATGCGCCGTGGGATCGTCGATGCCCTCGCCGTTCTTGTCTGCCGGGTTGCAGACGTGTTGCGGCTTCCTGACGGTTGCGAGCGCTTGGCCGAATCGGTCCTCGACGGTGACCTCGCGTTGCGCAAACGGCGCACCGAGCTGTCGCGCCCCGTAGCACAGATAGTGGTCCGGCGGGCAGAGGCATCCATTGCTGGATCCCGGTACGCCACATTGGCCGGGACAGAGGTCGGCGTCCGTACCGTCGCATTGCTCACTCGCCTGATTCACCTCATCGTCACCGCACACCGTAGCGGGACCCGTCGGAGCCGGCGCATCGGTGAGCTTCAATGCCGCCGCCACATCGCCAACGATCGTGTCGAGCCCCGACACGGGAGCGACGAGCGTGCCGGGAGAGTCGGTGAGTGTCCAGGTGATGCAATCGAAATTGGATCCGACGTCGGTCAGCGTCCTCGTTCCGTGGTTTGGGAATGCATCGGTCACCTCGCTGGTTGCGGTCGCCGTCGTGAACGCCGCCGGAAAGATAGTGGTATAGTCCTGCGTTGCGCATTCACCGGGATCGGAGCCGGCCGGGAGGATCATCATCGACATGTTGATGGTCAGCGTCGCCGCTCCCGGACCTGCATCCGCGCCAAGGCCCGTGGTGACGACCGGTGGGTCTGCGACTCCGCTATGGTTGCTGTTCTGAGTGGAAAACACGTCGTGCGCGGACCCACCGTTGCAGTCGATGCTGCCTCCGCTGCCGGTCGCAAACATCTTGACGCAGAGGACGCTCGTGTCGAGTGCCGTGAGGCCGAGGACGACGTCCTCCATGAGAGACACGGGATGAACGCCGTTGCCCTGGTCAGCCCCTGCACACAGACGCAGGGGCCCTTCGGGCCACGGATCGAGGGTGACGTCCACCCCGCCCAAAGCCGAGACGGTGAAGACGCTCGGTGGCCGTGCAATGGTAAACGAACGCTCCCCCAGGCCACCGCTGCACGTCTGGCCGTAGGCCTCCGGCAATCGAAGTAGTGCAGTAGCGATCCCGAAAGCCAGTAGGCCTCGTATGGACTTCACCGTGAATGTCTCCTCCGGCATTGCCACAGTAGACGGGCCGCACCCAGGCGGTGATCCGGCGGATGGACTGACCTCGCTCCCGCCTGAGAAATCGTATAGGTTCCCCCGATTGCCTGGGTCAAGTACCTTTCCCGCGCGAGGCGGTGAACGATCACACACAGGCCGTGGCCGCCTGGGCTCCGGCTCCGCGATTTCACTGGAATAGTCCGGGCTGCGTCGGGCGGGGAGACGCCCGTCTGGATGTGGCGTGTGGGCCGGCCGGCTCCGCGTCGGCAGCATGCACGGTCACTGCGCCCGTCCTTGCACGCGACGCCTCCGTCTGCTCCGATGCGCGAAGCCGCAAGGGGGGCTCTTTCATGCTGACAGTGCACCATCTCAACAACTCGCGGTCGCAGCGCATTCTCTGGTTGCTCGAGGAGCTGGGGACGCCGTACGAGATCGTGAAGTACCAGCGCATGTCGCCGGTGCCGATGGCGCCGCCGGAGCTCAAGCAGGTGCATCCGCTCGGCAAGTCGCCGGTGATCACCGACGGCAAGCGGACGATCGCCGAATCCGGCGCCATCGTCGAGTACATCCTCGACACCTACGGCAAGGGCCGGATGCGGCCGGCGCCGGGCACCGACGACCATCTGAGATACGTCGAACTGATGCACTACGCCGAGGGCTCGGCGATGATGCCGTTGCTGCTCGCCCTCTTCGTGGGCTTCCTCGGCGACGGCGCCGCCCCGCTGCAGCCGTACATCGATGCGCAGGTCACAACCCACTTGTCCTACATGGAGGGCCTGCTCGCCGGTCGCGACTTCTTCGTCGGCAACGGCTTGACCGGCGCCGACATCCAGCTGCTCTTCGTGCTCGAGGCGGCAGGAGAGAGGCTGGCTCCGTATCCGGCGCTCATGGCCTATCGCGACCGCCTGCACGCGCGGCCGGCGTACCAACGGGGCATCGAGAAGGGCGGGCCGTACCAGCTGATGAGCCGGTAGCGACGAGAATCGCCATGACTCCGAACGTCGCCCGCTGCCTGGCGCTCGCGGCGACCTGCGCACTGATCGCGATCCCGGCCGCCGATCAGGCTCAGGGCCAGACTCTCGAGGACAAGCTCATCATCGTCACCTCGTTCGCGAAGGATCTCACCAATCCGTTCGCCCAGGCGTTCGAGAAGAGTCACCCGGGCACCCGCGTCGAGGTGCAGAACCGCAACAGCGCCGCGGCCATCGCCTTCATCCGGGAAACGAGGTCGAGCCCGCCCGATGTCTTCTGGGCGTCCGCACCCGATGCCTTCGAGGTGCTGAAGAAGGGCTCGCTCCTGCAGAAGTATCAGCCGAAGGCGCAGGGTCTCGCCGACAAGATCGGCTCGTATCCGATCAACGACCCGGCCGGCTTCTACGCCGGCTTCGCGGCGTCCGGCTACGGCATCATGTTCAACACGCGCTACATGCGGGCGAACGAGCTGCCGGCGCCGAAGGAGTGGACCGATCTCGAGAAGCCGATCTACTTCGGCCATGTCGGCATCTCGGCGCCGTCGCGCTCCGGTACCACGCATCTCATCGTCGAGACCATCCTGCAGGGTGAAGGCTGGAACGCGGGCTGGGCGACGCTGCTGGAAGTCGGCGGTAATCTCACGCAAGTGTCCGACCGCTCCTTCGGCGTGCCGGATGCGGTCAACAGCGGCCAGTACGGCATCGGCATCGTGATCGACTTCTTCGGCCTCTCCGCCAAGGCGGCCGGCTTCCCGGTGGAATTCGTCTATCCGAGCGTCACGACCATCGTGCCGGCGAGTGTCGGCATCATCGCCAACGCCACGCACCGCAGCGCGGCGCAAGCTTTCGTCGAGTTCCTGCTCTCGGAGGAGGGCCAGCGGATCCTGCTCGACCCGAAGATCCAGCGCCTGCCGGTGCGGCCGGCGACGTATGCCCAGGCCCCACCGGGCTATCCCAATCCATTCACCGACGGCAGCCTGGGCGCAAAAGTGCACTTCGACGCCGATGTGTCGGAACGGCGCTACCAGCTGGTCAACTCCCTCTTCGACCGCCTCATCACCTTCCGGCTGCGGGAGCTCAACGCCGCCTGGAAGGCCATCCACGACGCCGCGAGCAGTGTTGGACCGAACGGCAGTCCGGAAGCCACCCGCCTTCTCGGCGAGGCGCGCGTGCTCGCATCTTCCGTGCCGATCACGGAGAATGAGGCGAGCGACGAGGCCATGGCCGCCTCGTTCCGGGAGCTCGAGCCCGGGCAGAAGGCGGCAGGTCGCCAAGCCGAGTTCGAGGAGAAGTGGGACTCGTACGCGCTCAAGAGCTACGCCGAGGCCAAGGCATTGGCGGAGAAGGCCGCGAGCGCGCGGTGATCCGGCTCGACCGGCTCAACCGGGTCTCGCTCGCCACCCGCTACACCGCCAGCCCCGCGCAAGCGCTGGCACTTGCCGCGATCGCGCTCTTTCTACTCGCCTTCCTGATCGTGCCGCTCGTGCGCGTCATCCTGGTGGCGTTCACCGGCCCGACCGGCGCGCTGAGCCTGGTCCACTTCGGCGATTTCTTCCGTACGGGACTCCTGCGCGAGTCGTTCTGGAACTCCATCTACGTCGCCGCGATGACGGTCGCGCTGGCGAGCCTGATCGCGGTGCCGCTCGCCACGATCCTGGCGCGGTTTCGCTTCCGTGGCGCCGCGCTGATCCACACGCTCGGCGTCGTGCCGCTGATCATGCCGCCGTTCGTCGGCGCCGTCGCGATGCAGCTCATCTACGGCCGCAACGGCGCGGTCAATCTTCTCCTGCTCGACTGGCTCGGCGTTCGCATCCCGTTCATGGAAGGCCTCGGCGGCGTGATCTTCGTCGAGGCGTTGCACTACTTTCCCTTCATTCTGCTCAATCTGTCGGCCGCGCTCGCCAACATCGATTCGGCGATGGAGGAATCGGCGCAGAATCTCGGCGCGCGGGGCTTCACGCTGTTCTCGCGCATCGTGTTTCCGCTGGCCCTGCCGGGCTACGTCGCCGGCGCAGCGCTCGTCTTCGTCAAGGTGTTCGACGATCTCGCCACGCCGCTGCTGCTGAACGTGAACAACATGCTGGCGCCGCAGGCCTATCTGAAGATCACCACGGTGGGCATCGCCGATCCGATGGGCTACGTCATCTCCGTCGTCATGATCTGCTGCTCGCTCGGCGCGATGGCGCTGTCCGCGCTCGCGCTGCGCGGCCGCGACTTCGCGACCCAGCAACGCGGCGGCGGGGGGCTCGCGCGGCGCCAGCTCGGGCCCTGGGGCACGGCCGCGGCCACCGGGTTCGTCGTCCTCGCCCTCCTGATCTGCCTGTCGCCGCACATCGGGCTCTTCCTGCTCTCGATCGCCACCGTGTGGTCGTACGCCGTGCTGCCGGACGCCTACACGGCGCAGCACTACGTCGCCGTCTATCACGAGGCCGGTCCGCTGATCGCCAACACGATCCTCTATTGCGGGCTCGCCGGCGCCGTCGACGTGATCCTCGGCGCCACCCTCGCCTACCTGGTGCTGCGCACGCGCCTGCCCGGCCGCCGCCTGGTCGAGCAGCTGGCGATGTCGGCGGTCGCGATTCCCGGTCTCGTGCTCGGCATCGGGCTCCTGCGCACCTACCACGACGTGAGGCTGCCGCTCTCGGGTGAATCGGTCGCCACGTTCTGGGGCATGCTGGTGATCGCCTATGCGGTACGCCGGCTGCCCTACGCGCTGTCGGCCGCCGACGCGGCGATCCGGCAGCTGCACGTGAGCCTCGAGGAAGCGGCCGAGAGCCTCGGCGCCGGCAAGCTCCGCGTGCTCGCGCGCATCGTGGTGCCGCTGATGACCGGAGGGCTGCTCGCCGGCTTTGTCACGAGCTTCGCTACTGCCGCGGTCGAGCTCTCGGCGACGCTACTCCTGGTGACGCGCACCCCCGACGCGCCGCTCGCCTACGGCATCTACGTCTACATGCAGTCCGCCGCCGGTCGCGGCCCCGGCGCCGCCCTCGGCGTGATCGCGGTCGTGGTGGTGGCGATCGCGACCTACGTCGCCTTCAGGGTCGCCGAACGTGAGCGCGGCCTCAAATCGCGGGAGGCGTTTTGATATCGTCGGTGCCGCGCTCCGCCGTCATGGCTGCGCTTGCGCGCTCGTCCATGGCTGCGCTTGTCTCGAGGCAGCATGTCCTCAATGCTGGGATGCTGAGCGTAGTCGAGCTGGTCGACGCTTGTCGGATCTAGTCGAAGCTGGAGGTTGAACCAGTGGCGCGCGGGGTCGTCATCGAGCACGTATCGTTCGGCTACGGCGCCACCGCCGTCCTCGACGACGTCAGCCTCGACGTCGAGAAGGGCGAGTTCTTCGCCTTTCTCGGGCCGTCCGGCTCCGGCAAGACCACCCTGCTGCGACTGATCGCCGGTTTCGGCACGCCGAGCCAGGGCCGCATCCTGATCGGCGAGCGCGACGTGACCGGGCTCCCGGCCTGGAGCCGCAACGTCGGCATGGTGTTCCAGAGCTACGCCCTGTGGCCGCACATGACGGTGGCAAGGAACGTGGCCTTCGGGCTCGAGCGCCGCCGCCTGCCGCGCGCCGAGATCACGCGCAAGGTGCGCGCCGCGCTCGACCTCGTTGGCCTCGGCGCCCTGGCCGATCGCCGCCCGGCACAGCTCTCCGGCGGGCAGCAGCAGCGTGTGGCACTCGCGCGCACCATCGTGATCGAGCCCGAGGTGCTGCTCCTCGACGAGCCGCTCTCCAACCTCGACGCCAAGCTGCGGGTGGACATGCGCTCGGAGCTCAAGAGCCTGCAACGCAAGCTCGGCATCACCGCGATCTACGTCACGCACGACCAGGAAGAGGCGAACGCGATCGCCGACCGCATCGCGGTGCTCGATCAGGGGCGCATTCAACAGATCGGCCCTCCCACCGACCTCTACGACCATCCGGCCAACCGCTTCGTCGCGACCTTCCTCGGCACCGCCAACCTGATCGAGGGCAGGATCGAGCGCGGACGCTTCATCGCCGACGGCTTTGCGCTCGACGGCATGGACGCCGCGGACGGGCCAGCGTGCGTTTCCATTCGTCCGCAGGACGTGACGCTCGGTCCGACGACGGCAGGAACGACCGCGGTCGTGGCCGAGCGCGAGTTCCTGGGTGGCGTCGTGCGCTACCGGCTCGGGATGAACGGCCAGCGGATCGTGGCGGACACGCCGCACCGCCGCAACGGCGAGACCTATGCGGTGGGAGCGCCGGTGGGGCTGCGCGTCGATCCGCGCCAGGTCACGGTGCTCCGATGATGCGGCCGAGAGCGCTCTCCGGACCCTGATTCTTGCAGCCCGCGTGGAGGCGGGTCACCCCACCTCCAAAAACCCAAAATCGCAAGCTCGCACGTTGGGCTGCTCAGCCGGGAACGCGCTCGAAAGTCGGCACCCCCTCCGGAACGTGGTGGAAGCTCTGCTTGTCGATGGTGAAGATCACCATCTGGGGCGTGCCGTAGATGCTCGGATCGTCGAGCGTGCCGACCTTCAGCATCAAGGCGCCGGGCATCCCGGGCGGCTTCGCCAGGATGTGCGTCCCGCACTGGCCGCAGAACTCCCGCGTCACCGGACGCTCGAGATCGCTGCGCGTGAACTGCTTGGGCGATCCCTTCGTGTACTGGAAACCGGCCGCCGGGACACCCATGACGGCGTTCGGATGGCCGCCGGAGATGTACTGACATTCGCGGCAATGGCACTGGCCTTTGAACATCGGATCGCCGTCCAGCCGGTAGCGCAGGGCACCGCAGTAACAGCCACCTTCGATTTTCATGGACCTCTCCTCGAGCAGCGGGCTCGGCGGGCGTAGTACCACCCCGCAACGCTGCCGTCGATGGCGGGCCTCTCTCCGGTCACGAAAGCCGGGCGGGCAGCGCCAGGCATTGCCGCGGGCTCGCTAATGCAGCGCGTCCAAAACGTGCCGGCCCATTCCTCGAGGACATGGCAACGTGGTGGGGCGTAACCGGGGCGCTCTGACCGAGTCGTCAATGTGAGCATCTTGCGCCGCAGAACGGCCTCGCGGTAGTTGATTCGTGTACCGGAAACTACCCTCGATGAGGTGCATCCATGCTGTCGCCGTTCACCATGTCCCGATTCTCCAGGCTGCTTGCGGTCTGGCTGTCGTACACCACCGTTCCGGTCGCCGTCGTGTGCACGACCGTCCCGGCCGTTCTTCTGTACGCGACCGTCCCGGTCGCTCTTGCCCAGGGTGCGGTCCCGAGCCCCACACTCGAGGGTCCGGTCACGGGCGGGGGGGGCATTCACCTGCTCGGCACGACGACGTTCGACCTTGCCGATGTAGGCTACGTTCAAGCTGAGTACTTCATGTCCGGCGTGGCGCGCGCGTACACCGGTGCCGGGCCACTCTCACCCGACGGCACGTGGACGGTGACGCCCGGCGACAGCGCGCCGTACAAGACGCGCTTCATCGTCTACCGGCCGACGAAGAAGCGTGCCTTCAACGGAACGGTGATCGTCGAGTGGCTCAACGTCAGCGGCGGCCTCGACGCCGCCGCGGACTGGATCATGATGCACACGGAGCTGATCCGGGAGGGCTACGTGTGGGTTGGCGTCTCGGCGCAGATCGTGGGCATCGAAGGGGGCGAACCCCTCCTTCCCGGTCTTCCGAGCCTGCCCGTCAAGGTGGTCGATCCCGCGCGCTACGGCTCCCTGTCCCACCCCGGCGACGGCTTCTCCTACGACGTGTTCTCACAGATCGGCCAGGCGATCCGCGAGCCCGCGGGCGCGAGTCCGCTGGGCGACCTCAAGGTCGAGCGGCTGCTCGCCGTGGGCGAATCGCAATCCGCCTCCCGGCTCACCACGTACATCAACGCCATCCATCCCGTCGCCGGCGTCTACGACGGCTTTCTGGTGCACAGCCGCGGGGGTAGCGCCGCGCCGCTGGCCGAGTACCCGCAGGAGGAGGAAGCGGCACCGAGTCCGACGTTCATTCGCACCGACATCGACACGCCCGTCCTGACCTTCCAGACCGAAACGGATCTGACCCTGCTCGGCTTCGCCTCCGACCGCCAGCCCGACAGCGCCTTCTTCCGCCTGTGGGAGGTGGCCGGTACCGCGCACGCGGATACCTACACCACCGCCGTTGGCCGCGCGGACCTGGGAAGGGACCCGCACATCGCCGATCTCGTGATCACCAACAGAGCCCTCGATGCCGCGGGCACGCCGGGCTTCGAATCGATCGACTGCCCGAAGCCCATCAACTCCGGTTTCCAGCATTTCGTGCTGAAGGCCGCGATCGCCGCCCTCGATCGCTGGGTGAGAAGCGGCAAGGCGCCGGCGCAGGCGCCGCGGATCGAGACCACCACGAACCCGGTCAGGATCGTTCGCGACGAGCAGGGCAACGCGCTCGGCGGTCTCCGGACGCCGCAGCTCGACGTTCCCATCGCCGCGTATTCCGGCGGCGGGCAGGCGGGCTCGATCTTCTGTATCATCTTTGGTACGACGACGCCGTTCGACGCGGCAACGCTGGCGGCGCTCTACCCGACGCATCGTGACTACGTCTCGGCGTTCAAGAAGGCGACGCGGCGCGCGGTACGCGCCGGCTTCATCCGCAAGAAAGACGCCCGGTTGATGACCAAGGCCGCGGCGGCGTCGATCATCGGGCGCTAGCTAAAGTAGCTCTCGCCTGTGGGACTGCTGGACACTCGCGATGTACATTATTAATAGTGCCGATCAGCGGCGTCCTGACCGGAGCTCGAGCGCGCGGCAGTAGATCTCACGGCGCCGGCCACCGCGCTCCGCGGTGACACGATCGACGGCGTCGCGCACGCTGCCGCCTTCCCTGCCGACCGCGGCCAGCGCCGCGGTGATTGCGACATCGAGCGTGTCCGCATCGCCCGTCCTCTTCTCCTCGGTCGCCCCGCCCTCGATCACGAGCGTCAGCTCTCCGCGGGCTTGGAGCCCGCTACCAACCGCGGCGCGCAGCGCGGCGAGCGTCTCCCGGCGCACCTCCTCGAAGCGCTTGGTGAGCTCGCGGCAGAGCACGGCCGGGCGATCGCCGAGCGCGGCGCACAGGTCCGCGAGCGTGCGGGCGAGCCGGTGCGGCGCTTCGAAAAGCACGATCGTCCGCTCCTCGCGGGCGAGGGCCTCGAGCCGCCGCCGGCGGGCCACGCCCTTGGGAGGGAGAAAGCCCTCGAAGACGAATCTCTCATGCGGCAACGCCGCCACCGCCAGCGCCGCCGTCAGCGCCGACGGTCCCGGAACGGCGACGACGGGAACGCCCGCCCGCGCCGCGCCGGCGATCAGCCGGTGCCCGGGATCGGAGACCCCGGGCGTGCCGGCGTCGGAGACTAGAGCGATGCGCTCGCCGCGTGCGAGCCGTCGCAGCAGGCCCTGCACCCGACGCGACTCCACGGCGTCGTAGTAGCTCACGAGCGGCGTCGCGATGCCGAAATGCGACAGCAGCGCGCGGGTGCGGCGCGTGTCCTCGGCGGCGACGAGATCGACTTCCTTGAGCACCGTGAGGGCACGCAGCGTGATGTCGTCGAGATTCCCGATGGGAGTGGCGACGACGTAAAGCGTGCCGAGGCCACTCGCCATGAGGTAGCGCGCCGGGAGAGCGCCTCCGGAGCCGGTCCGCTCAGCGGCCCCAGTCGCGGGCGTAGCGAAAGTCGCGATCGATCGTCCGCTGCGACACCTTGGCGATCACCGGCAGGCGGCGCTTGAACTGCGAGTGCTGCACCATCTGCTGCACCCGGTCGACGAAGGGCTCGGCGAACCCCGCCGCGACCAGCTCGGCGCGCGAGTAGCGCAGGTCCACCATGCAGTAGAGCAGCTCGTCCACCTCGCGGTAGCTGAAGCCGAGCTCCGCCTCGTCGGTCTGCCCGACCCAGAGATCGGCGGAGGGCTGCTTGGCGACGATCGGCTCCGGCACGCCGATCTCCCCCGCCAGGCTCCACACCTGGGTCTTGTAGAGATCCCCGATCGGATTGAGCGCCGACGCCATGTCCCCGTAGAGAGTGCCGTAGCCCAGCAGCAGCTCGCTCTTATTGCTCGTGCCGAGCACCAGCGCCTGCCAGCGCGCCGAATGATCGTACAGGACCGTCATGCGCTCGCGCGCCATCTTGTTGCCGCGGCGCACGGCCGTCGCATCGGGTACGTGCTCGAAGTACGCGTCGATCTGCGCCGTGATCTCCACGGTGAGCAGCTCGAAGCCGGCGGTGCGGGCCGCGAGCGCCGCGTGGGCGGCGCTCTCCGCGCTCGAGGTCCGGTAGGGCATGTTGATGCCGAGCACGTTCCGCGCGCCGAGTGCCTCGGCGGCAAGAAAGGCGGCCACGCTCGAGTCCACGCCGCCCGACAGCCCGACCACCACCCGCTCGACGCCCACCTTGCGGACCTCGTCGGCGATGAACGCGACGATGATGCGCCGCAGGAGCGGGGCGTTGTCGGGGATGCGCGGACGCGTCCCGGGCGCGGGAGCGGCCGCGAGGGCTTGCGCGGTCGCCACCGAGTCTCCTGATCTCACCGTGCCGGCGTCCGCAGTTACCACGGAGTCTCCTCGCATCACGGTGGAACCGCCCTAGCGCCTAGCGCCGGCGGCCGCGCCCGCCCGGCGCCGTCTTGCGCGGGCGCGCCGCTGCCCGGGTGTGTCGCGGCACCGTCGCGACCGCCCGCGGCTTGCTCGTGGCAGCCGTGGGGCGCGCCGGCGCGGGATCCGGCACCGGTGATGGTGCCGCGGACCCGGCGATCCCATCGCTCCGGCCGCGGATGCGCAGCAGCTCGTTGATCGTCAGGTCGAGGTCCTCGTCCCGCAGCAGCGGCGCGGCGAGACGCTTGCGGCGAACGGCGCCGTGCGACACCTCGGCGGCAATGAAATCCGGTTCGTAATAGCGCGCCTTCGCGAGCCTGGCGCCGAACGGGTCCACCACCTCCGAGCCACCCCAGAAGCCGACGCCATCCTCGAAGCCGACGCGATTGGCATAGACGACGTACAGGCCGAATGTCTGCGCATAGAACGCGTTCAGCATCTCCCAGAAGCGCGCGTTGTCGTCGGCAGCCGTTCCCTCGGAGACGCCCCGAATGGGGCTGCTCGATGGACAGAGGATCGTCGTCGCGCCGTCGAGGGCGGCGAGGTAGCCGGTCGATGGATGCCAGAGATCCTCGCACACCAGCACGGCGAGGCAACCGAAACGCGTATCGACGGCCCGCACCCGGTCGCCGCGGGCGAAGTAGCGCTGCTCGTCGAACATGCCGTAGGTCGGCAAGTACACCTTGCGATGGACGTGGCCGATCTCGCCCCGGTCGAAGAACATGGCCGTGTTGAAGAAACGGCAATCCTCGGCCTCTTCGACGAATCCGGCGACGATCGCGATGCGGCGGCTGAGCTCTGCGAGGCGCTTCACCTGCGCGCCGTCGCGCCGCACCGCCACGCTCGGCACGAGATCGCGCAATGCATACCCGGTCAGGCTCAGCTCCGGAAACACGACGAGGTCGAGGCCGCGCTCCAGCGCCCGCTCCACCGCCTCCTCGTAGAGACCCAGATTGTGGGCGACGTCGCCGAGACGCGGTCCGATCTGTGCGACTCCGACGCCGAATCCGCTCGTGGTCATGCTGCGCGCCCCGCGATGGCGATTGTCGATGAATCCGCCCGACAAGACAAGATACGGTGCGGAGTTGCTCGCCGCCGCGCAGCCGCTGTGGCAGCGGCGCGGTCAGCCGCGCACCGCAGTTCCCGCGCCCTGCGCACGGCGAGGCGCACGCGCGATTGCGTCAGTCGCCGCACGATTCTGAACGCTGCCATCAGAAGCCGGCCCGGCCGCTGCATATCGGCGTTGACGCACGCGGCGGCCGATGCCGTGGCGGACTCCCCTGCCCACCGCTGCGCGGGCGTGGGTAGCGCGGAAATCGCCCGGGCCCGTCTGCGTTCTCCAGACGCGCGGCGCAGCGTCGCGTCAATCGATGCAGTGCGGCATGCGCAACGTGGCACCGCGATTGCTCACCTTGACTGGCATATCGCCCCCGCTGGTCGGGAACAAGGCGAGAATCATCGAGCGTAGGCAAGCGGAGCCGTAGTGCAGACGAGCATGGACCAGCAGACCACACATCGGAGGCGCAGCGCGCCCGAGCGGTGCCGGGATCCTCACCCGAGGAGGCTCGAGACCTCGGCAACACGCGGCCCGGGACAGGCCCGGCTGCGCGCCGGTGTCCGAGCGATCAGCGTCGGCGTGGCACTGCTCGTCGCCTGCAGTCCTGCCCGCGCCGCCGATGAGGCGGCGGAGCGCTCGCAGCCAGCCGCGCCCGCCAGCTCGCCCGCCGCCCCCGCCACGGCAGACGATGCGAGATCGAGTACGACGGTGCTCCGCTGCTACGCGGGGGCGTGCATCGCGACCAAGGCCCAGGAGAAGCCTGCGCAGCTGAAGACGGCGGTTCGAAAGACGCCCTGGCTCGGCCTCTCCAGCTCGCCTGTCGTGTCGATGGGGGAGCGCAAGCTCGGCCTGCGCCTGCTCCACGGCATCTATGCCACGGTGAGCCTGGTCCCCGCGCGGCCGCTTCTCGATCCGGTCCCGACCGACGTGTCGGCCACCGACCGGGTACGCGTTGGTGTTGGCTGCTTGCTGCGCTTCTAGGAACCCGCTCGCACACGCCCCGGCGCGACGAGCGTCGCCCGGAGCTGCCAGCGCTGCGCTCACTCGAACGTGAGCGCGCGCTGGAAGTCCGACGGGCTCGTCGCCGCCGCCATCGCGACCTCGAGCGAGACCCGCTTGTCCTGGTAGAGCCGCATGAGGTGCTGGTCGAAGGTCTGCATGCCGTAGCGATCGACACCGGCCGCGATCGCGTCCTTGAGCATGCCGGTCTTCTCGGGGTGCAGGATGCACTCCTCGATGGTGGTGGTCCAGCGGAGGATCTCCACCGCGGGGATCCGCCCGCCGTCGAGAGTGGGCAGCAGCCGTTGCGAGATCACCGCCCGCAGGTTCGCGGAGAGCTGGAGCCGGATCTGCCGCTGCTGCTCCGCCGGGAACGTGTCGATGATGCGATTGATCGTCTTGGGCGCATCCACGGTGTGCAGCGTCGAGAACACCAGATGCCCGGTCTCCGCCGCCTTGATGGCGATCGAGATGGTCTCGGCGTCGCGCATCTCGCCGACGAGAATGATGTCCGGATCCTGGCGCAGGGCGGCGCGCAGCGCCTTGGCGAACGACTCGCTGTCGGCGCCCACTTCACGCTGATTGATCTCGCAGCATTTGTCCTCGTGCACGTACTCGATCGGATCCTCGATCGTGAGGACGTGCGCCTTCCGGCGCTGGTTGACGTAGCCGATCATGGCCGCGAGCGTCGAGGATTTTCCCGAGCCGGTCGCCCCCGTGACCAGCACCAGACCGCGCTCCTCCATGGCAATCGTCTCGAGGATCGGCGGTAGGTGCAGCTCCTGGACGGTCGGGATCCTGGCGGCGATGACGCGCAGGACGATCGCGAAGGTGTCGCGCTGGCGGAAGATGTTGACGCGGAAGCGTGTGCCGCCCGAGATCGTATACGCCGTGTCGTAGTCGCGGATCTCGTCGATCCGGACCCGCGCATCCTCCTTCGCCAGCGCCAGAGCGATGCGCCGGGTGTCCTCCGGCGCCAGCGGGGGAAAGGGCACGGGCTCGAGCTCGCCCCGAACCCGGATCAGCGGCGGCGCACCGACCTTGAAGTGCAGGTCGGAGACCTGGCCGTTCCCCTGGGCCACGAGCCAGGTGAGAAACGCATCGATGTCGAGCGGACTCGGGCCGTTCTGCTTGTGGGTCGCGGTCCCTCTGGCGCCGATCAAGCCTTCGCTCTGTTCTCCAGCCATGAAGCCTCCCTGCTCGCGCGGCGGATGGCATCGGGCGCGCGCGCCGGGGAGGCTGAGGAGCAAGCGTCGTGCCGCCTCGCCTGCACGCAGCGGCGGCGGCCGATCGACGTCGTCGCCCGGCACTCGTTGCCGGGGGCGGCAGCTCATGCCGCATCGCCTGGAGCGGCGCGCCGGCGTTGCGCCTCGGTGGAACTACTGAGTCGTCGACCATGCCCGCGCGCGCTGGCCCTCCCGACGTGATTTCGGCCGGGGGCACACGCCACGGAGCGTGGCAGGGCGTCGGGTCAGGAGCCGGTGACGACGCGCGTGACCAGCCGCTGCGCCTCCTCGACGATCGCCTCGAGGTGCGCCTGGCTGGTGAAGCTTTCCGCGTACAGCTTGTAGATGTCCTCGGTTCCCGACGGCCGCGCCGCAAACCACCCGTTGCGCGTCGCCACTTTGAGGCCACCGATCGACGCATCGTTGCCCGGCGCGCGCGTCGACTTGGCGAGAATGGGCTCGCCGGCGAGCGTGCGCGCCGTCACCGCCTCCGGCGCGAGTCTGCCGAGCCGCGCCTTCTGGGCCGCCGTCGCCGCGGCATCGATGCGGACGTAGTACGGCGTCCCGAAGCGTTCCGTGAGATCGCGATAGTGCTCGCCGGGATCCTTGCCGGTCCGCGCGGTGATCTCCGCCGCCAGCAAGTTCAGCAGGATGCCGTCCTTGTCCGTCGTCCACACCGCGCCGTCGGTGCGGAGGAAGCTCGCGCCGGCGCTCTCCTCGCCGCCGAAGCAGAGCGAGCCGGCGAGCAGCCCGGGTGCGAACCACTTGAATCCCACCGGCGTCTCGCAGAGCGTCCGCCCGAGGTCGGACACCAGCCGATCGATCAGGCCGCTCGTCGCGACCGTCTTGCCGACCGCGGCGGTCGCCGGCCAGGCGGGCCGGTGCGTGAGCAGATAGCGGATCGCCACCGCCAGGTAGTGGTTCGGGTTCATGAGCCCGGTCGATCGGAGCACGATCCCGTGCCGGTCGGCGTCGGGATCGTTGCCGAAGGCGACGTCGAAGCGCTCCCTCAGCTCCACCAGACCCGCCATCGCATACGGGCTCGAGCAATCCATCCGGATGCGGCCATCGTGATCGCAGGTCATGAACCGGAACGTCGGATCCACCGTCGGGTTCACCACGGTGAGGTCGAGACCCAGGTGCTCGCGCGCGGCGGTCCAGTATGCCACCGAGGCGCCGCCGAGCGGATCGGCGCCGAGCCGTGGCCCCGCCGCCCTGATGACGTCGAGGTCGACCACCGCCGCGAGATCACGAAGATAGGGTAGAACGAAATCCTCGGCCCGCGTCGTCGGCGCCGCCAGGGCGGCGTCGAGCGAAAGGCGAAGGACCTCGCGGTTGCCGGCGAACAACAGGGCGTTCGCACGCTCCTGGATCCAGGTCGTGACCTCGGTCTCCGCCGGGCCGCCGTGGGGAGGGTTGTACTTGAACCCCCCATCCTCCGGCGGGTTGTGGGACGGCGTGACGACGATGCCGTCGGCCGCGCCGCGGTTCTGCGCGCCAGAGGCGGCGGGTCGGCGCGATCGATTGTGGACGAGGATCGCGCGCGAGATCACGGGCGTCGGCGTCGTCCCACCGTCGCGCTGGATGACCGTGTCGACGCCGTTTGCCGCCAGCACCCGGAGCGCCGTGTCCTGCGCCGGCCCGGAGACGGCGTGCGTATCCTTGCCCATGAGCAGCGGCCCATCGATGCCGCGCGCGCGGCGGTAGTCGCAGATCGCCTGCGTCATCGCCAGGACGTGGGTCTCGTTGAAGGTGCCGTCCAGCGCCGAGCCGCGGTGCCCGCTGGTTCCGAAGCTCACGAGCTGCGTAGACTCGGCGGGATCGGGCACGCGCTCGAAGTACGCGCGCTCGAGCGCAGCGACGTCGATGAGGATCTCGGCCGGGGCGCGCCGGCCGGCCAGCGGATGCGTCTTCACAGCTCCCCTCGCCCGATCCTGCCTCATGCCACCCGCTCCGTGTGCGCACCGCTGGGTCGTCCGCGACCCGATCGACGCGGACTATACCGACTGCCGCACCGCCCCCGCCAGTCGAGGGTGATATCACCCTCGGCACGGGGCAACTCACCTCCTCTCCCCCTCGCCGCGTCCCCATCGAGATCAGGTAGGAAAACAATTTTCCCCAATTAATTTAGAGACCTGGAAGGCTAGCACCATCGGATCAGAGCGGCGGCCCGCTCCTTGCACAAGAGCGCGCATGGGCAAAGACCCCGGCCAGTATGGGGCTGAAGTGGGTCGTCCGAAGGGAGAAGGCGCATGAAGGCTAGAATGAGTAGATGGATGATGTTGATCCTGGCGGGCACGCTCGCTGCGGGTCAACCTGTCTATGCAAAGCACGGGTCGGACGACCGCGGCGGGACCTCGGGAACATCCGGTCACTCGGGTTCGTCTGGCTCCTCCGGAAGCTCGGGTAGCTCGGGGTCGTCCGGCAGCTCGGGTAGCTCCGGTTCGTCGGGAACCTCGGGGAGCTCGGGCACGGCCGGAACGTCGGGCACCGCAGGTACTTCGGGAACCGCGGGGACTTCCGGGAGCGCCGGGACCTCCGGCACGTCTGGGACCTCCGGCACTGCCGGGACTGGTGGAACGGCCGGGACGGGCGGAACGTCGGGAACGGCTGGCACTTCCGGGACGGCTGGCACCTCCGGGACCACCGGGACTTCCGGCACCGCGGGAACCTCGGGCACCGCTGGCACGTCCGGGACTGCCGGAACCTCGGGAACGGCTGGCACTTCCGGGACCACCGGCACCTCCGGCACTGCTGGAACCTCGGGAACTTCGGGCACATCCGGAACTTCGGGCACCTCTGGTACGTCCGGCACGTCGGGCAGCTCCGGCACCAACGGACGGGTGAAGGGCGCGTTCGAGGCGGTCTCCTCCGCGAACGCGAGCGGGACACTGACCTGGCGCGTCAGGTCGAACGGTAACCGAGAGAACCTCAAGATCGACGCGCGCGTGAGCTTCGGCACGGAGATCAACGAGGTGAACGTGGCCGAGGGTGTGGTCTACGCGATCTTCCCGGACGGGACCGCGTGCGAGCTGGAGGAAACGGTCAACGGGTCGCAGGCCAGGTATCGACTCGAAATGCGTGAGCGCAACGGAGTCGTCGAGGAGAAGCGCGGCACCTGCGATCCCTCCATCGTCCCCTCGATCGCGGGCGGCCCGGTCGAGATCATCCACGACGATGACGACGACCCGAACACCAGCAACACGACAATACTGACCGGCAACTTCTGAGTCGTGTCTCCCGGCCGCTCCGAAGCGCCTCCCTCGGCGCTTCGGAGCGGCCCTTTCTCGCGACAGCGCAACGGACTACAACCACGGCGGGCGGAAGCGCCCGCCGTGTGTTTTGTCGGACGCGGACCAGTCTTCACCAGCATGCGGTCGCGGACCTCAGCTGCTCCCGGCAACTCCTTCCGCACGAGCTTCGTCGACGGCGCCTTCCTCGAGATCGTCGGGCCGGTGGACGAGGCGTACCGCGTCGACTTCATCGACATCGCCACCGATGACGTCGTGCACCACGGCGAGATCCGCACGAATCATTGGATCCGCACCGCCCGGCAGTACTTCACGCCCTGGCACATCGACGCGTACCGGGTGCGCGACGACACCCTCGCGTTCTCGCATCGCTTCGACTGCCGCGGGCGCCACGTCTACGTGGCCCTGGAATCCAAGGCTCTCGGGGATACGCTGGCGTGGTTCCCGGCGATCGAAGCGTTTCGACAGCATCACGGGTGCGCGGTGACGTGCTCCACGTTCATGAACGATCTGTTCCGGGCCCGCTATCCGGACCTCACCTTCGTCGAGCCGGGAACGACGGTGCACGATCTCTACGCCATGTATCGCCTCGGCTGGTTCTATCTCCCCGACGGCCGGATCGACCACGATCGCAATGTCAGGGACTTCCGGCGCCAGCCGCTCGGCGAGTCCGCCTACGACATCCTGGGATTGCCCTACATGGAGACGCGGCCGCGCCTGCGCGAGGTCGGTGGTCCGCGACCGCTGGAGCAGCGCTACGTGTGTGTCGCCATTCACGCAACGGCGCAGGCCAAGTACTGGAACAACGCCGCGGGATGGTCGCAGGTGATCCGCTTTCTGCACGACAAGGGATACCGCGTGCTGCTGCTGTCGAAGGAAGGGGCGGAGTACATGGGGAACAAGGCCCCGGGCGGCGTGACGGTGGTGCCCGAAGGGCCGATCGACCAGGTCATCCGCTATCTGCAGCATGCCGCCATGTTCATCGGCGTGGGCAGCGGTCTCGCGTGGCTCGCGTGGGCCGTCGGCTGCCGCACCTGCCTGATCAGCGGTTTCTCGTTGCCCTATACCGAGATGCGGGACTGCATCCGCATCTCCCCCCGCCCGGGGGTCTGCACCGGCTGCTTCAACACGCATCGCCTCGAGCCGGACGACTGGAGCTGGTGCCCGGAGCACAAAGGGACGCCGCGGATGTTCGAGTGCACGCGCGAGATCAGCGGCGACCAGGTGATCGAAGCGATCCGGGACCACCTCTGAGCGCCGTCACCGTGTCGCCGTCGTGGTCGCGCCCGCTTCGGGGCGCGCTGCTTCCTCTCTGCGCAGCAGCGGGAGGGTGAGCAGCGGCAGCAGGCCGATCAGCGTCACGGTGATCATGAGGCGTCCCAGGTTCGTGTAGTCCTCCTGGGTGACGGCGAAGGCCGTGTTCAGATAGCGCGTGGCGAGCTCGCTTGCCGCGAGCGCGAGATTCATGAGCGAGGCCATGATGGCGAACACCGTCGCCTCGGCGCCGGGCGGGGCCGTGCGGGCGATCAGCACCAGCATCGGCACCATCGTCAGCTGGGTGAGGGGCGCGGTGATCGTCGTGTCCACGAAGGCGAGCGTGCGCGCGCTCACGCCGAGCCATTCGTGGAGGCCATAGAAGAGGCCGATGTTGGGCAGGGACAGAACCGTGCCGGCGATCACGACCCAGAAAAGGGTGAAGCTCACCGGCTGCCGGGTGATCGTTTCGCGGAACGCGAGCAAACCGATCAGGCTCAGGATCGACGACACCTGGGCGAGAATGCCGAGGAAGTCCTGGTCGAATCCCAGCCCGTCGATGGCCCAGTAGCTGTAGCCCTGCCCCACGGTCGGGGTGGCCCGGAAGAGAAAGATCACGCTCGCCGCCACGACGACGGCGCGGGAGATGCCCACCTCGCGCAGCAGGAAGGCGATCAGCGCCGCGGAGACGACGAGCACGATCTCCTGCGCGTACGCGACGCCGAAGGCCTCGAGGACGACACCGAGCACGCCGTAGCCGAGGCCGGTCGCCATGACCAGTGGCGCGCGCCCGCGCGCGAGCGGGCCCACGTCGGCCCGCGGGGCCGCGCGCTCGGTCGGGCGTACGAACAGCGCGACGGCGGCGACCAGAGCGGGAAGCCCGGCCGCGATCGCACAGACGGGGCGCGGGCCGAGCACCCGCGCCAGCACGCCGCCCACGTAGCCGACGCTGATGATGCCGGCGAGGAGTGCCACCCGTCCGAGCGCCTGGATCTGCGCGCGTTCCTCGTCGGACTCGGCGATCTCGACGCTGAGCGCATCGGCGACCACGTCCTGCATCATGAAACCCACGGCCACGACCACCATGGCGGCGAGGTAGGCACCCTTCGTCGCCACCACCGAGGCGAGAGCCGCGTAGCCCGCCGTCGACAGCAGGGCACCGCCGAGCAGGTAGGGGCGGCGCCGGTGCCCCGCGATCGGGTAGCGGTCCGTCGCCACGCCCGCCACCATCTTCATGCTCCAGGGCAGCGCCGCCCAGAAGCCCACGTGGGCGACCTCGGCGGGGGTGAGGGCGAGGGTCTCCTTCTGAAACCAGAGCAGGGCCACGCTCGTGATCGCGCTCGCGCCGTAGGCGAAGTAGGTGACCAGCACCGGCAGGTAGGCGACCCGGAACGGACCGATGAGGCGTCGAGAGAGCGAACGGGCGTTCCACCTCACGACTTCTTACCGAAGCGCCTGCCGCGGCATTCCTGGCCGGTCCGTCAGTCAGTGGGGGGCACGGCTCATCGGACTGTCGTCGTGTACTCGCTCACAGGGTCTTCACGAATGCCATGAGCTGCGCCCGCAGCTCTGCCGGCAACCCGAGGAACGCATCGCGCGCCTGCGATCCCTCGCCGCCGTGCAGCGTGATCGCGCCTTCGAGCGTCGCCGCGCGCCCGTCGTGGAGATACGGCGCGCTCCAGGCGACTCCCCACAGCGGCGCGGTCCGAAACTCGGCGCCGCTCGCACCGCCTTCGACGATGCCGTCGGCGAGGCCGGGGCCCATGTCGTGCAGCAGGAGATCCGACCACAAGACGACCCTCAGGCGCCGCCCTCGCGGTCCGGCGGTGAGGGCTTTGAATTTCGATGTGTGACACGACTGGCAGCCGATGTCACGGAAGAGACGTGCTCCGGGTCGCGTGGCCCGCTTCACCTGGCGCACGGCATACCCCGGCTGCAGGGGCGCAAGGAGGCTAATGAAGTTGGTGAACTCGACCACGGCGCCGCCGTCGTCCTCGGGATCAGGCGCGGCGTCGCATACGGTCTCCGCACCCTGGGGCTTCAGCTCATCGGGCCGGGTCGGGCTCGTGATACCCATCTCGGTGAGATAGGCATCGGCGGCGAACTCCGAGAGGCTCGCGATCTGCGCTTTGCGTCCGAAACGGCCGACCCGACCACCGACGAGGTTCGGGCGCCCGGAAATACCATCCCCGTCCCGATCGTCGGGATCGGCGGCGCGCAGGATGGTATTGTCCGTCAGTTGATCGAGCACGCCGAGACCGAAGAGCGCCGGCGTGTCGCGCGGCGCGACGATCGTCGCTTCCGGCGGCACGACCTCTCCGGAGACGACACAGCCACCATTGCTCGAGCCCTGCTCCTGGATCACGGGTCCACCGACCGCGGCGAGGTTGTCGAAGCCCCCGGCGCCGTCGTGACCGATGCGCGTGACCGTGCGCGGGCTCGATCCTCCGATGTGCGGCCGATTGTGACAACCCGTGCAGCTCACGTCGTTGAACACCGGCCCGAGCCCGCTCGCCAAAGTCTCCGTCTCCGCGAACTCGCGTGCACCGGATAGGAACCGGTCCTGCGACGCGGCGTCGAGCGGTGCGAGCGGAACGGGCTCACAGAACGCCGTCTGCCCGGGAACGGGCAGCGGACAGTCATGCACGAACACGTCGGCAACGCCGTTGGTGTCGCCGCTGACGAAGGTCGTGTCCAGACTCTCGAAGGCCACCGCGCGGCCGTCGGCCGAGAGCGAGAATTCGCGGTTCTCGGCGCGCGAGAAGTCGTCGCCGCCGCCGATGCTGAACGCCGTGGTGGTGTCCTCGACGCGATCGTGGACATAGACGAAGGCTTCGCCCGGCTTGTCGTAGTAGTCGCCGAACCGCACCACAAAGGCAACCAGACGGCCGTTGGCGGAGAGCCGCGGCGCGAAGGGTGACCCGCCCGTGCGTATGCCGAGCGGTACGGTTTCGGTCCAGGTGGTGGTCGTGTCCGTCAGCCGGTCGCGGATGAAGACGTCGTAGTACCCGGGCTCGTAGGCGGAGACCGGAGCGAGCTGCCGATCCGCGGAGATGAACGCCACGAAGCGCCCGTCCGCGGAGAGCCCCGAGTGGAAGCTGTCGAGATACTGGGTCTCGACCCCGAACGAAGACACGTTCACGCGCTCGGTCACTCCCGTCACGCGGTCGTGGGCAAAGACATCCCGGGCGTCGTTGGTGTCATCCGGCACCAAGTTCGTCGCGTCGCTCGAGAACGCAACGATTGTGCCGTTCGCCGAGAGCGACGGCGCATCGCCATCGAAACTCCAATCATCGGCCTCGACGCCGTCGGGGCCGACGCTCACGCGGCTCGTGCTCACGGCGCCGGCCTCATCGAAGATCCCATCGTTGTCGGTGTCGCGATCGTGGACGAAGGTGTCGATCGCCGCGTTGGTGTCGTCCGGCACCAGGTTCGTCGCCGCGCTGAAGAACGCGACGACACGGCCGCTGCTCGAGATGGCCGGACCGGAGCTCGAGCCATTCCCCGGGATGCCGTCCGAGCTCACGCTCACGCGTACCGTCGTCACCGCGCCGGGCTCATCGAACAGGCCGTCGCCATCGGCGTCGCGATCGTGGACAAAGACGTCCCCGGCGACTCCCCCCGCAACGAGATTCGCCGCGCTGCTACGGAACGCCACGTGGCGTCCGGTTGCGGAGAGCGCCGGCGCGGCGCCGTTGTTGTAGAAGTAGCCGCTGTCGCCGTTCCCCTTCACGCCGGCCGAGGACTTGCTCACCAGCGTCGTCACCCCCGTCTGGCGATCCCGCACGAACACGTCGATCAGCGCGTCTCCGTCGCCAGCCGTGAGGCCCGGCGCCGCGCTGATGAAACCGACCCAGCGGCCGTCGGCCGACAGCCCGGGCTTCGCGCTGCGGGCAGCACCCTGCACCCCGGCGGACGAGACACTCATGCGGGAGGACACTCCTGCCGCGGCTCCGGATGCCGCGAACGTCACCAGGCACGTGACCATCCCAACCACGCTACCGCGCATGCGGACACCTCCCGTCGAGATCCACGATCCGTCAACGGCCTATCGCTTCTGCATGCGTCCTGTCAATGGAAAAGGGGGTGTGGTGTCTCCGCCTATGTCCGCTCGGCCGGATACAGCATCACCTGGGCCGGAGACGCCGTGATCCTTGCGCTCTCGGCATCGAAACTGGTCACGCGGCGCCCGTTCACCTCGACCGATCCGAGGGAGCGCGCCAGTGGCGGGCGCAGCACGATGCCGCCCGCCGGCAGGGTCCCCGAAACCGCGAACACGAGCACGTCGTCGTCGGTGCGGCGGAGGCGATAGTCGAGCGTCCCGTAGTGCGTCGGCAGATTCGCGACCGCGACCTCGGCACCATCGTCGAGCCACGCTGCCGGCACGCCTGCCGCGACCACCAGCGTGCGGTCGTCCCGCCGCTCGTACACGAGCGCGCTGCGCAGTGCGAGCACGTACTCGGCGCCGATCCACGTGTGCGGCACGTCGCCGAGGTGTCCCGGGCTGCGGGGATCGCGCCACGTGATCTCCGGCCACTGGTTCCAGGCGCGGGGTCGGCGATCGGCGAGAAAGAACTCCAGCAGCTCGGCCGCGTCGTCGCGCCGGCCGAGGTGCACGAGCGCGCCGACGATGCGGATCTCGTAGGCCGAGTAGTTGTTCCAGTCGATCTCGCCGCGCCGCCGCCGCCGGAAGCCGGCGAGATACTCGTCGAACGTGCGCTCGAGCGCCGCCCGCGGCAGGTATGCGAGGCCGTCGAGCAGCGCGACGGCGTTCGACGTCGCCGTCGGGTCGAAGTCGGCCCACTCGACGGATCCCGGCACGTAGTCGATTGCGCGCTCGGCAATCGTGCGCTCGACCGATGCCTGCACGGCCTCACAGAAGACGTCATGCACCGCGGCGATGCGACGGGCGTCGGCACGTTTCCCCAGGATCGTCGCCATCGCGGCCGCGTCGCGGTAGCCCCTGAGCGCCCAGAAATCGTCCCAGTAGGAGTGGACCGGATGCGCGAGGTAGCCCTCGTGGCTCGCCGATTCGGGCAGCAAGCCTTGTCGCGCGCGCAGCTCCGGCGCCTCGAACTCGGGACCGAGCCGGGTGGCCCGCAGCGTCTCGAGGTAGTCGACGGCGCGCCGGACCGCGGGCCACATCTCGGTGAGAAAGGCGCGGTCCCGGGTGAAGCGGAAGCACTCCATGACCGCGAAGATCAGCTCCCCGTGGCTGTCGTGCTCGGCGAGCCAGTCCGGCCCGGTCCGATCGACCACACACGGGACGTTGCCGTCGGCGGCTTGATAGGTCGCGTACCAGCGGACGAACTCGCAGGCCTCGGCGCTCCGCCCGACACGCAGCAAAGCTGCCGCCATGATGGCGCCGTCCCGGATCCACGAGCGCGTGTAGCGCCGCGGCCCGGGGTGCAGCGCAGGTCCGTCGCGGTTCACCAGCTCCTGCGCAGCGGCGGTCAGGACCGTGGCGGCGGCGTCACCCGCGGCGGGCCCCAAGTCGAGGACGACGCCGCCCAGACGCGCACGCCAGTCCTGGATCACGGCTTCGAAAGCGGCGCCTCCATCGCTCGCCGCGGCCTCGGCGATCGCGTCGTCCCCCACCGTCCCGAATGGAATCGCCAGGAACACGTCACGCGGGACGCCGGAAACGAGGTCGACGTCGAAGACGAGCGCGCCCGAGGCGTAGCCGAAGGTGTCGGTGACCGCCGCGCGCCGGGGCAGCTCGCCCCCGGCGAGATGCGTCGTGATGGCACCCTGCGCGAAGCTGGCTGCGCCGAAACCATCCGGCGGAGCGAGCGGGACGACGGCGCGTCCGTCATCCATGCGCACGGCTCGACCGTCCCACGCGAGCTGCTTGATCTGCCGCATGCCCCCGAGATCGCCGAACGCCTGCCAGGGTGGATTGACCTGGAACGGCCGGATGGCGGCGCAGAGCCGGACGCGCCCGGGGCGCGCCGCGCGCCGGCCGTGCCCTTCGGCGCCGCCTGTTGCGGCGGCAACGACTTCGTGGGCGCTCGGCGCCGTCACGAGCCGGTAGCGCAGGTACAGGATCGCGAGGTCGTTGCAGCGGCCGGCAAGAGCCGTTGTCGTGAGCATGAGCCCGTCGGCCCGCCAGACCGACGACGGGACCGGGATCCACCCGTCCTCGAGCGTCTGCACAATCGCGGCGTCGGCCCACGTGATGAGCCGCTCGCCGGTGTGCACGAACGGCTCGATCGAGAAGGTGCCACGATCGACCTCGACCATGCCCTCCTCGTTCATGATCGCGCAGGTATCGCCGTCGGCGAGCCCGACCGGTGTCCAGTAGCTCTGCTCGCCGGCGAGCCAGCGCGGAAAGTGCCCGCGCGGCTCGCCGCGGGCGACGGCCTCGAAGAAGGCGTGGATCGAACGCGAGAACTCGAACGGCTCGACCGTGAGATCGACGATGCCGCAGCCCGCGCCGGTTGCCGCGACGAGCGTGAGCCGCAGGAAGCGGGACACCGCTCCGGGCAGGTAGACGTAGCTGCGCTCGACGTCGATGTCGTCGGCCGCGTGGACGACGGTCCACGCGGTGCCGTCGCGCCCGGTCTCGACGCGGAAGGCGCGCGGCCGGGCGTCGGAGGCCCAGCGCACGATGAGGCCGCCGTACTCGCGCTCCTCGACGAAGTCGATCTCGAGCCAGTGCGCCCCGGCGGCCGCCTCGCTGCGCCAGCTGCTGCCGGGATTGCCATCGAACGCGGCCGCCGGAGGATGTCCCGCGAGGGCGCTCGAGGCGCGTACCTCCGGCGTGGCGCGGTAGCTGCGGTCCTCGAGGCGCAGGTCGCCGATCCAGATGGTGCCCGCGCCCCCCGGGCCCGCCGCGATCACGAGCTCGATGGCGCCGAGCTGGGCTAGCGCACCGCCCCCGGCCGGTCCCCACGCGAACTCGATCTCGCGGCTCGGCACGCGGATCGTCTGCCAGTCGGCGGGCGGTGCGAACGCGTCCCAGTGTCGCCACCAGACGTTGCGCCCGCTCGGGTCGGCGAGCTTGAGCTCGAGGCGATTCGCCGGCGCCGCGCCGCGGATCGCGAAGCGGAGCGCGTAGCTCTCGGGCATCGGCCGCACGAGCGGCTTGCGCGCGACCACGAAGCCGCCGCCGCCCTTGAAGTCGAAGTCGAGGCGCATGACCGCGCCCTGCGGGCCGTGCTCAGGCGTGATCTTGAGCTGGGCCAGCCCCGAGGCGATCGGCATCCAGGCCGAGAGGTCCGCGAAGTCATCGAGCAGCTCGCCTTCCGCGTTCCCCTTGATCATCCGCCTCGCTCCCGCCGCCCTCGAAACGAGGGCGCCCGCCGACACTGCACCGGAGGCGCCACGCGCGCAAGAGATCGCGCCCCCCGCGTGGGGTCTGCGGAAGGGTCGTCACGCGGCCGCGCTCGTGTTAAGACCGCCGCCGTCGGGAGGTGAATCCTTCGACGCGGCGGTGAGATCGCGTCCCACGGTCCGTTGTCGCAGGTGCCGATGAAAGAAGATGACATGCGGGCCGGAAGCCCGCTCCAGGCGGTCCGGATCGCGAGCCCTGCCGGCCTCGCCGTGCACATCAACGCCAATGGCTCCATCCGGCGCATGGAGCACGGCGATATCGTGCTCAATCTGTTCCCGGGCAACGAGGTCGAGGGCGGGCCGACGAACCTCTATCTCCGCGAGCTCGGGGCGACGCCGTCGTGGACGCCGCTGCTCGGCCCCGAGAGCCCCCTCGCCTTCGCGCTCGACGAGCGCGGGCTGCGGGCGGCCGGCGTGTGGCGCAACGTTCGCATCGGCCTCACCCTGGTGCTCGCGGAGCAGGCGCCCGCCTGGTTCTGGCACCTCGCGCTCGAGAGCGGTGGCGACCGCGACGTCGCGCTCGACGTCGTCTATGCGCAGGACGTCGGGCTCGCGCACTACGGCGCTATCCGCATGAACGAGTACTACGTCAGCCAGTACCTCGACCACGGCCCGCTCGCGCACGCGACGCGCGGCCACGTGCTCGCCGTCCGCCAGAACCTGTCGATGGGCGGCCGCCATCCCTGGGCCGTGATCGGCGCGCTCGGGCGCGCCACGAGCTTTGCGACCGACGCGCTCCAGCTGCACGGCCTTGCAACGCGCGCCGGCGACGCCCCCGCCGGGATCGCCGCGCCGAGTTTGCCGGGCGTGCGGCGGCAGCACGAGCATGCGATGGCCGTGCTCCAGCACGAACCGGTACGACTCGCCCCCGGGGCCACCGCCGCCCTCGGCTTCTTCGGCTGGTTCGAGACCGATCACCCGGCGGCCACCTCGGCGGCGGATCTGGCGACGGTCGACCGGGCCCTTGCCCTCCCCGAAGCAGCGCCACCGGCGGGCGCCGGGGTGACGCGCGGGCTGCCCGCCGTGCGCTCGCTCTTCACCGCCCCCGCGCTCCTCCGCTGCCGGGACCTCACCGACGGCGAGATCGCCGAGCGATGGGGCACCGAGCGCCGGCACCTCGAGCACGAGAATGGCCAGACCCTGTCCTTCTTCACCGGCGCCCACACGCACGTGGCGCTGCGCGCCAAGGAGCTGCGCGTGCTGCGGCCGCAGGGACATCTGTTGCGGACCGGCGGCGCGCTCGTGCCGGACGAGGCGTCGCTCACCACCACCGCCTGGATGGCCGGCGTGTTCAACGCGCTGCTCACGCAGGGGCACGTGAGCATCAACCGGCTCCTGTCGACGACCCGCTCCTATCTCGGGATGCAGCGGGCGTACGGCCAGCGGCTCTTCGTCGAGCTCGCCGGCGGCTATCACCTCCTCGACGTGCCCTCGGCCTGGGAGATCACGCCGAGCGCGTGTCGCTGGGTGTACGCGCACGCGGGCGGCGTGATCGAGGTGCGCCTCACCGCGCCCCTCGACCGCCACGCCCTCGAGCTCGCGATCACGATGATCGCCGGACCGCCGGCCCGCTTCCTCGTCTCGAGCCACGTCGCGCTCGGCGGTGACGACGGCGCCGAGCCGGTCCCGGTGCAGTTCACGCGCGACGCGAACGGCCTCGCCATCCACGCGCCGCCGGAGTCGGACGTCGGCCGCCGCTTCCCGGATCGCGCCTTCCGCATCGAGCCGCTGCCGGGCACCGTCGTCGAGCAGGTGGGCGGCGACGAGCTGCTCTTCGCGGACGGCCGCTCGCGCAGCCAGCCTTTCCTGGTCATCGTGACGGGCCCCGCAACGTCGGCCGGCTTCCGGATCACGGGCGAGCTCGTCGACGCGCCGGGGCCCGGGTCCGGCGGGGACTCCGCTGATCCGTACCGCTTTTGGACCGATCTCGCCGGCCCCATGGCGCTCACCGTGCCGCCGACGAGCGCCTACGCGGCCGACGCCACTCGGCTCCAGGAGATTCTCCCGTGGCTCGCCCACGACGCCCTGATCCACTACCTCGCCCCGCGCGGGCTCGAGCAGTACTCCGGCGGCGGCTGGGGCACGCGCGACGTCTGCCAGGGCCCGGTGGAGCTCCTGCTGGCGCTCGGCCGTTTCGAGCCGATCCGCGATCTGCTCCTGCGCGTGTTCGCCAACCAGAACCCCGACGGCGACTGGCCGCAGTGGTTCATGTTCTTCGAGCGCGAGCGCGCGATTCGCCCCGCGGACTCGCACGGCGACATCGTCTTCTGGCCCGCGCACGCGCTGGCCGCCTACCTGCTCGCGGCCGAGGACGTCTCGATCCTCGACGCCGTCGTGCCGTTCTTCGATGCCGCCGGCACCGACCGGGGCGAGCGCGCGCCGGTGTGGGCCCACGTCGAGCGCGCCCTCGCGGTGATGGACGCGCGCGTCATCCCCGGCACGCATCTCGCCGCCTACGGGCACGGCGACTGGAACGACTCGCTGCAGCCGGTCGATCCATCGATGCGGGAGCGCCTGTGCAGCACCTGGACCGTGACGCTCCACCACGAGACGCTCACGACGCTCGCGACCGCGCTCCGCCGCCTCGGTCGCCCGGCCGACGCCGAAGCCCTCGAGGCGCGCGCCGCGCCGATTCGGACCGACTTCCCGCGCTGGCTCCTGGCCGACGGCCAGCTCGCCGGCTTCGCCTACTTCCATCCCGACGGACGCGTCGATCACCTCCTGCATCCCCGCGATCAGACGACCGGCATCCGCTACCGCCTGCTGCCGATGATCCACGCGATCCTCGCCGACCTGCTCACACCCGAGCAGGCGGCGGCGCACGTGGCATTCATCCGCGCGCACCTCCTCGGCGCCGACGGCGCCCGTCTGTTCGACCGCCCGCCAGCCTACCGCGGCGGCCCGCAGCGCCAGTTCCAGCGGGCGGAGGCGAGCACGTTCTTCGGCCGCGAGATCGGCATCATGTACATGCACGCGCACCTGCGCTACGCCGAGGCGATGGCCCACTGGGGCGACGCCGACGCCTTCTTCGAAGCGATCCGCCGCGCCCATCCCATCGGCATCCGCACCGTCGTCCCCACGGCCGCGCCCCGCCAGGCGACGTGCTACTACTCGAGCTCGGACGCGGTCGTCGCCGACCGCCACGAGGCCGCCGAGCGCTATGCCGACGTCCGCGCCGGCCGCGTTGCATTCGAAGGGGGTTGGCGGGTCTACTCGAGCGGCGCGGGGATCGCGCTCCGTCTCGTGCACCAGTGCTTCCTCGGCCTGCGCCGCGGGCGCTCGGCACTGGTCGTCGATCCGGTGATCCCGAAGGCGCTCGATGGTCTCTGCGCCGAGGTGACGCTCGCGGGCGCGCCGCTGCGCGTCCGCTACGAGATCGCCGCGCGCGGCCGGGGCCCGACGGCGATCACCCTCAACGGCCACGCGCTCCCGATGACCCGGCTGACGAACCCGTACCGCACGCCGGGCGTCGCGATTTCCGTCGAGGCCCTGCGTGCGCAGCTCGCGCGCAACGGCAACGAGCTCGTCATCGCGCTCGAGTGAGCGGTAGGAGCTGGCGCCTTCCCCCTTGGCCGGACTCGCATGGCTCTCCGGACAGGCATAGACGGGGGACTACACGTGAGGGCGGACTCGATGATCCTGAAGAAAGCCGTGGCGGTAATGTTCCTTGCCTTCTTCGTCGTGGCGCTTCGCCCCGTCCAGCACCTCGGCGGGGATGCGCCGGGCTTCCCCATGACCGACCTTGGCGGCGAAGCGCCCGCGGTTGCTCGTGCCGAGGATCGTGCCGCCGCGCTGCAGCAGGCCGCCCATCTCGCGATAGTCGAGGGGTCGATAGCTCAGGGGCTCGAGCATGCCCTCGTAGCCGCCGAGGAAGCCCACCGTCTCCCAGTTACGGCGACTCGCGGCTTTGACGACGGCGCGGATGACCGTGTTGAGGCCGGGGCAGTCACCGCCGCCCGTGACGATGCCGATCCGCGTTCGCCCGCCGGCGTCGAGAGCCATCCTTGAAGCCTCCCTTACCTGCATTTCATCCCTGCCGACCGCTTGTCATCTGGGAGAACGTGTAGCGCCGCACGGCCGCCAGCTCCTTCGCCAGCTCGGCGCGGAAGTCCGGATGGGCGATGGAGATCAACGCCTCGCCGCGCTCGCGCAGCGTCATGCCGTGCAGATTCACGGCGCCGTACTCGGTGACCACCCAGTACGCGTGCCCGCGCGTCGTCACCACCCCGGCGCCGGGCTTGAGCGCGAACGCGATGCGCGACACCTTGCCCTTCGCCGCGGTGGACGGCAGCGCGATGATGGGCTTGCCGCCGGCTGACAAGGCGGCGCCGCGGATGAAGTCCATCTGGCCGCCGATGCCGGAATAGATCCGGTGGCCGATGCTGTCGGCGCAGATCTGGCCGGTCAGGTCCACCTCCAGCGCCGAGTTGATGGCGACGACCTTGGGATTCTGGCGGATCAGCGCCGTGTCGTTGGTGCGATCGCACGGGTGGAATTCCACCGACGGATTGTCGGCGACGAAATCGTACAGGCGGCGGCTGCCGCTGACGAAGCTGGTCGTGGTGCGGCCGGCATGGACCTCCTTGAAGCGGTTGGTGATCACGCCGGCCTCGACCAGGTCCACCACGCGATCCGAGAACATCTCCGTGTGGACGCCCAGGTCGTGCTTGTCGCCGAGTCGCGCCAGCACCGCGTCCGGGATCGCGCCGATGCCCATCTGCAGCGTGGATCCGTCCTCGACCAGGCCGGCAATGATCTCGCCGATACGGCTTTCGACCTCGCCTTCCCGGCCCGGCTCGGCTTCCGGCAGCGGCCGGTTCACCAGCGTGAACGCGGCGAGCTGGTCGAAGCGGACCGTCGAGTGCCCGTGGGTGCGCGGCATCTGCTCGTTGATCTCGGCCACGATCGCGTGCGCTGAGTCGACCGCGGCGCGCGCCGCGTCCACGGACGTTCCGAGCGTACAGAAGCCGTGCGCGTCGGGCGGTGAGAGCTGCACGAACGCCACGTCGAGCGGGACCTGGCGCGCGCGGAACAGGTCGGGGATGTCCGACAGGAAGATCGGCAGGAAGTCGGCGTGCCCTGCGGCGACCGGCTCGCGCAAACCCGGTCCGGTGAACAGAGACACCGACCGGAGGCGGCCCGCGTGCTCGCGCTGCGCGAAGCGACACGGTCCAGCCAAGTGCAGGTGGTACAGACGGACGTCCTCCACGTCGCCGCGCGCGGTCAGAGCGTCCAGCAGAGCGAAGGGCGTGGCTGCCGCGCCGTGGACGAAGATCCGCTGGCCGCTCGCGACCTTGCGAACCGCGTCGTCGGCGCTCAACGCACGCGCGCGCCAGCTCCCGTCCGTGATACGCATGGACCACCTCCTGCCAAGCTCGCCCACACATCGCAAGTGGGCGACGGCGCGGCGCGCCGGCTCACCCGGCCGCAAACGTCACCCGCCCGTCCTTCCGCGCCAGCGTCCAGCTCCGTTGATGATAGCGGGCCAGGGCCGGCCGGTGGGACACCGTCATCACCGCGGCACGCGGAAGCTGCTTGGTCAGAAGCTCGTAGATCTCCTGCTCCAGGGCCTCGTCGAGCCCCGAAGTCGCCTCGTCGAGCAGGATCCATCCCGGCTCGTGCAGCAGCACACGTGCCAATGCCAGCCGTTGCTGCTCCGGCGCCGAGAGCTCCTGATCCCAGGGCTCCGTGCTGTCGAGGCGCGCCCTGAGGTGATCGAGATCGAGCAGCCGAAGAGCCTTCACGATCTGGTCGTCGGTGAACGTCCCGGCCGCGGCAGGATACGACAGCACGGCGCGCAGCGATCCGATCGGAAGGTAGGGCCGTTGCGGCAGCACGAGCATGTCCGCGGGGCGCTCGATACGGCCGCTGCCGAAGGGCCAGATGCCGGCGATCGCGCGGATCAGCGTCGTCTTGCCGACCCCGGAGGGCCCGAGCACCGCCACGCGCTCCCCGGGCGCGATCGCGGCGTTCACGCGATCGAGCACCACCCGGCCGTCCGGCAGCCGGAGCTTGAGGTCGACGAGCCGCAGTCGCTCATCGCCGACCGCGATGCGAATTTTCTCGCCGCGCTCGAACTCGGCCTGCGTCGTGTCCATCATCTCGGCGAACGTGGACAACCGCTCGATGCTCGCGCGCCAGCGGGCGATCTCCTGATAGGCGCTGACGAACCAGGTGAGCGACCCCGACACCTGGCCGTACGCGATGCGCGCCTGCGCCACGGCGCCGAGCGTCAGCAGCCCGGCGAAATACGACGGGGCCGCCAGCAGCAGCGGCACGAGCCCGTTCAGCTGTCCGAACCCGGTGGTGAACAGCATCAGGTTGCGCTGGGCGCGGATGAGCTGCCGCCAGTTCTCGACGACGCTGCCGAAGCGCTCGAGCGCGCCGCGCCGCTCCTCGGTCTGCCCGTTCGACAGCGCGACCGCCTCGATGTTGTCGCGAAAGCGCACGAGCCCGTAGCGAAAATCGGCCTCGAAGCGCAGCTTGTCGAAGTTGATGGGCACCAGGCAGCGGCCCACGATGTGGGTGATCCACATCGCGACGAGGGCATAGAGAACGGCGACCCACAGCATGAAGCCGGGGACGCGGACGTGCACGCTGCCGACCGCAAGGGGCCAATCCCCCGACAGCCGCCACAGAATTCCACCGAACGAGAGCAGCGTCACGATCGCGGCGAGAAGCGACAACGACAGGCCGAGCGCGCTCGCCACGAAGTCGCGAATGTCCTCGGCGATGCGCTGATCCGGATTGTCCATCTCGCCCCGGTGCATCTCCGCCTGCAGATACGATTCCGGGCCGATCCATCGCTCGAGATAATGCGCCGTGACCGAGCGGCGCCAGCGGACCTCGAGCAACTGCCGGAGGTAGATGCGGTAGGTCGACGCCAGGAGAACGGCCACGGTGAACGCGAGCACGAGCGCCATGGCGGTGGCGAACGCTTCCACGCTCCGGTCGGCGAGCGCGTCGCCGGCGCGACGCGACGCGTCCGCCACGAGGACGTTGGCGTAGACCGTGGCGAGCTCCAAGCCGATGGCAAGGGCAAGCAGCAGCGCGCCCTTCTTGGCGTCGGGGGAGGTCCAGTAGATGCGCAGCAGCCGCCACAGGGCTCTGGCGAAGCGGTGCCCGGAGACGGCAGGCTTACGAGAATCACGCATTGGCAGCTCCCTGGAACCGTCATCCGCAGGCGCTCCGGTGGGCGGACCGGCGCGGACGTTCCCCGAGACGATTCCGCGCGCCTACTCGGGCGTCGAGCGCCCCTGCCCCCGATCCCGCGGCGTCTCTCGTACGTACAGGCTCACCAGGCGCGCGACCATCACCGCAAGATAGAGCTGTCCGGCCACGGCTTCCACGATCGCCAGACCACGCGCCGGAAGGCTGCGCGGTACGACATCGCCGTAGCCGAGGGTCGCGAGCGTCACGAAGCTGAAGTAGATCGCACCGGCCAGCGACACGTCCGGGTCGGCGCCCCCCGGTCCGGCCAGCGAGCCCGCCCACGTCTGCTCGAGGACCCAGTAGCTCAGGCCGAAGAAATTGCCGGCGAGCAGGTACGCGCTCAGCGCGGCGTAGAGGTGCTCGCTGTCGACCACGGGTGCGCGCAGCGCGAAGCGCAGCGAGAGGATGACCGCGAGCAGCGCGACCAGCGTCCAGATCACCAGGCCCGCGCTCGCGAGGGTCGGAGAGGCGAACCTGGCTGCGTCGAGCCGCAGGAGGAAGGCGACGGCCAGGATGGCGAACAGGGCCCGCCGTCCCGCCGTTTTGCCGACCGGCAGCACGGCCGCGAGCAGGCTGATGGCGAGAGAGAGCTCGAGCAGATCGGCTTCGTACCCGAGGCATCGAGGAGCGGCGCAGCAGCGATGGTGAGGAGCAGCGCGTAGAAGAGAATCGCGTAGCGCCGGCGGAAGTACGCGTCGACGATCACCCGGCGAGCCACCACCACACCCGCATCAGCATCGTCGACGGCGCGAAGCGCTCCGGCACGTACGGTCCCCGAACCGGATCAGCTCGACTGCGTTCCGGCCGCAGCCACCGCTCCATGGTCGTGCTCCGCCGCTGCCACCGGCACCGTCGGCCGCTGGCGCGCCGCGAGGCCGCGGATGACGACGTAGAACACCGGCGTCAGAAAGAGCCCGAAGCCCGTCACCCCCATCATCCCCGAGAACACGGCGGTGCCGAGGGGTTGGCGCATCTCGGCGCCGGCGCCGGCGGAGATCATGAGCGGCAGCACGCCGAGGGCGAAGGCGAACGACGTCATCAGGATCGGGCGCAGGCGGAGCCGGCAGGCGTCGACGGCGGCGGTGACGCTATCGGCACCCTCGGCCTCGCGGGCGTTGGCGAACTCCACGATCAGGATGGCGTTCTTGGCGGCCAGCCCGATCAGCACCACGAGACCGATCTGCACGAAGATGTTGTTGTCCCCGCCGGAGAGCCAGATGCCGCCGATCGCGCTCAGCAGGCACATGGGGACGATCAGGATGATCGCGAGGGGCAGCGACCAGCTCTCGTACTGCGCCGCGAGCACCAGGAACACGAAGACGGTGCCGAGGGCGAAGACGAACGGCGCCGTGTTGCCGGCGAGGAGCTGCTGTAGCGTCAGCTCGGTCCACTCGAATCCCATGCCGCCCGGCAGCTCCTGCCGGGCGATCTCCTCGACCATGGCGATCGCCTGCCCGGAGCTCGTTCCCGGCGCCGTGTTGCCGTTCACCTCCGCCGACGGGAACATGTTGTAGCGATTGACGATGGCCGGCCCGGTGGTGTCCTCCACCCGGACCAGCGTGGCCAGCGGCACCATGGCGCCCTCGGCGTTGCGCACCTTGAGCTTGCCGATGTCCTCGGGGCGGATCCGGAACTTCGAGTCGGCCTGCACGTTCACCTGCCAGTTGCGGCCGAAGCGCGTGAAGTCGTTCGCGTACGCGGAGCCGAGATACACCTGCAAGGTGTCGAAGACGTCGCTGAGCGCGACGCCGAGCGACTTGGCCTTGGTCCGGTCCACGTCGAGGTAGAGCTGCGGCTGGTTGGCGCGGAAGCTGCTGAAGAGGCCGACGAGGCCCGGCTGCGCGTTGCTTTTCTCGACGACGTTCGCGACCGCACCCTCGAGCGCCGCGAAGCCGGCGTCGCCGCGATCCTGGACCTGGATCTTGAACCCGCCCGTCGCGCCCAGACCGTCGATCGGCGGCGCGCCGAAGGCGACGACCTGTGCCTCGAGGATCGAGGCAAACTGGCGGCGCAGGTCGGCGATGACCTTCGTCGCGTGGAGCCCGTGCTCCACCCGTTCCTCGAACGGCGCCAGCACGACGAACATGCCGCCGACGTTGGAGATGTTGTTCGCGGTCAGCACCGAGTAGCCCGGGAGGGAGATCGTGTGCGCGACCCCAGGCGTTGCACTCGCGATCTGCGTCACCCGCTCCATGACCGCTTCTGTGCGCTCGAGGCTGGCGCCGTCGGGCATCTGGGCGTTGATGACGAGATAGCCCTTGTCCTGCTCGGGGATGAACCCGACCGGCACCGCGCCGAAGCTCACGTAGGTCATGCCGAGCAGACCGCCATAGATCAGGAGGACGACCGTCGACAGGCGCAGCAGCGTCTGGACGCCGCGGCCGTAGCTCTCGGTGGCCCGGTCGAACACGCGGTTGAAGCCGACGAAGAACCTTCCCAGCGCGCCGTTGACGGCCGCGCCGAACTGCCAGCCGAGCGCGGCGCCGCCGCCGAGCACGAGGAGGCGCAGCCCCCAGAGCAAGGCCGGGGAGCCACCGGGCGCCGCCTCTTCACCGTGGCCGCCGGAGGCGAGACCGAAGAGACCCGCGAGCCGTGGCATGAGCTGCCAGTACACGAGCCCCGTGACTAGCAGGACGATCGCGATCGGCGGCAGCGCCTCGCGGTGCTCCGCGTGGCCCTTGTCGTGGGGCTTGAGAATGAGCGCCGCGATGGCCGGCGAGAGGGTGAGCGCGTTCAGGGCCGAGATGACGGTCGAGGCGGCGATCGTGAGGGCGAACTGGCGATAGAACTGCCCGCTGATGCCCGCGATGAACGCCGTCGGCACGAACACGGCCGTCAGCACCAGGGTGATGGCGACGACCGGCCCCGTGATCTCCTCCATCGCCTTGCGGGTCGCCTCGCGCGGCTCTTCCCCCTTCGCCATCCAGCGCTCGACGTTCTCGACCACCACGATGGCGTCGTCGACGACGATGCCGATGGCGAGCACGAGACCGAGGAGCGACAGATTGTTGAGCGAGAAGCCGAGCCCCGACATGACGCCGAAGGTGCCGACGAGAGAGACCGGCACGGCGATCATGGGCACGATGGTGGCGCGCCAGTCCTGCAGGAACACCAGCACGACGATGAAGACGAGGATGAACGCCTCGAAGAGCGTCTTGTAGACCTCGTGGATCGACTCGTCGACGAACACGGTCGTGTCGTACACGATCCGGTAGTCCACCCCGTCCGGGAAGCGCGTCTTCTGCCGCTCCATCTCGGCGCGCACGCCGTCCGCGGTGGCCAGCGCGTTCGAGCCCGGGAGCTGGAAGACGCCGAGGGTGATCGACGGCTTGCCATCGAGGTAGCTGTTGACGTCGGAGTTCTTGGCACCGAGCTCGACCCGGGCGATGTCGGACAGGCGTGTCACCTGACCCCGCTCCCCGGTCTTGACGACGATCTGGCCGAACTCCTCCGGCTCGAGCAGCCGCCCGAGCGTGTTGATGGGATACTGGAAGTCGATCCCGTGCGGCACCGGCGGCTGGCCGATGCGCCCGGCGGCGACCTGCACGTTCTGCTCGCGCAGCGCGCGCACCACGTCGCTCGCCGTCATGTCGCGCGACGCGAGCTTCTCGGGATCGAGCCAGACGCGCATGCTGTAGTCCCGGGCCCCGAGGAGGGTCACGTCGCCGATGCCGGGCAGCCGGGCGAGCGCATCCCTCACCTGGATCGTCGCGTAGTTGCTGAGGTAGAGGCTGTCGCGGCTGTCATCCGGCGAGATCAGGTTCACGCACAGCAGGATGGCCGGCGACTTCTTCTTGGTCGTGACCCCCTGGCGCTTCACGTCCTCGGGGAGCTTTGCCTCGGCGATGGCGACCCGGTTCTGCGTCAGCACCTGGGCGTCGTCGATGTTCGTGCCGAGCTTGAACGTGACGTCGAGATAGAGCTGCCCGTCGTTGGAGCTCTTCGAGAGCATGTAGAGCATGTTCTCGACGCCGTTGACCTCCTGCTCGATCGGCGCGGCGACCGTGTCCGCCACGACCTTGGCGCCCGCGCCGGGATAGAGCGCCGACACCTGCACCGCCGGCGGGGCGACCTCGGGGTACTGCGCGATCGGCAGCGCCAGCAGGGCGACCAGGCCGATGATCACCATGACGATCGAGAGCACCGTGGCGAAGATCGGGCGATCGATGAAGAAATGAGAGATCACGATGGCGCGTGTGGGTCCGCCGGTTTCCCGGCGTCCGGCGGTGCATCCGGCGGGGTCCCAGCGCCCTGCCCTTCCGCCGGCACCATCGGCTGGCGCTGGGGCTCGACCGTCAGCCCGGGGCGGACGCGCTGGATGCCGTTGGTAATGATCCAGTCGCCCGCAGTGACGCCCCGATCCACCGTCCTGAGACCGTCGCTCTCGATGCCGAGCGTGACCGGGCGGTACTCGACGACGTTCTGGTCGTTCACGACGAGCAGATACTTGTTGCCCTGATCGGTGCCGATGGCGCGGCTCGTCACCAACAGCGCACGCGACTTCTCCGACAGCGGCAGGCGCACGCGCACGAACATGCCCGGGGTGAGGTGGCGATCGCCGTTTTCGAAGACGGCGCGCGCGAGCATGGTGCCGGTCGAGGAATCGACCCGATTGTCGACGAAGTCGAGCGTGCCGCGGCGGCCGAAGCCCTGCTCGTCGGCGAGGCCGATCTCGACGGGAATGTCGAGGGCGCGGATGTCGCTCGGAACCCCGCCGTCGGTTCGCCGCCGCTCGCGGGCCCGCAGCACCGTCCGCTCGTCGACATCGAAGTAGACGTAGATGGGATCCATGCGCACGAGGGTCGTCAGCGCCGTCGACCCGCTGGTGCCGGCCGGCCCCCCGAGCTGGACGAGGTTGCCCTTGGTGACGCTCGTGCGGCTCGTCTGGCCGTCGATCGGAGCGACGACACGGGCGAACTCGAGGTCGAGCCGCGCCGTTTCGAGTCGCGACTGGGCGGAGACGATCTCCGCCTCCGCCGTCTCCTTGGCGGCGATCGACGTCTCGAGCTCCTTCTCGCTCGCGGCGCCGGTCGGGCGCAGGCGCTTGTTGCGCGCGACGTCGGCGTCCGCCTTGCGCAGTTCCGCCTGCCACCGCGCCAGATCGCCCTCCGCGTGGTGCAGCGCCGCCTCGTAGGGACGCGGGTCGATCTCGAGGAGAACGTCGCCGGCCTTCACCTGGGCGCCGTCCTCGAAGTTGACCTTGTCGAGATAGCCGGACACCCGCGCCCGGATCTCGACTTCCTCGACCGCAGCCGTGCGGCCGGTGGTCTCGAAGTACTCGGTGACCCCGCGCTCCACCGGCTGGCTCACGACCACCTGCGGCGGGGGTAGCGCGGCGACCTGCGGGTCACCGCCGCAACCGCCGGTCAGGGCGGCGAGCAGAACCACGGTGGCGGGCGCGGCCGAGCGCCGGTGGTGAGGTGGACTCGGAGGGCTCATCGGCGCCACGACCCCTACCATTGCGGCCACCACCAGCGCCATCGCCACCAGCCGCGATCACCTTCGGTTCCGGAGGCGGCGGCGTCGACGTCGGCCTGCTGTTCCTCGGTGTCGAGGAGCCCGCCCCAGTACGTGCGCTCGCGCATCTCTCGCCTCGTCTCCTCCGGCACGAAGTCGTGGCCGACCCGCCGCTCCCAGCCGCCGCCGAGCGCCTTATAGAGAGCGCTCAGCTCCAAGGCGACGTTGCCGCGCGTGCTCACCAGGCGCTCCTGCTCGACCAGCAACGACTGCTGCGTGTTGAGCACGCGCGTGTAGTCGACCGCGCCCTCGCGGTACTGCAGGTCCGCCAGCCCGACCGCCTGGCCGGCGGACTCGACGCTACGATCGAGGAACCCGACCTGCTGCCGGAAGCCGAGAAACCCGGCGATCGCATCCTCCACGTCGGCCTGGGCGCGCAGCACGGTGTTCTCGTAGTCGCCGATCAGCGCCTGGAACTCCGCATCCTGTACGCGCACGTTGTTGATGATCCGCCCGTAGTTGAGGATCGCCCAGCGGAACGTCGGCCCGCCGAAGCTCTCGAAGCTGTCCCCGGTGAAGAGATCGGAAAAATCCTCTGCTGCCAGGCTGATGTCGCCCACCAGAATGAACCGCGGGAACAGGTCCGCCTTCGCCACCCCGATGCGGGCGCTCTGCGCTGCCAGCACTCGCTCCGCCCGCCGAACGTCGGGCCGGCGCCGGAGCAGATCGGCGGGAATGCCGACCGCGACCTCGGCCGGCGCGCTCGGAATCGGGCGGGAACCGCCGAGCAGATTCTCCAGGTCCTGCGGCGGGATGCCGAGCAGCACACAGAGCGTGTTCTCGGTCCGGCGGATGCTGGCCTCGAAGGCGGGAATGCGCGCGCGGGTGCTCTCGAGCAGCGAGGCCGCCTGCTCGGAATCCAGCCGGCTCACGGCGCCGCCTTGAAACCGCTCGTTGGCGATGTCGTAGCTGCGCTGCTGGATCGCGACGTTGTCGCGCGCGACCTGCAGCAGCTCCTCGAAGGTGCGCTGGAGGATGTAGTTCGCCGCGACCTCCGAAACCAGGCTCACCAGCGCGTCGTCGTACGCCGCCACCGAGGCCAGCAGCTCGGCGTCGGCCGACTCGATGCCGCGCCGGAACCGGCCCCAGAAGTCGAGCTCCCAGGCGGCGTCGAACCCGACCTGCCAGTCATTGAACGTGTCATCGAGCAGGCCCGATGACTGATTTGCGCGCTCGGTGCTGAGGTTCACTCGGTTGTACGCCCCAAAGGCTTCCTGATGCTGCGGGAACAGGCCGCCGATGGCGATGCCGCGCCGCGCCTGGGCCTCGAGCACGCGGACGCCCGCCGAGCGCAGCGACGGATTCTGCCGGTACGCCATCTCGACGAGCTGGTCGAGGACCGGGTCGCCGAACACGGACCACCACGCGCTGTAGTCCGCCGGCTCCTGCTTGATCGCCGCGTCCCCGGTCTCGATCCACGTGGCGCCGGTCGGTGCCTCGGGACGCACGTAGTCCGGCCCGATCATCGTGCAGGCGCTCGGCGCCAGCGAGACCACGAGCGTGAGAATGCCGAGCCATCCGCTGCTACGGTCGGTGCTCATGGAGCGGCATCGAACCGGCAATTCATGCGAATCTCCCCTGCGCCCTCGCGCAGCAAATCAGCCACGGGCCGGGCGCGCCGCGCTCCGATGTTCAAGGCACTCTACGGCACACGTATCGACAGCCGATCAGCGGTGCGGGACCCTACCACAGGTCCAGCTCCAAACCCAAGACCCAAGAGGATTCCCGGACATGAGTGCGACTGACCCGTCGTCGCGGCCCGAGAAAATGCGGGCGCGACTACCTCACGCCGGGCCGGCAGCCCGGATCTCCGCGCCGACCCCCGACTCGTAGGTCTTGAAATTTTCCTTGAACAACGCCGCGAGCTTCTGCGCCGTTGCATCGTAGGCCGCCTTGTCGGCCCAGGCCTCACGCGGAAGGAGGAGACCCTCGGGAACGCCGGGACATTCGGCGATCACGTCGAAGCCGAAGACACGGTCGCGTTGCGTCTTCGCCCGCGCGAGGGCGCCGGAGTGAATGGCATCGATGATGGCGCGCGTATGCGCCAGACTGATGCGCTTGCCCGTGCCGTGCGCGCCGCCGCCCCAGCCGGTGTTGACGAGCCACACGCGCGCCCGGTGCTCCTGCATCTTCGCGGCGAGGAGCTCGGCGTACTTGCTCGGATGCCACATGAGGAACGGACCGCCGAAGCACGGCGAGAAGGTCGCCTGCGGCTCGGTCACTCCCATCTCGGTTCCGGCGACCTTGGCCGTGTACCCGCTGATGAAATGGTACATCGCGTGGGCCGGCGACAACGCGCTGACCGGCGGCAGCACGCCGAATGCGTCACAGGTGAGAAAGATGACGTCCGTGGGATGCCCCGCCACGCACGGGATCTTGGCGCTACGGATGAACTCGATCGGATACGCACCACGGGTGTTCTCGGTGATGCTGGTATCGGTGTAATCCACACTGCCGCCTTCGTCCAACACCACGTTCTCCAGCACCGCGCCGAAGCGCAGGGCCTGGAAAATGTCCGGCTCGTTCTCGGGCGTCAGATTGATGGCCTTGGCGTAACAGCCGCCTTCGATGTTGAAGATGCCGTCATCGCTCCAGCAGTGCTCGTCGTCACCGATGAGGCGGCGTTTCGGGTCGGCGGAGAGTGTCGTCTTGCCCGTCCCGCTCAGCCCGAACAGCAACGACGAGCGCTCGGTCTCCCTCTCTGCCGTGGCGGAACAGTGCATCGAAAGGATGCCACGCTTGGGCGCGAAGTAGTTGGCCACGGTGAAGACCCCTTTCTTCATCTCGCCGGCGTACTCGGTTCCGAGAATGACCAGCTCGCGATCCTCCAGGCTGAGATCGATGCTCGTGGTCGATTCCATCCCCGTGGTGAGGCGATTGGCTGGGAATGCACCCGCATTGTAGATCGTGAAATCCGGCTTGCCGAAGGCGGCCCGCTCGTCCTTCGTCGGCCGGATGAGCATCGTGTGCATGAAGAGGGCGTGATAGGGGCGCGAGCAGACGACTCGCACCTTGATACGATACTTCGGGTCCCAGCCGGCAAAGCCGTCGAAGCAGTAGAGCCGCTCGCAGATGTTCAGGTAGTCGATCGCGCGCTGGCGATTGATCGCGAAGGTCCGCGCGTCGCACGGGATGTTGACCGGCCCCCACCAGATGTCCCGTTCCGAAGCCACGTGCTGAACCACGCGCTTGTCCTTGGGTGAGCGTCCGGTCTTCGCGCCCGAATAGGCAACCAGCGCGCCATTCTCGGCGATACTGGCGTCCTTGTCGAAGCGGATCGCGTGCTCGTACAGCGAGCTGGGCGGGAGGTTGCGATGCACCTCGGCGACCGTGATCTCGTGTCCCGTCAGATCGAAGGCGCTTGTGTCGGCGGATCGTCGATCTCTTCGCTTTCCCATCGTCTTCCTCCGTGGAGCAGCGACCTGACTGCGGCTGGGTACCCCTACCTCCGTTTCGCCTCGCGGACCAGCCCGTGGCCCGCGCCGTGTGCGCCGATCGCCGCGGGCAGGGGCCGTTTCGCGCAACGAGAGCCGAGCCTCGACATCCCGGCGAGAGCTGGCGCCCGGAACGGGGATTCTGGTACATGTCGGGCATGTCGAGATGGATGCTGCGCCCGGTCATCGGAACCCTCCTGACGATCATGCTGCTCGGTGGCTGCGCCAGCACCCGCCTGAAGACGACCTGGACGGCGCCGGGCGTGCGCACCCTCGACTTCAAGAAGGTGGTGGCCTTCGTGGTGGCCAAGGACGAGGTCGTCCGTCGCAACGGCGAGCATGAGCTCTGCGCGCGGATCAAGATTCCGTGCGCGCCGGCGTACGCGGTCGTGGCGGATGCGGACCGCGGCGACGTCGACAAGCTGGCCCGGCAGGTGGACGCCGCCGGTTTCGACGGCGCCGTGGTCCTGCGCTATGCGGGGCGACGCGTCGAAGAGACCTACGTGCCACCGACGCCGGCGCCGCTGTGGGGCTACTACGGCTACGGCTGGGGCCGGGCCTACGACCCGGGCTACGTGCGGCAGACGGAGCTGGTCGACGTCGACACCGCAGTCTACTCGGTGAAAGACCGGGAGCTGCTGTGGATCGGGACGACCGAGAGCATGGACCCTCGGGACGTCCGCGGCACCGTCGAGGACGTGGTCGCCGCCGTCGCCGCCGCCATGCGGCGAGAAGGACTGATCCCGCCCGCTTGACGCGCGCGTCTTCCTGACGATTCCTTCCGGAGCCAGCCAGCCGAGGTGGAGATCGAGGCCATGCCGGCAGGACATTCATGAACTGGCTGCTGCCGTTCGTTCCCGTCACGATCGCGCTCGAGCATCTCGCCCCTGAGCGCCATCTCCTGATCTTCTTCGCCGCCGCCCTCGCGATCATCCCCCTCGCCGGCTGGATGGGGCACGCCACCGAACAGCTCGCCACGCGCATGGGCGAGGGAGTCGGCGGACTCTTGAACGCGACCTTCGGCAACGCCGCCGAGCTGATCATCGCCTTCGCGGCGTTGCGTGCCGGGCTGCACACCGTGGTGAAAGCGTCGCTGGTCGGCTCCATCATCGGGAACGTGCTGCTGGTGCTCGGCGCGGCGATGCTGGCCGGCGGGCTGCGTCACAAGGAGCAGCACTACAACGTGGCCGGCGCGCGCTCCCAGGCCACGCTGCTCACGCTCGCGGCGATCGCGCTGATCCTGCCCGCGGCGTATCGGAGCGCGTCGGCTCCGGGCGCGGCGACCCTCGGCATGCTCAGCGTGTGGATCTCGGCCGTGCTGCTGGCGGTCTACGGTGCCAATCTGGTGTTCTCGCTCGTTACACACGCCGCATTGTTCGCAGGCTCGCACGAAGAGGCGACGGTCGAGCACACCCCTGCCTGGAGCACCGGCCGCGCCGCAGCCGTCCTCGCGGCCGCCACCGCTGCGATCGCGTGGATGAGCGAGATCCTGGTCGGCGCCATCGAACCGACGGCGCACACGCTCGGGCTCAACGACGCCTTCGTCGGTGTGTTCGTTGTTGCGGTCCTCGGCAACGCCGCCGAGCACGCCACGGCGATAACGGCCGCGATGAAGAACCGCATGGATCTCGCGCTCTCGATCGCGATCGGCTCGAGCGTGCAGGTGGCGCTGTTCGTGGGCCCCCTGCTCGTGCTCGCAAGCCTCGCGGTCGGACCCGCGCCGATGGACCTGGCCTTCAACGGCGGCATGGTGCTGACCGTGCTCCTCGCGGTCTTGATCTGCGGCCAGGTGGCCGGCGATGGGCGCTCGGACTGGCTGAAGGGCGTTCAGCTGCTCGCCGTATACGTGATCCTGGGTCTGGCGTACTTCTTCGCGCCCGCCCCCACCCCGGGCTGATGCGGCACGGGTTGCCGCCGTCACTGCATACAAGTATTGACACCCGAGCCATGAGAATCAGCCCCCTCCCGCTGGCGCTCGCCGCCCTCCTCACCCTGGCTTCGCCGCTCCTGGCCGCCCAGTACGAGGGCTGGGGCGACACCGGCTGGGTCTACGCCAGCAAGCGCGACTGCTGCGCCGCCGCGATCGCGCTCGCCAACGAGGACAGCGAGGCGAATTGCCTGCAGGCCGGGGGACTGCCGCGCCGCATGAGCGGCACCCGCCGCGGCAGCTGCCAGTGGGACTGGACGACGGACGGCTCGGGGGGACAGCTCTACCGGTGCTACTCGGAGGCCGCCGTCAAATGCCGATGAGCGAACAGGCTGGCTTTCATCGCGTGCTGGGGCGGCCGCCTGCGTGGTGTGCGCTCCTGGCGCTGGCGATGCTGAGCGCGTGCGCGGCATCCAGCCGCGCGCCGGACCCGCACAGCATGTCCGGATTCCTCGACGACTACTCGCGGCTCCGGGAGGGTGGCTCCGAGCAGCCGTCCTTCGTGTACCGAAACCCCGACACCGACTGGACACGGTACGATCGCATCCTCTTCGAGCCGGTCACCATCTGGCGCAGCGGAAAGGGATCGCTCGCCGACATCGCGGACGAAGACCTCCAGCGCCTCGCCGCCGAGTTTCACGCCGCTGTGCGCGCCAGACTCGAAGAAACCTACCGGCTCGCCGACACCCCCGCGTCCGGCGTGATGCGCATCCGCCTCGGGATCACCGCCGCCAGCCGGTCGGATCCGGTGCTCGACGTCTTCACCTTCGACGTGCCGCCCGCACACAGCGTTCCGGGCGGGCAGGCTCTCGGCGCCGGGATGCAGGCCCTGATCACCGCGGCCGCCATCGAAGGTGAGATCACTGACTCCGTGACCGGCGGCCTGCTCGCGGCCGGAGTCGACCGGCGGCGCGGGACGCGCGCGATCACCTCCTGGCAGGACCTGCGCGCCGCCCTCGACCGCTGGGCCACCTGGCTTGCCGGGCGGCTCGAGCGCACGCGCACCGCTCAGCCGCCGCGGTCGCCGAAGTACTAGCCTACCGTCACCTGCGTCGACGACGGGCCGCGCCGCGGGCAGCTCTGCGGCGGGAGCCATTCGACGTGCGATACCGCGCCGCGCGCGCGGGGATGGTGTGTGCGCGCTGGCGACTGTCAGTCCTCCGATCCGAAACGCTTCGGACCGAACGTCGTCATCGAGGGGTCGCCGTTCGCCGAGACGACCCCTCTTCGCGCCCCCGTCGGAACCGTACCCGCATTGACACACGATGGCCGGAAACGGATGCTCTCCGACGACCCACCGTCGCACCGTCGGCGATCGATTCGAGGGGAGGCACTGATGATCACCACGAGAGTCAGGGTAGGGACCTGCTTCGCTTCCTTCGTTCTTCTTCTCCTATCCTCTCCCGCCGCAGACGCAGGCCCGAGAAAGCTCAAGCAGATGCGGCTCGAGATCGACAGACTGCGAGCCACGATCGCGCGGCTCCAGAGCGAGACGCAGTTCCTGATGCGCCGCGAGATGGGTGCGCGCCCGGCGACCGTGCCCATCGGCGGCGTCTGCGTGGACCCGTGCAGCTCCGACGCGGACGGCGACGGCACCAACGACTGCGAGGACGCCTGTCCCTGCGACGTGGAGAACCTGGATGGCGATGGCGACGGCGCGGCGGACTGCATCGATCCGTGTCCCGCCGACGCGACGGACGGGTGTCTCGACCCGTGCCGGATGGACTCAGACGGGGACGGCGCGCACGACTGCACCGATCGCTGTCCCTGGGGTGAAGACCAGGGCAAGCCATGCAGCGATGCGCCGCCGGCAGCCGGCGGCGACGACTGCCGAGTGGGCGGCTGCAGCGGCCAGATCTGCGCCGATCACGATGTGGTCACCACCTGCGAGTGGCGTGACGCCTATGCCTGCTACCGGACGGCCACGTGTAAGCGGCAGGCCGACCGAGCCTGCGGATGGACCCGGACCGACGAGCTCGCCGCATGTCTCGACGCCGCCGGGCGGCATTGAGCCACCCGGCGGCGTCCGGAGCGGGGTGCTACAGGCACAGGGGCGGCAGGCAGACGCTCGCCGTTCCCGGGACGCTCACGGTCCCGGGACCCGGGAGATCGACCACGGTGTCGATGAGCGGGATGCCGGTGCCTTGGACACAGAAGTTCCCGACTAGGGTCGTCGACAGAGCCGGGATGCCGAGCGGTGCTCCGATCTGCTCGATCGCCCGCGCCGCCGGCAACCCAAAGGCGCCTGGCGTCCGTTGATTCGCGCAGAACTCCCCGGCGCCATCGGTCGCGATCGAGGGGCCGGTGCCGAGCGCCAGTCCCACCGGAAGCGCCGCCAGAAACTGGCTGTTCAACGGCGGGCACTCGCGAGTCGTATTGGCGGAACCGATGCCGCCCGCACACGAGAGGCCGGCACGTTGCCCCGCCGTGCAGAACCCTCCCACGCACTGCGGGCACGGCGAAGCCGCGTTGCCCGTGAGGTAGAGCCGCGCCGATAGGAACACGGACAACGTGGTGCTACCGGCCAACAGGTCCGCGGTGCCGCACGGATCCCCGGCGATGACGTTGAGAATGCACGTCGAGAGCGATTCGTCGGGCGACGGTACGGGGACGGGCGGGCCGAACATGCAGTTCGCGTCCGGGTTGCACGTCCCCGGGCCACCGCAGTGAGCATCCGATGTGCAGAGGCCCATTCCGTCCAGTCCCGGGTTGCCGTTCGAGCAGTGTCGGCCGGGGCCGGCGCCGCGGGTGCAATCGTTCGGTCCAGTTCCATTGCTCGCGGCAAGGGACAGCCCGAGCCCCATGACGTTCGACACGTCGAGAAGTGACGTGGAACCATCTGGGAGGCGCGAACCCGGAATGACGGCCTCGCCTCCGCCGAGATAGAGGCAGCCCAGGCCGAGGTCGCTGATCTTCTGCCCGCTACCATTCCTGATCTCTCCGTCAGAGAACGGCGCCACGGGTGGCGGCACCATCCCGACGCCACCACAGGACGCCGCTCCGGGCGTTATGGTGAACTCGAGGGAACCGAGCGGCAGCGCCGGCGGCGGGCAACCCGGGGGCAACGTGGTGCTGGTGGTCGACGTGGTCGGACCCGTCGTGTTCGTCGTCGTTGAGGTGGTCGACGTCGTCGTCGAGTTCATCGTGGTGGTCGTCCCCGAGATGCCCAGGAGCTGGGCCCGGCCGGCCAGCGTCACCGCACCGGGTCCCGGCAGATTGGCTACCGAGTCCACCAGGTTGCTCCCCGACTTCGGAATGCAGAACACGGACGCTTGGATCGCCGCCAGCGCACCGCCGCCGCGCAGGTCGCCGGACGGCGAGCCATTCTCCTCGGCGTAGCGCGCCGTCCCCACGCCGAAAGCCCCCGGCGTTCGTTGTCCGGCACCGCAGAGGTTTCCATCCGCGGCGCTACTGACGACCTGCCCGGTCCGCAGAGGCGACAGATTGACGCCGAAGGGCGCCAGCGACGTCCCAGGGGGCGGGCAGTCGTGGCTCGTGAGCAGCGACGTCGGCGTCACGCACGTCCCGCCGGAACGCGGTCCCGAGTCGCACGTGCCGGCCGTACACGTGGGACACGGCTGGACTCCGCTCGCGCTCTCGAGATCGCCGGTGACGAACACGGACACCCTCAGCGGCAGCGTGACCGAAGCCTCGCCGCTGGTGGCGTCGAGGACGCCCCCGACGGTCGGGCTGCTGGCGATGCGATTGATGATACACGTGCTCACCGCGGGCGACGATGCATTCGGAATCGGTAGCGGCGGGCCGAAGAAGCAGCTGGATGCGGTGCAGTTGCGATTGCTGCCCGTGACGGTCGAGGTGGCCGGGGCGAGCGTCATCGCCGTCGGCGCGGTGCAATCGTCGACATCGAAGATGGCCGTGGAACCGTCGGGCGTCGGCGAAGGCGGCTGCACAGAGCCACCGCCGCCTATGTAGAGGGTACCGCATTCGAGAAAAGTACCCCCACCCTCGGGGAACGGATCGAGATCCGCGCCGGTACCGTCGGCGGCATCGTTGATCCGGCCGCAGATTCCACCGGGGGAACCCGTCGTGAACTGCAGTCGCGGACAATCTGCCGGGGGCAGAGTGGTCGTCGTCGTCGAGGTCGCCTCGGTGGTCGTGCTCGTGGACGTCGAGACGGTGGTGCTCGTCGTCGTTGCTTCCGTGGTCGATGTCGTGCCGCCGGGGCACGACGGCGGCGCCGGTGCCCGGCGCGCGACGAAACGGCCCGGGACGTCCGTCACCACTCCACCGAAGAGCGTACAGTACCGTTGCGTCCCAACCGTGAGGACGATCTGGAGCGCCCCCTGGGACGGCTCGTCGAGGGTGATGCCGGCAGCCTTCGCCCGCACGCGGAGCGTGTCGGCACGCCGTCCGTTTTTCAGGAGCGCAAGCCGCACCGCCGACGGCGGCGCCGGGGCGCTGGTGTTGACGAACTTGAGCGCCGTGCCCGCGCCGTTGAGCGTCCATCCCGAGGCGGGCATCGCGAAGATCGCGGATTCCCCACTTCCCGGGTTGACGATCTCGAGGCTCGCGCCGGCGGTTCGCGGATCATCGGCGCCACCCGGCACCGGGACGACGATCCCGGAATCCGCGGCGGCGAAGGTCAGCTGCGCGCGCGTCGAGGTCGCCCGCACGACGAGCCGCCGCCCGGGAACGGGCTGATCGACCGCGAGGGCCTGCGTCGTCAGAGCGCTTGTTCCAGCTGCGAGCATCATGACGAGGGGGATGAATCTCATGGCGACTTCCTCATGCTGCCACACCCCGACCTGTCGGCGGCGCCAGCGATCCCGCTGTGCGCAGGAGCCTCCGGCGCCGGTCCAGGTCGCCCACACCGATTTAAGATACGAACCCGTATGTGTCAAGTCATTTACGCATGCCGCGGTGAATGGACACGCACAAGATAGTCACGACCGGATGACCGAATCAGGCCATTCGGAACCGCCGCATCGCGACAGGGCCTCCAAAGGCGGGGCCGGGCCTAGCTTCTCTTGGTCATGGGCGTCACGGGTGCGCCGAGAAAGGTTAGCGCTCGCCGCAAAGCGCCAAGCGCGCCGCGGCGCGGCAGGAGGCGGGGTCTGAGCGGCTTTTCTTTCAGGAGGTCGCGGGAGCCGTGCACGAAAGGGCGGAGAGAAGAAGGGACACGACGAGGGCGGCCTTGCGGCCGCCCTCGCGCGAGCGAACGGGAGTCCTCACGGCATTCTGTTGCTGTAGCCCGGGGCCATGAGCGGCACCGTCTCGCGGGCTGAGGCGATCCGCACGGCGCCGTGGCCGAGCGCGGTCTGATGAGTCGCGAAGTCCGGATACGCCTGGTTGCCGTGCTCGCCGATGTCGAGACCTTCGATCTCTTCTTCCTCGGACACACGGATACCCATGACCACCTTGATCGCGTACCAGAAGGCGATCGCGACCGCGAACGTGAACACCCCGCAAGCCACGACGCCCTTCAACTGCACGAGTGTCTGCGCGCCGCGCGAGAGGCCGGTGGCCAGCGCCGCCACGTTGGTGGCGACGTCGTTGTCGTAGAAGATGCCAAGCGCGAGGGTGCCCCAGATGCCGTTGACTAGGTGCACCGACAGCGCCCCCACCGGGTCATCGACCTTGACTCTGTCGAATCCGACCACCGCCACCACGACGAGGAATCCGGCGAGCAGCCCGATGATCGCGCCCGAGCCGATGGTCACGAAGGCGCACGGAGCCGTGATCGCCACCAGACCCGCGAGACAGCCGTTCAGGATCATGGACAGATCGGGCTTGCCGAGCAGACACCACGCCGCGAGCGTCGCGCCGAGCGCGCCCGTCGCCGCGGCGAGGTTCGTGTTGACCAGGATGTGGGCGATGGCGCTGCCGTTCATCGCCGCCATGGTCGAGCCCGGATTGAATCCGAACCAGCCGAGCCACAGGATGAGCACACCGAGCGCCGCCGACGTCATGCTATGCCCGGGAATGGGGTTGATCCTGCCGTCCTTGCCGTACTTGCCGAGCCGTGGTCCGAGCACCAGCACGCCCGCCAGGGCGGCCCAGCCGCCGATCGAGTGCACGACGGTCGAGCCGGCGAAGTCACGGAAGTTGCTCGTCGAGAGCCAGCCGCCCCCCCAGATCCAGTGCCCAGTGACCGGGTAGGCGAAGGCCACCAGCAGGAAGCTGAAGACGAGGAACGACTTGAACTTGATGCGCTCGGCGACCGCGCCGGACACGATGGTGGCCGCCGTCCCCGCGAACACGAGCTGGAAGAAGAACTTCGCCCACAGCGGCACCGGCGTCCAGTTGATGGAGCTGTAGACGCCTTCGTATTTTGCCGTGGAGAAGGGGTTCATGGCCGCGTAGGCCTCGCCGAGCGCCGGCGAGTTGTCCGCCCCCGAGACGAAGAAGAGGCCCTGCGTTCCGATGAGCGGCGTCCCGTCGCCGAACATCAGGCCCCATCCGATGACCCAGAAGGACACCGTCGAGGCGGCGAACACGATGAAGTTCTTCGCCAGGATGTTGGTCGCGTTCTTGGCCTGGCATAGACCGCTCTCCACGAGCGCGAAGCCGGCGTTCATCCAGAACACCAGCATGCCCGCGACCAACACCCAGACCGTGTCGATGCCAACGCGCAGATCGCCGTAGGCGGACATCAGCGTCTCGACGGTCGGGGGCGAAGCCTCCTCCGCCCACGCCGGGGCGACACCCGCCAGTATCGCCAGAATCGCCACTGCCAGAATCCTCGCTGCCATGGGTCTCCCTCCAAGGTGGTGAAGCACCTTCGGGATGACGCAAGGCGCGTGCCACCATGCCCAGGGGAGTGGTCGGACGGGAGCCGGTGCTGAAATCCAGGCGATTTGGCTGGGGCCAGAGGGGTGACCGACGTCCGGAGGTGGTGCTGCAGCAGCACCCCGGTGCGGGATTGCTGCTAGAGGCGCACTCGATGCCTCCTGACCGCGAGGCGCGGCGGAGCCGCCGCGACGATCGGATGCGGGAAGGAAGCGATCGATAGGCAACCAATGATCAAAGACGTGGATGTGGGTCGGGATCAGGCGATCGATGGGAACATGGCGCGTGCCATGGAATCCGCGCAAAGCTGCCGCCCGGTGACGCCGTGGACAACGACGCCGAGCGGGTTCACTGGACGGTATAACCGCGCGCTCCCATGCACGCGGTGAACGCCTGCGCCCACGTCTCGCTGGAGACCGCCTGCGCCGAGGCCGTCGACTGGCACTCGGCCTTGTCCTTGTTCTGCTGCGCCTGGCTCTGCCCCCGTGTCGCATAGATGTTGAGCGCTCGCGGCGGGGGCGCCATCGGCGGCGGCGCCGGTTGCTGCTGGCTACAGCTCGTCGCCACCAACACGCACGCGGTCGCGGCCAGCGAGGCCACGCGCCACGTCGCAAGACGGTGCCATCGGTTCGACATGATTCGTACTCCCGTTCCCCCCGCGCCATCCGTTGACGCGTCGATGATGTCAGGTGCGCCACAGGACCCGAAGCGAGTCGTCATCCCTCGCCCGTTCCCGGCACCCACCACGTGTGGTACCCGGTCGGCACTCGCTGCGGTACGGCGAGGCGAACGACTGGACCGGCGACGATGTCGCGCGCGTCGAACAGATAGACTTCCGAGGCGCCGCCCGCTTCCTCGGCGACGAAGGTCACGAGATAGCCGTCGTCCTCCGCGCGCGAGCCGATGCGCGGCGCAAAGGCGACCTCGCCCCCGGACCAGCCGGCGGGATACGCATACGACCAGCGGGCGCCGCTCTCGGTGTCGTACTTCACGAGGCCGTCGAAACGCATCGTCACCGCCGGCGCCATGCGCCCGTGGTAGGAATAGCGCGAGGGGCGGCCGAGGACGCGGTTGTCCATGCGCGGAAATTCCGCCAACAGGTCGTCAAGCTGCTCTTCGCGCACGGCGCCCGTGCCGAGATCGAACGTCCAGCGATAGAGGGCGGGCTCGAGGCGCAGGAAGCCGATGGTTGGCGAGGCACCGTCGCGAGGGCTCGGTGGATCCTCGGCGAGGGGATTCGTGATGCGGCAGCCGAGGAGCACGATGCGGCTGCCGTCCTCCCAGGCGTTGATCGTGTGGTACATATAGAACGGCTCGGTCTCGAACCAGCGTACGCGATCCCCCGGGGCATGGCGCTCGAGGATGCCGACGCGTGACGGCCGGTCGCGGAAGAACCGGACCCGCGTCTGCCCTCGCTGCAGAAGATCCGGATCCCACATGAGCGACATGTCGAACAGAATCGTGTGGCGCGCCGTGATTGCCATGTCGTGCTGCAATCGCGGACCGGGCAGCTCGACGGTCGTCCAGTGCGCGCAGCGGCCGTCGGGGCCGACGACGCCGTAGCGCAGGTACGGCGGCAGCGGCTTGTAGTCGAAGATCATCATCTCGCCGGTGACCGCATCGACCTTCGGATGCGCCGAGATCGTCGGCACGCTCCCGCCGAACGTCTCGATGCCGCACGTCGCGAGCGTGGTGACGTCGACCGCGTACGGCTCGCCGCCGAGCCACCAGGTGGCCAGCAGCTTGCCGGCATGAAACACCACGTCGGTGTTGGCCGTGTCCTTGTAGACGCCGCGCGGATTGGTGAAGTCGGGCCGCTCGGTGACGCCCGTCCACAGCGCCTCGCCGGCCTCCTCCTCGGCAAGGAACGCCCGCGTGCGGATCCAGCGGTTGCGGTAGGAAGCCGCCCCGTCGCCGAAGCGCACGGCGTGCAGCATGCCGTCCCCATCGAACCAGTGATACCGGCCCTTGGGAGCGAACCGAGGGTTGGAGCTGTTGCGGACGAAGGTACCGTCCACGTCGCGCGGCATCTCGCCGGCGAGGACGGTCAGGGATGGAGCATCGACCTCGTCGTGGACAGGCGCGTAGCTGCCGCTGAGATAGGCGCTCGGGTGGGTGCTCGTTCCGAGGGTCACCAAGCGTCTCCAGCGGACCGCGCCCGCATCGGCGTCGAGCGTAACGCAGACACCGGGCCCTCGACAAGCGTCGTCATGGCGCGCCCCGGATCCGGGCGCGGCACCTCAATCCCCTTCCCGCAGCCGAAGAACATGGTACGATCCCGCCGTGCCCACCCGGCGTTGCGCTGCACTGCTTCTCCTCGCCATCGCGGTGTCCGCATCGGTGCCGGCTCGCGCCGGCGCGCCACGGGCCGGCGACCGGTTCATGAATACGGTCGGGCCGCTCGCCCGGGGTGGAGCCGGAGTCGCCCTGCCCTTCTTCGCGCGCAAGGTGTGGGGCACCATCTTCCCACGAGCCGGCGCCGCGCCGCTCGTTCCGTACGATCCGCAGACGCTCACGCACAACCCGAGCATCACCTGGATCGGGCACGCGACGATGCTGGTGCGCATGGACGGGGTGACGTTCCTGACCGATCCGATGTTCTCCGACCGCGCGAGCCCGGTCTCGTTCGCTGGTCCGGAGCGCCTCGTGGCGCCCGGTGTGCCGCTCGCCGCGCTGCCGCCGATCGACTTCGCGGTTCTGTCGCACGACCACTACGACCACACCGATCTCCCGTCGATTCGCGCGCTCGCCGCGCGCGGGGTCCGCTTCATCGTGCCCCTCGGCTTTGGACCGCTGCTGCGTGAGGCGGGCGTGGCACAGGTGGACGAGCTCGACTGGTGGCAGGTGATCGATGCCGGTCCGGTCCGCGTGCACTGCGTGCCGGCGCAGCATTTCTCCGGCCGCGGGGTGATCGGAGCGAACCGGCGGCTGTGGGCAGGCTGGGTCGTCGCCGGACCGACGCGCCGTTTCTACCACGCCGGCGACACCGGCTACTCGCCGGATTTCGCCGAGATCGGCCGGCGGCTCGGCCCGATCGATCTCGCCGTGGTGCCTATCGGCGCCTACGAGCCGGCAGCGATGATGCGCGCCGTGCACGTCAATCCGGAGGAGGCGGCGCAGGTCGCCGTCGACGTACGGGCCACCCGGGCGGTCGGCATGCACTTCGGCACGTTCGACCTCACCGACGAACCGCTCGGTGAGCCGCCCACCCGCTTCCTCGCCGCCGCGGCGGCGCGCGGCTTCGCGGCCGACACCGCCTGGATCCTCGACGTCGGCGAGACACGACGGTGGTGACGTCCGTCGACCATATCCTAGCGCCACGTAGCGATCGGGCGCACCGGCGTGTGTTGGCCTACCACAACCTGGCGGCGCAGGGCGACGTCGCAGCTCGAACCCACGCTCCGCCTCGCGATGTGCAATGCCGAGCTGCCGCCGCGCGCGGCCGCTATCGGGCGATCGACTTCTTCGGCTGACGCCCTGCCAGGGAATGGTCTGCCATGAGAAAGGTCGGACGCGGCACCGCCACGGCGTTGCGGCAATGCGGGCACAGCGGGTTCAGCTTACTGCCCTCAACTCCCTCGAGGTATGACAGCGGGCCTCTGCAGTGTGGACACGGACCGAACGACGCGTATGCCATGGACGTCTCCTTGCGCGGTCGTCAGGGTCGGACGGACGACCGGTTCGGCGGGACATGTGGTCACGGTCGGATTCTCCTTCCGGAGTCCGCGCCGAGCACACGTGCGTTGGGACGGTAGTCGCGCTGCGAGGCTGTGAACGGGCTCACTCGGCAGTCTATCGGACTCCCGATCGCGGTGCAAGGCAGAATATGTCGATGTTTGGACTATCGCCGTCAAATCATTTGAGACGAGAGCTTTCGGCACATACATCAAGGCTTGAAGGCGGGGTGATTTGACATGACACCTCCATTCGGAGTACCGTGATTTCTCGGATCGTGTAGCCGAGCCTTCAACGCGCGACATTGCGCCTTGTGACTCCTCTACAATCGGGAACTCGAGGCCGCGCCGGACGGACGGTGGGCATTGCCGGCCTACGTCGGGGGGCGTGCGGAGCAGGAGCTCAACGAACTGAGCTCGGCCGCCGCAGCGGCGGAAGGAGCAGTCGCATGATGGCTACGGACAGCGCCGATGATCTCGTGGCGTTCTCGAACGTGAGGGTCATCGAGTCCACGGCTGCGGATCTGTTCTGCCGGATCGGAGCCAGGAGCGCCTGGCTTCCGCGGCGCCACGTCAGCGGCAATCTCTGGCGCGCCGGTGATCACGGGAAGCTGCTCATCCGGCGCTGGATCGCTCGCGATCGCCATCTGATCGAGACACCCTTGGCGATCTCGGCTCCCCCGTCCATCGCGCAGTCGCGCCGATCGGTTCGGCTGCGCCTGGTGCAACGCTTGCGGAGGATGAACTAAAATGGGTGGGACGGCACGTCGGGTGTTCGCACGCCTGTGGGCAGCATTGTGGCGATGGCGCGACCTCACCCGCGGGAGTAGAAGACCCGGCGAGTTGAGCGGCGATGGGTCCGCCGCGCGCGCCCGCTTCTGGAGCGAGTTTCGTGAGGGTCAGCGCGAGGCTGAAGCACGCAAGGCTCGGTTGCGGTCCTGACTAGCTATACCTCCAACTCCCTCACGAGCCGCCCGCCCGCTTTCAGGTTGCGGCCGGTGATCAATTCGCCTTCGAGACCGAGACCCACGGTACCAACACCGGCGCGATCGGCGGTTGCGGCTGCTGCCACACCCGGCGCGAGCGCTGTGCTGGCGAAGTAGGATCCGCGCCTGCTGCACTTCTGGAATGCCGGCAGAGGGCCCCGCGCGTGAAGGGCCTGAACGACATTCACCGGCTGCTCGGCTCGCGCTACCTCCGCTGGCTGGTCCGCGTCGTCGCGGCCGTCGTCTGCTTCGCGATCGCCATCGTGCTGACGGTGATTCCCGGGCCGGCGTTCGTGTTCTGGATCCTCGGCCTGGTGCTGCTCGGCATCAGCGTCGGCCAGGTCCTCCTCGCGCTGCACGCGGTGCAGGACTGGCTCCACCGCCACGTCCCGTACACCGACCGTCTGCCGCGCCTGCGCAAGGGCCACATCCGGGCGATCCTCCGCCACCGCTGGGTGCGGGGGTTGGAGCGACTCTCCGAGCAGCGGGAGCGGCGGCGGGCCGCGCGTGCCAGCCGCCGCACGGATCGCCGGCGGATGCCAGGGAAGCGCTGATCAGCCGCCCTTCAGCATGTCGGTGTAGCGCCGCTGCATCTCGTCGGTCGAGACGTCCTCGATGTGGTGCCCGATGTTCCACTCGTGGCCGAAGGGATCGCGCACCGTGCCCGAGCGCTCGCCGTAGAACTGATCCTGCGGCGGACGCACGATCGTCGCGCCGGCTTCGACCGCGCGTGCAATCACCGCGTCGGCGTCGTCGACGTGCAGATGGATCGCGAACGACGTGCCACCGATCGTCTGCGGCCCGGCGATCCCGTACTCCGGATACTCGTCTGACAGCATCACGGTCGTGCCGCCGAAGTCGAGCTCGGCATGGCCGATCCGGCCACTGGGCTCGGCGAGGCGAAACTTCTCTCTGGCGCCGAACGCCCGCTTGTAGAAGTCGATCGCCCTGGCGGCATCCTTCACTCGGACGTACGCGAACAGCTCGTGGATCTTCATGGGAGTCTCCTTTCTCCGGGGCGCACGATACGCACGAGCGCTGCGCCGGGTCTTGAACGGAATTGACCTCTCAGGGCCGGATCGGGACGTGGTGCGATCCTGCCGGCGCCGCGCGGCGGTACCTACCGGGCGACACGCCGGTGAACTCGAGGAACTCGCGGTTGAAGTGCGGCTGATCGCTGTAGCCGGCGGAGAGCGCGAGGTCGACCCACGACGTCTCGGCGGTCATCCGCTCGAGCATCCGTTGGAAGCGGAGGACGCGACAGTACCGCTTCGGCGTCAGCCCGACGGTCTCGTGAAAGAGGCCGATGAACCGCCGGTGACTGTAGCCGGTCTCGGCGACGACTTCGCCAACCTCGGCGTCGATCGCGAAGCGGCCGAGCGCGTGGGCGACGGCTGGGTGGAGCCCCCGCACGGCGGGCAGCCGGGCCGAGAGGAAGGCCTCGAAGAGATCGAGCCGCCGTTCGGCGTCGCCGGCTTCGAGCAGCCGCTCGCGCGCTTCGACGGCGCTGCGGCCCCAGAGGTCTCCCAGCGAGGTGTGCGCTTCGGCCAGCTCACCGGCGGGCGCGCCGAGCAGCGCGTGGGCGGCGCCGGGTTGGAGCTCCGCCCCGACCGAGTGGAGCGGCCGCGAGACGTCACGCACGTAGTACGTGGACCGGGCTCCGCCGACGACGGCGAGCTCGAAGGTGCGACCCCGGTCGTCGTCCGCGCCGGCGAAGAGGCGAAGGGGATGGTCGGAGAGCCGGAAGACGACATGCGTGCGGCCGGTAGGCAGGACGTGCTCCCGCTCGGCCTGCACGGCCGTCTCCTCGCATGCCCACAGGAGCCTGACGAAGGGCCGGAGCGCCGGCGTCGGGATGCGGATCAGCCGCATGCCGGGTCCGCATCGTCGGCCAGCTCGGCGCTTGTCAAGGGCGTAGTCGACATACCGCCCCTACCTGACGCACCAATGGCTTCGTCGAGCCCATGAACCGCACACCTCGACGAGTGCTTCCGCATCGCGGGGCGGACGACCCGTGCTATCGCCTGCGCGGTCGCACGTCGGCGAGGAGGATCCAGCTCGTGCCGCTTCGCGGTGTTGAACCAGAGGTAGTCGGTGTGGGCCTTCACGACGCTGCTATGCTACTAGAGGCCCGCATGACGGTCGAGGTCCACGGCACGGCCGAGTCCCGCTTCGCCGCCGTGCGCGACGCGTTCGCGGACAACTTCTCGCGGCACGGCGACGTCGGCGCCGCCTGTGCCGTCTACCATCGCGGCCGGCTCGTGGTGGACGTCTGGGGCGGCCTCGCCGACCGCGCGACCGCGCGGCCGTGGATCCGCGACACGCTGGCGCTCGTGTTCTCGACCACGAAGGGCCTGGCCGCGACGTGCGTGCTGCGGCTCGTCGAGCGCGGCCTTCTCGAGCTGGAGGCGCCGATCGCGCGCTACTGGCCCGAGTTCGCCGCGGCGGGCAAGGCCGCCGTGCCCGTGCGCTGGGCGCTCTGCCACAAGATCGGCGTCGCGGACGTGAAGGGCACGTTCACGCTCGACGAGGTCTTCGCGTGGGACCCGATCGTCGCGGCGATCGCGGCGCAGGCGCCCGATTGGGAGCCGGGCACCCAGCACGGCTATCACGCGCGCTCGTACGGGTGGATGACCGGCGAGCTCGTGCGGCGCGTGACGGGCCGGTCGTTCGGCCGCTTCTTCGCCGACGAGATCGCCGCTCCGCTCGGCCTCGATCTCTGGATCGGCCTGCCGGAGGCCGAGGAACCGCGCGTCGCGGCCATCATTCCGACGCCGGAGCCCGAGGATCCCGCGGTGCGCGAGGCGATCGCACGGTTCATGGGCCCCGACACGATGCTCGGCCGGGTCCTGAGCGGCCCGTCGAACCTCTTCGCGTACGACGAGCGCTGGAACCGGCGCGAGTTCCACGCGGCCGAGATGCCGTCGTCCAACGGGATCGGGACGGCGCGGTCGATCGCGCGCCTGTATGCGGCGCTCGCCGGCGAGGTCGACGGCGTGCGGCTGCTCCGCCCCGAGACCATCGAGCTCGCGCGCACGGTGCAGACCGACGGGCCCGACGCCGTGATTATGGTTCCGACGCGCTTCGGCCTGGGCTTCATGCTGCCGCCGGCGCTCTCGCTCGGCGCGCCGGCGACGGCGTTCGGCCATCCCGGCGCCGGCGGGTCGCTCGGCTTCGCCGATCCCGAAGCGGAGCTCGGGTTCGGCTACGTCATGAACCAGATGCAACTCGGCACGACCGGGGATCCGCGGTCGCAGGGCCTCGTCGAAGCGGTCTACGCGGCGCTCTGATCCTGCGTCGCCTTCGCGTTCGTTTCGGCGTCGAGGCGCCGGGCGCGGAGCCACGATGCTCCGATCGCGGCGCCCAGGATCAGCGCGATCTTCCTTGCGGACTATGTGGAGGACGTTCCTTGCGATTCTCGATCTCTCTCCGTGTGGCCATCGACGAGCGCGCGAACATCGGGAATCGGGATTCGCAAGGAACGTCCCTCCAACTCCCTCTAGGTTACGCATCATTGGTGGCTCGACGTGGGAGGCTAACGGTCTCGGCCCATGTGGTGGTACAACACGCATAGTGATCTTCGTGGCTTCGTAGGCCGTGTTCGTGGGAGGCATCTGAGAAGACCGACCCGCACACCCACATGACCCTCAAGCGCCTCAAACGCGAGCCCGGACGGGTCGTCGTCCTCGAGCACACCTCCTCCATCCTCAAGGACAACCCGCTCGGCGATCCGCACGTGCGGAAGCTCGCCGTCTGGCTTCCGCGCGGATACGACGGCGCGGGCAACAAGCGGTTCCCCGTCCTCTACGACCTCGTCGGCTTCACCGGCTCAGGCCTCTCGCACGTCGCCTGGCGCGCCTTCAACGACAACGTCCCCGAGCGCACCGCGCGCCTCATCCACGAGAAGAAGATGGGGGACGTCATCATCGTCTTCCCGGACTGCTTCACCGCGCTCGGCGGCAACCAGTACGTGAACAGCTCCGCGATCGGCAACTACGCCGACTACCTCACGCGCGAGATCATCCCTTTTGTCGACCGCGAGCTCCGCACCCTCGCCTCGCGCGAGCACCGCGGCTGCTTCGGCAAATCCTCCGGCGGATATGGCGCCATGATCCAAGGCATGAAGTACGCGAAGTACTGGGGCGCCATCGCCAACCACTCCGGCGACGGCTTCTTCGACTTCGTCTACTGGCACGACTGGCCCAACACCCTCAACGAGCTCCAGAAGTACCGTCTCCCCAAGCGCAAGCCCGGCCTCTACGCCGCGCTCAAGGAATCGCGCCGCAAAGGACTCGGCGACGGCAAGGACGACGGCCGCATCACGCGCTTCCTACGATCAGTCTGGAAGAAGGACAAGCTCTCCGCCGCCGAAGTCCATGCCATCATGAACCTCTGCATGGCCGCGACCTACGATCCCGATCGCCGGGCCCCCAACGGCTTCCGCGTCCCCTTCAATCTCGAATCCGGCGAGCCCCTCCAGGACCGCTGGCGCCGCTGGCAGCAGAACGACCCCATCAACCTCGTCCAGCGCTACCGCGCCAACCTCGAATCACTCCGCGGGATCTACGTCGACTGCGGCTGGCGCGACCAGTACCACATCCACTTTGGTACTCGGCTTCTATCCGCGCGTCTAGCCGAAGCGGGGATCAAGCACACGTACGAAGAGTTTGACGACAACCATTCGGATATCGACTATCGGATGAATATCAGCTTGCCGTTCCTCTATAAGGTGCTGCGGTAATTCGCTCGATCGTCATGGGCAAGACTGAATGAGAAACGGCTCGCCCAACCCGTGTTCCAGCACCACGAACGCCATGCTAGCCTGCTTTCGCACCAGGCGGACACAATGCCGGGGGTTGAAAGGTCGGGGGCGCGCGTGAACCGGGATCGCGTGGGAAGTCCGGGGGCACTGCGGATGGGGACCATCTACGCGAAGTGCAAAATCGAGAATCCCGCCGACAGGAAACGGTCGGTGGTGTTGCCGAAGGTTCTGGTCGATACGGGGAGTGAGTTCACCTGGGCACCGGAGAAGTCGCTGAAGCGAATCGGCATCGAGCGCGAGAAGAAGGACGTGAGCTTCGTTCTTGCGAACGGCCAGCACATCACCCGCAGTGTAGGCTTCGCCGTCGTCCGGCTCGACAAGTACTTCACGATCGACGAGGTAGTGTTCGCGGAACCCGGGGATCTTCTGCTTCTTGGTGCACGCACCCTCGAGGGGCTCAACTTGACGATCGAGCCCGGGCGCCGGCGCCTCGTCGCGGCCGGGCCGCTTCCCGCCGCGTCGCCCACGAGTGGTCCCCCTGCGTTGCCGTACCCGAAGCGCAGGAGACGGACGGGCGCCCGCGGGCTGCGCTGAGACCGCGCTGCATGCTGTTGCTCCCCACGCCCACCGGACCGAGCAGCGCCATCCGCACCCGACCGGTAGCCGGGATGACGCCGGACTCGGACATGGCCTGGGCTCACCCCACGTCTCCAGCTGGCGCGGAGCCTGAGCCGGCTCGCCGCTGTTCAATCCGGAACGGGGCACGTCCAGCACGCGGTCGTGTCGCCGGTCACGAGCTGAACGATGCCGTCGCTGCCGAGCGGAGCATCGAGCGCGGCGAGATACGCGCCCTTTGCACGCGCTCGTAGCGCCGTCGTTGCCGCGCTCGACAAGCGCAGCGCCGTCATGCCTCCTTGTCCCGATCCATTCAGCTCGTCGGTGACGTAGGCCCAGCTCTCCGCGACCTCATCCAACTCGTCTTCGAACGGGCTCGTCAGGCTCGCGATGGTAAGCCTGAAACGCCAAGACGTCGGCTGCGCCTGCGTACTCGGCAATGCGATAGCCCGGATACGATCCGCCGCTGGCATAGGTGAGGTGGGCGGGCGCCAGCGACTGCGTCAGATCACGGCGCGCGACGACCTCCGCGACGGGATGGTTGGGCGTTCCCGAGTACGGGGCATTGAAGTCGTCGGCGATGTTCCAGGCAACGAGCGCGGGATGCGACTTCCACAGGTTGATGAAGTCGTCGGGAGGCGAGGGAGTTTCGGCGAACAGCCACAGGCCCTGCGCCTCGCAGGCATCGAGAAAGTCTCCGCCGGGAGACGATAGGCAGCCGAGGTCCCGTCGTACCATCTCCGCGCAGGTCCGACCAAGACCCTGTCGGGGTTTCACTGCAAGACCATACACGGCTCCGCAGATCTGCGCGCGAGCGTATAGACCACCGACGCCGACTGCGGGCGATAGCCGGCCGCTTCTCCATCCCAGAGTGACTTCGTTTCGGTTTCCGAGATGATCTCGCTGACGCCGACGATCCGATAGCACTGTTCAACGTACTTCTGTGCCCAGGTCAGGATCCTTGCGTTACGATCGCGCGCCAGCCATGACGCGTCAACCGTGACGAACACCATGTACTTCGGGTGCGCTGCGGCGACCTCCGCGATCATTTCATCTTGCATCTGGACCGCGTATTTCTGCTGTTCCATCAGCGGATAGGTATAGATATAGCCCGTCGCCGACTTTCGGTTTGCATAAAAAAAGATCTGAGGCTCCGACCCCAGTACGGCGACACGGTCTTCCGGACCGGTATGCGACTGGATGTATTTCGCGATTTCGAGGGACTCGACGAAGGGATTTGCTCCGTAGACGATCCGGCTCAATTGCCGCGTGGGGATCGAAAAGAAATAGTCCCATTCTCTATGGGCGTATACGGCAACAGCGATTCCGAACACCAACACAGCCGCGGCGCGCGCCGGGCCGGCCGGCGCAATGCGGCCGAGCAGTCGATGAATGGAGGCGACCGCCACGCCACAGAACAAGCTCACGGCCGGAAGAGCGAGAATGAAGTAATGCCGACGAAAGAAGAATCCTGGACACACCGCGGCTGCCGACACAACAAGGAAGGCCGATAGAAGGACCCGCGCGTTACGAGACCACGGCGCCAGCCACAACAGGATCACGCCCAGAGCGCCCACGAACCAGATCGGCGCGTTGGCCTGCGTGATCGCTTCGAAACTCTCGCCGAACACGTTCCATGCGTCAGAAACGGACACCTCTGAAACATATTCGCGAACGTATTGAATCGTCCAAAACCAGAACCTACCGAACACGCCCTGTGCGTAGAGCGACACGAACAGTATCACCACCGGAACGGCCGATCCCAGACCGACAAGCGCCACCCGACGCGCCGCCGTGGCAGCGCGCGACGCACCATCGAACGCGCTCCAAATCGCTATCCCCACTCCCAGGGCGAGGAAGAAAATGCCATTCTGCTTCATCAGCACCGACACACCGAGCAGCGCGCCTGCTGCGAGGAACAACACCCATCGACGTGAATCGATGGCGTAGAACAGGACGAGCAACCCGCCCAGCGCCGCAATGACGACGAAATGGGTCGCGTGGCCGGAAATCGCGAGAGTCCAGCGATCGATTGAAAGGAATCCATAGGCAATTGCCGCAACCGCCGCCGCCATCGGATCCCGCAACAGGCGCCGAGCCAGCAGAAACAGGATGAGGATGGTGGCCGCGTTGACGGCAAGCACGCCCACGTGCACGCCCCAGGCGGTCTGGCCGAACACGGCCAGAATGACGCTATACGCGTAGTACGTTCCGGGGAACTTCATGTTATAGGCCATCTGAAATGGCGGAATGCCCTCGAGGATCAGCTGGCCCGCATATGCGTATTCGCCCTCATCACGCTCCAGCGGCACGTCGGCCACACGCAGCCGAACCAGCGCCAAAAATACGATCGCGGCGAGAACGGTGAGCGGCGCGGCATGTCGGATCGTCCACGGCGCCCGCTCACGCGATACGTCCGCAACGGGTTCGCCCAGCCGCGGCAGGCCGGCTCTGCGCGCCTCGGCGCCCCGCGCTGCCGGCGCTTTCTTAGGACGATTCTGCCCCATGGCGCCGAACATTATTATTCAACAGTTTGAGATTTGGATACCCGCTGATCTTCACAGCGGATCCGCCGCGCCAGCTCGCGGTTCGGTCATTCGCGACCGTGCAGGTATCCGAGTGCCTCGAGCTGGCGCCTCGTCTCCTCGTCGAGCGCGCGGGTGTCCGCACGCTCGAACGCGGACGCACCCGCCAGCGCCGCGAGCGGGCGAGCGGCCGGGTGCTCGCCCCCGAGATTGCGCCGCGCGCCGGGATCCTCGCGAAGGTCGTAGAGCTCCACGTCACCCTGCCGCCGCTCTTTGATGTAGAGGTGTTCTGGCGAGACCACGGCGACGAAGTCCCGGTTCGGCTGGTAGTCGTTCAGGCCGACCGCGCAGATCGCGAGGTGGTCCTGCGGTGCCACCCCGCCCGAAGGCAGCAGCGAGCGTCCCTCGAACGTGTCCGGAACGGCCACACCGGCGAGTTCGAGGAGCGTAGGGCCGAGATCGCTCGAGGCGACCTGCCGTCCGACCTTCGAGCCGGCCTGCAGCCGGCCGGGCCAGACGACAAGTAGCGGCACCTCGTACACCTCCGGATACAGATTCCAGCCGTGCTCGGTCGTACCGTGCTCGCGGAAGGCTTCGCCGTGGTCGGCCGTCACCATGACGATCGTGTTTCGCAGCCAACCCTTGAGCTCGAGCGCGTCGAGCAGCTCGCCGAGGGCGGCGTCCATGCAGCGGACCTCGGCGTCATAGAGCGCCTCCACTCGCTGCTGCACACCCGGGCCGGCCAGGCCATCCTTGCGATAGGCCTTCTCCAGTTCCTCGTTCGACATCGATCCGGCGCCCGGCATCTCGAGCGGCAGCTGCGAGAAGCACTCGGCGGGCGGCAGATACGGCGCGTGCACGTCCATGTAGTGGACGTAGAGCAAGAAAGGTCCGCGGCCATGCTCGGCCAGCCGGGCGAGCGCACGATGATTCAGCTTCCGCGCCGGCGCGAAGCTGTGGCTTTCGTAGACGTCGAACCCGCTCGCGAAGCCGTGGTCATGCTGAAGCCACGGGTTCGCGTTGATGCCGATCGTTCGATAACCCGCAGCAGAGAAGGCTTCGGCGAGTGTCGTGAGCCGGTCCGGCAGGACGTCTTCGACGCCACGTACGCCGTGGCGATCTGGGTTGCGCGAGGTCAGCAGCGACGCCATCGCAGTCTTGGTCCAGCTCGAGTGCGCGATCGCCCGCTCGAAGAGCACGCCCTGTTCCGCCAGGCGCGCAAAGCGCGGCGCCGCCTCGCGCCCGCGCCCGTAGCCCGGGAGGCGGTCGCGCCGCAGGGTGTCGACGACGATTAGCACGACGTTGGGGCGCTCCCGAGCGGCGAGATTGCAGCCGCCGGCGAGCAGGGCCGCGACGGCCAGCGAGAGCGTTGCGCGCGCCGGCGCGCGCGCGCTCGGTCTTCGCCTCGGGACCCGCATCGGCGCCAGCGTTCTCAGCGGGCGCCGCCGGCCGGATCGGGCTTGGCCGGGTCGCCGGCACCGATCGCTTCCAACCAACGGGACCGCCACCATTTCACGGAGGGAGGGCAGCTCGATGGAGTACTACGTTGGATTGGACGTCCGCAGCAAGGCCTGCAGCATTGTGTGTGACAGACGTCAGCTATCTCCGCCAGATCGGACTGATGCCGAAAGGCTGATGCGCTCTTTGTCGCGTTGAACGGTGGCTCCCGAGCGCTCCGTGCACGATCCGTAGCTCGTGCGCGGAGGCATCGACGATGACGATCCCGCGCATATCATAGTCCGTCCTGGGACTTTCAGCGAGTCGCCTCCGGCCTCGGAAGGAGCTGGATGCGTGAGACCTCATCGAATCCTGCGCGGGGTCGTCAGGACCCTCCACCGTCTCGGCCTGTGCGGACGAACGGCCGCCGCGCAAGCCGACCCGCTCCCTTCCTGGAACGCAGGCTCGGCGTCATCCGCTCCTCCGCGGACGGCAAGATCGAAGACACGGGTCCGTTGAATCGGACGCGCATGGAAACAGTGGACACCGAGCTCCTCGCGGCCGTACTGAACTTCATCGAGCGCCAGAACAAGGCGGGCAAGCCGTTCTTCGTCTGGTTCAACAGCACCCGGATGCACATCTTTACGCACCTGAAGGCCGAATCGAAGGGCAAGACCGGCCTCGGCCTCTACCCGACGGGATGGTCGAGCACGACGGGCACGTCGGCGAGCTCTTGAAAAAGCTCGACGACCTCGGGATCGCAGACAACACGATCGTGGTATACGGGACGGACAACGGCTGCCGACCTTCAACCTCGACTCCGTCATGGAGCAATTGAGCGCCCCGCAACCAAGTAGGAGGTCCGAACTCCTGAAACGGTCGCCGGTCAGCCGTGCGGTGGCGGCTGGCCGCGATCGCCACACGACGGCGCGCGCGCGTTCAGCCCGCTGATCCCGCGGCAAGCCCCGCGGAATCGCAAATCGCAAGGAACGTCCCCTTCCTCCTGCCGACTCGAGTAGCCAATGCCGCCTCTTCAGAATCCGCGTCCCGACTTGACCGCACCGTCGTTCACGGAATAGGGGTGCCGCCATGCCCGGCCCCCGCGTGCTCGTCGTCATCGCGCTCGCTGCCAGCTTCGGTCTCGCTGCGGCCGCTCCGGCCTCGGCGGCGGGGTGCGGCACGCCTCCCGTCACCTTCACGAACCAGCTCATTGCGGCCGACTACACCTACGCTTACGGCATCGCCGTCGGGGATCTCGATGGTGACGGCGATTCCGACGTGGCCAGCGCCGACACTACCAGCGACGTCCTCTATTGGTACGCGAACGACGGATCGGGATCGTTCCAGCGCCACGTCGTCAAGGAGAATGACCCGGGCTGGTTCGAGCGTCACGTGCTGGCCGATCTGAACCAGGACGGCTCTCTCGACATCGTCGTCGTCAAGATCGCGGACGGCAGCATCGTCTGGTTCGAGAACGATGGAACGCCGCAGGATGGGGGATGGGCGGAGTGGGCCATCGCGCCGGGTACGATGACCTACGCCTATGACGTCGACGTGGCCGACCTCGATGCCGATGGTGACCTCGACGTCGCTGCCTCCAGCTATGCGGCCAACCAGTTCGCCTGGTTCGAAAACCCGGGCGATCCCACTGTCGAGAACTGGACGAAGCATGGTGTCGGCACCGGCGAGATCACGCTCACGATGCGCATTGCCGACTTCAACGCGGATGGCCGCCCCGATTTGCTCGCCTCGGCACTCGACACCGGTCTCTTCTGGTACGAGAACAGTGGCGCACCGTCGATCAGCGGCTGGATCGAGCATCGGCTCATGCGCCGCGGCCGGCCGAGCCACGGTGAACCGATCGACATGGACGGCGACGGCGATCTCGACGTCGTCATGGCGAAGGGCGGTGCGGTCAGCACGCGCGGCGGTGTATCCTGGTTCGAGAACCGCGGCAGTCCGCGCTTCCGGCAGCGGCGCATCCAGCGGCGACTGCCACAGGCGTTCGAGGCCGTAGCCGGCGACATCGACGGTGACGGCGACGTCGATGTCGCCGCCAGCGTGTGGAGCTATCCCGGTGGTCTCATGTGGTTCGAGAACCGCGACCGCGCCCGAAGGTGGTGCAAGCGCGTACTTGTGGACACCTGGCAGAACGGAAACTCCGTGATACTGCGGGACCTGAATGGGGACGGCCGACTGGACGTGCTCTCCACCGCCGAGCGTGGAACGAACGAGCTGCGGTGGTGGAGGAACGACGGCCCCTAGCGTAGGGCAACGGCTTCACCGTCTTCCCTACGCTCTCGCGGTGTCGGGTTGAGCGTAGTCGTCGCAATGAAATTGAGCTGCCCACCCCCGGCCGCGATGTGGTACGCGGCGGACCACGGGGTCATCCCGCAGGGAGCCCCCCCCACGGAGGGAGGGCAGCTCAATGGCGTACGACGTCGGATTGGACGTCCACAGCAAGGCGTGCAGCTTGGGCACCGAGCTGGGATGGACGAAGTTGCTCACGGCAGTGGCGAGCGAAGGGGAGCTGCGCCCGTATGTGGAGTAGCATCGCGCCCTGTGGCGCAGTGCGGGCGAGCAGATCCGCACGCTGACGGCGTCGCTGACCCAGCAGCGGGCCGCCTTTGCCGGCACGCTCGACCGGCGAGAGCATCCCCGGCGTCGGCCCATCGTGGCGGCCACCATCCTCGCCGTGTTCTCCGACGTGGCGCGCTTTCCAAGCGCGAAGCACGCGGCGAGCTACGCGGGGCTCGTCCCGGCCACCTATCACTCGGGCGACCGGGAGGCGTACGGGGCAATTACCAAACGCGGATCGGGTGAACTGCGCGCCATGCTCTGCGAAGCCGCCCATCATGCGAGCCGGCGGCACCATCCGCTCAATCCGTACTTCGCGAAGCTCTGCGCGAAGCGCGGCTATAAACTGGCCGCCATCGCCGTCGCGCACCGGCTCGCCCGCATCGTTTTCGCGATGCTGCGCGATGGCACGGCCTTCGACGTCCGGAAGTTGAATGTCGAGGAGGGGCCGTTCACGCGGACGACGGTCCGCCGCTATCGACTGAAGACGGCTCCGGCCGCCCCAGCGTAAGCCGACGCGCAGCAGCGCCGTCGATGAGGCCACCGTGACCGTCCTGAGGTGTGCGCACGTGACCCCGGTTTATGCGGTGAGCGCGAGAGCTCAGGTAGTCGTTTGGGGCCGTGCGTCCTGCACTGCAACATGGGGCTCCCCCGCATGGACTTCTGGCCAGCGACGGTCTAGTGGTCGACCCGGGCCGCGCCCCCCGCCGCGACGCGCTCAGTGCCCGCCAGCGGCACTGGACGGCGGCGAGACGAGCGACCCTACGGACAGAACCATACGGATTCTTCCGCAGGCCGAGGGAAAACGGAAGCGCGCATCAGCCGTCGCCACGACATCGCGCTCCCGTCCCTGCGGACATGCGTCTGCCCGTCTAGAGCGATGCAGGAAAAAAGTACAGCGGAGAAGTCTGCGTGGGTCATGTGACCCGGCAAAGAATTTATTCTTGATGCGGCGGCAGAGTTTGTTGGGGACGAGCGGCGATCCTCGGGAGTCGCTGCCAGGTCCCAGGCGCTCGAATGACTACGGAGGGTGACGTCCTGTTCCGAGCCGTGTGCTGGGAAGCGGAGGAGCCCGCGCCGAGCGGGCCGTGACAGCATCGGGCCATCGACGCGGCAGCTTGCTCCCGCGCCCGCGGGCCCATAACCTGCGCCGGCCATGACGACCTCCTCGGGCGAGCTCGCGACCCCCGGCGCGCCAGCAGCCGCCCCGAAGTCGGCGCTGGGCGACGGCCCGACGGTCTTCGCGCTGTCGTTCCTCGCCCTCTTCCTCGAGCTGATGCTGATCCGCTGGGTGCCGGCGACGGTGAAGATCGTCGCCTACTACGCCAACCTGATGCTGATCAGCTCGTTCCTGGGCCTCGGCCTGGGAGCCCTCGCCGCGTCGCGGCAGACGCGGCTCTTCCGCGCCTTCCCGCTGCTGCTCGCCGCGCTCGTCGGCGCTCTCGTGGCGGGCCGTCAGCCCGCGCTGCCGACGAGCGGCGTTGAGCACCGCTTCTTCGCGGCGGCGCCGCGGCTCTTCGACTACGGGGTCCTGGTCGCGATCTTCGTCCTCAACGCGGCCCTCTTCGTCCCCCTCGGGCAGGCGATCGGCGAGCGCTTCCACCGGCTGCCGCCGCTCGCCGCCTACGGCTGGGACCTCGGCGGCAGCCTCGCCGGGACGGTCTCGTTCGGCCTCTTCTCCTTCTACGGCTTCTCGCCGCTCGTCGGCGCGACGATCGTCGGGCTGCTGTGGCTCTACGTGGCGGAAAGCCGCGCGCGTCTGCAGAGCGGCCCCGTCCTCGCACTCGCCGTCGCCCTCATGGCCTTCGCCACCGACCGCCAGGCGAGCTGGTCGCCCTACCACTACGTGACGGTCGAGGACCCCTCGGCTCCGGGCGAGGTCCTGGACGTCGCGGCGGCGCCGGCCGCCTCCGAGCTGCGGACGATGATCGACCCGCCGATCTTTCGCGTCGAGGTCAACCGCAACTTCTACCAGGCCCACGGCACGATCGATCCCGGCCGCTATCGCACCGCGACCGGCCACCAGACGGCGTCGCTCTTCCACGCCCAGTACCTCCTCCCCTACACCTTCCGTCCCGGGCCGCGCCGGGTCCTCGTCGTCGGCGCGGGGGGCGGCATGGACGTCGAGGGAGCCCTCCTCGCCGGGGCGGCGGCGGTCGACGCGGTCGAGATCGATCCCGCGATCGTGGCGATCGCCCGCCGCATCAGCGCGAGCGGCGTCTACGACGACCCGCGGGTCGCCGTCCACGTCGACGACGCCCGCGCCTTCCTGCGCCGGAGCCGGGAGGTCTACGACGCGGTCGTCTTCGGTTTCCTCGACTCGCAGGCGCTGTCGAGCTCGATGAGCAACATCCGGCTCGACGGCTTCGTCTACACCGTCGAGAGCCTGCGCGCGGCGGATCGCCTGGTGGCTGCGGACGGGGTGCTCGCCCTCTCGTTCTTCGTCGGCCATCGTCCTTGGCTCGCCGCCAAGCTGGCGGCGATGATGCGGGAAGCGGTCGGTCGCGAGCCGTTCGCCTACCTCTACCAGGGCAACCTGATCTTCTGCTCGCCGAAGCGGCCGCTCGAGTCGCCGCCGAGGGCGATCGGCCCTTACCAGCGGGGCGTCGTGCGGGAGCTCGACCTGCCGGTCGCCACCGACGACTGGCCGTATCTCTATCTCCTCCGGCGGACCGTCCCGACCGACTACCTCTTCGTGATCACAGTCCTCGCCGTGCTGGCGGCCGTCGGTCTACGGCTCGCCGGGCCGCGCGGGGCGGGCCTCGAGGAGGGGCATTTCTTCTTCCTGGGTGTCGGCTTCCTGCTCCTCGAGACGACGAGCATCCTCGACTGCTCCCTCTACTTCGGCGCCACCTGGCTGGTGACGACGCTGATCGTCGCCGGCGTCCTCGCGATGGTCCTCGTCGCCAACGCCGTCGCCACCCGCATCCGCTTCCGTCCGGTCCTCTACGCGCCGCTCCTGCTGAGCCTCGCCCTCGTCGTCCTGGTGCCCGGCGAGCGGATCCTCGCCCTCCCGGCCGCCGGTCGCGTGCTGTGGACGACGATCGTCGTGCCGCTGCCGATCTTCTTCGCCGGCCTCGTCTTCTCGACGACCTTCCGCCACGCCGCCCGCCCCGCCGCCGCCTTCGGCGCCAACCTGCTGGGCGCCACCCTAGGCGGCTTCTGCGAGTACCTGGGGATGGCGATCGGCTACCGGCGGCTGACGCTCGTCGTCGTCGCCGCCTACCTCGCGAGCCTGCTCTGCCGGCGTCGCGCCGGCCTCGCGGAGCCCTGAGCTCTCGCCCGCTACCCGCACGCGTCGCTTGCGGAAGACCTTGCGGGGCCGGCGGCGGTGGTGGCGCTCCTGCAGACGGCCGTGGCCGCGTTCCGCCGGCACGGGGAACCGCGCTGGGCGGGCCTCGAGCGCCTGCTCGACCGCGTGATCGGGGAGTGGGAGTCGCTGCCGCGGCATGCGGATCCGATCGTCGACCGGGATGGGTGGCGCTGCGCGGTGCCGGCGTGCGAGGCGCGCGGCAATCTGCACGATCATCACATTCAGTTCCGGTCTCACGGCGGGAGCAACGCACGCGAGAATCGGGTCGCGGTGTGTGCCTGGCATCACCTGCGGGGCATTCACGCGGGCCTGGTGCGGGCGAGCGGAACGGCGCCGGGGGCGGTCCGCTGGGAACTCGGCCTCCGCGCAGGCCAGCCGCCGCCGCTGCGCTTGGTTGGTGACATGTATGTGAGCGCGGAAGAGTACGCAGGTGGGAAGGCCTGTGTGGCGGGGCCTGGCGCGCTGGTCGCGCAGCGCACGGAGGCGGCGGCGTGAGGCTTGGCTGAGAGCGTCGAGCCGTTCTCAGCCCGTCCAGAAGCGCGCCGAGGCGCCGGCGAGGCTCGCGAGGCCGCCGAAGAAGATGCCGAAGTACAGCGTGAACAGGCACAGGATGGCGATCGCCCCGCCGTTGAACGCGTCGAGCCCGATGCGCGGCGCGGTCGCGACCGGGGCGTCGAGGAACATCGCCCGAACCACTCGAGTATAGTAATAGAGCGAGACCACGCTGTTGAGCACGCCGACCAGCGCCAGGAAGTAGAATTCTCCCTTGACGACCGCGGCAAAGAGATAGAATTTCCCGATGAACCCCGCCAGCGGCGGCAGCCCGGTCAGGGAGAAGAGGAAGACGGCGAGCGCCACGGCCGGGAGCGCGCCACCGCGCCAGGCGAGGCCGCGATACGCCTCGATGTCCTCCTCCCCGGTCGCGTTGGCCACCACCATGACCACCCAGAACGCACCGAGGTTCATCAGGTAGTACACCACGAGATAGAAGAGCATCGCCTGCAGGCCCTCGTGGCTCAGGACGACGAAGCCCATGAGCGTGTAGCCGGCGTGGGCGATGCCCGAGTAGGCGAGGAGGCGCTTGAGATTGGTCTGGTGCAGCGCCGCGAGGTTGCCGAGCGTCATCGTCACCATGGAGATCACGAGGATCATCTGCGGCCAGTCGACGCCGGCGAGATAGGACCACGTGAGCTGGCCGTCCGCGGACTGCGACAGCCCCGGGTAGAAGAAGCGAATCAGCAGGCCGAAGCCGGCGGCCTTCGACCCGACGGCGAGAAAGGCCGTGAACGGGATCGGCGCGCCGGTGTACACGGCGGGCGCCCACATGTGAAACGGCACGGCGGCGATCTTGTACCCGAAGCCGGCGAACACGAGCATCAGCGCCACGAACAGCGTGAGCGGGTGGTAGTGGCCGGCGGCGAGCGCCTGGTTGATGCGCGCGTAGTCCATGCTGCCCGCGAGGCCGTAGATCCAGCTCATGCCGTAGATCATCGCGCCCGAGGCCACGCCGCCGAAGATCAGGTACTTGAGCGCCGCCTCGCCAGCGCGCCGGTCGCGCCGCAGAAAGCCGGTCAGCGCGTACGACGTGAGGCTCAGGAACTCGAGGGACAGGTACGCCATCAGCAGGTTCCCGGCCGCGGCCATGAGGAACATACTGAGGGCGCAGGCGAGGAGCATCACGTAGTACTCGCCCTCGTTCGCTCCGCAAACCTCCCGTGAGCACATGGACATCCACACCGCCGCCACCGTGGCGAGCCCGAGCACGACGCGAAAGAACGTCGCGAAGCCGTCGAACACCAGGTTGCGGCTGAAGAGCCAGCCGGGCGCCTCGTCGAGCTGACCGACGGTCGCCAGCACCGCGAGGACGGCCGTGAGCAACGCCACCCGGGCCGGCCATCCGCCCGCGATCCCGCCGCGCGCGGACGCGCTCGATGTCGCCGGCGCGACGAGGTCCACCGCCACCGCCGCGAGCACGCCCGCGACGAGCAGGATCTCGGGCAGGAAGTATCGGAAGCTTTCGGTCAGGGAGTAGTCCATTGAATCCCGCGCGCGCCCGCCGCCGTCACGGGTGGAGCGCCGCCACGCGCCGGACGGTATCGGCGGCGGCGAGGACGGTGTCGTTGAGCTTGACGAGGCTCGCATGCTGCAGGTCGAGCACGATGTTGGGACGCACCCCGAGCACGACGACGATCACGGCAAGCGGCGCCAGCGTCACCCACAGTTCCCGCGGTCCGATCTCGGCCAGCGACAGGTACTTCTCGTTCGGCTTGCCGAGGTACATGCGCTGCATCGTCCACAGCATGTACGCGGCGGTGAGCACGACCGCGCTCGCTCCGATGACCGTGAGCACCGGATACGGCTTCCACGCCCCGAGCAGCACCAGCACCTCGGAGATGAACGCCGACAGGCCGGGCAGGCCGAGCGCGGCGAAGAACGCGAGCGCCGTCACGCCGGTGTAGACGGGCATGATCGCCGCGAGGCCGCCGAAGCCATTGATGTCCCGATGGTGAGCGCGATCGTAGATCACGCCGACGAGGAGGAAGAGCATCGCCGTGATGGTGCCGTGGTTGAACATCTGCAGCACCGCGCCGTTGATGCCCTGCGCGGTGAAGGACGCCATGCCCAGCATCACGTAGCCCATGTGGCTGATGGAGGAATAGGCGACGAGCTTCTTCAGGTCCTGTTGCGCCATGGCGCAGAACGCGCCGTAGACGATGTTCCAGGCCCCGAGCGCGGCGAGCAGCGTCGGCGCGTAATAAAGGGTCGCGTCGGGCAGGATCGGGAAGTTGATGCGCAGGATACCGTAGGTCCCCATCTTCAGCAGCACGCCGGCGAGGATCACGGAGATCGCCGTCGGCGCCTCGACGTGCGCGTCGGGCAGCCAGGTGTGGAACGGGAAGGCGGGAATCTTGATCGCGAAGCCGATGAAGAGCGCGAGCCAGACCAGCTGCTGGAAGCCGAGGCCCCAGAACACGGGATCGTTCGAGTACTGGGCGCTCCACAGCTTGGTCATGTCGAACGTGTGCGGGTCGTTGTAGAAGTACAGCGCCAGCATCGCGATCAGCATCAGCACCGAGCCGAAGAGCGTGTAGAGGAAGAACTTGATCGCGGCGTACTCGCGCCGCGGCCCGCCCCAGATGCCGATCAGGAAGTACATCGGCAGCAGCATCACCTCCCAGAAGATGTAGAAGAGGAAGAAGTCGAGGGCGCAAAAGACGCCCATCATGCCCGTGTCGAGCAGCAGGAACAGGGCGAAGTAGCCCTTCACGGCCTTCTCGATGCCCCAGGATGCAAAGATGCAGATGAAGCACAGGAGCGCCGTCAGCAGCACCATGGTGATGCTCACGCCGTCGATGCCCATGAAGAACTCGATGTTGAACGTCGGGATCCAAGGCCGCCGGATCGTGAACTGGAGCGCGGTCGTCGAGCGATCGAAGACCTGGAAGAGGTAGACGGCCATGACGAGCGGCGGCACGGTGGCCGCGACGGCCGTCCACTTGATGGCCGCGTGCGCCTTACTGGGCAGCATCAGGATGATCGCCATCCCGATCAGCGGGATGAACGTCATCCAGGGCAGCAGGGTACTTTCCATCACGTGCCTCCGAACCAGATCATCCGCGCGATCATGACGCCGACGACGCCGGCGACGATGGCGTACAGGTAGGTGTTGATGCTGCCGGTCTGCACCTTGCGGACCCGGCTTCCCCATTCGAGCACCGAGTCGGACACCGTGTTCACGGCGCCGTCGATGACGCGGAAGTCGAACCCGCCCGTCACCCACGACCACAGCGTGGTGAGCTTCGCCGAGCCGTCCACGATGCCGTCGATCACGTACTTGTCGAACAGCGCGCCGAGGCGGGCCACCAGCAGCGTACCGCGGACGAAGATCACGTCGTAGATCTCATCGACCCAGTACTTGTTGTACATCGCACGGTACGGTAGGCCGCCGGCGAGCTCGGAGAACGTCTCGGGGCGGATCCGGTGGGTGACGTACATCGCATATGCCAGGCTGGCACCGGCCGTGGCGATGGCGACCGAGGTCACCATCAGTCCGATCTCCGCGCCGACGGACAGCCCGTGGTGCGGATGGCCGAAGACGGGCTCGAGCCAGCCCGCGAAGGCGTGGGGGCCCATGAAGGGCGGCAGGCCGAGCCATCCGACGACGAGCGAGCCCGCGGCCAGGACCATCAGCGGGATCGTCATGATGGGCGGCGACTCGTGGAGATGATGCTTGGTGTGCTCGTCGGCGCGGCAGGTCCCGAAGAAGACCATGAAGACCTGGCGGAACATATAAAAGGCCGTCATCCCCGCACCGGCGGCGCCGGCGAGCCACAGCCCGACGCCGCCGCGATGGTAGGCCTCGGCGAGGATCCCGTCCTCGGAGAAGAACCCGGCGGTCAGCGGCGCGCCCGCGATCGCGAGCGTCGCGATCAGGAACGTCCAGTACGTCCGCGACATGTAGCGGCTGAGGCCGCCCATCTTGCGCATGTCCTGCTCGCCGCCCATGCCGTGGATGACGCTGCCCGATCCCAGGAACAGGCAGGCCTTGAAGAACGCATGGGTGAACAGATGAAAGATCCCCCAGACATAGGCGCCGACGCCCATGGCGAGGAACATGTACCCGAGCTGACTCACGGTGGAATAGGCGAGCACCTTCTTGATGTCGTTCTGCGTGAGGCCGATGGTCGCGGCGCCGAGCGCCGTCAGCGCGCCGATCACGGCCACGAGGTGCAACGTCGGCTCGGCCATGGAGTAGAGGAAGTGCACGCGGCCGATCATGTAGACCCCGGCCGTCACCATGGTGGCGGCGTGGATGAGCGCGGAGACCGGCGTCGGGCCGGCCATTGCGTCCGGCAGCCAGACATAGAGGGGAATCTGGGCCGACTTGCCGGCCGCGCCCACGAACAGCAGCAGGGTCACCAGCACCGCCACCGGCATGCCCCAGAAGGTCATGCCCTCGAGCCGCCCGGCGTTGGCCTGGATCTCGCGGAAGACGAGCGTCGCGTGGCCGCTCTGCTCGAGGCTCCAGAACAGCAGGAACACGCCGAGGATGAACCCGAAGTCGCCGATCCGGTTGACGATGAAGGCCTTGTTTCCCGCCTGCGCCTTCGCCACGTCCTGGTACCAGAAACCGATGAGCGCCCAGGAGCAGAGCCCGACACCCTCCCAGCCCACGAACATGAGCAACATGTTGTCACCCATCACCAGCGTCAGCATGGCGAAGGTGAAGAGGTTCAAATAGGCGAAGTAGCGCCACAGCCCGCGGTCGCCGTGCATGTAGCCGACCGAGTAGAAATGGATGAGCCCGCCGATACCGGTGATGACGAGGATCATCACCGCGGTCAGCGGATCGACGGCGAGCGCGATATCCACGTGGAGCGGCGGCACGTCGATCCACGGCGCCACGGAATCGAGCAGCAGCCGATGGTGGGGATCGAGCCCCAGGAGGTCGAAGAACGCCTTGACCGAGAGGAGAAAGCTCCCGACGACGGAGGCGCACGCCAGAATGCTGACCCCGCGCTCGCCGTATCGCCGCTGGATGGCCGCGCCGAAGACCCCGTTCACCGCCGCCGTCACCAGCGGCAGGAAGGGAATCCAGCGGAGGTAGGACACCGCGGTCACGGACAGGGCGGTGGCGTGGGCGGCGTCCGTCATCGCCGCTCAACCTCGCAGTCGATCGATGGCTTCCACATCGATGGTGTGGAAGCTGCGGTAGATGCCGAGCACGATGGCGAGCCCGATCGCGGCTTCGGCCGCCGCCAGCATGATGACGAAGATGGCGAAGACCTGTCCATCGTAGCCGGCGGCGCCGTAGCGGTTGAAGGCGATGTAGTTCAGGTTGGCGGCGTTGAGCACCAGCTCGACGCCGAGGAGAATGCCGAGGGCGTTCTTCCGCGTCAGCACGCAGAAGACTCCCAGCGCGAACAGCAGAAGGCTCACGATCAGGTAGTGCTCGAGGCCGATCATCGAGGGGGGTTGTCGTACGCCGCCGCTAGTCCCGAATCTCCTTGCGCGACAGCACCACCGCGGCGATGAGAGCCGCGAGAAGGATCACCGACGCCAGCTCGAAGGGCAGCACGTAGGTCGTGAGCAGCGCGTCACCGATGCCCGCGGTGGTCGGGGCCAGCTCGTGGGACGGCCGCGACGCCCAGCCGCCGCGGGTCGCGGCGGTGGCCATGAGCGTGAAGACCCCCGCGGCGACGACGAGCGCCGGGGCACGGCCCACGGCTCGGTTGGAGACCTCCACGTCGCCGATGCGGTGGGTGAGCATCACCGCGAAGAGGATCAGGACGAGGATGCCGCCGATGTAGATCAGCACCTGAACCACGCCGAGGAAGTCCGCGCCCAGGGTCACGTACAGGCCCGCCACCCCGAGAAAGGTACCCATGAGGGCGAAGGCCGAGTACACGATGTTGCGCGAGAACGTCACCACGGCCGCCGAGCCCACCGCCATGGCGGCGAGGGCGTAGAAGACCACGTCAGCGACGGTCATCGCTCACATTCCCTCGGACAACGGATCCAGACGCGCCGCAGGGGAAAGGCCCGGCCCCACCGCAAACACGAACTTACGAAGCTACGGCGCGGGCTTAGCAAACTCGTCGATGTAGCGCAAACCGCGGGCAAGCATGTCGCGGAGCTCGGGATCGGTCTCCCCGGTCTTCTTCGGCTTGTAGGCCGCCACCGGCGCCTTGACGAATCGACGCACCAGGCTCTCGAGGGAGTAGTCCGCTCCCTCGAACTCCGGCGTGTGATGGATCGAGCCGGTGGGACAGGGCTCGCTGCACAGCCCGCAGTACATGCACTTGGCGAGATCGATGTCGAATCGAGTGAGGGTCATTCCCTTCGTCTTCGGGTCTTTCTCCGCCCCGATCACGATGCAGTCGATCGGGCACGCACGCTCGCAGGCGAGGCAGCCGGTGCAGATCTCGAGATCGACCTCGAGGTGGCCGCGATACCGGAACGGCAGCGTGTCCTGCACCGGGATGGGGATCCGATCCGGGTACTGGACCGTGTAGGGCTTGCGCACCAGATGGGAGAAGGTGACGGACATGCCCTCGAAGATCGTCGTCACCGTGTCGCGGATGTTCCGGAAGTAGCCGTTGCGCGCCATGGTCCGATCCCTCGCTCCCTCGCTAGATGACCGGGCTGTAATAGAGCTCCGGCCGGGCGCGGCGGAGCTGGTAGCGCACGCGGGCAAAGAAGGCGACCACGCCGGCCGTCGCCGCGCCGAGAACCAGGAGACGCAGCGGCCACGAGATCCCCGGCACCGCGTGCTCGATGACCATGGTGACGGCCGTGCCGCCCAGGTTCACGAACGAGATGGGCACGAGGTACTTCCAGCACACCGTCATGAGCTGATCCACCCGCACGCGAGGCAAGGTGGCCCGGATCCACATCGCCACGAATACCCAGAAATACGACTTCAGAAAGAAGACCACGAACTGGAGCGCCTGCTGCAGCACCACGTTGTCGGTGACCGGCGGAATCTGCCAGCCCCCCATGTAGAGGGTCGTGACCACGGCGCCGATGACGTAGAGATTACCCCACTCGACGAGAAAGAAGAGCAGGTTGCGCATGCCGCTGTACTCCGTGGCGAAGCCAGCCACGAGCTCGCTCTCGGCCTCGGGAAGATCGAACGGCGTGCGGTTACACTCGGCGAGCGCCGAGACGAAGAACAGCAGAAAGGCGGCGAACGTGAAGGGGCTGTGAAAGGCGTACCAGTCCCACGGGGCCCAACCCTGGGCGCGGATGATGCCCTGCATGCTGAGCGTCCCCGCCAGCAGCACGGCAGGGAACAGCGACAGCCCGGCGGGAATCTCGTAGCTCACGATCTGCGCCGCCGACCGGATGCCGCCGAGCAGCGACCACTTGTTGTTCGACGCCCAGCCCGCCATCAGAATGCCGACCACCACGAGGCCGTGATCGCGGTCAGATAGAGGATGCCGACGTTGAGATCGGCGATGATCAAGCTCGACGCGAAGGGCACCACGACGAAGGTGGGCACGAAGCCGATGACGACGAGGTAGGGGGCGAGCCGGAACAGCGGCTTGTCCGCGGCGCTGGGAATGATGTCCTCCTTCAGCATGTTCTTGATGCCGTCGGCGAGCCACTGGAGGGCCCCGTTGGGCCCCACCCGGTTCGGGCCGACGCGCGACTGGATCCGGCCCCAGACCCGGCGCTCGAGCCAGCTCGTCACCCCGGCCACCAGGAGCGCGAAGCCGAACACGACGATGCCGCCGAAGACGAGCATCGCCAGAAGGTAGTGCACCCAGACGGGAATGAACGCGGGCGCGATGCCCTGCGCGATGAGGTTGTCGACCAGCTGCTGCATGGGGTGACTCGCGCGCGCGCCGGTTCACCGTCGTCGCATCGGGCTAGCGATCGATCTCCGGCGCCACGAGGTCCAGGCTCGCAATGAGCGTGACCAGATCGGCGAGCATCAGGCCACGGCTGACCTCTTCGATCGCCGCCATGGCGGCAAAGGATCCGGTGCGGACCTTCACCCGATGGGGAAATGCCGTGCCGTCGCTCACGCAGTACCAACCCATGTCGCCGCGGGCGCTCTCGAGGCGGATGTAGGCGTCACCCACCGGAGGCTTGAAGTTGCGTGGCACCTTGGCGATCACTGGGCCGGGCTCCATTTTCGCGAAGCACTGGCGGATGATCTTGCAGCACTCCTTCATCTCGCGCATGCGCACCATGTAGCGGTCGAAGCTGTCGCCCACAGTGCCCATCTCGCCGGTGCCCACCGGCACGTCGAACTCGAGATCCGGATAGACCGAGTATGGCTCGTCGCGCCGCACGTCGTACTTGACGCCCGCCCCGCGCAGGTTCGGCCCGACCAGATTGTAGTCGATGGCCATGTCGGCTGGAATCACGGCGACGTTGGCGAGCCGCTCGACGTAGATCTTGTTGAACGAGATGAGGGCGTTGTACTCGTCGATGATGGGCTCGAAGTGGTCGAGATACTCGAGCGCCTTGGCCTTGAAGTGCGGGGGCAGGTCCCAGGCGCATCCGCCGATGCGCATGTAGTTGAAGGTGAGGCGCGCCCCGCACACCTGCTCGAGGAGGTCGTTGATCATCTCGCGTTCGCGCAGCGCGTGGGTGAACGGGGTGTAGGCCCCGATGTCCATCCCCATGCTGCCCACCGAGAGGAGATGGCTGGCGATGCGGTTGAACTCGGCGGCGATGACCCGGCAGAACTCGCCACGGCGCGGCACCTCGATGCCGGCGAGCTTCTCGCACACCATGCCCCAGCCCTGGTTGCACAGCATGGCCGCGACGTAGTCGACACGGTCGGTGTACGGCATGAAGCCGTGGTAGCCGACCTTCTCCGCGATCTTCTCGATCGACCGGTGCAGGTAGCCGATGTCGGGTGTCGCCTCGCGCATGACCTCGCCGTCCGCCTTCACGACGAAGCGGAGCACCCCGTGGGTGGAGGGGTGCTGGGGACCCATGTTGAGGGTCATCTCCTCGGTCTCGAAGGCGCCGTCGCGCTGGACCTCGACCTCGTAACCCATCAGGCTCATGGCTACTTCAGCAGACTCTCCCGGCTCGTGCGGATGCCGTGATACTCCTCGGGCTCGACGAAGTCCTTGCGCAGCGGATGGCCGGGCCAGTCCTCGGGCATGAGCAGACGGCGCAGATCGGGGTGTCCCTCGAAGTCCACGCCGAGCAGATCGAAGACCTCCCGCTCGAGCCAGTTGGCGGCGCGCCAGACGTCACAGACGCTCTCCACCACCGGGGCGTCGCGATCCGCGTTCACCTTGAGCACGACGGCGTGCCGGTGGCGGTAGGAGTAGAGGTGGTACACGACCCGGATCACCCCCTCCTTCGGAAAATCCACCCCGCTCAAGTTGCCCAACGCATCGAACGCGAGCGCGGGATCGTCCTTCAGATGGCGACAGACCTCCCTCACAGCGGTTGGGGCGACGACGACGCTCGGATCCTTGCCGGCGTCGTCGAAGGCACCGATGCGCTCTCCGAAGCGGTCGCGCAGGTGACGCACGATGTCGGCGCTGGTCAATCGGGCCGATGGCATCTCTGGCCAGCTGGGCTAGGCGTGAGCCGCATCCGGGGCCTTACGCACGAGCCAGCGCTCCTGAGAGATCTTCTCCTGCAGCTTGAGCAGGCCCTCGGTCAACGCCTCGGGGCGCGGCGGACAGCCGGGAACGTAGACATCCACCGGAATCACCCGATCGACGCCGTCGCACACCGAGTAGGCGAGCTGGAAGAGCCCCCCGCAGTTGGCGCAGCTCCCCATGGAGACGACGTACTTCGGCTCCGGCATCTGGTCGTAGAGGACCTTCGTGCGCAACGCCATCTTGAGCGTCAGGGTCCCCGAGACGATGAGGAGGTCCGAGACGCGGGGCGTCGCCCGCGGCGCGGCGCCGAACCGCTCCATGTCGGCCCGCGGCCCTCCCGTGTGCATCATCTCTATGGCGCAGCAGGCGAGCCCGAAGATCATGTACCAGACGGACGACTTGCGGGTCCAATTCAGCACGTCGTCGATGGTCGTGGTGAGCGCCATCTCGGGCATCGTGTTCATCAACGACATCGCGACGACCCCCGAGCTGCTACGCGGCGCGGCCGATGGCCGCCGTGGTCTCGGTGGCGCCCGGCACCCGCTTGATCCATTCCAGATCGCGCTTCATCCAGACGTACACCAGGCCGAGAAACAGGATGGCGAGGAACAGCCCGATCTCCACGAGCGCGAACATTCCCTGCCCGCGCTCGACCCAGTTTCGGAACACCACCGTGACCGGGTAGACGAACGCCAGCTCAACGTCGAAGATGACGAACACGAGCGCGATCAGGTAGAAGCGGATGTTGAAGTTGATCCAGGCGTTTCCAGTGGGCAGCTCGCCGCACTCGTAGGTTCCGAGCTTGCGCGCTTGGGGATTGTTCGGGCGGAGGAGGCTCCCGAGCCCCATCATCAGGGCGACGAGGGCGATCCCCAGACCGAAGAACACCGCCACGGTGGCGAAATGAAACTGCATCGATGAGCACACTATCAAGGAAGGCCGGTGCACGGCAAACCGTCCTGCGCCCGCAACCCTGGGGATCGGCCGCCGTCGTCTTTCTCGCCGCGCTCTTCTACTTTTTCTTGTTCCATCGCTACGGCTTCTTCCTCCAGGACGAGGGCACGATCGCGCACCAAGCTCTGCGCGTCGCGGAGGGCGACCTCCCGTACGCCAGCTTCCAGACCGCGTACACTCCTGCCGGCTACTACCTCCACGCCCTGCTCTTCCGGATAGCAGGGCCGAGCCTCGTCGTGCTCCGGATTGCGGCGTCGGTCGCCTGCGCTCTCACTGCGGCGCTGCTGTTCGTGGCGAGCGCCGCCGTGCTCCCCACCGCGTACGCCGTCCTACCGAGCGTGCTCTACGTGCTGCTCGGGGATCAAGCATCCCAAGGACACGTCGTTCACACCATGTCGTACCCCGCCCGCTACGTCACGACTCTCTGGGCAGCGAGCTTGTGTGTGACCCTCGCCTACGCGCGGCATCGGCGGCGCGGGCTGGCGCTGCTTCTCGGCCTCCTCACCGCCGCCATCTGCTCACTCAAACACACCGCCGGCGCGTACAACGCCTGGGCGGCGGGCCTCGGCCTGATCCTCACCGGCCTTCTCGCTGGGCTCGGCGCCGGTGAGGCAGCGGGCGCCCCGGGCGCCCTGCCCGAGACCAACGAGCGGCCCGGGCCGTCGGCGCGGTGGCTCCGCACCCTGCCGCTCGCGTTCGTGACCAGCATCCTCGCCGCCCTCCCCGTCCTCTTCAGCGGGTTCACCACCGCGGACCCCGTGGCGACGTTGGCTTTCACGCTGCCGATCGGGCTCACCGTCCTGTTGCTCGCCCGCGCCGCGTGGCCCTGGCGGCGCTCCGGCCGCACGGACGCGGCGCTCGCGCGTACGGGAGGCGACCTTCTCGTCTTCGGCGCCGCGATCGTGGTGCCAACCGCCCTCTGGATCCTCTACTTCGGGAGCCGCGCCGGGTTCGGTCTCCTCGGCAGGCGTCTCATCCTCGACGGTCCGGCCGTGGCGCGCAGCTACGCCATCCCGTTCCCAGCGCCCGGAGCGGCGGCCTGGGCGCTGCTCGTTGTCGCTGCGGCGGGGGTGGCGGCCCGTCTGCTCAGCGCGCGAGGACGCGCTGCGACGGGACGGCTCGCGGCGATCGTCGCTGCCGCGACCATCGCCGCCACCGCGTTCGGACTCCTGTGGGCCGGGGAACGCACCCGCGGCCTCATCGCCGCCGGCAGCTGGCTGGCAACCGCCAACTTCGTGGGAGCCCAAGCAGACAACGCCGCCTTCTACGTCGTGCCGATCATCGCCTATGCGTTCCTCCCGGCGCTGGCGAACACGCTGCGCCGGCCGCGTTCCCTCGATCCGGCGGTGCTGTGCTGGCTGTACGCGTTGTGCCAGACCCTGCTGGCGTATCCGCGGCTCGACGTGGCCCATCTGTACGAAGGCGCGGTGATCTCCCTGATCGCCGGCACGGTGCTCCTCGAGCGCACGGGACGCTTCCTCGCCGCCGCATCCCCATCGAGCTGGCGCGGGGTCCGGGCGTGCGCGGCGCTGGCGATCAGCCTCGTGTTGGCGGTGAAGCTCGCGCCTCGCATCGAGGCGCAGCTCGAACGGCCTGGCCAGCTCGCCCTCGCGATCCGGGTGACCGTCGACGGTCCCAGGGGCGGGCTGTACGAGACCAAAAAACCCTGGATCGCGGCCTTGAATCGAACCGTCGCTTACGTCAAGGCGCGAACGGCTCCCGGCTCGCCCATCTTCGCCTATCCCGCGCTCGCAGGAATCTACTTTCTCGCCGAGCGTGACAATCCGACGGGCATGGACTACTTTCACCGCGGCTTCGGCGAGGGACAGGATGAGGTCGAGGCGATCGCGACCCTCGATGCGACCCAGCTCCCGCTGGTGGTGACCCTCAACGACGTCGCCTTCGACCCGCCGCACCTCGGCTACTTTCCCATCCTCAAGGACTATCTCGCGCGCCACTTCGTCCTCGTCGAATCCTTTCCGCCGTTTCTGGTCCTGGAACGAAAGACACCATGAATTCGTTCGTGCTCGCATGCGCCTCGTCATCGTCGCGACGGCGCTCCCACGCTCCCCCGCCTCCGCAACGCTCTACCGGACCGGCATCCTCAACGGAAACTTCGCGACCGGCGATCTCCGTGGCTTTCGCGCCGAGGGAGTCGCGGGAGCCGGCGCGGAGGTGGTCACCCAGGGCACGAGCTTCTCGGGGCTGCCCGGCTCCGCCGAGATCCCGTTTCCCAACGGGCCGGGCAGCCACGCCGCAAAGCTCCGCTCCCGCGGCGATGGGACCCCCGGCTCGATCGCCATCCTCACGAGCCTTCCCTTCGTCCCCGCGGGCGATGCACTGAGCTTCGCCACGTTCTCCGAATCGACGGCGGTCGACCTCGAGGTGCTCTTCCTCGACCCTGCGGCCGATACCCTCGCGCCCAGTGCAGCGCACATCCAGGGCCGGGTGTCCGTTCCCGTCGACCGCACCTACACCGATCGTGCGGCGGGATTCGTCGAGATCAGGCTTCCGCTGCCGCGCGGCGCGCGCGAGCCGACGAAAGTTCAGTTCCGGCAGCAGACGCTCGAGCCGCTCAACGGGTTCTTCACGCTGATCACCAACATTCGCAGCGGGCCCCTCGTGGTCGAGGCGGACCGCGATGGCGACGGCGCCCCGGATGCGACCGACAACTGTCCTTCCGTCGGCAACGGCGACCAGACCGACACCGATCGGGACCGCCACGGCGACGCCTGCGACAACTGCGTCTACGACGAGAACCGCGACCAGATCGACGCCAACGGCGACGGTATCGGCAATCGCTGCACACTCGATCTCGACGGCAACGGATTCACGGACCCAGGGGACATCGAGGCGTTGGGCCGAGCCATCGGCGGCGCGTATGATCGCCCCGCGGATCTCGACGCCAATGGGCGGATCGATCTGCTCGACCTCGCCATCTTCTCGAAGGCGATCCGCATCGGTATCGAGAGCGACGCCATGTGGGATTTCACGTTTGTGTTCGTCGGCCAGGGCATCAAGGACGGTCTCGGGTCCGCCGTGGGGCCGGGCATGCAGCTCTCGACCATTCCCGGATCGGAGCTGATTCCCTATCCGACTCCCTTCGCCTTGCTGGTGCGATCCAACGACGCGGGGGACCCGGCGTCCGAAGGCATTCTCACCTCGCGCCCGTTCGTGCCCCGTGGGCCCCACCTGACCGTCAAGAGCCTGTCCGAGACCGCGGAGGTGGTGGCCACGCTCCGGATTCTGCGCCCCACCCGCTGGCCCGTCACACCGCCGCCGGAGGACATCCTTCTCGAGGTACCGCTCCGCAACGACGCGCCCGGCACCGGCCCGGCCGCGCGCTTTCAGGAGCAGCACGTCGATCTGAGCCCATGGTTCGACTTCGCGGAGCCGCTGCGCACCCGGCCAATCCAGATCCAGATCCGTCAGCACACCACCAAAGCGGGGGCCGGATACTTCACGCTCATCGGCGAGGTGAGAACCGGCCCATGACGAGCAGGGGCGCCGGCATGATCGCGCTCGCGACGCTTCTCGCCCTCGGGATCGGGTGGCTCGTTCGTCCCGCGGGCTGGCGGGAAGCGGGCGGCGTGGTGCTGGAGCCGGGACGGCTCGCGCTCGGCGCCGGCGAAGCAGCGCCGGTGGAGCTCGTCATGCGGCGGCGAGACGTGGTCGCCGTGAGCTTTCGGCTGCGGTTCGATGCGGAGATCGTCACGATCGCGGACGCGGAGCCGACCCACGCCTCCGTCTTCGACAGCGGGCAGGCTATCAACCTAGCCGAGCGCCGGGAGGCGGGACTCGTGGACGTTCCGGGGCTGGCGATGGCCGGAGGCCGTGCGTTCGAGCCCGGGCGCCCGCTGTTTCGCTTCCGGGTCACGGGTCGGCGCGCCGGATCGACGACGGTGATGGTCGAGAACCTGCGTGTCGTCGACAGCGCCGACCAGATCGAGACGCTCGACGTGGCACCCCTCAGCATCGCCGTCGGCGGCACGGGGCAGCCGTCGCCGTGAGCGTGACGCGTCAGCGCTCCGGCAGCGCGCCACACGGGCGCGCTGCCCGTCGAGCGGGTGTGTCGCGTGCCGATCACCGTGCCGGTGCACCTTGTGGCAGCGCGGGCGGCCGGGCTACAGTAGCGCCGCGCTGACCTCCGGTGTCTCCCGTGTCCCAGTACAGCCACCTGACTGTCGATCTCACCAACCCGAACTCGTCCGCCACGAAGATCGCCGAGCTCGTGGGACACGGTCGCACCGTGCTCGACGTGGGATGCGCCCACGGTTACATCGCCGAGGTGCTGACGAGTCGCGGGTGCCGCGTGTTCGGCATCGAGCGCAACGCCGAGGACGCGGCGCGCGCCCGCGCGCACTGCGAGCAGGTCGTCGTCGCCGACGTCGAGCAGCCGGGCTGGACGGACGAGCTCAGGCAGCGGAACTTCGACGTGGTGGTGCTGTCCGACGTCCTCGAGCACCTGCGCGAGCCAGCAGGTCTTCTCCGCCGCGTGCACGGCCTCCTGCGTCGCGACGCGGGCTTCGTCGCCGCCTCGATCCCGAACGTGGCGCACGTCTCGGTCCGGTTGGAGTTGCTGCTCGGCTCGTTTCGGTACGAGGACCTCGGCATTCTCGACCACACCCACCTGCGTTTCTACACGCGCACCGGCCTCGAAGAGCTCTTCGCCTCGTGCGGCTTCGCGGTCGAGTCGCTCGACTGCACCACCAACGAGATCAGCGACGAGATCATTGCCGGCTACCTGGCCAAGGCCGGGCTCCGCTACACGCCCGAGCTGCGCGAACGGCTCGGCGAGTTCGATGCCCTGGCATACCAGTTCATCGTCAAAGCCCGTCCGGCGGACAGCCCCCGCACGGCGGCGAAAGCGCCGGTCACGAAGCCGCTCGCCACCATGGAGGCGTTCGTCCGCGAGCACGAGCGTCTGGCCGTCGAGAACGCCCGCTTGCAGACGTTGCCCGACGCGCTGGCCGAGCCCCGCCCGGGTGGGCTGCGGGTGCTGCAGGTGATCCACCAGTTTCTCCCCCGCCACACCGCGGGCACGGAGATCTACTGCTCCGACCTGTCGTTCGCACTCGCCCGCCGCGGCCACGCCGTCCGCGTCCTCAGCGCCGCGCCGGCGCGTGACGACATCGGCACGACTGTCCAATGGGAAGGCGATCAGGGGATCGTCGTCGACCGCATCCCGGCCGGGCGCTCCTATCGACGTCTTCAGAGCGTCGGCGGCTTCATCGACCGCTTCGACAATCCCGATGCGCGCACCGTGATCCGCGACGTGCTCGAGCGGCGGCGACCGGACGTCGTCCACGTGCAGCACCTCTTGTATCTCTCGGCCGAGCTCATTCCCGAGTGTCGGGCTCGTGGAATTCCCGTGGTCGTGACGCTGGCCGACTACTGGTTCATCTGCCATCGGGTGCGGCTGGAACGACGCGATGGGCGGCTGTGCGAGGGACCGGCGCGCGGCTGGAACTGCTGCCAGTGCCTCAACACCGGTCCGCTCGGTCGGTCGCACCTCAACCCGGCGGCCGTGGCGGCGAACCTCTACCGCTACGCGTATCTCGTGCGGCAGCTCAACAAGGCCGACCGCATCCTGGCGCCGTCGGCATTCCTGCGCGACATGATGGTGCGCAACGGCGTCGATGCGGCCCGCATCGCCGTGTGCGACTACGGCACGGTCGATCCGCCGGCGACGGCCCTCGAGGCGCTGACGAACCGGAAACTGCACGAGCCGGTCCGCTTCGGATTCCTCGGCAGCTTGCTGCACCACAAGGGCACGCACGTGCTGATCGAGGCCTTCAATCAGCTGCCGCCGGCGAGCGCCGAGCTGCACCTCTTCGGCACGGTCCCGGATCCGCCGTACGCCGACGCTCTCGCGCGCCAGGCTCGGCACGACGGCGTCCGCTGGCGTGGCGCGCTGCCGCACGATCAACGTTGGCGGGCGCTCGCCGAGATCGACGTCCTCGTCGTGCCCTCCATCTGGTACGAGAACTCGCCGCTCACCATCCACGAAGCCCTCGTCGCCGGGGTCCCGGTCGTCGGATCGGCGATGGGCGGCATTCCCGAGCTGGTGGCGCACGAGCGCACGGGGCTCATCTATCCGGCCCTCGATGCCGGGGCGCTCGCGGCCTGCCTGCGGCGGGTGGTGGACGATCCGGCGCGCGTCGGCCGCTGGCGGGCGGCGATCACGCGGCCGAAGACCATGGACGCACACATCGAGGAGATCGAAGGTCTCTATCGTGAGCTGGTGAGCCGTGCGCGGCCCGCGCGATCCCAGGTGCACGGGTAAGGAGCGCCACTCGTGGCCGCGCCGCGCATGGTGTCCGTCGTGATCCCGACGCTCAACGGCGGGCAGGAGTTCCGCGCCTGCCTGGCGGCGGTGCGGCGGCAGGAGCTCGATCGTCCCTACGAGATCGTCTGCATCGATTCGGGCTCGACCGACGACACGCTCGCCACCTGCCGCGACTTCGACGTCCGGGTGCTGGAGATCGCGCCGCGAACGTTCAACCACGGGCTGACGCGCAACGAGGCCATCCGCGCCGCGCGTGGCGAGTTCGTCGCGCTGCTGACCCAAGACGCGGTCCCCCTCGGGTCCGATTGGCTGCAGCACCACGTGGCGGCGCTGGAATCGACGCCGGACGCCGCCGGCTCGTACGGCCGGCAGGTCCTGCGCGACGGCGTGAACCCGTACCTCCGCTGGCGGCTGGAGCACTGGGCGGCGACGCGGCCCGAGCGCGCGATCCAGCGGGTCACGGACGCCGCGGGGTTCGATGCGAAGTCCCCGCTCGAGAAGCTCACGGTCGCGGCGTTCGATGACGTCAACTCGTGCCTCCGCAAGAGCGTGTGGGAGACGCTGCCGTTCTCGCGGGTGGAGTTCGGCGAGGACATCGACTGGGGACTGCGGGTGGTCCGCGCCGGGCATGCGCTCGTGTACGAGCCGCTCGCGCGCGTGCTCCACTCGCACAACGATTCGCTACGGAGGGATTTCAATCGCGTGTACGCCGACCATCGCAACCTCAACCGCTTGCTCGGAATGAACCAGGTGCCGACGCCGCTCGCGGTCCTCGCCTGTACCGTGTCGGGCGTCCGGCACCTGTGGCGGACCGTGCCGCTCGAGCAGTGCTCGCTGCCCGCACGACTCTACTGGCGACTCTACGCCGTGCCCTGGTCGCTGGTGCAGAACGCCGCCCAGTACCTCGGCGCGCGCTCGAACCGGCGCGACGGCGCCCCGTAGCCGGACCCGTCACGGGTTCGCACGCGAAACCAAACCGCGGACCGGCGACCATGCGCATCCTTTACGTGGTTCACGGCTTCGTACCCGAGGCGGTCGGCGGCGTCGAGCTTCACTGCGCCCATCTGGCCTCCGCGATGGCCAAGGAACACGCCGTCGGCGTCCTCGCGTGGCGAGCGGACCCGGCTCGACCGGACTACGACCTCGAGGAGCGCGTGCAAGGTCCGCTCACCGTATGGCGATTGAACCACACGTACAGCGCCCTCGGGAGCTTTCGTGGGACGTATGCCGACGACCGCATCGACGCCATCTTCGATGACATCGCCGCCCGCTGGCGGCCCGACGTCGTGCACGTCATGCACCTCATCGGCCTCTCGACGGGCATCCTCGAGCGCGCCAAGCGACGCGGGCTGCCGCTCGTCCTCGATCTCCACGACTACTGGTTCGGGTGTCCGCGGGGCCAGCGCATCCGCGACCCGCTGCTGCTCTGCCACGACATCGACCGCCGCCTCTGCGTGCCGTGCCTCAAGCCGCAGAACTACGAGATCCGGGCGCCGCGCCACTCGTGGTTGCGATGGCTGTCGGCGCTGCGCGCGCCGAGCTTCCGGCGCGGGCTTCGCATCCTCGCCCGGTACGACGCCGACATGCACCGCACGCTCTCGCTTCCCGATGTCCTCATCACGCCCTCGGACTTCCACCGCGAGATGTATCGACGCTACGGGGTCGCGCCGGCGAAGCTGCGCACCATCCCGGTGGGCGTCGCCGAAGCGCCCCCGCCGCCGCGCGCGGACAGCGCCGGTGGCGGGGCTCGCATCGGCTATCTGGGCACGCTCATCCCCTCCAAGGGCGCCCACGTGCTGATCGAGGCCTATGGCCTGCTCGGTCGCCCCGAGGCGACCCTCGACATCCACGGTCTGTGGGTGCCCTTTCACGGCGATACCGGATATCTCGAGCGCTTGAAGACTGCGGCGGCGGCGCTGCCGGGCACGATCCGTTTCCACGGCCGCTACGAGCAACGGGACGTCGCGCGTATCCTCGCCTCGCTCGACATCCTCGTCGTGCCGTCGGTCTGGTACGAGTCGTACTCGATCGTCATCCGCGAGGGGTTTCGCGCCGGCCTGGCGGTCGTCGCGAGCGACCATGGCGCCCTGGCGGAGGCAATCGAGCCCGAGGTGACGGGGCTCCGATTCGCGCCCGGCGACGCCGCCGATCTCGCGCGCCAGCTGCGCCGCGTGCTCGACGACCCGGATCTCCGCCGGCGGCTCGCCACGCATCCCAAGCGGATCGCCACCGTGGACGAGAACGCGGCGCGGCACGCGGAGCTCTACGCGGCGTTGCTCCGGCAAGCCGGTTGACCCCGGCGTCGTCCCGCAGCAAGGATGGGCAATGAGCACGTGGTGGGCGCGGCTGGGCCTCGGTCGGGCACGCGGCTCCGGGCCGGAGAACCCGGGCGAACGGGCGGCGGGCTACGCGCAGTCCTGGGATCATCTGGCCAGGCACGACGCCCTGAACGCCATCTGCGACGGCGCCAACGAGGACCGCTTCGAGGCCTGGGGACGCGAGCACGGTGAGACGCTCCGGCGTCTGATCGACCCGGGATCGCGCGTGCTCGATTTCGGCTGTGGCATCGGCCGACTGGAGACGTACCTGGCGCCGTACTGCGCCGAGATGCACGGCGCCGACGTGAGCGCCGAGATGCTCGCGCGCGCCCGGCGGCGCCTCGGCGGCGTCGCGAACGTCCACCTGCACCAGCTCTCCGCGCCCCAGCTTCCGATGTTCGGCGACGGGTTCTTTGATTTCGCCTTCGCCATGCTCGTCTTCCACCATCTCGCCAAGCAGGACACGTTCCTGGTGCTGCGGGAGTTCGGCCGCGTGCTACGACCCGGTGGGCGGTTCTTCGCGAACTTCCCGAATCTGCTCGCGGAGCGATATTCCGCCGTGTTCGAGGATTACGCGCTGCGCCGCGAGCGTGCCGCGCACCGGGTACGGCCTTACACGCCTGACGAGGTCCGCTGGCTTCTCGATCGGGTCCACGTCGACGTGCTGGAGCTCTCCCCGGGAGAGGAGATCGAGGTTCTCGGGACCTTCAGGGCTCCCTGGCCACCGAGCAGCCGTCCGAGCGCACGCTGAGCCGGCCTGAGCCAGTCCGAAGCGCCTGCGGACGCACCGCACCGCCGCTTCGCACCATGTAACGCCACGAACGCCACGGAGCGTGACGTAGGACGGAACCCGATGCGGATCGTCGACCTGTGCCCGTACGGCGTCTACCCGGCCCGCTCCGGCGGCCACCAGCTCGTCCACCAAACGAGCACCCATCTCGGCACGCGTCATCATGTCTTCGTCTTCGCCATGGGACTGCGGCGGTTCGACGGCTTTCGTCTGCGCTCGTTCGTGCAGCGACCCGGGGGACGCTACATCGAGTACCGCCACGTGACACCCCTCACGTATCTCTCGTTCCTGCGGCGCGGGCGCAGCGGACTGCCGCCGCTCCGCGCCTCGACGGAGCTTCGCCTCACCGCACCCCGCGTTCTCCGCCGCGAGCTCGCCGCAGCCGACGTGGTGCAAGTCGAGGGCCCGTGGCAGCTGGCCTTCGCCAGGCGCGCGGCGCCCCGAGTGCCCCTCGTCCTCGTGGTCCAGAACGCCGAGGGCGCGCTCTTGCGCCAACGCGGCATCTCGAGCCGCCTTCGCTCCCTGGCGGCGCGGATCGAGCGGCAGGGGCTGCTCGATGCCGACGCCGTGATCTCGCTCTGTCGCGAAGATCTGGCGGCCCTCGAAGCGGAGCACGGCGTGCGTCCGCGGCGCGCCTACGTCTGCGGTGCCGGCACGGATACCGAGGCCTTCCGGCCGGCAGGCGAGATGGAGCGCGCCGCGGCCAGGAGCGCGCTCGGGCTCTCGGGCCCGGTGGCGCTCTTCGCCGGGTCGTGGCATCCGCCCAATCGCGCGGCGCTGGGCGCGCTCCGTGGCCTCGCGGCGCACGAGCCGGAGTGGACGTTTCTCGTGGTGGGCTCCGTTGCCGGGCCGGAGGAATCCAACGCGAACGTGCGCGTCATCGGCTCCACGGCGCACGTGGGGACGTACTTTCGGGCCGCGGACGCGGCGCTCAACCCCATGACCGAAGGGAGCGGCATCAACCTCAAGGTCCTAGACTATCTGGCCGCCGGCTTGCCCACGGTGAGCACGCCCTTCGGCGTCCGCGGCCTCGACGTGGAAGGGGTCGTCGAGGTGGTCGAGCTCGAGGGATTTCCGGCCGCGCTGCGCGCGCTCGCCGAGCCCGAGGCGCGAGTGCAGCGCGGCGGCAAGGCTCGCCGAGCCGCCGTAGATCGCTTCGGCTGGGATGCCGTCGCACGGGCGCGGGAGCGCATCTACGAGGAGCTCGTCGGAGAGCGTCACGGGCATCGAGGCCGGCTGTCGACGGCACGCCCCTCGTAGGACGACCCGAGAGGCCGTCAGGGCAGAAAGACCCGCGCACGAACGCCGTGTGCTCGCAGGCGCTCGATCGTGACGTGCGGATCGAAGCCACGCACGCCTCGGCACGAACTGGCGACGGGCGCCTCACCGGGGCGACGCGATTCTCAGGCCGATCGTACCCGCCACGATGAGGCCGAGGCACACGAGCCGCAGCGGTGCCGCGGATTCGCCGAACAGGAGGATCGCGACGATTGCCGTTCCGGCCGCCCCGATCCCGGTCCAGACCGCGTACGCTGTGCCGACCGGAATCGACTTCATCGCCATCGCCAGGAAGATGAAGCTCACGATGGCGCCGCCGACCACCACCACGATCGGCAGGAGGCGCGTGAAGCCGTCGGTGTATTTCAGACCGACGGCCCAGACGATCTCGAACACACCGGCAATGAACAGATAGACCCATGCCATGGTAGCGCTCCGGGGGTGCAGGTGGCCGCCCGGTACCAGTATCCCACGGCGCGTGTCAAGGATCTATGTACTCGCTCCCTCCCCGCCAGCGCACGGCCGCCGCGGCGCGCCAGACGGGCTGCTTGCACCGCGACGCGGCCTGATTCATCGTTGGCGCCGATGGCGGCACCGGTCGCACAGCACGACTACTGGTTCATCACGCGCGAGCTCACCGCGTCGGCGTTCAAGCTGCGCGACCAGGGCACCCTCCTCGGCTTTCTATGGACCCTGCTCCAACCCCTCGCCATGCTGTCGGTGCTCTACTGGCTCTTCCGCAACCGGCTCGGCGAGTCGGTGCAGCACCCGGGCCTGTACCTCCTCGTCGGCATCGTCCTCTGGACCTTCTTCGCCAGCGGAACGGGCAAGGGCCTGCTCAGCCTCGTCGTCCGGCGCGATCTGATCTCCTCGGTCACGTTCCCGCGCGAGCTCATCGTCATCAGCGCCGTGCTCACGGTCATGTACTCGTCCACCCTCGAGTTCCTCGTCGTCCTCGGCTTCGCCCTCGTCATCGGCGCGGGGCTGTCGTGGGCGTGGCTGGCCCTGCCCCTCATCCTGCTGATCGAGGGCGTCCTCATCGTCGGCTGCGCCCTGCTTTTCGCACCGTGGTACGTGTACGCCCGCGACCTCGACAATATCTGGAACATCGTGCTGCGGATTGGCTTCTTCCTCACCCCGATCTTCTACCTCCCGGAGCACTTTCTCTCCGCGAACGAGCAGGCGATCTACATGCTCAATCCGATCACCCAGATCATGACGCACGCGCGCACCGTGCTGCTCCAGCACCAGTTCCCACCCGTGAGCGGGCTCGGATACACAGGCGCGACGGCGCTCCTCGTGCTGGCGGCCGGCATCCTCAACTTCCGCTACCTCGCCGCGGACCTGGCCGAGCACATCTAACCGTTGACCTTCGCTTGCCGAGCCGATCGTGAGTCCGTACGGCGCACCCCTCGTCGAGGTCAGCGACCTGAGCAAGGAGTTCCGCGTCGAGAGCGCGGCGCCGGGAAGCCTGTTCAATCGCCTGCGCCGCGCGCTCTGGATCGGCGGACCGAGGCGCACCCTGCGGGCGCTCGCCGACGTCAATTTCCAGCTCATGCGGGGCGAGTCCCTGGGGCTCGTGGGCGACAATGGCGCCGGCAAGAGCACGCTGCTGCGGATCCTCAGCGGCATCTACCGTCCCACCTCGGGGTCGTACCGCATCGCCGGGCGCCTGAGCCCCGTCCTCGAGCTCGGCGTCGGCATGCACCACGAGCTGTCGGTGCGCGAGAACGTCTTTCTCTACGGCGCGATGATCGGCTTCCAGCGCGCGACGCTCGTCTCGCTCTTCGACGAGATCATTGCCTTCGCCGAGCTCGGGGACTTCCTCGATGCGAAGGTGAAGGAGCTCTCGACGGGCATGCGCCAGCGCCTCACGTTCGCCATCAACGCCCAGCTCGACGCCGATCTGATTCTCCTCGACGAGGCGCTCGCCGTGGGCGATCTGCACTTCCGCCAGAAATGCTACGAGGTCTTTCGAGAGCGACGCCGGGCCGGCAAGAGTCTGGTGCTGGCCGCCCACGATCTCGAGCTGATCTCCGAGTTCTGCGACCGCTCCCTCCTCCTCGACCACGGGCGACAGCGCGCGTTCGGTGACACGGCGGAGGTTCTGGCGCTCTACACCGCCGACGGACGCTGACGCCGCCGGCGGCTCGGGGACAGCCGCGCCGGGCTCCACGACCATGCGCGCCGCGGCTCAGGGCTCGATACGCATCGCCGCCGGCATCCTGCTCGCGCTGGTCTCCGTCGTCGGCGCCGGGCTGCTGTGCGAAGCCTTCCTGCGACTCGCGCTCTTTGGCGACCTGCTCCCGGCATTCGTGGCGCGGCCCTTGCGCCAGCCGGATCTCTACTCCGACCCATCGAGCGACGACTTCTGGAAGCTCAGATCCCGCTGGCAGAAGCCGGAGCTCCTCCGGCTGCTCCATCACCCGCGGCTCGGTGCCACGATCCCGCGCACCGCGACCAACCCGCTGGGAGTGGCCGGCCCGGGGAGGGCGCTCCCCGCGCCCGGCGCTGACGCGCCGGCCGTTCTCTTCTATGGCGACTCCTACCTGACGACGCCCGTCTTCCCGGTCTCGGCGCGCATCCCTCAGCTGCTCGAGGCCCGTCTGCCCGGCGCCGCGGTCTGGAACTTCGGCATGTGGAGCTACGCGCTGGACCAGATGATTCTGCGCTTCGAGGAAACGTACCGGCATTTCCGTCACCCCGTCGTGCTGATCGGCGTGCTCACCGACGATGTCGATCGCTGCCTCCTGTCGGTACGGGAAGGGCAAAAACCGCGATTCGTCGTGGACGCCAACGGCACGCTCCAGCTCACCAACGTGCCGATCGAGGTGGATCAGGCAGCCTACCTCGCGCGGCATCCGCCGGAGATCTGGTCGTACGCGGTGCGCATGGCCACCGTCGCTCTCGGCAAGAGCCCGCCCGCGAGACGCTGGGGACCCGGCCGCCCCGAGGGGCGCCGGAGCGAGATCGAGATCCTCTCCAGAGCCCTCATCGCGCGCGCGGCCACACGCGGCCGGGCCGAGGGGATTCCGCTGCACTTCGTGATCTTCTACCCCGATTTCGAGCTGACGCAGCCGAGCTGGCGCGGGCCGTTCCTGCGCGACACGCTCGCGGACCTCGGCGTCTCGCACCTGGATACGGCCCCCGTCCTCCGGCACGTCCTCGATACGGGCGCCGCGACCATGGGCGACCTCTACGACGCCACCTCCCATCATACGCCGCGGGCAAATGCGTTCATCGTGGACGCCATCATCGACCGATGGCCGGAGCTCCGCCGCCACCAAGAGGGGCCAGGCGATGCGGCGCGCGGGAGGCGCGCACCATGACTCGACCGATGACCCCGGACCCCTACCTACTTATAGCTAGATCGGCGTTCCGGGCTCGCCGGACTCGCCCCGATCCGCTGCCGCGGTGTGATCACGCCGCACCTCCCCTCGATACGGCCGCGAGAGCGGCAGGATATTCAGGGCGCCCGTCATCTCGTTGCGGGCGATGTAAACGTCCGTTCCGTAGACGGCCCTGATGGTCTCGTAGGTCAGGACGGCCGCCGGCTCGCCGATCCGGTGCATCCGCCCCGCCGACAGCACTGCGACACGCGGAAAGTACATCGCCGCCAGGTTGAGATCGTGGAGGACGGAGACGATCGTCAAACCCTGCTCCGCGTTGAGCATCGCCATGAGGTCGTAGATCTCCACCTGATGGCGGATGTCGAGGTGCGAGGTCGGCTCGTCGAGCAGGAGGACCTCGGCCTCCTGAGCCAGGGCCTTGGCGATGACGACGCGCTGGCGCTCGCCCCCCGAGAGCTCGGCGAGCGAGCGGGTGGCGAGCGAGCCGACGCCCGTTCGTTCCATCGCCTCACGCGCAACCGTCAGGTCGCGCCGGCCCGGAAAGCCGAAGCGGCCGAGGTGGGGCGCGCGGCCCATGAGGACCACCTCGATGACGGAGAACGGGAAGTGCAGCAGGGTCTCCTGAGGCACAACCGCCACCGCGCGGGCGACGTCGCGCCGCGGCATCGCCTCGAGATCACGCCCGCCGAGCCGCACGCGGCCCGCCGCCGTGGAACGCACCCCCGAGAGCACACGAAGCAATGTCGACTTCCCGGAACCGTTCGGTCCGACGATGGCCAGCATCTCGCGGCGCGCGATGGCGAGCGACGCCCGTTCGAGCGCTACGATCGTGCCGTAGCGCACGGTGACTTCCTCCGCCTCGAGCATCGGCGCCGTCACGGCAGCATCCTCCGGCTCTCCCGGCGCAGCAACCACACGAACACCGGGCCGCCGCAGGCCGCGGTCACGACGCCGACGGGCAACTCCGTCGTGCCGAGAACGGTCCGGGCTGCCGTGTCCGCCCAGACGAGAAACACGGCGCCGCCGAGCACCGAGGCGGGCAGGATGAGCCGATGGTCGGAGCCGAGCGCGAGGCGCAGCATGTGCGGCACGATCAGACCGACGAAACCGATCATGCCGCTCACCGAGACGACGACGCCGACCATCAACGCGGCGGCGATGAACACCTCGCGGGTCGTGCGCTCCACATCCACGCCGAGCTGGGCCGCGCCCTCGTCGCCGAGGCTGAGCAGATTGAGATGGTGCGCGTGCGTCATGAGCCACAGCGTCCCGATCCCGGAGTAGACGGCGACTGCGGCGACCAGCGCGTAGCTCTGCGTCGTCAGGTTGCCCATGATCCAGAACACCACGCCATGGGACTGGTAGAAGTCGCCGAGCGCGTTCACGAACATGATGGCCGCGGCACAGACGGCATTGAAGATCACGCCCACGAGCAGGAGCGAGAACGGATGGACGCGGCCTCCCACGCGGGCGAGGGCATGAATGGCGAAGGTGCTGGCCACGGCGCCGGCGAACGCCGCTGCGGGCACGGTCGTCGCCACGTGCACCGCGCTGCGGCCGGCGACGATGAGCGCGGCGATCCCGGCGACCGCCGCGCCCCCGGACACGCCGAGCACGTGCGGGCAGGCGAGCGGGTTGTGTAGCAGGGCCTGGAACGCCGCCCCCACGGCGCCGAGGCTGCCGCCGACGACGGCCGCGAGGAGCACCCGCGGCAGGCGAGTCTCGAACACGACCAGGTAGTCGACGTTCGCGGTATCGCCGTGCCGCAGCCCGGCGAGCGCGGCCTGCAGACTCACCGGCACGGGCCCGATCACCGTGGCGACGGCCATCGAGGCGAGCGCAACGCTGCCGAGCACCGCGACGACGACGAGGACGCGCCGCAGCCCGAGGGCCGCCGTCTCGTCCGTCATCGATCGCCTCCAGGCGGTCCGCCTCCGGCGGCACCGCCCGGCCCGCCGCCACTCTCCCGATGGCGCTCCGGATGGATCAAGCGGGCGAACTGCTCGGCGGCGTCCACCAACCGCGGCCCGCCGCGCAACGCCGCGAAGGATCCGTACGGGTAGACACGACCGTCGCGCACGGCGGGAAGCGAGGGAAAGCGTGCCCACAGCCCCGGGTCTGCGCCTTCCTCGTGGCTGAGCGCACTGTCGATGATCACCTCCGGGGCGCGCGCGAGCACGGCCTCGAGGCTCAGCCGCGGCCACGCCTGCGCGCTGTCGGCCGCAACGTTGATGCCGCCCGCCATCTGAATGAGCTCGTCGACGAAGGTGCCGCCGCCGGCGACCACGAGTGGGGTCTGCCCGACCACCATCAGGACGCGACGGCGCGGGGCGCCGGCCACCCGCGCGCGAATGGCAGCGAAGCGCTCACGCATGGTCGACGCGAGCGCGGCGGCCGCCGCGCCGCGATCGGTCCGGGCGCCGATCGTCTCGATGGCCGTCCACACGGCGGCGAGGGTGGTGTCCTCGACCACGAGGGTGTCGACGCCGAGCCGGCGCACGGCTTCGATCGCATCCATGGTCGCGGGTCCGCGCACCGCCATGAGCAGATCGGGGCGCGCCGCCAGGATCGCTTCGACGCTCGGCGTGGTGAACGTGCCGACGCGGGGGACGGCGGCGACTTCCGGCGGATAGTCACAGAAGTTGCACACCCCGACCAGCCGATCCCCGGCGCCGATCGCGCACAGGATCTCGGTCAACGACGGCGCGAGGGAGACCACGCGCATAGCGCCGGCAGCCGCGCCAGGACGGCGAGCAGTCGACGGGCCGGGCGCGGCGGGAATCGATCCGCCCGGCGAAGTCGCGGGCGGCGTCGGCGACGCAGCCGATGCGCTGCTCGCCGCGGCGAGCACGGCCGCCGTCGGCGACGCAATCGACCAAACCGCGGCAGCGGACGGCACGACGGCGCCGAGCGCAGCGATCGCCAGCTGACCGAGGACTCGCGCGACCCCGCCGTCAGAACCCATACTGCACGGTGCCGAAGAAGGACCGTCCGGGCAACGGGAAGCCGGCGAAATCCCGGGTTTGATCGTCGGTCAGATTCTTCGCCTCGAAGGTCAACGTGAGCTTCCGCTCGAGATCGAATGGCACGACGCTTACCCCCACCCCGTAGAGCTGGCGCGCCGGCACTTTCGAGAACGAGGTTTCGGAACGATCCAGGAAATAGTCGCCGATGAGGTTGATGTCGAAGTAGAGACGAGCCCGATCGGTGTAGAGCTTCGCCTGCAGATAGGCCTCGTTGTCGGCGCGCTCCGGCAGGCGGTTGCCGTCGGTGCTCTCGCCGCTCTCGTCGGTGGCGTGCTGGTGGGTGTAGTTCGCCGTCAGCGCGAAGTGCCGCATCGCCCGCAGGAAGAGGAGTACCTCGTGACCGTGGACCCGCGCGTCGATGTTCTGCGGCCGCAGGACGTTGACCGAGACCGGCACGAGCACGATGAGATCGTCGACCGCGTTGTCGAAGTACGCGTACTCCAGGCGCAGCTCGTCGAGGATGCCGATCCCCTTCTGCCAGAACCGAACGCCGACGTCGCTGTTGAACGCCTTCTCGGCGTCGAGATCCGAGCGCCCGACGACGACCCCGC
>Ga0187892_10000146_pt1 | contig 175429 bp, 293 predicted proteins | sample MA1701073metaG_FD_139345 | JGI IMG/M metagenome (GOLD analysis project Ga0187892, IMG submission 139345) | Bio-ooze microbial communities from a basaltic lava cave in the Kipuka Kanohina Cave System on the Island of Hawaii, USA - MA170107-3 metaG ...
AAAGGAGGTCACTTGACGTCGCAGGCTCTCAACCCCTGCGCCGGTATTGACACCACAGGGACAATTTCCTCGTGCGGACGGTGCTCGTAGTCGCGAGCACGAAGCCCCCGCGCTGGCATTGCTGCCGGACCCAGCCGCCCGCCGCTCACGGCACCCGAGATGTCGCGAGCACGAAGCCCCCGCGCTGGCATTGCTCCGAGGGGATGCTGATCGGCAAGTTCCCGGGCCCGAAGTCGCGAGCACGAAGCCCCCGCGCTGGCATTGCTCCCAGGGCAGAGGAACGGCATGTGGTGCGACCTGCCCGTCGCGAGCACGAAGCCCCCGCGCTGGCATTGCTCCCCGGGTGATCGCGGTGAGGTACCACTAGGCGAACTGGTCGCGAGCACGAAGCCCCCGCGCTGGCATTGCTCCCGGACCATCCGAGGACCGACCCCCGCGGCCATGCCATGTCGCGAGCACGAAGCCCCCGCGCTGGCATTGCTCCTGATTCGCCTCCGGAACTTCGAAGTGCGAACCGGCCTGTCGCGAGCACGAAGCCCCCGCGCTGGCATTGCTCCTAACCGTCGACGAGATTCAGGATCGGCCGAGTAATGTCGCGAGCACGAAGCCCCCGCGCTGGCATTGCTCCTGCTCCTACGAATCCATCTGAGCGAGAAGCATTTATTGAGCGGATTGCGAGCGCCGTCCTTTTCACGCGGCTTTCTGCCCGATTGTCAAAGACCCAAACGTCCCGTAACTGCCTGGCTGTCAACGACCGCGAGCATCCCGTCGCACAACCTGGATCACCGGGGTGCTCGCGGCTCGATCACGCCCCGATGTTCGTGGCCGCGTTGTCGTCCTGATCCCATTCGGTTCCGCAGGCGGTGCAACGATGCCTGAGGATCTTGCGGTTCCAGGTCTGGATCGACCCGCAGGCGTGGCACTTTGCCGTCGTATTCTTCGCATTGACGAGCACGGTCTCGGCCATGCCCTCCTTGATGCACTTGAGGAGTTCCGAGAGGCATGCATCGCGGACGTGCTCCTTCAAGGCACCGTCCTTCGGCTCCTGCTCGGCCTCCGGCGTCTCGTGGAAGTCCCGGAGATCCAGCTTCTCGACCCTCGCCGTGTGGTAGGCCCGCCGCCTCTCCGCGATGAAGTTCCTGAAGATGTCGGTGCGGCGGTTCTGAAGCTGGTCGCGCAGGTTCGACTGGTACTCGCAGAGGTGCCGATCGTGCTTGCGCCACTCCTCCAGGGTCTTGAAGATCTCGTCGTCTCCCTGGAAGCGGGCATCGCGCCAGCGGATGACGAGCCGGGCAAGCCTGGCCTGCGACTTCCACTGGGCGACCGTCCTGGCGGCTTCACGGAGCCAGTCGGGCAGGTTCTTCTGGTTCTTGAACCACTCGACGAAATCGGCGCGCATCTTGTTCATGTTCTTGTCGCGGATCGACTGGATGTCCTCGGTCTTCCTCATCCCCGACATCCAGTGGCCGGGCAGCGCGAGTTCGCCTTCGTTGCCGTCGCTCCCTTTCCAGTAGGCGACCCGCATCGAGCCGTCCTTGCGCCGCGTCTTGCCGTCGTCCCCGGTCACGCGCCAGCCCACGTCGATCGAGACCGTTCCCTCGGCCGCGCAGTCCGGCTTGTTCCATCCGATGGCCCTGGAAAGCACGAACTGGACCCGCCATTCGCAGTGCGTGCCGATCCGGCGGCGGACCAGATGCACCCACTTGATCTTGGCGTCCCAGGGAATGGGACGGTGAAGGACGATGGGAATGACGGCGAAGACGGGCGCGCCGCTTTCGTCGCTTCCGACGCGGAAACGGACGCGCGTCCGGAGCCTCGCGGCCTTGCTCAGGCGCGGACCGATGAAGTCCGGGGGTTCCTCGATGGGCAGCGGGTCGATCTGGATTCGCCTATCCCGTCCGGCAAACGCCTCCTCCGGCGAAATCCCGTGCTGCACCTGGACGGCCAGGTGTCCGCCGCCGTCGCGACGCGAGAATTGGGGCGGCGGACCGCTCCTGTCCACCGTGGTCCCGATGAAAAGGCGCGTTCCCCAGTAGAGCCCCATCCGGCCGATCGTGGCGTAGAGCCGCTTCTTCTTTTCCTCCGCGCGGCCGTCGATCTCGGCGCCGATAGGCTCCCAGGCTTCCGACGCGAATAGCTCCGTTCGGATGGCCTTCCGTTCCTTGCAGAGCCGCTTCAGTTCCGTAGCCGAGGCGCCCGCGCGCTTGGCGGCCTCGGCCGGGATTACCTTTGTTCGGGCGAACGCGCTCACCTGGTTGATCGTGTTCCTGGCGTGGTTCAGTTCGGCGTTCGTCGCCGTGATCGCCGCCTCGATCCTCACAAGGTCGGGCGACATCCTGCAAAGCGCGGCGTCGGTCTTTCTCCGCCGGTCGCGTTCGACCGCCACGAGCGCATTCCGGTACCGGCGCGCGAGTTCCATCTGCTGGTCCACGAACTCCGCCGCTTCGACCGGGGGTTTTGCGCCGTAGGAGTAGAATCGGGAGGGCAGGCTGTCATTCCCAAACATACGTTCTCCTCTTCTTAGGCAAGACCCATGCCTGTGCAAATGTTAACACTTGTGGACTCGGTGTCAAGGGGATATTTGATCCTCGCGCTTTCCGGAGCGTCGGCATCCGAGCGCAGACTTGCGACGCTTTTCGCGCCTGATCCTTGCCCACTCCATCTTGGCCGCGAAGGCGATCCTCTGCATGTCCTCGGACGTGGGCGCGTCTACATCCTCCCCGATGTCGGCCGTGACGATATCGTGCATGACGAGACCGCCTGCTGCGTAGGTCGGCGGTTTCCAACCCACCGAGATGTATCGTGCTTTGGTCATACCTTCCGATCCTCCCCGGAGGGTTGGTCGAGCTTCGCGCTACGAATGTCCTCGACCAACTTCTTCATGGCGCCGACCGCTTTCGACTTGCTGGCGTAGACCGGTTGCGTGCTCAGAAGATCGGAATGAAGCTGCCCGTCCCTGTAGAGGGATATCCAGCCGGTCCATTTGCCGCCGACCGGGCCGCCCGCGAGACACCTGATGTCGTTGTCCGGATTCTGGATCATCAGCGCCGTCAGCATGCTTATACCCACGCGATCTCCTCCCCAGGCTAGACGATAGAAAAGATCCAGTACCGATCGGAGTTCTCCGCGGAACGATCAGGACTCGCTTTTCATCATCGACTTCATGGCCTCGTCCGCGATCCGGACCGCCTCGATCACGCGAGGCCAGCAGGCCGGGCACCAGATGTTCTTCCAGTGCCCGAGGCAGGCGTTGAGGTCGATGGAGACCTGCTTCTTTTCCCGCTGCACGATTACCTCATCCCCGCCCTTGTTCCACAGCGGCTCGAAACCCTGTTCCTTGAGGTCGCTCGTCATCGCATTCTCCTTACTTTGGCCGGATCTCGACGTAGTCCAGGCCGTTCACGGTCACGACCTTGGCTCTCGCCGGGATGAGGGCTCCGCATCGGGCGCACTTGAGAGTCCTGTTTGGATACATTAGGAGATCGAGACTCAGATTTGGGTCGTTCCGGTCGGCCAGCACCGGTTTGCACTTGTGGCCGAGGAAGAAGCATGCGACCTTCATGAGAAATCCCTTGCCTGACCGCTGTTGGGCCAGCAGAACTCGCAAAGAGGTTCCTTGACGGGAGGGTCCTGGTTCGGCGCCCGATAGCAGTCGAAGTCGCACCGGAAGGGCTTGCCGCAGCCCCCGCAAATATGCTGATGTGGTACCGGAAGCCGTTCCTGGACGGTGTTCATGAGGCGCGTTCCTTCCTTTTCCACTTCCAACCGCCGCCGCGGACCCGTTTCCAGCCGGTGCAGCCGCAGAACCGCCGGTAGCGGCACCGGGTCTTGACGAGGATCGCCGCGTGCGGACACGTCCGGACGATCTTGCTGTGGAAGGGTCCCCAATGGCCGCAGACGCACAGCGGGAGCCTGAGCCGCCTGTGCTGCTTCCGAGGCTTCGGCGGACTGCACCGGATGCAGTTGGGGTCCTTCATGAGGGACGGTGCTCTTCTCGGCGACGAGTTGCCCTTCGCATAAATGGTGTAGGCGCGCTCCACCTGCGGAGCACCCACTCGGAGCAGCTTGGACAGGTGCGCTCATGATCGGAAAACGGTTTCCGTGATTCCTCCAGCCGGGCTGCCTTATCGTATTTCTTCCCGTATAATTTCCCGAAACCGCTGCGGAACTGTTCGCAGGTCATGCATATTTCCTGACAAGTTAGCTCTTCCAGCCTAATTTCTCACGGATCTTGTCGTAATAATCATCTGAAAGAGGGAAGAAATGATCCGAATGGAAGAATTGATCTCCCGAGTTGATGAGTTCGATGTGTCGTATAACGCCATCATCCAGGGCATATCCGTCCTGAAGGGCTCCCATAAACCGCTGGGTATCAATTGAGGTCTCTTTGCAGCCCTTGTCTCGCAACAGTTCGATGTGAATCACAACGTCTGCTCCGTGGACTCGGTCATACCATGCGCCCCGGAGCATGATGATTTCTTTGTTCTGATCCAGTTGCTGCTGTTGATTCTCTATGGTCTTCACGACATCGAGCAAATGGGACGCATCTTCAAAGACCACGGGTCCGCTCCGTGTTGCGAGCAAAATATGATGCCGACCGATTCGAGCGATTCCTTGAGAAGGAAGGTAATGGGGAACAAAGATGACGTCGTTGACGGACAAAGGATGAGGAATATCTTCTGAATCTACTTCGCCCTGACGATCAGCGCTCCCGTTCAGATTCGATGGCGATTCTTGTGATTCGACCGGGAAGCGATATCCCCCGTGGTGGCAGGCGAGGCCAATCTGAATAGGTTCCTTTTCGTTCGGCGCATAGAGTTCCATACCTACCCAGAAGTGATAATTGCTCCAGTCCGATTCGGCCATGCCGTGATGATTCACAGCCACAATCACATCAGCCGTCCATCCAATGGCGATAGCCTGTTTTGTAATCGTGAAAAGACTGTCAGGCGAGCCCGCACCGCCGGTCTCAAATCCCCTCAGAAGGCCGACCCCGACTTTGTAGGAAAGATCTCCGCAGAGGTATTTCACGAATCGAAGGATCTCGCTCCGTAGGCATTCGTTTCCTGATAATTTGTGTCGTTCGGCATGCGCCGGGTCGCAAGGGGACTCCAGGCACTCGTATGCCGTGATGCGCTTGTCGTGTTGCATCTTCCGTCGTCCAGGCATCATCATTCTCCGAATCTAACTCTGCCGATTAGTTCGATTTCATTTGGATCGTAGATTCCTTTGGTCCCATTACCAAACCGGACCTCATAGTCCGATCCTCTTTTCGGCTTGCCGGGGTTGCATAGGCGGCAGTTCGGGTCCTTCGTTGGCCGGATTTCATCGGGAGGACGTAAAGCTCCTCCGGATCGTAGGTCCCCGTGGTCCCGTCATCGAACCGGATGTCATAGCATTTCGTCATGCTACGACATCTCTTCGATGGTTTTCGGAACCTTGACGACAATCTGGTCCGTGTCCTCGCCATGCTGAGGTGAGCCCCACGTTTTGTTCCACAGGAGCCAAACAAGGTATTGATGGAGGTCTTCCGAGCCTTGGTCTGCTCTACCTTCGTTTCGGAGCACCAAATCGCATTCCTTGTGCAGGACGCGGATAGGAAGATGCTTGTCTCCGCCCAGTGGCAATACCGGACTGGTTACGTTTGCAAGCTTCCAATCCTCGATTGGCTCATTACAGTGGTCACAGAAGATTTCTGGACGATAGCGGCCATCACGGTTAATCATGCAGAAGCCCATCACCACACCTCCTCCGAAGCTAACCCCTTAGAGGATCGGTTTACCAATTACACGCTGTCGTACATGAAACCTGACAAGGCGCTGGAACTGATCCGGGTTGGTCCGCGCAAGCTCGGAGACCGCTGGCATTCGGAGCAGCTTCTCCTCGATCTCGGCCTTATGCTGTTCGGCCAGGGGAGGGAGATCGCCGCCGGTCTCCCAGTCCTTTACCTCTGGAAGCGACGCCAGTTCGCGGTCAATGGCATTCAGGATCTCCGCGGCCGAGTCCCTCAATGCGCCCATCGTTTCGACGAGCCCGAAGACCGACCTGCTATTCAAGGCCGAAATGACCGCTCGTAAGACTTCCGCATCCATCGAACCGAAAACGGCCGAGCCGGAAAGCGACTGTACGGCCGCTCGATAGCCCCGGTCGTAGGCGTCCTTGGCCTTCTGGTCGTCCGGGAAATGGTTCCGGAGGTTGCCGATAAGCTTCGCCGCCAGACCGCGGCCGATCTTGTCCCTGGTCGTGAGCCGGGACGCCTGGACGACCTTTTCAAGCTTCCGGTCCTGATGGGCAACAAAAAGCCCCCATCCGGACGGAAGGTCGTTCCATTTGACCACGTTCTCGGCCGCGACCACGTAAAAGTAGTCGCAGAATCCGGCGGTCACAAAGCTCTTCCCGGGATCTCGGAGTTCGACGAGCCAATCCGGGCGCGTCCTTTTGATCTCGAACCCGATGATCTCCAGGTCGTCCACGAAACGCAGGGCCAGGGCGTCCGGTTCGACGCCTTCATCCCGGAGAACGGGATGGTCGAGGACGCAGTAGCCCTCGAACTCGCCCTCGATGAGGGCGAGGATCTCGCTCTCGCTAAGAAGCGGCGTCGCCATCATCGGCGTCCGGTTTCCGGACGATGGTGGGCTTGGAGACATTGCTCTTCCTCTGCTCCTTGATGAACTCCAGGTCGTCTTTTCGCCCGTCCACGTAGTCCTCGCCCGTCCGCGTGATCCGGTAGAGCCGGGGCTTGGGCCCCTTGACCTTGGCGCCCTGGATCGCCGCGAGCAGCTTGAGCAGCTTCTCGGCATCCTCGCCGTCGATGGCGTGCCGGGTCTTGAGCGTCTCGACCTCCCTTTCGGTGAGGATCATGATCATGCCGCTTTTGAGGAGCTTCCGGAGGCGCTCGGAGACCTCGTGGGCGGGATCGCCGTAGGGGGCGAGGCACTTATGGAAGTGATCGAGGACGTCCCGGGAGGTGAAGGCCGACTGCTTGGCCGCCCACGCGAGGATCTCGATGGTGTGCAGGCTGGCGGTCTCGTTGTAGAAGCCCGGCCGGTTGCCCACGGAGAAAAGACTACCCGAAGGACCCGGCGATGTCAAGCACTACCCCATACCTGTGGGGTATAATACCCCCCAATTGTGGGGAGTTTCGACTTGGGCACTATCCTAAATAGCCATTTAAGTCACTGGGCTTTCGGAGGATGCAGAGCCTCTACCGGCGCTTCGGAGGACGCGCTGGCTGGCCCGCGGGCGCGCTGGACGTGGGGGGACCTTCTCCCAATAGATCGGCCAGGGGATCGTCGTCCCTGGGCGCTTCCTGGCCATCCCCGAGGATCAGGCGCTCCAGGGCCTCCATGCCCTCGGTCGAGATCCGCTTCATCGACCCCAGGTAGATGTCGGTCGTGTTGAGGTTCTTGTGGCCGAGCTTCTCCTTGATCTTCTTCACGTCCATTCCCATCTGGTGGAGGGTCCGCGCGGCTAGATGCCGGATGCCGTGGACGTGGAGGTGGACCTCGGTCTCGTCTATCCCGGCCTGGCGCCCGCGGCTTTTGACCATCTGGTCGAGCGCCGAGGGCGCGAGCGGCCCTTCGCCGTCCCGGCGGTGGAGCCCCCGGGCCTGGACCAGGTACTTCCCGGCGTCGGTCGTGGCGACGAAAACCGGGCTCTCCCGGGTCATCTTCCGACCGCTCGCCTTCCAGTAGTCGAGGATCGCCTCCCAGACGATCGACGTAAGCTCGACCTTCTGCTCGTCCCCGCCCTTCATGATGAATCGGATGTAGGGCTTCCCGCCGTCCCGGCTGAAGTCGGCGATCCGGAGGTTCATGATCTCCTTGCGGCGCCTGGTCGTGTAGAGGATGAGCCAGAGGATCGCGTAATCGCGCTTTCCGAGGAGGGTCTTACGGTCGCAGGTGTCGAGAATCTTTTTGAATTCGTCCTTGTTCATCTCCCGGAGGTCGCCCGACTTCTGGTAGGGCTGGATGGTCGGGAGGCGCTCCTTCACGGTCCGGAACGGGTTCGATTGGATGAGCGACTGGCCCTTGGTGTCCTTGGGCCGGGTCATAAAATCGAAGAAGGAACTGCATGCGGCAATGTAGTTGATGATCGTCCGGGGCTTCTTCCCCTCAGATTCGAGGTACGCGATGTAGGAGGTTATGTGGGTGGTTGTCACGTCCTGGGGCGACAGCACCGGCGGCTGGAGCCGCGCCAGGAAGTCGAAGAAGTCCCGGAGCGCGACCTCGTAGGTCGCCCAGGTCTGGGGTTTGCAGGTGGACTTGAAGTCGTAAAGGGCCATGGCCTCCGGCCGCGGGAAGAAGATCTCGGTGCTTCCCCGTGGGTCCCGGAGGACGAGCGTCAGTTTCTCCGGCTTGACCAGAGCCGGGAGGCTCGACGCCTTGTGAGGCTTCACGGAGTCAATCTTACTGTGTTCCTCGGGCCAATGGAACTGGTGTCGGATGGGACCTATTTCACCCCTCCGGACCCAGGGTTGGAAGCGCTGGAAGCGCGGTTCCGGAGGATCTATGATCTACCCGTGGCGAAACGCGCGCCGTGCCTGGCCTATCACCGCGTCCGGAGCGGCCCCAAGGGCGTGCAGCCGACACTCCGGAAGGGCGCCAAGGTCTAACCGATCACTCGGTCCAACTCCTCCACCTGCCCCTCCAGGATCGTCTCGATGTCGCACCGCAGGGCCTTGGAAACGTCTGGCTGTTCGTCTACGATGGTCCTTAGCAGATCCACCAGGCGCCATCCCATTCGATCTCCGGCATACCTTCGATGGCTTTTATGACAACGGCTTGGCCGAATTCCGGGTCGTCCGTCTGGTGGTAGATCAACCCGAATTCCGTGGAACCCTCAGCTTGCCATTCACCGCCTCCAAGAAGGAGGCGTGAGATCGACAGCTTCAATTGCAGGAGTTTTGATCTGAGTAATCTTGCGGTTCTCGGCTTGGCCCGGTGAAGAGCCTTTACCCAGATGAACCATGTATGGAAGTATTGGTCGTCGTACTTGATCCTCACCTCGATCTCGTTCCCCTGGTAGAAAAGTGAGGTCGCTATACATGTCAGCGCATTCTTGGTCGGCATTTTTCAAGCCTCACGGAAGGCCAATTTACCACTCCGGACCACGGGTTGGAAGCGCTGGAAGCGGGGTTCCCGAGGATCTATGATCTACCCGTGGCGAAACGTGCGCCGTGCCTGGCCTATCACCGCGTCCGGAGCGGCCCCAAGGGCGTGCAGCCGACACTCCGGAAGGGCGCCAAGGTCTAACCGATCACCCGGTCCAACTCCTCCACCTGCCCCTCCAGGATCGTCTCGATGTCGCACCGCAGGGCCTTCGCCGCGTCGGGCTCCTCCCTGTAGGCGTACTTCTCCATCTTCCGCCCCTGGACCCAGAGGACCGGATCGAAGATGCGTCCTTCGATATCGAGCCACGAGTGGAGGAAGCCCCTCAGCTTCCCGTACCGGGCGACCCCGTAGACCGGCCGGACCGCGTAGCCCTTGGTCTGGAGCCACGCGGCGATGATCTCGGAGACGTCGGAGCAGCCGCCGATGACGAACTCCGGGTCGGTCTGGTAGAGGTAGATCGTCGCGCGCTTGGCGAGCGCCAGCGCCTCGGACTGCGTGCTCACGGAAGGCCATTTTACCCATCCGGACCCCGGGTTGAAAGCGCTTGAGGCCAGTCGCGGAAGATCCTAGAATCGTTCATCCGGATGGCGCGCCAGGAGTGCCGGTCAAGGATCGCCTGAAGAAGCTCAAGAAGTAGGCGCGCAGAAGGCTTGATTGGTGAGGGATGCTCATATCCGCTTTCGGTGGAACGTTGCTGAGGCTTGCGGATGGATCGTGGGAATGGTCGGACGGAACGCCGGAGCCGCGTGTCAGGACGACGCCGCTCGGCTGGTGGGCACCAAACTTTCGGGTTGTCAATATAAGAGGGCGGAATTGGGTAGAGATCCCAGAGCAATGGAGGGAACTCTACCATTGGGACCAGTCGCCTCAAGTTGAAGAAGCGGTTACCTCTCTTGTCGAACGCCATGGAGAACGCTATGGGGTCTACGCCGAAGGGCGCGCCGAAGAGGAAGACGATCCGAGGGCAACGCGCCCAGGATGGCTCGTGCCTGCCGAAGAATGGGACGTGATCATGAGCGAACCGGCAGGTATTACCTGGGATAAGGTGCATGAAGAGGACATTCTGAATAAGGCGCAACACCTTGGGTGGACCGGCGCGGGACAGTTGGGATGATTCACTGAAGACTTGAAAGGCGCGTATGAAACGTATCCGACTTGATGAGGCGCTTCTACTGGCCCAGGATGCGCTATATCACCAGTTAGTCGGACGCCCAGAAGATCTTGAGCATGCCAGGGTGATCGAGGCGGCGATGACGAAGATCGGCGCCGAACTCCGGTCTTATGGATACAAGACTAGGGACGTGACCGTCACTACGACTCTAGGAAAGTTCACGGTGCCCGACGTCGCACGATAGCCTTGAAAGATGCCTGCGAAAGTGGATCGAGAAGTCCATGGACTGGTAGGGCCATCGGATGATCCTCTACCGTGGAACACCGCAGCCGGAAAGCGTTGCCAGACCGAGGGAGTACGCCTGCGCATTCTTCTCACCGGATTTCGAGTACGCGGCCCAATACGGCCGCTATGTTCAGAAATATAAGGTCGATCGCCAGCGGCTTCTCGATTTCCGGGATGAGGACGCACATCGGCTTACGTTTGAATTCACCGGTCATCGACCGGCGCGCCACATGAATGACCCGGTCATGCTCGACCTTTTCTGGCACCCGACCCGAAGTTGGGTAGAATTCGTTTCGGCGTCCGGTTATACAGGGACGTCCATGGGCTGGAACGTGTGCATTTTCGACCTGGCCGGATTGAAACTCCTTGGGCGCTGGAGCGTGGAATGGCCGAAGGGCCGGGTGCGCGCGGTACGGCTTCCGTTACTATAGATAGCTATGGACACGTTAGAGCGACCCCGTCTCACCGATCCAGGATCAGCCATTCTGCCTGCATGCCCGGATATTGGCTTTCGTCACGGAGGCGCATGCGCCAGGTCTCAATCCCCTCGATCGAAACGGCCTTGACCGGTCTCGCAAGGACGCAGATGACGCCGTCCCGGCCGTAATCCCGGGCGAACTCCCCCGCAATACTCCTGTTCGAGGTCCAAGAGCGGAAGCCCATGGGTCCAGGAAGACAATCGCTCTTTTGCCCCCGGTAGAATACACCGAACCATGGGCGGAACGGCTTGATGCGGAGAAGGATCTCGATGAGCCGCTCCAGAACGTCGGCTGACGTCATGAAGACGTCGGGGTCCCGGGCCGTATAGAGCGCGACGGCGTTGAAAAGTTCATCGTCGTCGGCAATGAGCGCCTCAGCCTCTTCCGAAGCGATCGCCTTCCTCGAAACCCTGAGCTTGGGCAGTCGTCGGATCAGCGTCTCGATCTCGTCCACGCGGTACCACCGGCTAAAGAACCATCGGCTCCACGGCTTCCGGATCGCTCCAGATTTCCCGAACTAGGCCGCTGTTGCCCTCGATCGGGGGCGTAATCGGGACCCCATCCAGATGCGTCACGAGGACGGGCACGTTCGGCAGCAGGCTGACCTCCCATTGGTCCTCGCCGTAGTACATGAAGGACGTGAAGCCGTACTCCCAGTCCACGTCCGACGCCTTGACGAGGCCCGTCATGACGACGTCGCGCGTTTCCACGCTGCTATGGGGCACGACACCGAAGACGCCCGCGCCGCGCGGGTCCTTCGACCACGCCTTGCCCAGATCGTCGAAGTGGACGACCGGGTTTCCTTCGGAATCCAAGGGGACCCGCACGGCCCGGTAGATCGTCACCGCTCCATCCCGATAGACGTCACGAGCGAAATCGCTGTAAATCTCAGCGCGTTCCCCGTAGAACTCGTCGCCGAGACCGCGGTGCTGCTCGTTCATCTCCTCGACATAGGACTCCAAGTCGCCGACGTGCCGTAGTGCCCACCGGAAGGCCGTGGCGCCGTCGCGCAGGAAGGATGGGACCTTCCGGTGCTTCATGGTCCAGGCCATTGTACGGAACAATTGGTGGGCGGGGAAGGACTGGAACCTCCGGCCTCCACCGGCTTTCGCCAGCGCCTCGGACTGCCCGCTCACGGAAGACCGTTTCACCCCTCCACACCCGGGTGGAAAGCGCTGGAAGCGGGGTTCCCTGAGATCTATGATCTACCCGTGGCAAAACGCGCGTCTTGCCTGGCCTATCATCGCGTCCGGAACGGCCCCAAGGCAGTGACGCCACACTGGAACCAATGACGCTCGAAGCACGACACTTCGTCGCCGGAGGCCCCGCGGTGGTGGACCGGATTAGCGCCGCCGGGGTAATCCTCCCCTCCGCCGAACGGATGTACAGGTCCGACGCCATCCAGGCATGTGACGTCTGGTGGTACAACAATGTGATGCTGGACTTACCATTTTATGCCGGAAAAAGGACTATCAAAGACCGATGGCGTTCGGCGCTTCTTGATATTGTCTGGGAACGCATTGACGAGCTACCGGAGGAGCCTGCTGGAAAACGCCTGCCGACTATGATTGGCTGTCTCGATATTATGGCGGGAGACCACGAGAATGTCTTTCTGGCGGTTGATGCCTGGGTGAGTTATCCACGAAACGGCTTCGTTTTCGACGCCTTCGAACTCGTTGCAAAAGGCGCGGGCATCCGGCTTGACGATTTCCGGGATGGTTACCGGCTCGCACTCACGAAAACGGGCCGGGCAAAGAGCGTCGGCGCGATGAGGGATGCTATTCTGCGTGCGATTGGAACGGTTAAGCGCCACGAACTTCACGGACGCGAAGCGAAGGAGGCGCTTTTGAGATTCCGCCACGGGGAATATACCGAGGTCGTCTGGCCTGGACCGCTTCCCGTAGAATGGGCGATGGCCGTTTGGAAGCAAGATTCACAGGTGGCCTAACGTAGACGACACTCCCCGGCTTGATACGCAGAATCCGCTGCGTGTGACATCTTAAATTCGGTGGCGGGCAGGGAAGGACTTGAACCTCCGACCTCCACCGGCCTAAGCCAGCGGCGCTCTTTCTCTGAGCTACCTGCCCACAATGGTGGGGAGGCCACGGCGCGACCCGTGGACTTCCGGACCGAAGCCCGGCGTGCCGCTTGACACCACCTCCCCGCGCGATCAGTTCGAGACCTCCTCGTGTTCCGGACTCCAAAGAGGGAACTTCTTGAACGCCTTGCGCGCGTCGCCCGAGATGGGCTCCGTCGCGAACGCGGTCGCCTGGTCTCCGAAGTCGTCCTCGACCCAGAGGTAGTGGCGGATTCCGCGGAGCGAGCAGTTGGCGGCGGCTACGCGGAGCGCGGCCTCGTCAGGGACGGTGCAGAACACGATCGAGGAAATGTCGCGTGGGTTTCCGAATCTGATGCCGCACTCGTGGGCGGCGTGGAGAGCCTGAACGGCCTGGTGGACGGCGGGAATGTCCGAACGGACGACGACGTAAATGTAGCCCTTGGCTTCCTACGTGTCCTTCACGGCAACCTCCTTCTTCTGGTTCGAGAAGACTTCGTTCGCTTTCATCAGCAGCAGTTTCAACGATAGAAAGACTATCCTGCAATCCCCCATGTGTCAAGAAAAAAATTGGTGCTCCCGCCGAGACTTGAACTCGGCTGCGGGCTTTTAGAGAGCCCTGGCCATCCGCTGGCCCACGGGAGCGGGATCGTCCACTCACCGATTCTAACCCACGAACCCCACATTTGTAACGATCCCCAGCCCTAAAGGGCGGGGCTTTTGACTGAGCTATGAGGACGACCGAAGAAGTCCAGAAGCTCGCCAATACGGGTGGCGTTACGATCACCGCGTATCTCTCGCGGTTCCACCCCGCCCGCGGCGACGTTCACGGAGGCGTTCGCATCCGCGTCCATCCTCCCGCAGGTTGCGCAAAGAAACTTCGCCCCGTCCCGTCGTCCGATCTTGGAGCATTTGTGGCAGGTCACGCTTGTGCGGAACGGGTTGACGTGCTCCGTCACGAGCCCGACGCGGAGTGCCTTGTATTCGGAGAACGTCTGGCACTCCCGAAAGGCCCACCCAGCAACCATCCGGTTGAGATGGGGGTTGCGCGTCCGGGTGCGCTTCCGGATTCCTTTCAAATCCTCGAACCGGATGACGCCGAACCCACCCCTGAGAGCTTCCTCCACGATGGACTTCGAGACGTTGTGGTTCACCCATGCCTTCCAGCGCCGCTCCCTGCCGCTCAAGCGTCTCAGGGCGCGCTTGGCGCCCCGAGTGCCTTTGCTCTGAAGCGACGCCCGGACACGGGCAAACTCCGCTTTCTTGGCCTGAACTGCTACACCAGATATTGTCTTGCCGCTCGACATCGTGGCGATGTTGTGGATGCCGAGGTCAATCCCGAGAGGCGGGCCTCCGCGCTTCGGAGGTTCTGTTTCTTCAATAGCGATGTGGATGTCCCAGTTCTTGCCGTTCCGAACCACACGAGCACAGGTAGGTTGTTTCCCGACAAGTTGCTCCCTTTGGAACCCGCCGATCTTGAGCGGGATGTGGAGCCTTCCTTTGAGCGTAGTCACGGAGACTGTCTCGTCCGTCTCTCGGTAGTCGAAGATTCGAGCATCGTAGTCGATGCTCGTTGGACGAAACTCGGAAACGCGCTTTCCGCGCTTGGCGGCGATCTTGACGGCGTAGGCGACCCGAGCGATGGCACGGATGGCGAGGTTGGCGGAGAGGCCGAAGTCCTTCCGTATCTCCCGGTAGCAAGCGCGCTGGAGCTTGACCTTGTTGGAGGTCTTGAGCCTACGGGAATGGCCGAGGACGGCGTTGCAGGCATTGGCGAACGCCTTGGTTGTTTCGAAGAGCGCCTGTTCCATAATTGGCGTGGGAGCCATCCTGCATTTGACGGTACGTTGCATTAAGAAGAAGCTATCACATATGGTTTTTGATGTCAAAGAGGGCGGCGCTTCCTCCCCACGGCTGAAGCCGGGGGCTTCCGCGCCGTCCAATTCGTGAACATGGAAAGGGTTCCCCGAGGGCGGTAGAATAACCGGATGGGACGTCGCATCACGGAGGCTGAGTTCCAAAGCGTCCTCGCGGAGGTCCGCGACAGGATTCTTGATCGGATGGCCGAGACGGGCTTCTGGAACGAAGGCGTCCTGCGTCGCGACGCCACCACCTGGGACATCAACAACGGTTGCTGCGAGGAATTCGCCGACGAAGTGATCCTAGAACTCGCCCAAAGGTACGGCCAGGGCTTCCCCGGCGAACATTACGAGACTTTCGCCTACCGCGCAACCGGCGCCGAAGCCATCGAACTTCCCGATCCCGACGACCCCGACGATTTGCTAGGTCATGCCGTTGTCATTTGGAGAGGGCGGTACTACGACGCGGAGTGCATCACCGGCGTAAAGGACTGGAAGACGCTTCCACTTGTCAAGAATCGTGATCTTAGCCGCCAGGAGATGCTCCTCAAGCGCCGAGGAGACGCGCGTTGGAGTAGGTGCTGAATGGGTTGGGCCACTCACGCAGTTGAGGCTCTTCTGGCTGGTCAAAGCGTCCAGGTCCGGCCGCGCGGCCACTCGATGCGCCCGCGGATCTGCGACGGAGACCTCGTCACCCTCATTCCCTGCGATCCCGACGCCGTCGTCGTGGGCGACGTCGTCCTCGTACGCATGCGGGGAAACTGGCTCCTTCACAAGGTCACGGCGATCGACGACTCGCGCTTCCAAATCGGCAACAATCATGGGAAGATCAACGGTTGGGCAGGCCGCGCCAGCCTCCTGGGGAGAGTCACGGAGGTCCGAAGGGCCTGAAAGGGCAGCCGATGGGCGATCCGCACAATCCGAACCGGGCCGGAGAATGCTGGGACCAGCGCCGGATCGACCTCCAACTGGAGGAATTGGCGGCGGTCCAGGATCTCGTGGTCGTCTCCGGCGGCTGGGCGTGGCATTTCATGTCTCCGCCCGGCCACGCGGAGGTCAAAACCCAGCACGACCACAAGGACATCGACGTCTTCGTCCGGCCGACCGACTTCGGGGACTTGAGAAGCGCGCTCATGGCCCGCGGATACCAGCGCGCGCGCACCCAGTACGACGATCCGTCCGGCAACTTCTACAGGTTCACGAAGTTCTTCTCCATCGGCAAGGTCGTCTTCGACGTTTTCCTGGACGAAGTGCCCTCGATCGAGGTCGGCGGCTTCCGGATCGTCGAACCGGGGCGCCTCCTCTCGTTCTACGGCGTGAAGCACACGAGCGAGGAGTGCCTGGCGGTCCAGGAAGCGCGCAAGTTGGTCGCCCGGGGCGAGAGCCCGGTCGGGAAATCAGAACTCGTCTACGGTTCAGAGAAATTGATGGATGCATAAAACCTAGCTATGCTTTATACAAAAATAGCACCAGACCCGACGTATTGGGGAGCTTCCACTTATGATCAAGCTACGCGCTTTTCTAAAGCTGTCGAACGCGCACTCCTTCGTGCCGGATTTGAAGCGGCTGGCGTGCAAAGTGAGGGAACGACTGATGAGCACTGGATTTATGTGGTTGATGATGGGTCGGATGTTGAAGAACAATGGGAATGGTTTGATGTTTGGGCAAGCGGAGGTGCTCGGGCGGTTTATGCTGCGGCTCGGAAAGTAGTCAAACACGCACACACGGCCAAAACTCGTAGTCTACCACATGGCCGAAAGCGATGGATGCCGAAGGAAGGGTAATGGCCATCAAGCACCTTGGCGAGGCGTTCTTTATCGGTTAAGGACGACGAATCCGGAGCCATGAAGGACCGAAGACTTCTCGATCACCAGAAATACTCCGAGTGCCAACTCGTCGCCGTCGTCAACGCGGCGGCCTACCTCGGAGAACCGCTGGTTGATCCGGATTCCGAGGAATACGAGCGCCTGATCGACCTCGTCGGTGCGCGTCATGGGAGCGCCATCTCGATCCGGCTGGCTGTCAACTACCTCAGGCTCCGTTGCCACGAGATCGAGCCGCTCAGTCTGGAGAACGTGAAGGAGTTTACGCTGTCCGGGAAGCCCGTTTCCGTGAGCATCCGGCATCCCGATCCCGGGCTCCATCAGGTCTTGCTCACGGATGGGGATTCTGCGGCCGTCCGGGCTTGGAATCTTAGAATCAAGGACTGTCCGGACGGCCGCTTGACCTGGCCCCGCCTTGGTGAACTGATGGCCGCGGTCGCGCCCCACCTCCGGAAAGCCGAATGGTACGAGCTTGACCCCATGAAGGTACGTAAGAAGGATGGTGAAGGAGGAGGAGACCATGCTGTCCGTTCCACGTCTTCGCTACGCCGATGAGTTCGACCCCCTGACGAGCGACGAGGTCGTCGATCTCGTCTTCCCGCGCCGTGGTATGCACGCGGGGCGGGAGCGCATCCACCGGATTCCGCTCGTCACGGTCGAGTTCCCGAAGTCGAAGCGCATGGACGTCCATTCCAAGAAGGGCGTCCTCGGGCTCACCCAGGACCAGGTCGATTGGGTCCTTGGCTGGAAGTGCGCGATGCCGTGGGCCGACATCCCGTCGATCGAGTTCCTCTTCTCGGAGGCTCAGCACCTGTGGGGGCATCCGCTTCTCGACCGGTTCGATACGGCCATCCGGGATTCGATGGCCCAGGTCGCGGTCGAAGCCGTCTACCAGGCGTTCTATCTCCTCTCGGACTTGCTCTACGATCCCAAGACCAAGTACCGCCCCGAGCACGACGATAGCCTCCTCTGGCACCGGATGGCCACGTACTACTACTGGGCCGTAAGCGAACAAGTCGGTTCCGGCCTTCCGGGTTTCTTCGCCAAAATGGACAGGATGAACCGCTGGACGTCGGCCAGGGTCCGGAAGACCTTGAACGAGATCATGGAGCGCGGCCGGATCGTGCCGAAGAGGAAGGCCAGGTAGCTCAGGACTCGCTCTCTTCCCACAGGTACCGCTGGCCCATCCGGCGCTCGGCTTCCCGGCGCGCCTCCCTCGCCAGGTGATCGAGGGCGTCCCGAACGAAGTCCGGTAGAAGTTCCGGCCGGTCAATAAGGCCGAGTTGCTCGTACGCCCAGAGCAGGCCGCCTTCCAAGGTCTCGTTGTAGCGAAGGAACTGGGTCGTCCGATCGGCCTCGTCCGGGTCCCCTGTCTCCTGGGAGACCATAAACGACGTGAAGTCGCCGAGCCAGACCTCGTAGTCACTCCGGCCAGTCCACAGGATCGCGGCCCCTTCGATCCGTCCCGGAAGCCGGAAGTGCGTGAACTCGAAGTCCTCCCCCATGAAACCGTCCATCCCGCGCGTTCTGCCTTCGCCCCATTCGGCGAGTTTTCCGTCCTTGGCCTTCAACCAGTCGAGCGCGGGTTCGTCGCCCTCGTACGGGAAGTTGTAGAGGCTCGCCGTAAGAGCCCTGTCAAACCACATGTTCTCGCCGATCCAGTTCCGCGAGTGGAGTCTCACCCAGTAATCGCCGTCCGACGACACCTCGACGCGCATCAGGGGGTTGTCCATCACGATGCTTTCCGGGGTCGCCGTGACGACGATCGTATGGTTAGCACCCGGAACCTTGACTCCCGGATACCAGCGTTTCCGGATGAGTGGGATTCGCGCCATCCCTAGTCCCACCAGAGCCGGAGCACCGCCCGGCCAGGTTCCCCGTAGATGGGCTCGAAGTGCTGGTGGTGTCCCAAGCCTTCCCAGACGATCTCCGAAGGCTCCCAGGAACGCGCGAGCGCCAGGAGTTCCGATTCACCGCCCGGCGACGGAAGGATGAAGAGCGTGTCGGCGTAGTGCTCCCCGTGCGGGAGCGCCTGAAGGATGCCTCCGGGATTCATGTGGGTCACGAATGCGGCCTGCCAAAGCCCCCGGTGGCGATCCAGATCCCGAGCGACGCGGCGCCCATCCAGGGCATTCCACCGGACGGTGCCGAGAAGATCCAGTTGGAGCTTCTGGACGCGGTTCATGACCCTCAGAGGACTCGCCGAACGTCCGAGACCTTGAGCCAGAACGGCCACGGCTTCTCGTAGCGCGGCTCCCCGACCAGGAAGGTCACGTTCTCGGCGTCCACCTTCACCGCGACCGGAAGCCGTTCGATCTTGTTTTCGGGCGACCGGATGCCGAGCAGGATCGCGCCCGGACCGTGGTCCATGATCTCCCTCATGCTCGTGAGCGGGGCTTCGGCGATCGCGTCCCGGCCTCGCTCGACGAACACGCGGATACGGAAGAGGTCGCGGTCCCCGTCCGAAAGGAGCGTGCCCGGGAAAACGATCGGGTCGTCCGTCAGGAAGTACGTCCGGATCTCGACCGGCCCGTGACGCCGGATCGCGCGGGATGCCGACACGCCCACGATCGCGCCCGCGGCTAGGACCGAACCCGAACCGATGAACGCGCGCCTGCTCAGCGTCTCCATTGCTCCTCTTCTCCTAAAGAAGCACTCTCCGTGGATTCTACCCCTTCTGGCGCCCGGTTGGAAGCATGGAAGGGATGCCCCGGGCCAGGTACAATCCCAGGATGGCCCGCTACCGGTCCGGAGACTATCGCGCCGAGGTCCCGGCGCGCTCGAAGAAGTAGATGATCACCTGGAGAAAGCGCTGGGGCGTGGATAATGTGGTTCTGATCGTAGATAGCATGCAGGTTGACCCGGAAACGGGCGAGAATTACTACTCCGCGGGCGTCTACCATTGGCCCTACCCGAAGGAATACTTCAAGGACTCCGACGTTAGGCAGCCTTGGCTTCGTGACCTGACTCGAAGGGGAAAAGCGCTGGGACGCAGCCCATTTTCCGGGACTCGCACGGCAGCTTTCCGAGCAGCCGAACGAAAAATAAAGGACCGATTCTCAATCGTGGCCAAGATAGCATTATTCTAAAGCCATGGTCACCTGGAGAAAGCGCTGGCCGCTGCGCCCGCCTCCCAAGCCGGAGGAACTGGACAAGTTCACCAGGTCGTACATCGAGACCGCGCTTTGGTCCTCAACCGATGAAGTTGGAGTTCCGCTCGATGAGAATTACGACATCCACGACATCGCCCCCGAAACGCTCCGCAAGATGGCCGAGGACACGGCTGCCTTCCAGGAATCTAACTGGGACGACATCAAGTTCGCGCTCGAACGGGCCGGTCACGATTTCTGGTTGACCCGAAACAGGCACGGCGCTGGATTCTGGGATGGAGATTGGCCGAGGGACGTCGGCAGGCGCCTGACCGAGGAATCACATCCCTACGGCACCTTCGACCTCTACGTCGGGGATGACGGAAAAATCCACGGCCAGTAGAGCATGCATACGCGGTACAATCCCTCTGATGAGAAGGAAACGAGAAAGCCTCGGGGACTTCCATAGGCGCATGTACCGATGCGTCCTTCGCCTCGAATACGACCCGCCCAAGAAAAGGCGCCTCAGGCAGCGCGCGATCGAGGAGTGCCTGAACACCCACGGCATAGGATGCGCCTGCTGGAAGGAGAAGCTAAACCGTCCGACCGAGAAGAACCGGAAAGCCTGAGCGTTCAGTTCATCCCCAAAGGGGGCGGCCTCCTCAACTCTTCCGGCAGGAGGGTCGAGTCCGGCCCGAGGTCTCCCCAGTGGCCTTGGTCGCACACCACCCGATACCACCCTCGCGTCCTGGAATCCGGACTGTAGAGCTTTGCAGTTCTTCGGCACGAAGGGCACGGGATTTCCGCAACGAGAGCGCCCTCGGCCAATGACGGAAGATCTTCCGGATGAACTTCGCCCGTCGCGATCTCGAACTGGTGACCGCAGGCGGGACAGGCTTCTAGGGATACCGGAGGCACGCGGATCTTGCAGTTCGGACACTCGACCTCCGGCGGTAGGACAAACGCGGGGAGGTCCGCATCATCATGGGACTCGCATGCCCTGCGCGCGCGGAAGCGCCTCAGCATATCGAAGATGACCCACGGCCAGATGAACGCGCCGAAGAGTAAGGCGAAAACGTAGACGAGGGGCATCGTCTCCATGGCCTCCGAGAACACCTTCCGTCTGCGCTCGTCGAATCGAAGCGAAACGCGGACCACGAGGAGGCCGATCGCGATGTAAACGCAAGCAACAAGCGCAACGATCGCCGACGTCGCCAATGGTCGGACCTTTACCGCGGCGTCGGACTGGGCGACGGACTGACCGACGACGGCGGCGCGGGCGGCGGTTGAGGCCGTGGCGCGGGAACGGTGCGCTGAGGAGGAGGCGACGGAGGCGCGACCGCCGGAGCCGGGGGAGGGGGCGGCGGGGAAGGCGCGGGCGCAGGTGCGGCCGTCACCGGGGCCGGAGGCGGCGCAGGTGGGGGAGAGGGCTTCACCGTCTCCGCCTGAGGCGCGGGTGCCGGAGCCGGAGGCGCAGGTTCGGGTTTCGATCGGGACTTCGGCTTCGAGGGCGCCTTGGACGTCTTCTTCTTCTTCTCCACCATCAGAACCTCCCCTCTTCCGTGCAAATTCCCCTAAATTCTACACCACGGAGGTTCGATCTGTCCAAGAAGAACGACTAGAATCCATCGTCGGAACGGAATTATCCCTTTGAGTCAGCCCAGCCCATGATACCCCAATCGGTAGTGGCGGACCAGATTGAGCAAGCTGAACTCGAACGCCGTCCTGTACATGGATGATGCGATGCTGTAGAATGGTGGCCGTCGATCTGCGACCGGAGGTTCAGAATGGCAAAGACGTCAGTCTCGGAGAAGATGCTGTATTTGTCTGGCCTGTACCTGAACCGGATGGAGCGCAACCCCCGCGAAGAACGCCCTGAGGTAGCTGCTTTCTGGGCAACTATGATCCATAGCCAGTTCGCCCTTGCTCGATCTATGGCGGCGGATGGGCAGATGCACAAGGATGTCTTCGACGAACTAAACAAGCACGACGATAGGGCGATGAAGGTTATCCAGCGGCTAGGCCCCCAGGAGCTAGAAGGGCTCGGCTCTGCGGATGCCGACGCTTGCGCTGGCGCTGTTCTTGATGCCTACGAACAGTTCCGGGAAGAAGGCGAGCGGATTGGCGTACTGTAGGTTACTTCGAACTGACTCAAAGGGATAATTCCGTCCATCGTTTCCACGAAGACGACGCCTGCACGGACGAACTTCGCGAGCGCCCCGTCCGATCACCTCCGCTCGGGAGGCTACCACCAACCACATTCGCCCTGGATTCGCATCTCCGGATAGGGAATCCGGATGAAGATATTCCCGGCCAGGGTGTAATCCAAACGGCCGCCGGTCGGCTCGTAGACGTAGATGTCCATAAGATCGCCTGGGAGGATGTACTTCCGGACGTTCGTCAAGGAGTCGAAATCGCCGCCCCACGGAAAGCCTTCGACTTGATCTCCCTGATAGACGCCCGATTTCGATCGCTCCCCGCCTACGGCCACGTCGAGCTTCATTCCCCGAACGTCAAGCCGCCGCAGGCATTCAGTGATGAATTCATTGATCTCCCGCCGGGTCATCCCAGGAGGCGGCGCCCATCGTTTCCGCCATCTGATCGTGGTCGGCCTGGCCATGGTCGTCATTCTACGGAAGAGGCCACGGTCCGTAAACCGCCGAGAATCTCCGCGCTTCGATCGACGGCCTCGGAATCCAGAAAAGAACGCCCGCGGCATCCCCTTCGTAGAGCAGTCGGGCGTCCCGCGGGAGATCGACCTCGAAACAGGCCGACCCGTACCAGAATCTGGGCTCCTCGGCCACCCAGATCGGGGTCCCGCGGCCGTAGATGCGCCTCCAGGACTCTTCGAGGCGCCGGACGGCCGCTTCCGGGATGTCCTTTGGCGACCGGTAGTCACCGGCGAGCGCGTCGATCATCCGGATTTCCGGCGGGGGAAGCGTCTCGATGTAGAGGTCGAAGAACTCGCGGAATGCCCAGGAAGGGACCGTCCAGCGGAAGCCTTCGCTCAGGATGCGTTCCGCTTCCTGGGGGTGCGCGCAGTGGTACCAGCGCGGCATGGCCGTTAGACGTAGAGTTCCCGGCTCGTGATCAGGATCACCCGGGCGGCGCGGGCCGCCTCTTCCGGCGTTTCCACCCGGACCACGGCATCGAAGAACGCATCTCCCGAGGGCCCTGTCGCGACCTCGTAGAGTCCGATCTCGCGGAGCCGGTAGGCCAGGACATCGAGGAGCGTCGCCATCGCGAGATCCACGCGCTTCTTCGAGATCTCCCTGCGCTCCTTCTTGGCCTCGATCTCGCTGATGAAGCTGCGTCCCACGTAGAATCGCCATTGACCCCCGATGAACGTGCCTCGGACCCACGAGAGGTTTGGGTCTTTGCTATCGACCGCGGCATCAAACTGCTGCCAGGCGGCGATGAACTCCTTGAGTTCCGGACGGTGGCGGTAAATCCAGCCCGGCGCGCTTTCCACGTCCAGGTGCTTGACGTCGGAATGGACAAGGCGCCATTCCCGCTTAGGCACCCGCTGCCTTTCGAAGAGTTGGCCTCCCGCTTCGATCCGGTAGTCCTGTAACATGGCTATCTCGGCATCGGCCAAAGGAGCGCGGGATCGACCTCCACCTTGACCCAGTCGCGGTACTGCCCCACGAAGACCGTGGGCATGTCGCTCGCGTCAAGATAGCGGCGCTCTCGCCTCCAGTCCGGGAGTAGTTCTTCCTCGTAATAGACCGCGTGCCCGGTCGGGTCGATCAGTTCGATGGCCACCCACATGAGCGCGTTTGGGTCTTCGCGCCAGAGCGCGCCCGCGCGGTGTCGGCCCTCGTGACGGGTAATCCGGCCGGTCTCCAGGTCCACGCCGAGGAAAGGCGCGACCACGATTTCCCCGGAGAGCGCAAGGTCGTTATAGAAGTCGAGCGTCTCCTTCGGGCCTTTTACATCCGGATCGGGGCTGAGGATCGCGTTGACATCGAGTTCGCTTGCGGTCGTAAGGCGGATGACATCGACCGGGTCCATCGGCAGGAAACCGATGGCCTTGTTCCCCTGCGCCACCCAGACCTGGTCCGAAGTGACGATCAGGTGATCGTCCTGAAGCGGTGGAGGTACAGGGAAGAGGGGTCCCCGCCGGGCTTCCGTACGCCTCCGGCGCCTCGTCTTCACGACTCCACATTGTAACAGGCGAGGGTGCCCCATTGAAGTGCTGGTGAGTCATGGAGAAACCTGTATACTTAGATGGGGGGAAAGCCGATAGGACGAGGGCTGAACGATGCCGGTCTACCTGAGCAAGAAGGACATGTCCGATCTTCTCGTCACCGCATGGGAGGGAGGGTCGAACTACTGGATCGAGCACGCCGACTACGTGCCCCCCAAGGGCATGTCGATCGAGAACCTGAGGGCCCTGGCGTGGGAAGCCGCCCCGCCGGAGGAACATGAACTGTGGCGACGCGAGGGACCCAAAGGCCGCTGGCCCCTCTACGCCTTCCTTCCGTTGCTGCCCCCGAGCGTGAAGTGGAAAATCAAGTTCAAGCCGATCGAGGACGAGCCCGCGGTCTTCCTGACGCCCGAGAACATGCGCGAGGCCGCTCCCAAGCTCGTGGACACCCATCCCAAGATCTTCGGGCGCATCAAGAGCGGCGATTTCGACGCAGGGGATGCCGACGCCTGGCTCCAGACGGCCGTCTTCGACGAAATCATCTTCGGATAGGACCGGCCGATGATCCGGCCGCCCATCCTCCGAGACGAGCCCGATTACGGCCTCGGTCGGCTCGGAACAGCCGCGCGCCGCGCAGGGAATCCCGAACTCCAGGCGCTCATGGAGGAGTACGCCGAGGACGTTGGCCTCCCCCCGCTGAGAAGCACTCCTCAGGTCGAATGGGACCCGGAACGCTGTCGCGAGATCGCCCAGGAATTCGGCGCGCTTCCTTTTCGCGAACGAGGCGCCCCCGTCCGTGAAGCCTACCGGGCGCTCGCGGACGAAATCGGACGGCAGTTCGACTTCCTGTCGCGTTTCTACGCCTTCGACTGGTACGGGGATGGAGATCCCGTGCCGTACCGGGACTCGAAGGACATGATGGAGGACGTCCGGCGGAATCGCCACTTGTGGGTCTACACCGGAGGCGCGCCGCACTCGATCTGGTCGGACGAGGAGAACCTGAGGTTCAGGGCCGTCCACGACCTCTTCGGCCATGCGGCGCAGGGCTGGACGTTCGGTCCCCATGGCGAGGAGAATGCCTGGGTCGAGCACTCGAAGCTGTTCTCGCCGATCGCGCGCGCGGCGCTCGCGACTGAGACCCGCGGGCAGAATTCCTGGTTCAACTGCGGCCCCCATGCGCACCTTCCGGTCGCCGAGCGCCCTTATGCCGAGCAGAAGGGGGCCCTCCTTCCGGAAGATCGCTGGACCCATCCTGTCCTCGAAGAAGCCTATCGGGACATCCCAGAATTCGTGTATCTTTAGGTGAGCTTCATGAACCTCGTCTGCACGGCGCCTTTCGGCTGCACGAACAGGAACGTCCGCCACGAGACGGACGATCTCAAGGAACTCCACGGTTCTCCGGAGAAGCCGATCCCGGTCGAGGAGCGGGACGTCAACAAGTTCGTGAAGTGGGAATGGGAGCACATCGGCCGCTCGGTCGTGCCCTTCAACCGCTGCCAGCAGAGCCTCCACGAGGAGAACGACCGCTGGTTCGACCGGATCGTCGTCCGGGACTCCGGCGGGAAGCACCACGTCTTCTGGTTCGAGATCACCGACCAGTACAAGGAGCGTTCGCAGGCGATGAAGCAGGCGTTCGAGGACTACAAGGCCGGTAAAGCGATCCCCGAAGAAGCCCGCAAGGCCATCCTCAAGGCGGAGAAGGCCCAGAAGACGAACAGCCGCATCGTCCGACTCTAGGAGAGTTCGTGAAAGGGAACGCTCCGATCTACCGGGAAGACCTGGACCGGTCCGTCTGCGAGGGCTGCGGAAAGCGCCCGGAGGATCACACGTTCCAGATAAACCCGGTCTGCCACGACGATGCCGGTGTCGTCGCCGAATACCGGGTGGGCGAAGGCACGCTCCGTCTCTACTGCAACGTCTGCAACGACCTCGTCATGGTCCTCCAGGTCGCGCGGAGATCCATCGTCGGCGTGAACTGAGTGTCCCGATGTCCAAAAATCGCTCGCTCACGGTACTTCCGGCCCGGAACTCGCTCATCCCGAGGAAATCGGTTGCATTCATCGGCGGACCCAAGATCGAGCGCCTGAAGGGGGTTCCGAAGAAGACCATCTACGAGTGGATGGATGAACCCATCGGGAGCGGCATCTTGAAGGGCGTTTCAAGGAAGTCTGTCCTCATGAGCGCGGGGATCGCGCTCGGAGGGCTCATCCATTATCTCTCCTGCGACGAGAAGGACCACCGGAACTGCAAGATCTCGATGGAGATCATGGAAACCGACGATCCCAGGATCGCGAAGGCGTGGCACGACCGGTTCTGGAACGACTTCTTCGGGGACCCGGAAGACCCGCTGGGCCGGATGATGCGCGACGTCCTTGCCGGAACCGATGATCGGCGTACCCCATCGAGGCGCCCGTAGCGATGGACGTTCGCGACCCCTTCAAGGAAAAGGTCAGGAACATCATCCTCGACAGGCTCCAAACGAACCTGAACATGGCCAAGGAGGAGGCCGAGCGGATCTCCGACATCCTTTGGGAGCCGATCTGGAGGCTCGGGGTCCAGGAGTACATCCACGGCGCGCGGGAATCGTCGCACCTCTACCAGGCGATCAAGAAGGGCCTCAAGGCCGAGGCAGAAATCGACGTGATCGAGGAGATCCTCAAGCTGCCGCTCTGCGCTCCGTGCCGGAGGATGATCGAGGCGCCGGAGCTTCCCGGTGAACAGCAGATGCCGCCATGAGAACCGCGCTCGAACGCCAGGCTTCCTACTACGCGAAGCTATTCGCCGACTTCATGATCGGGGACGCCCATCTGGCCACCCAGAAAATCTGGCGGCTGCTCGAACGGGAAACCTTCTTCCTCTTCGCTAAACTGGGCGACAAGGAATACGAAGCCTTGTACGCAAAGCTCGTAGCGGCCATGGAAAGGACGATTTTCGACTTCTTCGACCCGCTCGGCATCGGTTCCGGGGATGAAGTGCGCCGCTACGCTTCCGAGCACGCGAAACTCTTCGCGTTTACGCTCATCGGCGACGACGAGGTCTCAGCCTTCGTGGCTTTCGGAAATCTCGCCGAGAAGATGTACCTCGGTCTTCCGAAGCCCTTGATGGAGAGCTTCGACGAGCACCATGACCGGTTGAGGGAGGCGCTTTACGAAACAATCGTAGGCGTCGTCCATGGCGCCGGTTACGGTGGACGCAAGAGGTGGAAGCCGTGAAGCGGTTCGGCGAGTGATTCCTCAGGACGCCGTAACCTTCTTCAGGTGCTTCCCGGCCCAGTCCCACCTCTTCCGGAACCGCTCGATCACGCGCTTACGGATCTCGGGAAAGGAACCGCGCTGGGCGATCCGTTCATAGAGATCGGACCTCGGCTTTCCGGAGAGCCCTTCGGATGCGCCGATCGACTCCAGGTACTCATAGGCTTCGGCCCTCCAGAGGAGCATGGAAAGGGCCAGGATGTCGGGCGACGGGTTCCGGACGGCTTTCCGGTGCGGGACAAGCCGGACGGCCCTTGGGCCCGTCTCGGCGACCGTGATTCCCCACCATCCGGGCACGAGCTTTGAGGCGCGTTCCAGGTGGTTTCGGGTCAGGACGATGCTCACCCGGTCGCAGACGCGGCTGTAGACCTCGGCCTGGTCAGGGAGCCTCCCGAGGTCGTCGGTCTCGCCCTTGATCTCGTAGCCGTGCAGGTAGCGGCTGGCGACCAGGAGGTCGATCCGCGTTTCCCCGTGCAGAAGGCCGACCTCGTCCAGGACGAGCGCGGTGTCCACGCGACGCCGCAGGATCGACTTGCGCAGGACCGAGCGGATCTTCTGGTCGAGCAGCCGCTTAGGCTTCGGCACGCAGGCGCTCCATCGCCGGAGGCCAGCAGGTCCGGCAGTAGTTCTGGTTGCAAAAGACGCGGCCGATGTCCTTCCGCGGGAATCGCCGCTTGCAGCCGTTGCAGGTGTACTGCCTTCTCCTCTTCCTGGTCACCGGTCACTCCTCGATCCTGAGCCGAACAGCGCGTTTTGGACGCCATCGCTTCGAGCGCGGCTTGAGCGGGACGATCCAGACGTGGGCATAGTAGTCCTCGTCGCCCTCGTGCTTCGGAGGACCCCCGAGAACGTCGATGCAGTTCCTGGGCTCGCCGCTCACCAGAGTATTCCATGAACGCCATCGAGAGCTTGAACTTCCAGGCTTGTTCAACGCGGTCCCCCCTGATGATTCTGCGTTGTGCTTCCCGTACGTCCGCGTCCCTTACGTCATTGGAGCCATCAAGCCTTGCGTACATGTTGGCCTGGTGGATAAGGGCTTCCTTGAACAGCGCCCCTACTTCGTCACGCTCCTTGTTCGCATTCTCAGACCATTTAGGAAGTGGGGCGTCGGTCATGGTGGCCTAGACGGCTCCCATGCTTGCAAGTAGTTCGCGCAGATTCGTTAAAATGTTGTCCCTGGACAAAACCTCTTCCTTTGGACGATCTCTCCGCGATTCTGCCAGTTTCTTTCCCAACTCAAGCATCGCAGCCTCAATGGCAGCGGCGACATCCTTCTCGGAGATCACAGGGTTGTCCGTTTCGACAGCGTGCTTTCGAGCAATCCCCTTCACAAGTTTGACGAATGCATCCCCAACAGAATCGCTCAGAGTCAATGCCTGCAAGTCCCAACGCAAATCACTAGTCGTCAACGTGTTCATGGCTCGCACACCCGTTCGTGGTAACATGGCCCGGTATACATGGCGTTAGGTTCAGCCACTCTAACCATTGAACTGAACTTCTTGCCCTTCCAATCCATCTTCCGGGCGCCTCCTGAGGTGCGCTGTTGGTTGGGCGTGGACAACCATATCTACAACCTTCACAAACACACCCTCCGGGAAAAAGCAAGGTAGCCCTTCTGGCATTTGCCGCATCTGTTCGCGGATCTCGTGTTCGCGTGCCATGGCGCTCCTCCACTGCTCGTTGCACATATGTTAACATCTGCTCAAGGTTTCCGCAAAGCCGTTTCGCCAGAGAGTCCCCTCGCCCGTTCCTACCCATTGTGGTACTATGGGTTGAACTGACTCAAAGGGATAATTCCGTTCCTTGAAAGCCTCGACACGAATCCTCCATCCTCCGCTTCCGATCAGGGTTCGCGGATCGACCGCAACAAGCGGGATCGGTTCCCCGTTTTCCAGGGCCGCGGCGGCGTGTTGAGGGTGGACTTCCAGCTTTCGGGACAGGCAATCGGCAAGGTCGATCTGGGTCCAGCGCTCCAGGTTCTGATAGGGAATGGCAGCGACATCGCGTTTCCGGAAAGGACGCATCGGTTTCGCCGGATACCAGAGGAGGACGTCCTCCGCGCTCATCTTCCCGCCTCCTCTTCTAGATCCTCCTCGGTGAGGACATAAAGCGACTCTCCCGGAATCCGCCGTCCGACCGTGATGAGCCCCCAGCCGTAGGCGTGGTCCGGGAACATGAAACCGGACATCTTCTCGACGTCCTCCAGACGGATCTCGATGACGACGCCTCCGAAGTCGAGCGCCCCTTTCACCTCTTCCGAGACCCAGGTCATGTATGCGTTCGGATACTGGTCCTTGAACGCCGCAAGAACCCCGTCGTCCCAGCCCATCGGGATGCGCATGTAGGGCGGCCTCCCGAAACGCTCCATCACCGCTTCCTGGTGCGCGTCGTCGAGAAGGCAGAAGAGATACCAGGTGTGGTGCTCGTAGCCGCCCAAGGCCATCCACTTCGAGACGTGTTCTCCAAGCCCGTCTTTCTTGATCGAGGCGATCTGCCGCGGAGACGTCCCGTGGTAGGCGATGAAGCCTATGATGTCGGTGAGTCTGGAGAGCGGCCAGACGTCGGAGGCGCAGTCGGGATGCACTAGAACCACCTCTTCCGGAACATCCGGAACTCCTCGGGATGGTTCTCGCGGACCTCGTCCAGGAATTCGCGGAACTCGTAGACGAGTTCGCCGACCGGAGTCATATCGAAACTCGCGACGCGACCCGCTTTTTCGGCCTCTCCGAGGAAACCGCGGACTCTCTGGACTTCTTCCCGGTCCATGTTCACGAAGTAGTTCGTCGTGTACCTTCTCCCTTCGAAGGTCCAGGTGACATCGACGAAGTAGACCATCGGTTCCATCGTCAGGCGTCCTTCTTCCTGATGTCCGATTGCATGAATCGGGAGATGCAAGGCACGGGAAAAGGGCCGTATCTGGAGTCCGCGGGGTCCGGGAGCACCGCGACCACCGCGATCTCCGTGACGCACTCGATCATGAGGAATTCCTCAGGATGAAGTTGCCCGTCGATCCCCAAGCCTCCTCGGCAACGATGCCATTCGCCGCAGTACGGGCATCGTACGAGATCCCCCTCGGATACGTCCACATAGTTCATGCTCGAAGAACGACATTCTTTCGGTACCTCGGGAGATCCCGGTACCTCCCGACGACGACCGCCGGGAGCCTTTCATCGACCTCATCCGAGAACTGATCCGCCGTGATGTCGAGAAGGAAGCCTTCGGCCTCGACCCAGTAGTGGAGCGGATGGTAGATCGCGAACTCCATCGCCTCGGGGCTCTTGAAATCCGATGGGTCCCATTCGTCGTAGAACTCCCAGTTCGGGTTGTCGATCGCAAACGTACCCCGGATCACCTTCGCCCTGTAGCCTTTCTGGGCCAGCCGCTCGGAGAGGGCCTTGGACACCTCCAAGCATTGTGCGCAGAGGTCGCCTTCCTTTCTGAGAAGCTCGTTACGGACGCTCCGAGCGATCCTGACCAGGCGTTCGTGAAGCGACGGCACACCGGCTTCCTCTCATCTTCCGAGAAATCTCAGGACCACGAGCGCATCCTGGGGCGCCTCCTTCGGATCTTCCTCGATCATATGGAAGTCCATGCGGTCGCCGACCGCCTGCTCGACCCAGGCGATCCACTGGTCGCGAAGGAATCGGCCGGTGTCCGGCGCCATGCCGATCGGCACCTGGAAGCTCACGAGAACGCGCCCTTGGCGTTCCCAATCGGGCTGCGCGCGCCCCCATCTCTTCCTCGATCCCATGACCGGAACGTGGCGATCCCTCATCACTCCGGTGACGGTAAATACCCGGCCAGGATCGACCTCGCGCACGGCCGGGGCGATCTTCTTCCAAAGCTCGACGATACTCTGTTCTTCTGGAGTCAGGTTCTTGACCACCCCCCGCTGGTGCGCGTAACCGAGGAGGAACCTCTCAAACCCCGCGTCGGTGTCAGTCGTGATCATCGCGCCTTCCGGACTTACGATAAATTCGTAAAGGGACACGGCTGGTTCCTTACGCCGTCCGGCTCGTCTTCCGCTTAATGGCGGCGAAGACCGCGGAACCCGCCATGCTTCCACCGGCTCCGATCAGGAAGCTCTTCAGGGCTCCTTCCTTCAGGAAAATGGCCGACGTGATGGCGAGCGTCGTGCCTCCGACAAGGCCCAGGATCTCCTCGATCGTGGCAAGCGGGATCGCGCCGACCTCGGCCTGTGAGAGGGTCCGCGTGGTCCTGCGTTCGGAGATGTCGTAGATCATGAGGACCACCTCATTCTCTCATGCCGGAAAGACTGCACCAGGCCGATTCAATGAGATCCTCAACGCGCTCTATTTCAGACTCCAGTTCGGGACTTCCAACCTCTCCAAAGAACGTCACAGCGTCCGTTCCACTAAGAGCATCATTCCCGTCTGTACGACGAACCCGCGCGGAACCTCCTTCATCAGTGTCCACCCAGGAAAGGAGATTGTGTCTTGACGTTATCCCGGAGCCGTCAAGGAACGTTCCGTTATGAAGCAAGGCGACGTGGTAGTACATGTGCGCGGCGTATTTTGCCTCCATTCGTGGATTATATGCGCCCATGAAGACTCTTTGATCGTCGCGACCCCCAAGAAACCGATTCAAGGCCACGGCGAAGATCGCGCAGCCTTCGTCGAAACACTCGATTTTTCCGCTCTCACATACGGCGACAATGGCCTGGAGCAACCGGTGATCTATTGTCATATCTTGCGTATCGTCTCTCGTACGTTCGGATGAAGCGGCTCGGGAAGATCATCGGGATCGAACCAGCCCCAGTCATCGTTCTCCCAGTTGAGCTTTGGACGCCATTTCTGAGCGTTTGTCGTGCTCATCCGGACGATGAAGGTCCAGTATTCGAATCCGCCCGAACGGTAGACGTCGTGCGCGACGGCCTTGACCGGAGGCAGCGACCCCATTTCCTCGACGGTCTCGGCGATTGCCGCATCGAGCGGGTCCTCGCCGGGCTCGATCCGTCCTCCTGGGACGCCCCAGACGCCCGGGTCCAGCACCTCCTCGGAGCGCTTGGCGAGAAGGATCTTCCCGTCGCCGCGCACGATGAGAAGCCCGGCGGCGCGCCGCCCCCAGCGAACGCGCCCGGCCGCGTCCACCGATAGCTCCTCATCTGGACCGGAGAAATACGGCATCCTAGAGGAACCTCCCCTCGATCTGGTGGCCGCGGTTGAGGAGTTCCCAGTCGATGGTCTCGGGGTCCATCTCGGCGATCACCGGTACGATGCCACGTTCATTCGGAGGCGCCAGCCACGCGCGTTCCGGGACCATCTCAGCCCTGAAAAAGACTTTCGCCCGCAGCCATCCGTCCTCGCCGACGCGGAGGTCTGGGGTGTGCTCGGGACCGACCGTAAGCCCGGAGGCCGAAGCCTGTTCCCCGGCGATGTAGTAGGCGTTCGGCTCGAAGAAGCTTTCGCCCCAGACGAAGGGAAGCAGGAACCGGTATCCGGCGTTGACCGCGCGGACGACATCCTCCGGGGTCCACATCTCCGGCCGGGGGATGTTCGGGGGCAGCGGCACATCCGGAAGAGCGCCGAGGCCAGCTTGTTCAAAGACCTCGCCCGTTTGGAGGTCGATGCCGAAACCATCCCTCGTCACGGAACCGGCCGGGAATCGGGTCCTCGGAAAGTGCTCGCCCTTCCACTCCCAAAGGCCGTAGGATCTTCCGAAGGGTTTTTTGATGTAAAGAGGACGCGCGTGTCCGATTTTTATCATCGCTCTATTCCTTCACCCTCAAGCCTCCGGCCACCAACGCTTTCGGGCAAGCACTTCCTCGTACTCCTTGAAATTCTCACCCGTTGTCAGACTCTCCCAGAGATCCCACGAGCCGTCCTGTTCTTCTTCCAGATCGTAGAAGATCCGGACGGTCCCATATGGACCACGTCCAAAAAGCCCTGAGTCCGCAAGCCTATCCTCGAAACGCTCACGCCAAAGAGCGGCTTCTCTCGGAGTTCTTACGTACCTCCTGAAGACGATGGTCTGCTCTTGCAGTCCCTCCACCTCACGATGCGACGCTTCGTCGTCGTCGATGCCATACTCAACTTCGTCCCAGAGTCCAGGTCCGAGTACAGATGAGATCCGACGATCGAAAGCCGCCGGGTCGCCTACACCGCTCACTCCGTAGATGATCCGCAACCTGCCCATGCCCTGCTACTCCCGGAGCGTTTCCATGTAGTGCTCGGCCAATTCGATCCAGTCGATTTCCTCGAACGCGGAGTTGAGGAGGGACGACCACGGACCCTCAAGTTCCGGCATTTCCTCCTCGAACCACTCCTTGAGCGCGTCGGCCGTGGCAAGCTTCGCCTCGGTGATGCCGCTCTCATCCCAGCGTTTCCTAGCGCCGCGGACTCCCCGAATGGCCTCCTGGACCGTGGAAAGTGCAGTCTCGTAGTAGTTCCGGTCGTTGTCGATGAAGAGGGCCATCGAGAACGTCTCGTAGTTCTTCCAACCCTGGTAGCTCATGCCGACTTCTCCAGTTGCTCTGCGCTCACGGTCGCCAGGAGGTCCCGGGTCAGCACCGACTCGACCGGGATGATCGCCCCCGCCACGAGCGGGCGGTAGGTCTCGTGGACCGGGACCTTTTCCATTTCGAGGTCCCACTGCCGCTCGACTCCTTGAAGGCCGTAGACGTCGATCCCGAGGAGCTTGGGCGCCACGAATTCCCCTCCCTGGAAGACGTCCGGATAGTAGAGCGCCTTGTAACCGAGGTTCACGGCGGCACGCTGGACGGCCGGGGCGTCGGCGAAGATGAAGGTGTCGGCTATCAGACGATCGGCCTCCTGCTCCACTTCTTTCTTGTCGGAGATCCCTTCCAGTTCCCACTTCAACTCGCTGATGGCCATCTTCGGGTCCATGAGGCTGAAGGGGATGTCCTCCTCTTCGATGCCTTCTACCCTGTACGAGAATTCGCCGCCCTTGGCGCGGCCGATCAGGCGGTTGTGGAGATATTGGAGGATCTTGAGCATTTCGTCGTGGTCGAGGCCGCCCCGTACCCCGTATTTCAGCGCCCGGAGGATCTGGAGGAAGGAGTCGTGGTTGTCGCTCGAAAGCTCCAGGATCTTATCGGTATTGAGCCTGGCGATGTGGACCGTCGAGGTCGGGAGAAATGAGGCTTCCCGCTGGCCCCAGACGTCAGGAGGCCGGAACGACCAGATGATCGCGACGGGAAGCGACGGCGTGTACGAGACGCTCTTCCGAACGCCCTTCACTTCTTCCCTCCGGGTCCCGCGGTAAAGTTCCATAGATGGTATGGTCTATTCTCCCACCTCCGACACCCATTCCTCGCTGCCTCCATGATAGGCGAGGTAGGCGATCGCCGCGTCCTTCACGGCTTCCCAGATGTCGTGGCGCCCCATCTTGATCAGGTCTTCAAGGCTCACCCCAATGTCCCCGGAATACGATTGGCGGTGCTTGGCTTTTGGGTCCATGACGTCCCTGAGATCGACTGAGGCCCCTATCTTGAGGACCGGATTCTCCTTCCAGTCCTCCAGATAAGCCTCGTCGTCCGGGGGTTCCGTCATGTCCCACTGCACGATCGTGACTTCCCCGCCGGACAGCTTGATGCCGAGACCGTGTTCCGGGTCCTTGTCCTGGTCCTCCCCGTAATAGGAGAACTCCAGGTCCGAGATGAACTCGTCCATGTCCTCGCGCGGGATCTCTCCCTCGGGCCACCAGCGCTTCTTCCAGATCACTTAGAGGAAACTCCCGTCTTCGTCGAACTCGTATTCGTTCGCGATGATGTTTTCGGTAATATCCTGGTCGCTCTCCCTGTAGTCGATGTTCTCGTAACCGGATTTTTCCAGTCGCTTCGAAACGTCCTTCACCTGATCCTGGAGATGGGCCATTAGCTCTCGCGCCATCCGTTCGATCGCGACCGGCCCGAGGCGGATGGGCCAGCGTTTCCTGCCGCCGACACGGGGTTCCCCGTAAGTGTCCACCTCCGCGGTGACGACCATGGTGTTCCAGTGGTCATACATGTGGAATGCCTGCCGTTTTTCGATCGCGATCTCAATCCTGGCTTCATCGTTCTCGATCGCGGTAATGATCGGCTCGAATTTTGTGAGCGAGTTCTTCTGGATATAGTCTGCAAGGTCCACCTTCCCATAGAAGGCGACGCCGTCCCCAGAGCTATAGTCCAGGCGCCAGCGAATGTCCTCGGTCGGTAGGCCGAGCGCCTCCAGTTCCTCAGCGAAGAATTCACTGAGCATCTTGCTGTCTGCCTCGTCCCATGCCCAGCCTCGATCGCGATACTCCCGGATGGCCCTCTCCTTGGCTTCCGGAGAGAGTTCCGCGAACGTGTAGATCTCGATTTCTTCCTTTCTCGGCATCAGGACGGGCGCCAGCGCTTGCCGCGACCGGTTCTCCGTTTGTGGATTTTCCAGGCCCCCTGCTCGGTCGTCCATGTCCATTCTTCAAGGCGACGTTTCCAGCTATCCTCCTTCTCCACGTCGGCGACCATGGCGCCGGTGAGACCGTGGATTCCGGTCTCTCCCTGGATTCCGGTCGCACCCTGAAGACCGGTGGCGCCTTGAGGTCCCGGTCCGATCGGAGGCGTGTACAGGAAGTCGCTCCTTCTCACCATCGCAGTCCTAGAAAAGATACTTCACAATCTCGTCCACGATCTGGCGCGCCTGGTACCTCGGAAGACCGCTGGTATTCGAGACCATCGCCACAGTCTCGTCGTAATCCCGCCACGCCATGGCGTTCACCGTCTCTGTTTCCTCTAGAGAAACCTCGTGGTGGTCGATCCCTTCTCCGCGCTCGCCTCGGCCGAGCGCGACGACGGGGATGACGGCCACCCCTCGGTCCTCATCGACTTCCATCTCCTCCTTGAGAAGCGCCTTCGTGATCGAGAACACCTCCGGAACCTGGTAACGGAGCGGCGTCAATTCCCCGAGTTTCGCCATCGCCGACTCCAGTCCTTCCTCGGCCAGGGCCGACACGATGGTCCTGGCCAAGTCCGGCGTCACCGCACGTTCGCTCACGAACGGCTCGATCACCCCATTCTTTTTCTCGAACGTGACGATCTTGAAGAGGATGTCGGCCATTCATGAATGCTCCGCCTTCGAGTTTAGATGAAAGACTCCTGAGAATGAAAGCACCGTTAGACGACCGAACACGTCCCCGGCTTTCACATGTCTTCTGGCGTGCATAGGCGTTTTACTACTCCTCTTCGTCTATGTCGCAGATATCGCGCCGCCTTTCCCGCGGACCTTTCACACCTCTTCTCGGTTCTTCCCCTTTCTTTCGTGCAGCCAGACTCCTGTCTTCCGGCAAATGATAAGGCAGTCCCAAGTAATCGAAGAAATCCTCTTCGTATGGAGATTGAAATACGAGTTTCCCGCTACGCCAAAAACCGTACTGGTCCAATTTTTCTCCTCTGCGTTTTGCGATTGATCGGGTGGCGACATTCCAAATCCAGTCGCCCGTGTACATGAGAATTAAACCGCCGAGTTCGTCAGGGTCATGTGCTAGATAAAGCTCAACCTTGACGCCGTCAATCCACGACCAGAGCTTCCGGTCTCCGCCCAGGTAACCCTCTTCCCGCATGATCTCGACGAAGTCGTCCACGTCCTTCGGCAGGACCACAAGCTCGATGTCGGCCGTCTCCGGTCGCTTTCTCCGGATGGAGCCCACGACCATGCTGAAATCGACGAGCGGGCGGACGGCCCGGCAGATCCGGGTCGCCAGGCGCCTGGCGCGCGCGAGCGGAATCCGCTTCTTCGGCCGGACTTCGCCGAGCATTCCCCGTTCCATCTCGTCTTCGAACATGGTGTCCTAGAATCTGTCCAGGATCTTCTCGATACTGTCCTTCGAGAGCATCTCCAGGGTGATCCCGCGCTTCTGGAGCTTCTCGATGATCCGGAAAACGAGATTCTCGTGCTTGTCCTGGAGCGCGACCGCGTCCCATTTCAGCCTCTGGGGGTCTATACCGGTCGCGCGCTTCACGTCGGCCGGGGGCGCAAGGTCGAGGAGGAGTTCGGCGAGCGCCACCGCGTAGCCGTTGTGCCTGGCGGCCACGACCGGGTTCTTGTCCTGGAGGCTCGCGTAGTGGTACCGCTGGACGGCTCCGACTATGTGCCGGATGCCATCATCTGTCAGGAGTTTCTCGGCCGCTCCCAGGTACACCGCGCGTAGCCTCCCGTTCTTGGCCGCCGGTCATCAGTACCAGTAAAGGATGACTGGCGTCGTCTTTTTCAGCGCTTTCAGGCGACGTATCGCGCCCCTCAAATCCTTCCAGACGAAGGGCGTATCCCTCCGTAGGGCCGAACGCGCCTCCGGGCCCGCCTCCATCACCGCGTCGTCGAGCACCTCGTAGAGCCGTCCGGCGGGCAGGTAGGAGAGCCAATCTCCGTAGGGCCCGATCTGGATGCATTCGGGCTTCTCGTCGTACTCGTGGACGAAGAACACCCGTTTCGGGATCGGTTTCGGGCTCTGTGCCTGGATCAGGTCATAGATCGCATACATTCTCGGGAATCGGATGGGATCGCTGTCCCAGTGCTGGACCTGGCCCTTCTCCGGCCAGCGCGACCTGTGGAATGGATAGAACGTCAGGTCAACTCCCATGTCCGGTTCCTAAAGATGAGAGAGCAGCTTCTCGAAAGACTCCTTGCTGATCCCGGTCAGGTCGATCCCCTTGGCCTTCAGCTTCTCCATGATCTTGAGCGCCTTTCCTTCGTGCTCGTCCTGGACGCGCATGATCTCGTCCTTGAGCGTGTTCACGTCCTCTCCGGTCGCGGCGAGAACCTGGTCAGGGGACGCCAAATCCTGGAGCTTCCAGATGATGGCGGCGGCGTAGCCGTTGTGCTTGGCGGAGACGTAGAGGTTGTCGTCCTGGAGGCTGGCGAGATGGTAGCGCTTGGCAGCCCGCATCATCTTGCGGATGCCTTCGTCTTCGATCAGTCTCAGGTCATCGCTGAGATACATGCTTTCCCTGGATCTCGCCTATGCGTAATGCCATTTGGCCACATGCTTGAGGAGCGAGACCTTCTCGCCCAGGCTCAGGCCCGTGCCGCTGATCATGGCGGCAGCCTGGTCCCACTTCCGGAGCGGAATCGTGTTCAGGTGCCAATCTCCGGTATCGAGCGCCCGCCGGATTCGGTCGGGAGGCGCCGGAATCAGGGTCGCGACGAAGTCGATCCCGACCTCTCTCGCAAGCGCCTCGTACTTGGCAGCGTGCTCGACATCGGAAGGGGTCATCGCAGGCCGCGCAACGGGAGCACGGGGACGTTCGACGACCTCCTGGATCGCTTCCTCGCGGTAGTCGGCAAACTCCTCCATCATCTGGTCCCTGGCCTCACGGATCTCGTCGAGCGTGTAGCGGCCTTCCACGCCCGCCATGGACTGGATCTCCTCGGCGAAACGTCTGGCGAGCGCCAGAGCCTCGCGCCTGGCCGGGACTTCGCCCCAGGCATCGCCTTCTTCTATCCAGTCGTCGAAAAGCTCCATTTTCGCGTTGTAGAGGCCCTCGATGTTATTCACCACGTCCATGATCGTGTCGTCCGGCATATCGCTACGCTCGCCTAACCGTGAAGGCCAGCGACCTTCCCCCGGCGCCGCTTGACCTCTTCCTTCGGCATCCAGACTTCCTTTGGAACGAATTCCCTGAGGAGTCCACGCGCGCCGCAGACCGGCCAGAACTCCCGGAGTTTCATGTCGGTCTCTTCGGCGGTTTTCGTCTTGAGCAACTTCCTCGCCCGGCGGATAAGATCGTCGCGGTCTCCTTGCAGGAGTTCGAGACTCGTGCATTGGCCAGCGGCGGTAAACTCAAGCTCGTCGAGACGGCGCTTCCGTTCCGCGCGTCCCATCCGCTTGTCCGTGCAGATCTTCTCGGCCTCCTCCTCCAACCTGTCGAGGCTGAACCGCGTCCAGTACAGGTTCTCCAGCGTCAGCCACCACCAACTGGCGACCTGGCAGACCTCTTCCCAGTGGCCGCGCTTCATGGTCCTCCAGGCTAGTCCAGGAACTCCACCCGCTGGTCTCGGAACTCCTCGCCGATCACCTCCACTTCGCGCCCGAGGACGACGCCGCCTTCGGCCTCGTACATGTTCCAGAACTGCCGGTGGTCGAAGTTGACGACGATGATCGGTCGCTTCCGGCGCTTGGTCTTGACGAACATCTGGACGATCGTCCCGTGATCGACGATGTCGGTTACCTTGCCCGTGATCCTCGCGGGTCGGGCCATCGGTTACCTCGTCCTCAGGAGATGGCTGCCTCCGAAGAACTGGTCGATGTATCCCATCGACCGCCCCATCGGGCTCACAAGCCCGGCGACCTGGAGGCGCAGGCCCTTGGCGACGGCATGGGGCGGAGGACCCGGAGGGCGTGGAGGCGCGGTGATGAAGGGAGGAGGCGTCTCCCCTTCCTCGGTCATGATCGAGATGATGAGCGCGTTCTGCTGCGCTTCCGACATCGCCAGGAACTTCTCGGGCGTGAGGCCGTGTTCGTGGAGGTTTTCGTTGTAATCGACCACGAACTCCTGGATGAACTCCTGGCGCTCCTCCAGTTGCTCCTGGTGCGCCTCCAGGGACTCCTCATAGGCTTCCTCGGCCGCTTCCTCGGCCGGGCTGACCGCGGGCGCGGCCGGGGCCGCGGGCGGTGGCGGAGCGGCTGGTGGCGCCGCGGGCGGCTTGGGCGAGATGTACGCGGTCGGGATCGGCTGTGGGGAGACCATGACCCGGCCCATCCCGTGGAAATAGGCCGCGTCGATCGCGCCCATCATGCGACCGCGGGAGTTGTTGCCGTAGATGTTCCCGACCTCGCGCATGAGTCCCTTCACCTGGGGCGGCGGCTGCGGTACCGGCTTCACGGTGCCGGGTGGAGGCGCCACGATGAAGGGCGGAATCGGGTCCTTATACTCGCTCATGAGCGCGATGATGACCGCGTTTTGTTCCGGCTCGGTCATCGCCAGGAACTGGTCCTTCGTGATCCCGCGGTCCGTGAGATCTTCGCCGTACTCCTGGAGAAATTCCTGGATGAACTCCGCGCGCATTTCGCGTAGCTCCTCCAGTTGCTCGGCGGTGACGCCGGGAGGGGCGCCCGGAGGAGGCGGAGCCTCGGGCTCCTCGTCCTTCGCTTCCGGAGGAGGCGCGCCTGGAGGGGGAGGCGCGCCGGGCGCTCCAGGAGCGCCCGGAACGCGGCCCATGACGTCCTCTTCCGGCATCTCCTCATCCTCTTCGTCTTCCTCCTCGCCGGGGAGGAGCCCCGGGGCTCCCGGGGCCGCCTTCGCTGCCAGATCGACGGCTCGCTTCCGGAGGAAGAAGTAGGCACCGGTTCCGATCGCGGCGACCCCTGCGCCCATGGCGATCCATCCCCAGGTGGGGATGCCCTTGGACTTCCCGGCGCCCTTTCCGTTCGTCTTGCTCATAGCGGCTCCCAGTCACATTTCGTCGATCGCAACCTGATAGGTCCCGGCGAAGTAGTCGGCCAGATCCTCCCGCATCGGACGGAAGGCGCCGGGTTCTCGCGTGTCGATGGGGATGATCCAGAGAAGGACGCCCTGGTAGAGGCATCCGGGTTCGTTCGGGAAATGCTTGTCGCAGAAGATCCGGAACTCCTCAAGCGGTATGGGCTGGGCCAGAATCCATTCGTACTTGTCGTCCGACCAGCGCCCCTGCGGGAACGTGGCCGGATCTCGCCGTTTCCAGGCTTCGGCCGTGTCGAGACCGACCGCGACGACCGTGGGCTCGTAGAAGCCCTTTTGGATCTTCCTGTAGTCGATGGCCTCCGGCGCCCGCATGAAGGTGATCGGCTCGAAGACTTCCATGAGGATGATGTCGCCCTCGATCCCGACGATCTTCCCTGGGAAGTTCTTGATCGCCATGACGTGCTCGGGATCGTCCTCGGTGTACTCCGTGAGCCTGCCCCGCTTGGGCATGATCTCCAGGTCACGCCAGTAGGCCCAGAGGCATTGGATCTTCCCATCCATGTCGAGGCAGTTGTCGGCGATCATCTGCTCGTAGAGCGCGCTCGTCTTCTCCTTGTCGAGGCCAAGACGGCGGGCGTGCTCCTCGAACGATACGGGCTCGTCGAGCTTGACGAAGAAGACCGCCCCCGGGCCGACACCGCCTTGGCGGGCGATCTTCCCGGTATAGTTCAGGCCGTGGAACGTCCAGGTGACCGGCATCCCCGCGGGCGTATAGCCCCGGAGCGCCTCGATCACCTTCCTGATCCTGGCTTTTTCAGACGCCATAGGGACGGACTCCTCCTTGGTAATTGTAATAATTTTCTCATTTAAGGCCAACGGAAAAGTAGAGCCGTCAGGCCGTGACCGCCATCGGACGGTCCACTCCCCTTTCGATCCATTCGACCTCTCCGATCTTCTTGATCCCGATGGCCAGGATCTCGACTGGGGCGCCTTTCTTGAGAAGGATCTCCGCTTCCTCTTCCCCGAGGCCGGGATCTAGGTTCTTGAGGAGCGTCTCGGGGATGTCGATCGCGCTCAGGCGGACACGGCCTTTCACGAGCACCTCCTGGGGGCCCTCTCCCCAGTGGCATTCGGCCAGGTCTTGGTTCCAGGCCCAGAATATGCCGATTCCAGCATATTTCGGGTCCGTGACGCCGCTCGCGACCATGAACGCGAACTCGTACGGATCGACGATCCCGAGGCAGCGGTAGACGACGAGCTTCCCATCCTCTTCCTCGGCGTTCTCGAAGAAGTCCCTCTCGAAGGTCGGCCACCGCTCGTCAAGCCACGTTTCGATGAGTTCGCGGTCCGAAAGCTCCCCATACGCTTCCGGAAATTCACGGAGATGGGCGAGCACATCTCCTGCCATGAGTTCCCTTTCGATCGTCCGCTCGCTCACCCGCGTGAACGCATCCCATAGCTCTACGACGGCGCCCATGGACCTCCCACCTCTACAAGCGCCGACCGAGGATGATCCAGCCGAACGGCGTCCGCGCAAGCCAGAAGAGCGCCTCCACGAAATGGATGCGCCACTGATAGCCCTGGCGGCTCGTCGTGCGCCGGATGTGCGCATGGACCTCGTAAAAGGGAGTCCTCCTCATGCGCCCTCCTCGATGAGCGTCTTTGCGGTGAAATCCAGGAGTTCACGGAGGATCTCGCCCTTCCGCTCTTCTCGAACGATTTCCCAGTGTTTCCGCCACTTGGCGCGGTTGGCCCAATCCACGTTTTCGTGAATCTTCTGGAGCGCCAGAAGGACGTCGTAGACGAAGTCGCCCGCGATCCCGCCAAGGTCCGTCCGGAGCGCCTCATCGACCTCCTTGGCCGATGGAGGCCCATTCTCAGAATGCTCTGAGAGCCAGCTTAGAAGCTGCCTGGCTGCCGGGACCTCATTCCACGAGAGGACGATGTAGCGGTCGTACCAGCCGGGTTTACGGTGGTAGATCTTCGAGAACGGTTTCCCGACGACCTGGGCGGCTACTTCATCGGCATCCATGCCGGTCGCGTCGAGGAAGCCCTCCCAGAGGAAACCGAGGTGGTTCCCGTAACGGTTGTCCTGGGCGAACTCGACAGCCCGCTCGATGTCTCGGTCGGTGGGCGTCCCCGCTTCCTCGTACATGTACTGCATCGCATCAACGAACGCCTGGCGGGTCGATTCGAGCGTCGGATCTCCCTTTTTCGCGGCCTCGGCCGCGCGGCCGAGATCCTCCTGCGTGAGGACTCCCCACCGTTTCCTGGCCATCCGACCGCGGGCGGGCTTGACGATCTCTGCGAGATAGTCCATGACGTCGTCGGCCTTGAGCGATGCCCAGTCGTTCCAAACGGCATCCGCGACGAGTTCCCCGAATCTCTCCTCGTACGACCAGGGCTTCCAACCCTCTTCCTCGACGAGGTTGACCCTGATCGTCGGCAGGCGTTTGGCCATCGCTCACCGCTGGGCCAAATACTCCGGGAGAGCATCTCTCGTTCCGTCCGCGTGGATAAGCTCCTGGGAGACCGGTTCGCCCATCCTGTCGAAAATGGTCCTGATCGTCGTGTAGGCCACGGGTCCGCCGGGCGGGAACGAGATCCTTAGAATGTATTCCTGGCCGAATTCGGCCCCGAGGATCATGCCGAGCCAGAGCACCTTGTCCGAAAACCGGTGCCAGAGCCTCACGGTCGGACAGCAGTTGATAAGAACGATAGCGAGCGTCGGTTCAGGCTCATCAAACCATCGCCCGTGGACCGGCACCGCCGAATAGCTGTCGAAAAGCGTATCGACGAAGGCCATGACCTCCTCCTCGGAGGCCAGGTGGTCCTTCACCTGGGACGCGCGGGAGACGAGGAGGATCTCCATCCCCTCCTGGTTCTTGAGCGAGCCAAGAAGGCCGTCCACGAGACCGTCCAGGAGAGCGCTCATGGGGCCGCTTTCCGCTCGCGGCGCCACCGGCCGCCGCCCACGAACGCGGCCTCGGCTTCCCGGTCCTCCGGGGGAACCCACCGGTGGAACCGCATTCCCGGGCCGATCTCCAGGATCTGGTGGCGCCGGAAGAAATAGCGGTCCGCCTCCTCGTGGCTCAGGTGCTCGACGGCCTCGCATTCCCAGCCCTCAAGACCCAGGCCGTAGCCCGGATAATCCGGGTTGGGAACGGCCGAGAACTTCGAGGCGCCCGACAGGATCTCCCGGCGGATCTTGAGCCGTTCTTCCCGGGTGAACTCCGGGATGCGCCGGAGCCTGTCGCGCTCCTCCTCGGAGAGACCTTCCAGCCTCTCCATGAGACGCCTGAAGACGGCCTCGCTCATACCATCATATGATAACACTTGTTCACATATTGTCAACGCTGGCGCTCCCGGAGGACGCTGGCGGCGGCGGATGCGGGCATGATGGCCTCGCATCCCTTCAGGTACTCCCCTTCCAGGAAGCGGACGCCGAAGACCTCGCGTTCCGGGTCGAAGAAGACCTCGACCGGCCACTGCTGGGCCGGGTTACCCTGGGCGTCGTTCAGGACGAGCGCGGTCGGCTCGACCACCGGTTTCAGGCTGTTCATCCTCTCCTCCTTCCAGGCTATCCGACCCTGAGGTCCAGGTAGTCCGCGAGCGCGTCGAGCGTCTTCGCCGCGTGGGCGACCTTCGCCTTGAAGTCGGGGTTGTCGATCTTCTTCCTCATGTCGTCGAAGAACTTCGCGACCTCCCGGAACTGGGCGACGCCGTCCCCGAAGCTGTCCTTGAACGAGGCCAGCCCATGGAGCGCCTGCTGGAGGTCCCCGTTCTTCCCGATCGCTTTTTCGATCTCGGTAAGCGCGTGCTCGACCTTGCTGAAGTCGCGTTCCTTGAAGGCCGAGACGATCTCCTTCATGTCGGCGAAGACCTGCTTCACGTCCTCGATGAAGGGCTTGAGATCCTTGGCGTCCGTGATCAGGCCCTTGAGTTCCAGGATCATCGGCTTGAGTTCCCTATCGGCCCATTCCTTGGCGTCCTGCATCCCCTTCTGCATCTTGTAGGTGAGCCGGAGGCCCTCGATGTTGAGGAGCTTCATCGGCCAGACGAAGACGAGCGTGAAGATGCACGCCCAGAGGAGGCCACCGATGATGACGACCGAGCCGTTCATGGTCGTCAGCCGGTGGATGCCCTCGACCGAAAGCACCCGCCAGATGAAGTAGGTCTCGATGACGATGAAGTTGAGCGCGAAGACGAAGAGGATGGTCAGGGTCTTCTTGACCGGGACCTTGGAAAGGATGGCCTCGACCTGGCGGTCTTCCTCGGTCTTCGTTTCCTGGTCCTGGACGATCTTCTTCTCTTCCATCGTTTCCGTCTCCTCTTCCAATATCCGCCGGACTCGCCCGCCCGGCGCCCTAGACCTTCCGGAACAATTCCTGCGTGACCCCCTTGACGAGTCCGTCGCCCTTCATCTGCCCGCAGAACGGGCACTTCCCCGCGACCGAACGGAGCGCCTCGATCTCCTTCCGGGTCGCCAGGCGCTCCTCGTCGCGCGACTCGACGTACTTCGACCCGGCCTGCGTGAGCAGATGCCTCACGAAGAGCGGATCGGCCTCAAGCTGGTCGGGCTTGGTCACGAGCCGCCATTCGCCGCTGTCCGGGTTGTAATAGATCCGGATCTCGACGTAGTACTCGAACTCCTCGCCGTCTTCAAGGACGACGACGGTCGGAGGTTTATCCATCCGTTTTCTCCTCTTCCTTCCGGATGCCTATCGCCAACCGCCCAGACGCCCCATCGGCGTTACAAGGCCCATGCGCCCGAAGCCCTTGACCGTGCTCGGCGCGATCTTCTCCTGCTCCTTCGTCCCCTTCGCCTTCGCCTCCTCCTCGGCGCGGCGGCGGAGGCCCACGGCCTTACCCTTGATCCTCTCCAGCCGCACCGGATCGAGCGCTCTTGAGACCTTCTCCTGCTTCTCGGCCGGAAGCTCGACCATGGCCTCGGCCAGGGCGTCTTCGAGCTTCTCCTCGCGCTTCTTGGCGATCCCGTGGGCGACGGCCGCGCCTCCCACCGCCGATGCCACGGCGATTCCCGCGGGGATCAAAAAGGGGATGACCATGGTGACGCCTCCGCAATCAGCCAGCAAAATAGAAGCCCAGACGAAGCGTATCCGGGCTCGTCCGAAGCTGCTCGATGTACTTCAGGATCTCGGTGAGCCGACGCTTGGAGTCGTCGGGTTTTCCGGGCTCGAAGGTCGGGACCAGGATGTAGCGGTGCCCGAAACCGTCCTGTTCAGCCTGGAGCTTGAATGCGGGCTCGTTGTCGATCAGGACGTCGCCGTTCACGCGGTATATGTTCTTGAAAAAGCGGGGATAACCGCGCGCCCGGTCGATCGCCGGAAGCGTGTCGTCGGTGTAGATCTCCCGGAAGAAGGACATGAGGGCCGGAAAGTGCCCACGTACCGTCCGCACCCAGGCCGCGTTCGCGGCCGTCCATAGGACCAGGCGATGGCCCCGGCGCGAGAGTTTTTCCAGGAACTCATGGATGCCCGGCCGCGGACGGACGTAGACCTCCCCATTCGGGGCCAGGCGTTCCCCGATCAGCGTCCCGTCCAGGTCGCAGACGATCCTCATTTAGACGGCACCAGCACTTTCGTGAGGACCCACGCCAGACCGAGCGATCCGGCGACGATGCCCGCGGGGACCGCATAGGGCTTAATGGTTTCCCAGACCTGGGCGACCGCGCCTCCGATCTCCTCGCCGCGGATGATCGCGAGGTATTTGGCGGTTCCGACCCGGCCCCCGATCCCCGGATACCGCGCGTTGATCCGGGCGGTCGTGTCGGCGACCCGGTGGCGAGCGAGCGGATGGGACCGCAGGTAGTATTCGATCCCGCTCGGCTCTTTCCCCTTTTCCATCGACTGGAACTTCCCCATGACGCCGACGATGCCGTGCGGGTCGTACCCGGCGCGGGCCGAAAGATCGACGCCGTCCTCGTCGGCTTCGGATTCGTGGCCGCGGGAGAACCCGTTCACGGCCAGGTTGAAGCCGAGGTCCGTCGCCTTGGTGAGCGTCTCCTGGTTTTCGGCGCTCAGGCGCTTCCCGACCAGGGCCTTGGCAAGCTCTGCGAGCGCCGTGAATCCGAGCCGTTCCTCGATCGACTTGTTGATGTGGCGCTTGTTGACGTGCCCGACCTCGTGGCCGAGGACGCCCGCCAGTTCCGCCTCGTTCTCAAGGACGTCGAGGATCGCCCGCGTGACGAAGATCTGCCCGTTGCCGAGCGCGAAGGCGTTCACGACCTTGTCGTCGGCGAGGACCGTGAACTTGTACGGGATGTCCTGGCGCTTGGCTTTGACCGCGACCGCCTTCCCGACCTCGGTCACGTAGTCATTGACCGATTTCCCGGGATAGACGCCGCCGAACTCCTTCACCATCTCCGGGGCTAGTTGGTCGCCGGTCGTCTTCGCGATCGGATCGGTAAGGAAGGTCGGAAGGATCTGCCCCAGGCCCGCGTTCGTGTACATGGCTAAACCAGCGCCTTCATCAGGGGGTCGGGCACCCGGGCCCGTTCGGTGACGATGTTCCAGTCCACGTTTACGAGCACCGCATCGAGATAGGCGCCTTTGTCGATCCCGTAGTCGCTCATGTAGGAATGCTCGTAGCAGTCGATGACGAGGAGCGGAACCGCGAGGGCAACGAACCCGTGCGCGTGGCTCGACATCGTGAAATCGAAGAGGCGGCCGGTCGCAAGATCCATCGCGCGGATCACCCAGCCGGTCGAGGCAAGCGCAGCCTTGTGGAAGCGGTCCTCCCATCGGACGTACATCTCGTCGTCGCCAACGACGTCAAACGGGTCCCCGGCGCCTCCGGGCGTCAGGTTCTCGAAGTATAGTTCGTGGAGCCGGACCGCGTTCCGGAGCATCCCTTCCTCGGCCAGAAGTCTCCCGTATTCGAAGGGATCGCCCGGCGGAGCGTCTTGCAGCCGGTGGTGGAGTTCATCCCAACGGTCCAGGTACCTGAGATAGAGGCCGTAATGGGCCTCCAGGAGCTTCTTGGAAAGCCCCGGAAGGCTCTCGTACGGCAGTTCCATCGGCTGCCACATGGAGAATCCCCGTTCAGCGCTTGCTCGGACGGAAGAAGAGCCAGTCCACGAACTCGATGTCGCTGTCGTGCTCCTTCTGGTAGTTCCTCCAGGTCCGGATCGCCCAGTAGGTCCCCAGGCCGATGCCCCCCAGGATGACGCCGACCAGGATCTTCTTCTTCATCGTCGGATTGGGAGCCAGGATCTCGGCCGCGTTCGTGAGCGTCTTCGAGACCTCGCCCAATTCCATCTTCCGCAGGAGTTCCGGGGCGATCTTGAGGAGGTCGTGGTCGTTCATACGCTGCCGAGGAGCTTTTCGCTCCACCCCACGAGGAACCGCCCCAGGATCTCGGTCGCCGTGACCACGCGCGCCTCGACTTCAAGCGCGGCCTGGTAGTTCAAGCGCTTGTAGCGCCCCTTCACCTGGGCGACCAGTTCCTTCAGGTTCTCCAGGTGCTCTTCGCGCTCGTCCTCGGGCGCGTTCACGGACTTCCACTTCTCCTTCGCGTAGTCCTCGGCGACCGCCTTCAGGAAGTCGGCGATCGGCCCGGCGTTGGTGTCGGCCAGGTTCTTGAGGCCGTCCTTGAAGGTCCCGAGGATCTCGTCCTTGAGCGCTGCCCAGGGTTCTGACATCGGCTAATCCTCCACCGCTTTCTTGCCGTCCGCCACGAACGCGGCCCACTCGTCCGCTGTCCTCGTCCGGATCTTCTTGGTGTCGTCCTTGAGCGAGGATGCGGCCACGTACGCCTTGTACTTCGGGATGATCTCCCCGGTATAGGCGACCATCTTCCGGACGAACTCCTTGTGGTCGGCGTCCTTCCCGCGGGCGATGTCGGCCTGACAGTCGTCGGCGGTCTTCTTGAGCTTGTCTCGGGCGGCAGCGTCGTTCTTGAGCGCGGGATCGTCGTCCAGGAACTTCCGGTACTTCGGGAGGATCTGCTCCGCGTAGATCTCCATCCCCTCGACGAACTCCTTGTGCCGGAACTCCTTGACCGTCCGGCAGGAGGTCGCCAGAAGCGCGAAAACGAGGAAAACGGAGGTTCCGAGACGCTGCCTCATCGGCTCTCTCCTTCGATCGCCGCAACCTACAAAAAAAGACGCCTCCTCCGGGCAGAGCGAGAGCGTCCGCGCCAACCCCTATCTTCTCTTCGCCTCTATCATAGGCGATGGGGAAGACCGGCGGCAAGCGTTTTCGCAAGGCGGGGTCTATAGAGCGGCCGTGAGCACCGTTTGGGCCCGATGGACCGAAAGGTGCCGTTCCAGGCATGCCGTCCGGGCTGCGTCGCCGATCGCGGCGGCCTTCTCGGGGTGTTCGAGCAGGCTGACGAGGGCCGCCTCGAAATCGGCCGTAGAGCCCCAGAAAACGGCTTCTTCGCCGTCCCGGAAGTTGTCCGGGATCAGGATCGGGAGCCGCTGCGAAAGGAGCGCGCAGCCGAAATAAGCGGTCTCCCAGTACCGGTAGGTGTCGTACCCGGCCCCCGGGACGGAGACGCCGACCAGGGACGCGGCCAGGGCCGCGTTATAGTCCTCCTTGGGGATGCCGGATTGACTCACCTTGAAGCCCCTGTGAGTCAGGATCTTGGCGACCTCGGCCCGCATGGGATGGCGGTGATGGAGGCCGCGGAAATAGACGCCGCGCCGCGGTTTGATCTCCGGAGGAAGCGCCTCCGGGATCGCGCCGAAGGGCAGCGGGCACACGTTCATCCGGTATTTCCGATCGGCCAAGTATTCGCGCTTGAAGTAGACGTGCGCGATCTCGCGGTAGGGTTCCTTGATTTGGTCATCGTCGTCTCCATCCAGGACCACGAACCGTCCCCGGGTTTTCTTGATCCATGATTCGGCCAGTTCCATCGTCCCTCGAACCGACGCGACGAGGATGTCCGCCTCCTCGATCGGGAACTCATTTGGCCCCTCGAATCCGATGAAGAGTTGCCGGGTCGTCAGGTCCCGGACCGGCGGGATCGAATAGGCCAGGTGGAGATTGGACCGGCCGAGCATCCGGACGAGCCCATCGGTGACGATGTCCACGAGGTAATCCGGGCTCGAACGGGAGTAGACGGCGATCCTCATGGGCTTGCGTCCCTTCCGCAGGGACACCAGACGGGGTTCTCGCAGGGCCCGTCATGATAGGAGCATGACCCGGGATGAAAGAAGTGGCGTCCCTCGGGCTTGCCGGTCCCGCAGCCCCGGGGACAGTAGAGGTCTCCGAAGCACTTTGGGCAGATGACACCCTGGAACGGCCCCTTCCAGCCGCACGACTCGCAGGATGCCTCGGTCACTTCCTCCGCCACAGGAACTCCGCCAAGCGGTCGGTCTCCTTTCGAGTGAGGGATATCGAGAGGATCTTTCCTCGCGCATCGACAAACCTGAGACTGAGCGCTCCGTCGAGATCAGTGCGCCAAAGGGGTTCGATTCCTACGCGGACGGGTGCCTGCCCTGGTTTTCCAAGCTCCTCATCCGTTTCATGCCAATCGTGAATGTTCGCCATTCCGAATTCCTCGCGAAGGGATTAGGCCAGCACCCAGACCACGGGCACCCTGAAGGATGGCCCGAATCGTTGCCAGTACCAGTGGAATCGGTGATATCCATCCTCGATCACGTAGATCTTCCCGAAGTCATCCTCCTCGTAGGGGCCTCCGACCGGCCCCTTCAGGATGAGAGCCAAGACCGAATCCGGATCTGTCCTGGTCCAGTCGGGCTTCCGGTGGCTCCGGACAAACCACCGGTGGTAATCCTCGAAAGACTTGAAGTCGGCCCGCATGTCCGGGGACGTCCGCCACATCTCCTGGGCAACGGACGCGAGCGGGACCTCCGCATATCCCCATTGGAGGCGTCTGGGATCGGTGCCCCCGCTCCGGAAGTACTCCCAGAGGGCAGATCTTGCGGGACTGGGCAGTTTACCGTACTTCATCAGGCTCGTTCGGCCTTCGCTCGTCCGCTTTCCCAGACCGAGATGACTAGGCGCACGGTCTCCTCGAACGACAGCGCGCCGCGGTTCTCGCGCCACCACGCCTTTGGGCCACGGGTATGGCGCCCACCGATGCGGCTGCACACCCATCGAAGATCCCGTTCGGTGGGGATGACGCATTCGACCTTGGAGGATCGACCGTAATCCTTGACGGGAGCCTTCCGCTTGGATCTCGCGAGGGAGCCGCAGGATTCCACGGTACACGGCGCATTGGGCCCGTATTGTGTTGCCTCAGGTGGCGCATGTCCGTGGCGCATCCACCAGAGGCTCCTAAAGCGCTCGTTTTTGCGTTTTCGGACGCGCTGGGTGCATCGTTCGCATCGTACGAAGAGGCCCAAGCCCTTTGATCGCCGGTCCACGTAGTCCCGGCTGATCGCGGCTCCGCAGCCAAAACATCTTGGCGGAACGAGCCTGCCCTTGGATTTCGTGGTCATAACGCCTGTCGCTAATCAAGAAGTTGGAGGTCTATCCTCTCACCGGCGGGAAGAGGCTCGCTCGACCAGGGCCATGAGAGCCGTACCCGCTTCCCAGTCATGGATTGTGCGGCTTCTTCTCCACCCGGCCACGCATCGACGACGATGTGGACTTCCCCTCCACCGTCCTCCTGGATTCGGACCGATCGCGTCGAACGTGGCGCAAAGGCCGGACCGGTCCAGAAGACGCCAGCGACCCGGCCGTTGAAGACGACGACCCTATTCCCTACCTGGCTTTCACGATGATCCGTCATCGGGAACCTCCTTGGCGCTCAGCTATCGGATGTCCGTATGCCGCACGCTTTCAAGGTACCCGGCCTCGGATTGGACGTTCACGTAGACGCCCTCCTTCCGCACGATCGGGTCCCCTACAACGAAGCCGCGCACCCATTCACCTGGTCCGATCCGGACCTCAACTTCATCTCGGTTCCCGAGCGTGGCAGCATATCGTCTTTCCATACCGAGTACTCCTTGTCTCAGGCGACTTCTTCACCCTCGCTTTCCGTGTCGAAGTATGTCTCGTCGATCGAATCAAGGGCGGTCTTCAACTCCTCCTCAAGATGCTCGATCGCCTCCGTCCGGGCCTCCTCGTCCTCGATCGGTCCCCCGGCCTTCTCCTCCATGTTCCGGAAGGCACGGCGCGCGAAAAACTTGAAGAGCACGTTGAACGCCCGTTCGCGCCCAAGGGCCTTGAATCCGACCGCGTAGGTCTCGGTCAGGCTCTTCGCGAAACCGTTGACGTCCATCTTCATCTCCGAAGGATCTCGCGCATCGACCGGACATTATCCGCGTCTTCGAGGGGCAGTGGTAGCACGGCGCGGTTTCCGGTGACGACCGCGCCGTGCTCGTGGATCGAAACCCTGAGTTCCCTGCATCCGGCCTTGACGAGAGACCCGATGGCGCTTCTCACGTCGTCCAGGAAGCGCGGGAGCTTCGTATCACCCACGATCTGGACGGAGACGTCTACGTGATCCGTGCCGATGCCGTAGCCCATGGCGCTACCGATTGACGACCTTTCTCCGCTCCTTGGCGCCGGGGAGCACCCGGAATCCCTTCCGGGCGACTTTCGGCGGCTGGATGCTCACCGTCGTGCCCTCCTTGACCGCGGACTGGATCATGTCGAGAAGCGCCTTCGGCTTCATCTCCTTGAGCATGTCGGACGGGATCACCATGGTCGCTGACACCGGGCCCTTCTGCTTCGGACGCGCCCCCTCCAGTTCCTTTTCGGTGGGGGCGTGCGCGCGCTTCCCGAGGACCCAGTCCTGGACCAGCCTCGGGACGTGCTCCCACTTGACGTCGAGGCCGTAATCGCCCATCGACCCGGCGAGATCGTCGGTGGGGGTCCAGTTCCGGGGCCAAGGCTGGCAGGAGAGGCGGATCTGGTACTTCGCGGGCTTGTTCTCCGCGTTCTTCCCGACCGCGCGCACACAGACCGCGGGCGCGCCGAGATCGCCCGGGTCGATCCGGTTCTTCATCTTCTTGGCGATCTTCTTCCGGACGGCCGGAGGAAGCCCCTTCCGCTTCCGGAGATCCATCGCCAGATCCTTGGCCCACTTGGGAAGCCGGTCCTTCGCCCACTTCGGGTTCTTGACCGGCATCGGCGCGTCGGACCACTTGATCTGCTCGCCCTCGGCGTACGCCATGCACTTGTCGTCCTTGCAGCGCCCGGCCCAGAGCGCGCGCTCGGCCACGCACACGTCGCACATAAGCCCTCCTACGCCTGCCTGGCAGGCTTCGAGATCACCATCTTCCGGGTGTCCCCGACGATCTCCCGGTCGAAGTCCCGGACCACCGGGACCATGAACCTTTTCTTTCAGTTCTCGCAGCGGGCCTTGAGGCGCACGATCCCGGCCACGTTCTGCCAGAACGTTCCGGAGACACTGAAGAGATGGCCCGCCTTTCCCTGGCAGCTAGGCGATCTCCTCGTCTTCCGGGACATCCGGCCCTTCGAGCGGGCCGGTGGCCTCTTCTTCGCCGTAGTCCGCCGCGATTTCCCCACAAAGCTCTCCGATCTCCTCCTTCGACATCGCGATCGAGACCTTGATTCCCGCCTTGTCCAGCTTCACGACGTTCCCGTGGAGCAGCCTCTTCAACTGCTCGGCATCAAGCTCCACGAGCCTAAGATTCGCTTTATCGGGCATGCGCCAGTCCCCCTCGGCAATTCTACCCCGGGTTGCTCCTCGCATGGAACTCCGGACGAGGCTTGACCTGACGGTCCGTGAACGTCGGTTCCCTCTGTCCGCGCTTGACGAACTTTCTCCAGAACGCCTCGCGTTCGCACTGCCTGACGAAGCGGTCGTCCTCCAGGCTGACACGGGTCGGTCCCGGATCATAAAGGAAGGGATTCGTGCTCGTCCCGGCGTACGCCGGATACCTGAAAGGAGCGAAAACCATCATTTCACCGTCGCTTTCAGGCTACGTCTTCCTTCGGGTCCTCATCCTCGACATACTCAACGGCCTTCCAGATAATTTCATGAAGCTGCTTCTGGGCGGCTGCGGGATCTCCCTGGCCCTGACCAACGATGTCCCGGATGAGCATCCGTGGATCGACCCACCGGTTCCACCCGCATCGAGGGCAGCGCGCCTCCGGCTGGTTGTCGTAGAGATAGATCCGCGCGCACCGGACGCACATGACCCCGAGTCTGAGCGCCATCTCCGTCAACCTCACCTAATCCGGCCACGCCCTCTCGATCATGACGAGGAGCGACGTCAGTAGATCGGCCACCGCATGGGGACTAGGGGCTTGGTACCCGCTGTTTAGGGCCCCGCGGAGGGTCCTGATCGCCTCGACCGCCTTGTCCTTGTCGCCGTCCTCGATCGCCATGACGACGGCTTGGGCGAGCTTGGTCGGATACGAGTGCCGAATCGCCATTCCTTACCCCATGACCACGTCGAGCTTGTCCTCGGTTTCCTTCCAGGCGATCGGGAGGACGCCGCCCACGTCCCCGAAACCCGGCACGAACTGGGACCGGGTCGTCTCGGTCGTCTCCCCCCAAAGCCCCCGTTCCAGGAGCATCCGGAAGATCTCCACGTAGTCCTTGCAGGAGGTCTTGAACGGATTCGCCTGCGCGAGGCCGTCGAGAATCCACGATTCGATCTTGACCTTGAACTCGGGGACCGTCCGGGCGGAATTCACCGCCATCCAGTTCGGGTCGAGGTCGTACTTCTCCTTGGCGATGTCGGCGTCCTGGATGGCCGGACGGAGCTTGTCGATCTGCCGGGCCGATTCCATCGTGAGCGCTCGGGCGAGGAGTTCGTCGAAGGCGTTGCCCATGTCGGGCATGCGGTAGCGGCGCTGGAGTTTCGTCAGAAGCGGACGAGACATCCGGACGACGAACGGAATGCGGACGGACATGTTCCCCGACCCTCCAAAACGCGGTCTATCTATAGAGCCCCAAGTTGACTCTTTTTCGTCCTTGTCGGCCAGAAGTCGAGAATCGCATAAACCCACGGTCTTTGGGACGGCTCCCATCCCATGGGCACGAAAAACGGCCGCTTTTCCTTCATCCTGTAGATGGCGAAGAGCGTGTCGTAGTAGGGCGAGGCCGAGAGGAGCCCGTGCCACTGGTGCGGGTACTCCGCCTTCAGGCGCTCGGGCGAGAGCGTCCCTTCGCGCTCGACCTTGAACTCCAGGGCGAGATGCACGACCGGATGCGGCGCCGGAAAGTCGGTCTCGTCCAGCCGCACGGCCGCGACCGAATCGAACGGCCGGAATCCGCCGTATTTCCCGGTCGGGATCTTGTAGAACCAGGCCCGCCGCTTGTAGCGGTCGAGGAGGAGATCCCGCCATTTCTCGACGAACTTCTTTTCGAGCACCCTTTCTCTCCCGGCTAAGCCTCGTCCCGCGTGGCCTCGGCCGCCAGCTTCCTCTTCACGGTCGCGTGCGTCCGGTTGTCCCGGCACCAGCCGCATCCTCCGTGGTTCCGGCAGGACCCGTCGAAGTCGCGGCTGTCGCGATAGCGGTGCATCCGCTTCCTCGCGTCCTTCGACTTCGGGTATCGCTTGTCGAATCCCACGTCAGGACCCGAGCCAGAGGTCCACGACCCCGTCCTTCTTGATGTAGACGCCCTCGAAGTTGAGGTCGTCGAGCCCGTGGCCCCAGACGCCGTACTTCTCGTGCTCCTTGTAGATCCGCTCGTACTCCTTCGCGAGCGTCCAGAGGAGGTATCCTGGGCTCATCTCGACGCGCTTGGAAACGGGATGATCCTCGCCGCACGCCTTGCAGGCTTTGGCCTCGCGGACGAGAGGTTTCACGCAGAGGCGGACGCCGCGATTGAGCGGGTATGTGATGTCCACCCAGAGGGTACGCGGCTCGTAGAGAATCCAGTTCTCCAGGTGATCCGGGTGCCTGGTCCGCCCGTCAAGGCTGCACGCGAGAACGAGTTGGTCGGCCTGCTCAAGCGTGATCGAGGCCACCGCCTGGACCGGATACCACATACTCCATTTGCCCGAAAGCAACGGCTTCTTCCGTTCCCTCCGGCGCCGAAGGAGGCGCTTCGGAGGCTGAACGTCCGGCATCTCGTCCTTCTGGAGGCTCTCGATCATGCTTTTCTCGGCGACCGCGACCTCCCTCTGCTTCGGCGCGGGCAGATCCTTCCGAGATACGCTCGTGATCACGTCCCACTCGTGCGCGTGCGGATTCGGGCCCCTCGAAGGGGGCCAGTTCATGAGCCCAGGCATCGTCTCTCTCCTTCTTCGATTATGCAACCTCGATTGTCACTTTTCTACCGTTGCCAGAGGAACTCTTCCACCCACCGCGTTGTTGAGAAGCTACGTCGCACCAATCGTCTGCATGGGAATGGCGTCACAAGCGGGACAAACCGGTCGTATCCCAATTGCTCCCAGCCCCATCCCCGCAACCGTCCTTTTCTTGCAGAACCGGCAGACTTCCCCGATCCCGGCGACCCAGGTGTACGCGCGATCGCTCATGATGTCGCGCGCCCGGACTTCGTCATGCCGTCCTCTCGAAAGCTCCCCCAGGATGACCACATCGTATTCACCGACAGTGAGGGCCGAGAGCGCCTTCCGGATGCGTTCGAGCGTCCATTCGTCCAGCCGCCAGTACTGGAAGTGGTATTCGTTCGTCACCCGCAAACGAATCCAGTCTCGCCGGAGCACCTCCGAGAGGAGTTCCTGGCGAAGTTCGGCCTTCGGCTTCTTCTTCGAAACCCCGAAAAACCGCTTGATCTGGGCCGGTGTGAAGCCGAACATCTCCGGATGTTCTCGGACGAACTCGAAGTGATCCCAGACCTCGATGAGTTCCCCCATCGGGCCGATGAAATATCCTTCCCCGACCGGCATCAGCGGGTCCTCCAGGAGATCGGGACCACGTTACGCGACCCGCGGCCGTCGATGTACGAGATCCTGCCGTGCTTGAATCCGTAGAAATAGAGGTCGCGTTCCAGTTCCACGTCGTTCCGGCAGTAACCGATGACCTGGTGCCGGTTCCTCTTGCCCCATTCTACGGGGGCGAGGATTCCGTTCATAGTCTTCTTCCGGCCAAGCGTGGGCCCGGTGATGAGTTCCAGCTTGACCCTGAATCCGAGCCATTCGTACACGTCCGCGAGCATGTCCACGGTCTTCCCCGCGAGCGCCTCCTCGACCCATCGGGGGATATCCTGCGGGGAGTCCGCGGGGTGAAGCGTCCGGGCGACCTTCCGGATGAGCGCGAGATCCCCGTCGATCACCCGGTAATCGAAGGCAAGCGTGTTGAATCCGACGACCCGATCGAACGAAGCCAAGTAGAGAAGGAGATCCTCGCTCTCCCCCGCGAACCAGTCCTTGAAGCCCTCTTTATCGTCCCAGGTGACGGCGACGGCCATCCCGGTCTGCCAGCACCGCTCCCATGTGTAGGGCGGCGCGATCTCCGTCCGGATCTCGACATCGAGAAAGGTCGCGCGCGGTCGCTTCTGGGCGGGCTCGACCGGCGCGGACACGGGGTCCCCGACGTTCGTATCCGAGAGCGCGCTCGTCGAGGACCCGCCCGAGATTTGGATCGGCGAGGACGTGGCCTCGTGGGGTCGCTCAATGATTTTCGTCGTCATGTACGTCACCGGGCTCCTCGGACAACCGGGAGAAGACCTCTAGCTGTTCGGCCGTGAGCTTCGCACGGTTCCTGAGGACGATTTCCAGCGCCCGGAGGAACTGCGGCTGCGTGCAAAGCTCGTGCTTTTGTAGATAGACGCCGACGTCCTCGACGGCCTTCGCAAGCTCGTAGGAAAGGAGCGCGGCTACGGAGGGCGACACGAATTGTTCGCTCAGTTCGCGCTCGATCTCCTTTCTATACTTATCGGCGATCTCCCGCGCCTTCACGTTCGCCTCGTCGTAGTTCATGGAGCCGCCCTTTTTCATCTCAGGACAACGGAGCGGTGCTGCCGGATCTCGACCCGGGCCTTGCGCCACTCCTGGTCCGGTACGTACCAGATCCACCACTTGAGAGCTTCGCGCTCGCCAAACGCGCCAGCGCAGGTCAAGGTGCAGAAGACATTCCTCCAGATAGCACGGCGACCCTTGCAGTTCAGGCACACGGGGCGCGTCGTCGTTCGTGCCACGGCTAGTCCCCGTAGAGCAGCCGATGGGCGAGTTCCAGGGTCTGGTCGTTCGTGGCCTCGACTTCGATCACGGTTCGTCCGGTGTCCGTTTCCCGGACCTTGCAGACCCTCGAATCCGTGACCCGCGGATTCTTCCGGAGGCCCTTGACCGAGCATGCCACGATGAGCGACTCCTCTTCCAAGTGGACCAGGAACCCGCGCTGCGAGAACCGGCCGAGCACGGTCTGGAAGTTGTCCAGAAGCCTCAGGAACCAGCGATCACCCAGGCGCTTCACGAATTTCGTCCGGTCGAAGACGTAGACCCATCGGCGGTCCTTCGACCGGAACCAGCAGTACCAGGGCGCCTTTCCGCGCTTCAGGAAACGCTGGACGTAACGGTCGAAGAGCGCCTGGAGGGGCTCCTCCTCCGGATGGATCTGTACCTGGACGAACACGTCCCCAAGGCTGAAATCCTGCACGTTTCGCCGCTTTTCCTCGCGTCACACCCTGAGCAAGTCCGAGATCGCGCGCGTGACATGCCGGTCGCGGTCCTCGGAGGCGTACTCGAACGCCTTCAACTGGCTCTTGACGATGATCTGGACGAGTTCCGACATGTTCATGTCGCAGTAGTCGGCCCCGTTCCGGAGCGCCTTCTTCTCCTTCTCGTGGAAGAAGACGGGGATGCGGTCGCGGTTCTCGTACCGCTGATTCCGTTCCCATCCCTTTTGTCGGACGCGCTCGGGGCGCGGCAGGAGATCCTTCATGACCCTGGGGACGGTCGTCCCGCGCTCGGCCGCGATCTTGCGGAAGGTCTCGAAGACGTTCTTGACCATCTCGCGAACGGTCTTGGCGACGCTGTCGTCGTTCCGTTCCGAGATCTTCCGGAGGGCCTCCTTGTCGGTCTCGTCGAGCGAGAAGATGAACCGGGCGCCTTCCGTCAGGACTCCGCCGTTTTCTTCTTCCTTGACCATGGCTCGTTTTCTAAGAAACCTCCACAGTGGGAACGTGGCCGCGAAGACGCGCGTAGGACACGAGGAGCCTGCCGGGTCCTGAGACTTCCGCGTAATACTCCAGCCCGTCGTCCCGGAAATGCCAGCCTTCGAAGCCCTCCTCGAACCCGCGCGCCAGTTCGGGGAGCCTTCCGTCAAGGTCCGCCAGCACCGCATCGACCACGGCCTCGTCGTACCAGGCCGGAAAATCGACGGTGATGCCCTCATCCTCCAGGTCGCCCACGCCGGAAACCGTGACCACGAACTCGTCCGGCTGGCGGAGCAGCTTCTGGGCCTTCTTGTTGATGACGGTCTTGGCGATGAGAGCGAAGTCCGACTCCGGCTCGTTCTTGATCCAGACGGACGGGATCGAGATGTCGAGCGACCGCGACGTCACCGTGGCCTGGAAGGAGGCGACGCGCTTCCGCTTCCACCGGCCGTAGAGGACGGGCAGCGCCTCGGTCATCTTCTGGATGACGAGATCCTCGGCGATCCCGCGCTGCTCCGGGAGCGCCCTCCAGGCCGCCTCCCGGGTGAGGACGAGACGGACCACCTTCCGGTCGGGCATGACCACTTCCGCGATCACGCTCCCGCCGGGTTTGATCGGGACATCCGCCATCCGTGACTCCTCGCGACTCAAAACGTGTGCCTTGTGAGTCACTGTATCAGGTTTCCTCCGCGGACACAAGCATCGCCTGGACGCATTTGCCTTCCGGGTGGGGCTGGAACCTGGCGATCCTCTTGCCCTTGAAATCGGAGAATTTGAAGCAGGAGACCATCGGGTACTTCGTCTCAAGCTTCCAAAGGTCGATGAGCCTGACCTCCTTCCCCTTGGCGGGCAGGTACTTCCAGTTCTGGTAATAGGGCACCGTTTGGAGGTTCAGGCGCTCCCGGAACTCCTTCATCTCTTCCGGGCTGAAATGAGACTCCCCCATGAGTTCGAGGTAGAACCGGAGATCCCCGAGCACCGTGAGCGACCGGATCTGGCTCGGCATGATCCGGCCGATATGGGCGCAGCAGCCGTACTCCTCCAGCGCGTCCTGCCAGGTGACCTTGACGCGCTCGCTCAGGCCGGTCGGTCCTCCGGAAACGTCGATCCTGGCGTCCGGATAGCGCATGTCCACGCCGATCCGGATCATGCCGTCCGCGGCCACCCGGAGCTTCTTCGTGGCCTCGTGGATGCGCTGGATCACCCGGCGCCCGTTGTGGACGTAGTCCTCGTCGGGGGCCAGGTTCTCGACCCGGACCTCGACCTCAAGGACGATGGGCGCGACCGACCAGGTCTTGTACCATTCGGGGTCCGCGCCCATGGCCGCGTTGAACGCGAAGAAGTAGTGCCAGAGGTCGGTGAGATAGACCCGGTCCGGGATCGACTCGATCGGCCGCTGGTATCCGAACTGGGTCGGGATCGTCTCCGCGTGCTTCCAGTTGGAGTTTTCGGTCGCCTTCCGCGGAAGAATGCCCTTCTCCTGGATCTCGGCCAGGTACTTGGTCGTCGTCCCGTGGAAGAGGAGGATCTTCCCGTCCTTTGGAACGCCGATCCCGGTCTCCTTCGAATCGGACGCGAAGCCCGTGCGCCGGAAGTCCACGGCGGCTACTCCTTCCCCTTGGGCGCCGGGAGGAGCGCCTGGGCGCCCCTCTGCGCGATCGAGAGGAGCATCTCGTCGAGCTTCCCCTGGTCGAGGAGCGCGTTCACCCGCTCGTTCAGGCTCTTGATGAGGAGCGAGATCGTCCGGAGCGCGCTCCATCGTTCCGGCGTGTAGGGGAGTAGCAGGCTGTCCTTGGCCCGGCGAGGCTCGACCGCGGCCACGACCTCGCTCACGAACCCGAAGGGCTGTCCGCACGGCCGTCCCGGCTGGCCCTTGACCTCATCGCTTTCGGCCGTGTTGAGATGCGTGTCCCCGGCCTTCGCGAACTCCTTCCAGAGGTAGGTACCGTCCTTCCTCTTGGCGCGGTAGTAGCGCTTGTAGTTCAGGTTGATCGTCTCCTCGCTCGCGTGCCGGTAGCCCCCGATGGACTCGGAGCCCCGGATGATGATGACGGCCTCCCAGTCGAGGACGGCGTTGTCCCGGAGCCAGGCGAGCGTCTCGTCGCGCACCTGCTGGAGGTCGTTCCCGCGGAAGACCGCAAGCGTCCGGTAATCGCTCTCGTGATCGGGGATCTCCACCCGGAATTCGCCGTTTTCCTTGTTGACGGCGATCGTGTACTTCGTCCCGTCTTCCCACACGATCTCGTCGATCTTCTTGTAGCCGCGTTCCATGCGCGCCATCGTGCGACCTCCGATTCACTGTGTACAGGTTCCGGCTTCCCCGTGCGCGAATTCGCTACCGTAGACCCCCTCGCCGGTCGCGCGCAATCTCTCGTTCCTCCTCGCAAAGCGCAAAGGCCATCGCCAGGGACTTGAGGAAGCCGCGCTCGCTCTCGTCTCCGCGGTCGATCGGGGCGTGCTCCCACCAGTGGAAGCCGTTCAACTCGATGTCCCTGGTTGGAGCGACGTACCGGTCGATCGGCGCGAAGGGCAGCGCCCTCTCGACGTCCTCGTGGTCGTCGATCGCCTCGGCGAGCTTCCAGATCTCGGACTCCAGCTTCCGAATCTTGAATGCCAGATCCCGGATCGACCGCACCTTTTTGACGAGATCCGGGTGCTTTCCGAGGAACCGGAGCCACTTCGCCTGCCGAAGCTCCTGGTCGGTCTTCTTCACGGCCTGACGACCTCCAGCCCGATATCGCGCCAGATGCGCTTGACTTCCTCGTACTTCACGAACTCGCTCTTCTTCCGGATCGCGATCTCGGGTAGGACACTGCCTCCGGGGTCTCGGCCGATCGAGAAGACGGGCCCGAACTCGCCCATGTCGTCCCTGCGGATGGCCAGCTTCTCCTTGAGCGCGAGGCCCAGGGCGACTCGGGACGTCCCGAGGTCGATCAAATCGGAGCGTCCGCCGCAGGGACCCGAAAGCCCCACGGTCCCGAGCGGCGTCCAGAGCGCGTAGCACGGGTTCCCGTAGTAGAACTCAAGGCCGATCCCGCCGTTCGCCTCGATCTGCTCGTGGCACGGATTGGGCCCGCTCAGGACCGGGAGCCCGCGGAGCAGCTTCTCGCGCCGTGGGCCGTCCTCCTCGACGGCCTGCCACATCGTCTCGGAGATGAAGATCGCGATCGCCCGGCAGCGCTCGAAGTACGCCCGCAGTTCCTCGATCGAGTTCACGGCGATCCTCCTTGAGATCAGGCTACCTGGACACGTCCGGTGCCGCCGCAGGTCTCGCACATCCGGGGCCTGAAGCAGTGCCAGTTCTCCTTCGTCGTGTTCGGAAGCGAGAAGTAGATGCTCCGGACCGGCTCCCGAAGATGCTCGACGGGCACGCAGTCGGCGCTGCATGCGATGTTGAAGCCCACCGAATGGCCGCTTCTTGCCTCGATCCGGGTGCCGTCGCAGTCCCGGCAGAGCGTCGGATCGTGGACCCACCGGTAGTGCTTGCACAACTTCTCCGGGTTCGTTCGGCAGGGCAGGTACTCGACGTCCTCCCAGTCCGGCTCCTGGCCGTCGAGCGCGAGGGTGCCGCAGTCGAACCAGTTGGCCTTCCCGCCGGTCGCGAAGAGGACCGTCATCGTCCGCGCGGACTCGTCGAGGACGTACCCCCATTCGCGGTCGCTGCACGGCATGCTTTTCGTGATCGTCCAGCCTTCCTCGTTCCGGTCGCCGTGACAGAAGCACTGCGCGCGCACGATCCGCTCCCGGATGCCGCCCCAGCGCTTGCGTACCATGCCGCCGCGCTTGAGCAGATGACGATCCTCCGTGAAGCCGGGCTGGATCGAGAGGTCGTGTCCCAGGATGCTGTCCCACCCGGCGGGATGTTCGTCGATCAGGATCTTGAGCATCGCCCGGAGATCGCCCTTGAAGTTCTCCCGGAGTTGGCGCCAGAGTTCGGCGCCCAGGCCGGTCGGGTACCCGTCGCAGTGGTGGTACCGTCCCGACCATCCGCGGGCGGTCTTCCGGGCGATGACGGCTCTCGTGCTCACGCCAACTCCTCCTCGTAGACCCCGAGCGCCGAGAGCACGGTCGCCTTCTGGCCCCGGACGCCGTCCGCGTGCCCGAGGTCGTAGAATTCGAGCGCGGCCGTGCCGTAGGCGAACCGGAGTACCATCTCGGTCTCGAACGTCATCTTGTGGCCGAGCTTCTCCATCTCGGCCTTCTGTCCGGCGATGAACCGGTCCTCGCGCTCCCTGAACAGCATGACCTACCTCGCTTCCTTCTTCCGCCACCTGTACTGCCGATCCCTGGCCCGTTTGACGTCGCGCCGTTCCTCCTCCGTCCCCGCCGGAGTCCGGAGGACGCACGCGCAGAGCGGGCCGCAGCACCACTCGAACTTGCAGGTCCCGGGACGCGAGACGCACTGGTAACGGCTCTCCGGGAACCCGCTTCCGCCTGCCATGCCTAGCTCTCCACGACCTTTCGGCCTTTTTCGATCCCGTACTTCTCCATCACCCGGTCGATCCACGCCTGGGTCTTGGCCTTGGCCATGACGAGATCGCCCCGGATCTCGGCTTTCCCGACCGCGCCCTCGAACGTGATCCCGTCCACCTGCCCCAAGCGCACGCGCTCGACGAGCCCCCGGGTCCAGTTCATGCGGCCCAGGAACCGGGGGGTCGGCAGGTGCCCGAACAGCTTGACGAAGGTCTTCGGCCCGAGGAGGTCGCCCTTGTTTGGCGCGGCATCGAAGAGAACCAGCTTCTTCGGGTCCCCCGGGACATGCTCCCCGGCGAAGCTCTTCTCCCCGAAGAACTCCACGAAAACGGTCAGCACGTCCCACCGCTCCTTCCGGGCCACCTTCTCGATCCCGCCCGCCAGGGTCTCATGGAAAATCGGGATCGCCGGGCCGAAGACCTCGTCCGTTTCGTCAAAGAGCCGCTCGCGCGTTCCGAACTTCCACCATCCGCGCTTCCGGGACCACTCGACCCGGAGGTTTGACCCGTCCAGCTTGTCGAAGACGTACGCCTCGAACTCGCGGAACTTCTAGCCTCCGCTCCACGGGATGGACGGGTAGAAAAGCATGGTTTCCTAGCCTTCCGGGCTGATGTCCGTGAACTCCTCGGCCTTTCCGACCTGCTCCTCGGCCCACTCCTCCTTCTTCTCGTCGGCAGCCTCGTCGATCCGCTCCTTCTTCGCGCCGTCGTCCCCGAACTCCTCTCCCTCGATCTCGGCCTGGGCGTCATCCCGGGCCTGGTCCTCGTCGAACTCCTCCAGGTCCCCGGCCGCGCTCTCTATCTCGTCGGCCTTGGATTCGAGGTTGTCGGCCTTCTCCTCAAGCTCGTCGCAGATCGGCATCCGGTTCCCGTTCATGCCGCTCTCGACGTTTGCGGCGCTCTCGCGGTACTCCTCGGCGACCTCGCGGATCTGGCCCGCGGCCTCCTCCATCGCGCCCCGCAGGTTCTCGATCTCGTAGTCCTTCCGGAACGCCTCGATCGCGTCGGAGATCGACTCGCCCGCCTCGTAGCAGCGGGAGAGCTTGTCCGAGTTGGTCAGTTCGCTCGGGCGCGGGGACGGGCACTCCATGCAGCGGAGGCGCTTCCCGCCGTAGCGGAACTTCCACCAGCGGTAGGGCGCGCCCGCCTGGATCTTCTTCCCGCACTTGGCGCAGGACCCGGGAGCCTTCCTCGCCTTCTCGACCTTGTTCACGCGGGGCACGTTCGACTCCCTTCCTTCATACCGTCTTGACGCCGATCGCCGCGAGCATATCGGCGCGGTACTCCTCGAACCGGCGGAGCCAGTCCAGGTTCACGCCGGTCTTCTCCGGGGGCATCGTCCAGCCCGTGTTTCTCGCGATGATGACGAGCCACTTGGCGCGGCTGTACGTCCGGGCCGCGAGCGTGATCTCGCCTTTCGCCAGGAGCGCCTGCGCGGCCTCGACCAGGAACCTAGTGAACCCGTAGAGCTTGTCGTGCTCCTCCTGGCTCCGTTCGGCGGTGTGAAGGTTCGAGAACACGAACTGGAAGTAGACGAACTCCCGGTCCTTGTCCGGGTCTCCCGTGACCTCCATCTTCGAGATGACGCGCGCCGCCCACGCCTCGGTCTCCCGCCAGTAGGCCCAGGCCCACGGGTCGTTCCGCTTGAGGCTCCGGACGGCTCGCTCCCGGGCGAACTCGACCAGCCTGGAGAAGCTCGTGACGTCGTCCTTCTTCATGCGTTCACCGGTCCCCGAAGCGCCTCCATGACCGAAGCCTTGAGCTTGCCCCGGTAGTTCTTCTCGATCCAGGGCTTCGCGCGCTCCGTCCACGCCGCCCGGAACTCCGGGTTGAGCCAGCGCCGCGCGAACTTCTGGAACGGCAGGACGCCCGACCGGTGCTCCTGGGTCGTGAGGAGGAACCGGACGACCGCGCCCGGAACCGCCGCCGTCGTCTGGAAGACGCCGGATGCCGCGACCTTCTTCGTGACCGCCTGGCCGACCTTGGCCGCGACGATCGCGTTGAGATGGGCCACCCAGGAGTTCTCGACCCGGGTCTTCCCGAGCGCGCCCCGGAGCGCCTCCTTGAGGGAGGCCCGCTTGACGTAGACGGCCTCGCCCAGGACCGCGTCCTCCGCGGGCGTGACCTCGCCGTCCGCGATCCGCCGGAGGGCCGTGTAGACCTCCTGCTCCAGTTCGTCGAAGAAGCCCCGGGGCAGCCGCTCGTCCTGCGCGTGGAACGCCTCGCGCACCGCCGAGCGGTTGACCAGCCGCCGCGTCGCCGTCATCGTCATCGTCCTTCCTCCATCCCGAAGCCGTTCAGGTTCGCCATCGGAGGAAGATAGTGCAAAACGTGTGCCACTCTGAGACACGGTTAATTCGCTCGTTTTCAATGGGTCCGACTGCCATGACGGCAGGACTGCCTGCCGCCTCCGTCACCTGATCCTGCGGATCTCCTTCCGGACCCGGCCGAAGTCCTTCGCGCGCCGCGCGACCGCGTTGAGGAGTTCGGCCTGTTTCGTCGAGAAACGCTCGTTGTGGCTGCGCTCCCACCGGTGCGCGAGTTCGTGCGTGAGCGTGTAGAGCACCTGATGGGCCGCGACCGAGAACTTCCGGTCGAGCTTGGCGACGTCGATGAGGACGCCCTTGTCGTCGTCGGACCAGTGCGCGTCGTGCGACTTCGAGTCCCTCATGAGGCCGATGTTCGCGACCTCCAGGTCGGGAAACGCCTCTTCGAGGATCTCGATCGACCGGTCCATGAGGGCGAGGATCTTCCGGAACCGCGCGCTCTTCTCGGGGTGCCACTCGCGCCGCGGGTTCGTCGAGCGGTCCTCGATGATGACTCCCCGGCAGGGGACCAGGGACTCCAGGAGCCGGTTCATCCTCTCCTCGGCGCTCTCGACCACGGACTGGATGCCGGAAGTGACGAGCGCCGCCCGGCGGTCGTCCTCCAGGAAGGACTCGGCCAGGTTCTCCTCGACCTCTCTCGGCTTGGGCGCGACCGGCGCCGACCGCTTGATCTTGCGCTGCTTCAAGTTGTAGGTGAAGCGCTTCTTGACCGGCTGAGGGGGGATCTTGGAGGAGAGGGGATTCTCCTGCTCGTACCTCATGCGCTCCCGGAGGCGCCGGAAGGCGTCCTCCAGGCCGGGATTCGCGAGGCGCTCCCGGGCCGGGGTGAAGTCCTTGTACGTCGTCCGCTCGAAGTTGACGACGTAGCCGTCCGTGCCCCCGGTCCACTCGTCGAACTGGGGGAGGCCGTTCGAGAGAACGACGATGTGCCCGCGGTACTCCTGGGGCTTCCGGGCCTTGTAGACGGGGTGGCCGACGATCTCGGAATGGAGCGGCGAGGGCTCCAGGTCGAAGCCGATCTTCTCGCCGTTGAGGAAGATCGAGGTCTTGGAGAGCCGCGCGTATGAGAGCATCTCGCTCAGGTGATCCGGGTAGATGTAGCTGTTCGGGTGGTACCGGATGACGAAGGTGACGCCGGGCTTTTCGGTCGTGGGCTCGTCCTTGAGTTCGGCTCCGCCCAGGATCTCAGCCTGCGTGACCTTGAACTTCCGGCCTTCGGCGACGCTCGTGATCGAGAAGTCCTTGACCTGTCGGTTGAAGAGGATGATGGCCTTGGCAACGCCGTTCCCGCCGGTCCGATCGCCTTCCTCGTTCGTCTTGGCGCCCAGGCAGAGGAACCGGTTGAGGAAGACATCCGTGGTCATCCCGCAGCCGTCGTCGGCGAACGTGAGGACCCAGTCCTTGTCCACGGTCGCCTCTCGGACGAGGCCGATCCGGACCTCCCGCGAGCGGCTGTCCACCGAGTTCTGGAGCATCTCGGTTGCCGACTTGACCAGCTTGTCCCCGGCGTAGAGCCGGTCGGCGTAGGCGCTCCAGACCTCGCGGGCGTCGATCTTGAGTTCGAGCTTCGGCATCGCCGTCTCCCTAAAGACCCCCTCTCTACCGCAAAACGTGTGCCATACTGGATATCATACACAAACCTCAAAATCACGCGAAAAACGAAGGTCGCTCGTGCGGGCGCCCTGCCAGGGGGGTGACAGGATGGCAGCCGGGAACGGGGCCTAGCTATCCTTGTCCCGGGCGCCCTTTCTCTCCTCCACGGCCCTCCGGTGCCAGGCCCGGTTGTTCATGATTTGGTGGAACGTATCGAGGGCGTCCACGGCGATCTTCACGTTGTACATCAGCCGGTCCCGGATGCGTTCGAGCGTGACCGGATCGTCGGTATCGTGGTCGTACGGCACCGGCCGGTGATGAAAGGCCCGGTACCGGGACCGGTCCACGACGACGATCTCGATCCTGCGATCGCCCTCCTCGTCGCGCCCGAAGGTCTCGCGCGCAAGCGCCTCGACCTGGCGCTGGAAGGTCTCGATCTTCTTCTCGTCCAGGAGGTCACGCATCGGTTGTTCCTCCGGCATCCTGGCCGAACGCGCACGCATGGCTTCCCTGCGTCCATCCGCAAAGGCGGCAGCAATCGCCGCGCCGGTACTCCTCGATCGCCTTCCTCACGTCCGGGTCGTTCAAGGTCGCCTCCTCGTCGAACTCCCCGAGCCATTTCCAGCCCTTCCTCTGGAGCGGATCGACGAAGAAGTTCCCGTCCCTCCGTTTGAGAAGGAAGGCGCCGTCCTTGGCCAAAAGATGGGTCTTCGGGTCGTGATGCATGGGCTTACCCGATCTGTTCCAGGTGGACGAAGAGGGAGACGTGACGGGTATGGAGGGAGTTCGACATGTTTAGGCCCAGCCCTTCTCCCTGAGAAACTCCACGTTCTCCACGGCCGCCATGAACGCGAGTCCGGAAAGGCGCCCGAACTCCTGGTACCACGACTGGTCGTGGCCGTTCCCCTTCCGATGGGCGAATTCGTGGACGAGTAGATTGACCCAGGTCGCGGTGTTCCCGCGGGCAAAGAAGCGCTTGCCCACGCGCTTCCGGTTGACGTTGACCTGCCGGAGCACGTCGTTCCAGGTCGCGCAGTACCTGTCCCGGTCCATGGTGTAGATCTCGACCTCGAACGCGCCGATCGAGAGCTTCCCCCCGAGCCACTGGGCGAACGCCACGAAGTCCTTCTCGTCGTCGGTCCAGTCGTCTTCGGGAATGGTCTCGGCCTCTCCGAAGGAGGGCGCGAACACCTGGCTCGTGCTCGGCGCATGGGTCCGGACAAGGTCGCGGACGGCGTCCGTCTGGCCCCGGAGATCGACGAGGGGGAGGCCGTCCTGGACCGCGCGGACGTTGTTGTCCGGGTCCATGGGATTGAGGCGGACGACGTTCTCCCCGAACCGCTTCTTGACGTAGAGCGCGCCCGCCTTCTCCTTGTCGAAGACGGCGCTTGAGACGGCCTCCTCGACCCACAGCTTCGAGGCATCTTCCCGGCTCATCTTCTCCATCCGGTGGTTCGCGAGGCACCCGAAGACCTGCCGGAGATACGACCGGGGGACGACGTCCCGTTCCGGCTTGAGCGGGACCCGCTGCTGGACGTCGATGTGGAACGGAAAGCCGTCGTCCTTGATCGGCTCGATGGGGATGCCCATCTCGTAGATCCACGGAGTCTCGCCGTTCTGGAGCGAATAGAGCCGGATTTCGGTTTTCCGGACCCTCTGGACCATGACCTCGTTTTCCACGAAAACCGTGGGAAGGCTGGCCTCGAAGCTGTCGGCGCGCGTGTAGGTCGGGAGCGTAAGCCCCACCATCTGGAAATCGAGGCCCGGGGGCGGGATGAAGAGCTTGAGATACCACCGGATGTCCTGCGCGTCCTGCGCCGTCCAGGACGGGATCTCGCAGACGATCAAGGTCCCGCGCTCGCGCGAGTTGGCCCGAACGGTCCGCTCGAACTCCTTCCGCTTCCACTTGAAGTGGACCGTCTTCCCCACGGTCTCGACAATGACGTCGTCGGAGACCGCGATCATCTCCTTGAGGCCGCGCCCCATCCGGCCGCGCTTGAGCGGGGAATCCTTCTTGCCGCTCGCGAAGATCGTCCAGATCTCCTTGGGGTCCTGGAACCCGCGCGGGACTTCGTCCTCGATCGAGATCCTGGTGTAGCCGGGTTCCGACCGGACCTCCAGGATCACGCGCTTGGCGCCCTCCTCGTCGAAGGCGTTCTGGACGAGTTCCCGGACGAGATGGCCCGGAGGCCGATGGAGGTTCTGCGCCCGGAACGCCCGTTCGTCGATCTCGAAACCCATGGGGTCTACCTCTTCTCCCTCCGGTTCTGCGCGCCCATCGACGAGGCGACGATGAACCAGGCTTCCTTCCGATCGAGTCCGAGTTGCCGGTTGAGTTCGTCCGCTCGCTCCTTGGCCTGGTCGTAGCGCTCGAACTCGCCTTCCACCTGGACCGGGGTATAGCCCGGGACATCGCGCTCGGCGAGGCCGATCGCGTGCCCGGTCGCGGTCACGACCGCCGTGAACGCCTTGTTGCCTTTCGACATGGCTCCCCCCTAAAGGATGTTCTTCCCTGCCTCGTCGAGCTTCACGATCTGGAAGCCGCCCGCGGTCGGCCAGTCGATCCCGATCACGCCCCCGCCCAGGGTCCGGACGTTCTCGGCCAGTTCCCCGGCCGCGCTCACGAGGAGCGCGAGCGCCATCAAGGGATCGCGTTCGACGCGCTTGGCGGCCTCCTCGACGGACGCCTTGACGCGGGTCCGGACATCGAAGTTGGCGACGTCGTTTCCGTCCATGGTCTTCCTCCTTAGTCGATGTTCGCCTTGAGCCCGATTTCGCGGGCGATCATGCGCTTGTAGTCCATGGAGAGCCCGGCCGCGTCCGTCACCAGTTCGCAGAGCGCGCGCTCGTACTCCGGGTTCTCGCCGTCATCGGACTTGAGGTCCGAAGCCAGCTTGACGAGGTCCCTGACGGTGACCTTGCGCGACAGGATCTTGGAGTCGAGGACTGACGAGGGGACGTCCACCTTGCCGGTCCGGAGGGACATGCGGACCTCGCAGTTCGAGCAGAAGAGGTACTCCTCTCCGGAGATGAACGCGCGCCGGGCTTCCTGGAGCGTGGCCTTCCGCGTCCGCTGGCCGTCGTCGCGCGCGTCCTTGGCGCAGTCGGCGCAGAGGAAGATCTTCCGCCTGTCGCTCGTCCAGGCCGCGTGGATGGCGGGCGCCTTCGGTGACGCCGTCGCGGCCCCGGCCACGATCTCCGGGTAGACGATCAGGTGGTCCCCGTCCTTCACCCCGGCGTCCGGGAGCGTCTGCGTCTCCTGGAGACGCTTCCCGCCCTCCTTGTGGTCGAGGCTGTAGGACATGGGTGTTCCGTCCGGCGCCGTCACCGGAAGCGTCATCTTCGTGATGATGTTCGGGAGGATCTTCGCCACGGTCACGGTCGGCGAGATCTTGGCGCGGACCGACTTCGCGCCGGTCTGGTCGAGGAACGTCACCTGGATGCCCTGCGGATCGCTCATGCCGGTTTCTCCTTCTTCCTGGCTTCCTGAGCCTTTTCGGCCCGTTCCTTGCATCCGTCGCAGTACGCCTTTCCGCCCCGCATCCAGCGGGCCGGTTCTTCCTCCCGGTGCGACCGCCCCGTGAATGAGCAGACCCCCTTGAACGCCCACGTCCATCCCGGATTGAAGGCGCTCCCTTCGTAGGGCCTGAACGCGGCCGTCATGCGACCACCGCCTTCTCGCGCCGGTACTTCCGCGCGCAGTCTGGACCCAGGGGATATCCGCCCATGTTCCACGGGTGATGCTGGTGGGCTTCCTCCCCGCCTGCGGGTTCGAACTGGCCGCAGCAGATGAAGACCCACATGGCTTTGTCCTTCTCCTTGATCGGCTTCCCGCAGTAGGCGCAGGGCCATTCGCTGCCCTTGCAGCGCTCGGCATTCTCATGGAAGCGGGGGCCGGAAAAGGGCGTCATCATGAGAGCGACCTTTCCAGCGTCAGGAGAGCTTCCCGCTGGCTCCGAAGTTTCGCCAGGGCGTCCTCGGTTTCCGCGATCTTCTCGTCCACGCCGATGATCTCGTTGTTGACGTGCGACCGCTTGGCGGCCTTGAGGATCTCGGGATGCCCGGCCGCGTACCGGGCCCATGCCTCGGAGAGCACCGAACGGGCCTTTTGGACAGCGGACAGCGTGTAGTCGAACGCCTTGAGCGAACCGGCCCGCGACAGGTTGACCTCGTTCGTGCTGTTCGCGTCCCAGGAGCCATCCGCCTTGAGATGCAGGTGGGCTGAGAGATGATACTCCACGCGGTTGATGACGACCGGTATCGGGGTCGTCGGGCTCCCGTCTTCGTCGTAACGACGGGACTCCAGGTAGACGTGCGACCCGCTCGTCACCGAGAAATCGACCGGCCCGATCGACGTCTCAAGGACGCCCTTCGCCGGATTCTGGTGCTTCCGCGCCTTCATCGTCTCGCTCACGACCTCTCCTACTGCAAAACGTGTGCCACGCTGACACCTATTTATACTCGCCGGAACCGCGGTTGTCAATGCCAATCTGGCAGACGGCTGCCAGCCATTCTCTACTTCTTGACCTTGCCCCACACTTCGCGCACGACGGCGGGCGGCGCGTCCTTGAGGCGTTCCGGGATCTCGAAGAAGAACACGGCCGTGGGCTCGACCTTGACGTGGCCGCCCACGACCGCGAACCGGACGATCTGGCCCTTTTCCCGCTCGTTCAGGTTGTTGACCGCGACCTGCCAGGCTTCCCCGTCCCGGGCCACGAGGACGTGTCCGCGGAGGCCGAAGCTGTTCCGGTTCGATGAGACGGCCGCGACCTTGAACTCCTTGACCGCGTGCTCGGGCTCGAAGGCTTTGGCCGGGAAGTAGACCTTCCGGGGGTTGAACTCGCGCTGGTCGGGGTCGATGAGGTCGAGGCCGAGCCGGGCGCCCTTCGCCTCCTTCGCGTGGCCGGTGGTCCCGATCTTCCGGGCGAGCTTCACGTCCTTCTCGTCGAGAAGCTCTCCGTGGAGCCGGTCGCCGGTCTCGTAGTCGTGGAACCCGTGGGTCACGCGCACCCGGTAGCGACCCGGCGGAAGCCAGTTGGAGCCGCCGACGTCGTTCAAGATCATGACGTCCGTGATGTCGCTCAGGCGCTTCCCGCAGGTGACGAACCCGACGAGGCCGACTTCCCGGATCTCGCTCTTCGCGCCCATGGTTCCTCCTAGCCCTTCTTCAAAAGCTCGATCCCGTGGAGCCCGTGGATGTCCAGATACTCCGTACGGATCTCCGCGACCGACGTCGTCCATCGGCCCACCCTCCCGCGTTTCAGCCGCCAGGAGAAGGCTTCGGAATGGTCGTGGAGCAGCTTGTCCCCCTGCTTGGCAAAGGCGCCGACCTCGTGGATCGGACGCACTTCGGCCGGTCCCGAGAACTTCAGGACGACGAAGTGCGTGTAGCCCAGGCGCTTGGCTTCGGCGAGGACGCCCTCGTAGTTGGTGTACCAGAAGTCGATGTACGTGAACCGCTTGTAGCGGATGCCCCGGACGATCTTCTCCTGGGTCTGGCTCCGGTACTGGGTCTTCATCGGGTCTTCGTTCCTTTCGCGGCCTTCTGGACGAGTTCGACGGCCCCCCTCATGCCTGGCCTCCCTCGAACGGAATCCCTTCCTCGCCTCCCCAGAAGTCGCCGTGGCGGTCGCAGCGGCACTTCGGGCAGACCTCGGTCTTGGGCGCGTTATAGGTCCCGCACCCGTAGCCTCCGCACTTGACGTAGCCCTTGGGGGTCCCGCAGACGTCCTCGACGCCGGGCTCTCCGGGGCGCGCGACCTTGTTCGTGCAGGTCTTGGCCTTCCGCACGTTGTACTGGAAGCACCTGTTGCACCGCCAGGACTTGAGGTCGTGCCCGCACTCGCAGACCTTGACCTCGGGCCGGTTGACGTGCGAGCAGGCCAGGCAGCACCAGGAGCCGCGCGCGGTCCCGCAGTGGCAGGTGTCGGCCGGGTTCTCGGAATGGGGGACGTTCTCGCTGCGGCAACGGTTGTCCGGGCAGAACCAGGTCCCCTCGACCGCGCAGCGCGTGAGGACCGTCTGCTTGATCCCCTTGTACTCGTCATGCTTCTTGACCGTGGCCTTGATCTGGTAGGTCTTCCCGACCTCAAGCTCGCCGTTCGTCGCGAACCAGGTCACGACGTTCCCCTTGGGGTCCACCATCTTGTGGATGTAGGTGACGCCGAACTCGCTCTGCGAGTTGATGACCTTCGTGACCGTCAGCGTGAAGACCTCGCGCGCGCCGACCGTCCCGAAGTGCTCGCTCTTGGCCTCCCGCTCGTACCGGATCTTCTGCTCGGCCACGAAGCCCATCTCGCGCTTGTAGACGGTGATCAGGCTCGCGGCGATCCCGAAACCCTTCTCGACGACCGCGTCCCGGGAGCAGACCGCCACGAGGTTGAACTCGTAGTCGTTCTTCTCGGCCTTCTCGGCGAGGGTCCCGCGGAGCCACGCGAGCGCGTCCTGGGCGAGCTTCGCGTCCTCGGTCACGGGGACCGGGGGCTGCTCCTTGGCGCCGGGGAAGGGAGTCATCCACGCGAACGCGAGGTCGGCCGTGGCCGACCGCATCTCGCCCTCGGGAAGCTGCCGGGCCTTGGACCGGGAGAGCCAGCCCTCGGTCCGGACGGCGAGCGCCACGTAGGAGAGGTAGTCGGCGAGCCAGATCACGCGGGCGCCGCCGCCCCATCCAGCGCCCTCGGCCTCGGAGAGGACGTCGCCCACCGACAGGAGGTACTCGGCGGCCTGGAGGATCTGCTCGGGGTCCTGGTGCCCAAGGAAGTCGGCGATGCACTGCCGTCCGACCTGCTTCCACTCCCCGTTCTCGTTCCGGACGACGAAGGTCTCCTTCCGGCGCCGGAGGTACCCGCAGTGGTCGCAGGTAGCCTTGGCCTCGCGGTAGGTCTTGGGAAGCTCCTTGCCCGGCACCGCCCGGAGGAGGACAGCCGCGTCGTTCTCGCCGTTGGCGGCCAGGTGCTGGATCGTGCCCATGAACTCCCACCCGGCGAACTTGGGGGTCCCCCCCTCGATCGAGACCTCGTAGACCACCTTGGTCCGGGTGACGGGCTTGCCGTCGCCGTCCCGGAGGACGGAGACGCCGTCCGGGTCCAGGTTGTCCCGGACCGGCTCCTCCCGCTTGATGGGCTCGGAGACCTTGAGGACGACCGGCGGGCAGCCGATCTTGTCCGCCCGCTTCACGAGCGCCAGGATGCGCTCCTGGAGCCGGGGCAGGTTCTCCGCCGGGATCAGGTGGACCTTGGGGTCCTCGGCCATCTTCGTCTCCGCGTTTGTCAGCATGCCCTCTCTATTGCAAAACGTGTGCCACAGTAGCTACTGTTTAACCCCTCAAAAACGAGCGAATTTCGAGGTTTTTGAGGGTTCCGGACTGCCATGGGGGTGCCCGGACTGGCTGTCAAACCGGCCTGCCTGCCACGGTGGCAGCCGCTTTAGCCCGGCGGGAACGCGCTCCGCGTGGCCCTTTTCCAGCCTGGAGGAGGCCGCCAAGGAGGGAGGGGCTCCGCGAAGACCTCCTCCACGGGGTAGAGGGGCTCCCTCTGGAACAGCATGTATACATCATGGGTCGGTTCGCCTGGACGGGTGTCGATCCTGGAATCGAACCAGACGATCCCGTCGTAGTTCGCGCGCTCGATGTTCTCGCGGAAGTCCCGGATGTAGTCCGCGTCTAGCAGGAGAGCCTGCATGATCCGGGAGGCTCGGTGGTCGAAACGCGCGGTCCCCGGCGGATGGACTTCCAGATGCTCGAAGTCATCCGGCGCAAGGTGCTCTCGCGCCCTCGGCCAGTTGAGGAAGAAGGCGTCGAAATCGTCGGTGTGCGCTTCCAGGTAGCGCCCAGCCGGAAGCTCGAAAGCGTAGACGATCGGCCCGTAGAACGTCCTCGCATGGATCGGCGAGGATGTGAACCAGGTGCCCATCGAGTTGTAGTTCCGGATGGGTCTTGGATCGAGCCGATCGAGCGGCTTGTGGCTGGCGAAGTAGACGATCGTTTCCGGAGGCCCTTCCAGCGAGGCCGGAGGAGGAAAACTGAGGACGTACCGGCCGTAATCGAAGTTCCGGTCCTCAAGCTCTGGAGGCCCCGGGACCTCCCAAAACGCGCGCCCCTTCCGGACCTGTTTGTGCCAGAACTCGGCCGCTTCGTCTGAAAGCACCGTGTCCGAACAGAGCGCGACGCCGCTTTCCGCCGACAGGCGCGCGGCCTCCTCGTAGAGCGCCGTCCCAACCCCGGTCCGCCGCCATGCCGGATAGACTTCGATGCCGGAGACCTGGTAGCAGGCGGTCCTCGGCTCGAACGGGCGACCCCTCCCGCCTACGACATCGCCCTTCCGAATGGTGATCCAGCCCACTTGCTCATAGCCGGTATGCTGGCGGGGAACGAAAGCCGAGATGCTTATGGTGTTGTGCCTGGGCTCCAGCCCTCGGTACCGGAACACTAGCTCCTTTCCGGCCCTGGTCAACCTCACGTCCATCGCTTCTCCAGTTTAGCCGCCCTTGAACGGTGAAGCACGATCTTAGATGCGCTTGTCGGAGAATCCAATCTTTGAGGAAGCGGGCTGTCCGCCGTCTACGGCTTTTCGACTCGGTAGCGCTGGTCCAGGGTCTCGGCTAACTCGGGGCCGCGCCAGAAGGGCTCGATCCAGCGCTGGACGCTCGCCCAGCCGTCTTCGACCACGACCGCCGCCTTCCGGTCGGCCTCGGACAGGTTCTCCTCCTTGAGCCAGTAGCGCCGAAAGTGTCCCCTGACCTGGTGCCTGAATTTGAAATACCTGGTCTTCCCGACCCGGATCTCCTCGGTGCCGCTTTCGACCGCGTGGGACGGGACCTGGATCGTCCGCCCCACGTAGTAATAGTCGAGCGCGGACCGCCGAGCCGCCCGGCGCGCGGCCTTCTTCGCTTTTCCGCCCTTCGCGTGTTCGGCCTTCGCCAGGAACTCCGCGGCGGGCGCCTTGCAGAACTCGACCTGGGAGCCGGACGAGTTGATGTAGGCGATCGTGAGGAGCGCAAGCTCCATCACCGTGCTGAAATCGTCCATGCTGTCCTTGTAGTCCGGGTTCCCGTCCATCTTGTACTTCACCGTGGTCGAAATGAACTTGTCGTCGATGATCTCGGTGTCCGGGAATTCCCAGGGAAGGCCGCTGTGGAGCACGTTTCCGACGAACCGGTCAGGATAAGCCGGGTCTCCCTCCGAGATCGCCACGAACCGAAGGTGCTTGACACGGAACGTCTTGAGTTCGGCGTTCGGGTCCCGCATCAGAAGTCCCAGGAGGCTGTAATCCCTGGTTCCCCACCACTCCTTGTCGATGTACTCCTCATCGACCTCGAACACGTAGACGCCGTCGATCGGGAGCCAGGAACCGTCGTAGGGAACGTAGAGATGCACCGGGCGCCCATCGAACCGGATGAAAATGCATGGAAATGGGAGCTTGAGGAAGCCCTTCGCGCACTTGAGGTCGGTCTGAAGAAGAAGCTTCCCGAGGCTCTCCGATACCGTGAATACCTTCTTCCCGGATGTCCAGAAGCTGAACATCGCCTGCTGCTCGTTGACGATCGTGCTTATGTTCGTCGTCTGAGCCGCGGGCGACCGATCTCTCAGGTAGATCGAAAGCGCGGTCCGCATGACCGGATCATGCCGCATGAGCGACATCTGGGTAGGTATACCGGGACCGATCTTGGACCGCGTGATCCGCCAGTCCTCCTCGATCATCGGGAAGTCGATGCCCTTGAAGACCGATTCGAAATGGGTCGGTTTCATGAACGTCCGCCCATCTCCAAGAGTTTGGCACCCGCCTCTTTCGCCAGACGGTGGATCGCGTCCAGGTGCCGGGAGATCACATAACGCTCGCCGTCCCTCACCTTGCCCTCGCGGTTAGGGTCGAGCTTGTCGGCCGTCACGATCGCCTTGTACGCGAGCTTCGCCAGGACCACCTGGACCTCTTCGCGTTCACGACTCGTCAGCTTCGCCTTCATTGTTCGCTCCTTCCGTCTGAGCCACCGGATAGGGATGCCGAAGTCTTTCTTTCGGGTGGAGACCCTCGGCTTAGAACCCACCCTGAGCAATTAAGCCCTATCCGCCCGGCCGGGTCCTTTCCCCTGCCAGCCCGGCATCAGGTAGGGGACCCTTTCTTCGCCTTCCTTCCTCCACGGTGACGCCGCTGCCGTATGACGACCCGTCCAGCCTCCTTCCACGAGAGCCGCCAGACGCTCCCGTGTCGGCAGATCCAGGTACCCGAGTCCGTAAGGAGCTTCCCGCCCGTCGTCGCCGAGCAGCCGCAGACGAGGACGCCCGCACCCATTCTGCCCGACCGGAGCGCCTTCCGGCACTCGCGGCACTGGCTCTGGAGGCCGTCCTGCCGAGCATCGTTCGCATCGAACCGGTCGAGCGGCAGCGGCTTCTCGCACGCGGGGCAATACTTGAGATAGCCTCGCGTGAGCGCCTTCCTGTTCCAGCCCTTCGGTAGCTTCATGGGGCCTTTTACGCACACACGTTAACAAGTGTGACGGGGAAAAGCAAGCCTCGGGACAAGAACGAACGTGGCCCGCTGGGCGATATACTTCCGGACGTGCGCTCGGACGAGCCCCACGCTCGGAAGGCCGGTCCGCTTGTGGTCCCAGCGCTTCATCGCGCGCCCTTCGGAAGGAGCGCGAGAGCGCGCTCGATGAGTTCGGCCTTGAGCCCGGTATCGGCCTCGCCGATGGCCTCGACGAGGCGGAACGATTCGTCGGCGTAGAGCCGGGCGAAGTCCTCGGGGGCTCCGGTCATCTCGGTCAGGTTGTCGATCCGGTCGATGAGCTTGATGATCTTGACTTGCCAAGGGGCGCGCGCCAGGTGCTCCCGGTCCATCTTCTTCCGTTCCGCGCGCAAGATCTTCAAGCCTTTCGACGGATTCGTCATCCATCGCACGAACCCGGCGACCTCGGGGTTCGTCTCCCGGCGGATGGTCTCGATCAGAACCGTCGTGTCCTCGACCACGTCATGAAGGAACGCCGCCGCGACCATGTCCTCCGTCGCGTCCGGGTGGATGGCCACGCGCCCCGCCACGCGCGCCGGATGGACGACGTAGGGGAGGTCGTTGTACTTCCGCCGTTGGCCGCTATGGGCCTCCCGCGCGAGCGCCGCCGCCTTGAGGATCAGGTTCATCGCTCCCTCGTTAGTCTTCGTCATTGGGCTTCGGCGTCCGCCGCGTGACGCCGTGGTCCTTGCAGATCTTGTTGAAGCTGTGCTTGCTCAGTCCCAGGATGACCTCGAAATGGAGCGAACGCCATGGGTTCTCCAGCTTCCAGTCCATGGGATCGAGACGGTTGAGGATCGAATTCCCCGAATATCGGTCGTTCCGGTACCAGTGCTGGAGAACGTCCGGGAGATCCTTGACCTTGCATCCGGCGAGGTCCGCGAGGGACACGGGCGTCCACGGATGGAAGTACGTCCAGACGGATGCGGTCTCCCCGCTCAACCAGCAGTAGGCGTCCTCGCGCCCCTCCGGATGCCGGAAGAGCCGGACCATGTCGCGCGTATGCCGCCAAGGAAAGCTCTTCTTCGTCCACTGGAATAGGATCTCCCCCTTCTTTGGAGCGCCGTGGTCGAAGGAGGAGTCGAAGCTGTCTTCGGTGGACCGTCCCTGGATCTCGGACTTGAACGTCCCGAGCGCCGCCGCCTTGAGAAGCCGGGGCAGGTTCGCCTCGACATGCTCCCGATACCAGGCGGTGACCTCGTCTTTCCGGGCGTCGAACTCCCGGTTGGCTTCGGCCTGGATGACGCAAGCTTCGTTATAGCGGGCGATCCACCGGCGATCCGACTCCATCTTCTCGGGAGTCCCGAAGCTCGTGGGATCGACGGCCACGAGGGAAAGGTCCGTGTTCTTCGAGTGGATGATCGCGTTCGTGTTGGCGATCTGCCCGTCCGGCGCCCAGTTCTTGGGCACCAGCTTCCCTGGTTTCGCCTTGGTGCCGTCCAAAAGGCGGTAGACCTTGCCCCCGCCGATCAGGTTATAGACCTGGTTGGGGACCTTGTCCTTGTAGCGGTCTTCCAGCCAATCGTTCTGGCCGGTGGGCTTCCGCTCGAAGACGTGCGCGAGCTTCTCGCGGGCCATATCGGCGCCCGTCAGTTCCTTGACGGCCGCGAACCCGGGAGCGATGAGGGCGCCCTTCGCCTTCGGCGCCGGGAGCGCCGCGACCATCCCTTCCCCGAGATAGGAGAGCGTCAGCGGCTTGGGCTCCTCCCGCCAATGCTCCTGGGCGAGGAGATCGAACATCATCATCGCCCAAAGCGCCTGGTCCTTCTCCAGTTCCCGGATGGGCTTCACGCGGACCGCCTGGATATTGACCGGCGAGAGCGCGCTTTTTGCCTTCTCGCCGCGGTACTTCCCGTCGTCCGTGAACTCGAAGTCGAAAAGCTGGTAGGGGAACCGGAGCCGGAACGCGCGGTCCTCGTACCGGCGCTCCTGGGCCCGCGCCCGGCTCATGTACTTGTGGAGGGGGTGCGGGTCGTCCGGGATGTCCGAGTAGATCGCGATGTTCTCGCCGTTCTTCACCAGGAAGCAGAAATAAGAATGGAGGTCCACGGGATCGCGGACCATCACCATCGAGATCCCATCCTCGGGCTGCACTTCCGCGAACCGGACGACGGAGTTCATGTTCCAGAACTTTGCGATGATCGGGTTGTATTTGGGCTTCGAGGAACCGCGTTTCCCGGCCGAGAAATGATGGATCTGGAGCGTCTTGAAGCCCCGGAGCGCGTCGCGCCGGATGTAGGCCAGTTCCTGGACCTCGTCGATCAGGTCCCCGAAGATCCCATCCAGATCCGTGGCTTTCGCCATGGCCTTGAGGTCGCCCTGGAACGCCTTGACCTCGGCGAGGCACTCGGGAGTGTTGAGGATCGAAAGGAGCCGCCGGAGCTTCTCCGTCCGCTTGAGGACGTCATCCGGGTTCTCCAGGAACTCCAGGGCATTGAACTCCCGGCTCTCGGCGAACTTGCGGGCTTCGGACCGGAGCACCATGAACGTCGTCAGCGCCGTATGGTCGAGATCCTGGGATTCGCGGATCGTCTGGTTCGACTTGTAGACCCCGAACTCGCCCATGCTCCAGGACATCTGCATGGGATCGACCCCGGTCGCGTCGATCCAGAGGTTGAGCGCCTTGTTGATGACGTCGTAGATGGCCTTGTTCACGGTCTACCCCGGCAAGAGATCCCGGGCGTCCACGTAGTAGGTCTTGCCGTCGAGGCACAGCACTTCGACGTCGTCGCGCGTCAGGTCGAAGCTCGGGCCGAGGTCCCGGACCACGAGCATGAGCCCCGAGCACGGCTCCGCGTACTTCCCGGAAGTCCGGGCGTCCTTCGTGATCTCAACCAGCGTCGCCTGAGGGATCGGTCTCGTCATCATAGGTGTTCGTGCGCGAGCTTGTAGCCATCCCCGTAGATCGCCTCCGCGATCTGGTAGACGAGATGGAAGGCCATGTCCATCCCGCAGCCCTGGACCTTGACGGCGCCGTCGTCGGTCCAGGTCCAGCCGAGGGCCCGGGAGGCCAGGTGCGAGAGGTTGACGACCTTCCCCTTGACCACCGCGATCGGGGCGATCCGGCGCATCATGCCGCTCCGGGCGACGTGCTTGACGACCGTGTACACGGTCGCGCCCGGCGGCACGAGCTTCTTGAGCGACTCCGTGGCCCGCTCCCGGTCTGCGTCCTTCTCCGCGGTCTTCGGCATCGTTCGTCCTCCTTAGGAAATTGGAGTCAAGGAATCCACGACGACGTCCATGGCGTCTCGAAGTTTCTCCATGGCTTCCGGATAAAGCCGTTTCCCGTCGTTCAGCGATCCGTGGACCTGGCCCATCGACCGAAGGGCGTATCGCAGGGCCCTTTCCATGTCCCGGTAGACCTTGATGCTGACGAGCCCGGTTTCGGGAGCGCGCCTCTTAAAACCTTCGACTTTGACGGGTTCCTTGCTCATACGGTCATCTCGCGATTCTCGGCATCGCGCGCCTTGTTCTCAAGCCAGTCGCAGAGGCGCGTCCGCCAGCCTCCGAGGTTTCCGTTACAGCAGAACGGATGCTGCCATCGGCTCCGGGGCGTATAGGGATAGCCCGCGTGCCAGAGCGCGCGGAGCGCCCACCAGAAGCTGGCCACCGTGAACCTATCCATGCCGATTCTCGTTCGCCCGATCGCTCACGAAGCTTTCCTCTCCAGTTCGTAGCCGTCATAGAGCCTGGCCAAGGCGATGCGCTGTTGGTCCGGATACCGACTGAGGATGATCTCGTGCGTCTGCTCCGTGACGTGCGCCGGGCGCCACCGGCCGCTGTAGAACCCGATCTCCCGGCGGAAATGGGCGGCCACGTCCGCATTGTAGACGTCGTCCCGCGTCAGGTCGTAGCGGATCTTGAAGCTCTCCCCGTCCTCGAACTCGACGGTGACGTCCGTCTTATGGTAGCTCCCGTCCTCCGGGGCCGTGTGCGCCATCCGGCGAAGTACGGCATCCGCGGCCTCGAACGAAGCTGCGCGGATCGTGACGCACTCGTGGTCCCAGCCTTCGGCCCTGGACACGGTGACCGTCTTGATCCGGATCTTCGGCTCGCTCATGGTCTTCTCCTACTTTTGCTGCTTATCTCACTCTCCGAGCTTCGTGCCTTCGACCCGCGTTTCCATGAGCTTCGTTCCGACCCGGGCGAGTCCGGCGATCGCGAACGAGGACCCGACGCCCTTGACGTAGTAGCGCCTGTCGTCGCTCACCATGATGACGACCGTGGCCTTCGGGCCGATCTTCGCGGCCAAGTCGAGCGCCGCGTTGTCCACGATCTCGGGGGTTTCGTTCGTGTACGCCATTCCATGGTCTCCGGGTCTTCCCTCGCATCCGGACCCCGCGGGGCCCGGGTGCGAGGGGGCGCCCCCTCTCGGGGCGCCCGCTCGACTTCGCTGACTCGCGCAATCACGTCTGATTAGCCGTTCCCGCTACCGCATCTTCGTATCCTCCATTGTCCTCGTATCGCCCTCCCCGCAGGAGGGCGCTACGAGGCCCGCCCTTTCGGGCGGGCCACTGGAGAGATGGGGGAAGTTAGCTCTTGAGGGCGCCCACCCCCTTCTCGATGATCTCGCCGCCGAACTCCTCCAGGAGGATCGCCCCGTCCGCGTCCCGCTCGCGGCGGTAGTGGGCGGCGGCGGTCACCGCGCGCTGGAGGTCGAGGAGCGTGTCCCGCTTGGCGCTCAGCGGCTGGTAGGCAGCCAGGATGTCGTCCCGGATCTCCTCGGTCATCCCCGGAAGCTGGACGATCTCGTTGACGGCCTTCCGGACCTCGATCTCGACCTTCTGGAGGCCCTTCATCTTCTTGGCGTTCTCCAGGAGGTACTCGGGGTTGAAGACCGACCGGATGAGGTCGGCGACCTTGGCGAAGATGAGCGCGTTCTCCTTCTTGAGCGTCTCGTCGGACCAGAACTCCTCGTCCAACTGCCGCCCCAGGTGCCGCTGCGCGAAGTCCTCGCCGATCCGGGCCGTGTTGTCGCAGACGGCCTCGTAGAGGCCGACCTGGACGCCGAGGCCGCCGTGCCCGGTCTCGCTGTTGCGGAGGAACGCGGCCGGGAAGACCATGTGGTTCTTCGACTTGTCCCACTCGGGGCTCCAGAACCACCCGCCCTGGTTGGGGTCGTCGCTCTGGACCTGCTGACCGGCGTAGACGAAGTCGGTGCCCCCGCCCTTGCCCTTGGTCTTCTTCTCGGGGGTCTGGACCTGGACGCCCTTGTCCAGGTTGTTGAGGTCCACGAGGAGGCCCGGGTTGACGAGGCCGATGTGGAGCCGGGTGGGGCTGAGCGCCCAGTCGAACGCCTTGGCGCCCCTGGCCCAGGGCTTGTCCTCGCCGTCGCCGCCGTCCTTGCCGGTCACCACCTGGACGGCCGTGGACACGAGGTCCAGGCTGTCGAGCGGGCGGTACCGGTCGGAGAGGAACCCGCGGACCTCGTCGCCCAGGAGCCGGACGAGCCGCTTGTCGCCGTTCCCCTTCTTCCGCCAGTACTCCAGGTTGTAGGCGAGAAGGTCCAACGCGCCCGCGCCCCTCACCCGCGAGTAGTAGTGGCCGTTCACGCCGAACTTCTGCGCGAACTGCGGGTGGACCTGCTCCTGGATCGGGTGCGCGCCCCCCTCGAACCTGAGGAAGAGGCCGCCGGGCTTGGGCTTCGGGTTCTCCTCGGTCGCGGCCTCGCCGACCTCGCCCACGAACTCCATCTTCGTGAGCGGCACGATGTAGTCCTTGCACCGCGCCTTGACCTCCCGGAGGCCCTTCACGAGTTCCGGGATGTCCTTCAGGACGCGCACGCGCCGCGGGCGCTCCTGGCTGCCGAGGTTTCCATCCGCCATGTCTCTTCTCCTTCCCCGGATCATTCCGGGATTCGCTTCACGACTCACCCTATGCGAATCGTGTGCCAATCCGGATACTGTTCTGAGAGGCCGTTGTCAAGCGAATTTCGCACATTCGTTCGTCTCCGTGGCAGCCGCGCTGCCACCGTGGCAGGCAGCTATGGCGCCTTGGCAGGCTCCCCCGGGTAGTCCGTTTCGATCCGCCGCTTGCACGGGTCGCAGTACGCCTTCCCGGTCGGACCGCGCTGGTTCGTCCAGGTCCGCATCCAGCGGGGTGGGTTGCGCTTGCACATCGAGCATAGGCCCCGGGAGGCGTAGGAACGCACCCCCGCGAAGAAGGCGGGATCGAACGGAACGAAGGCGTTCATGCGCGATCCACGACGAAGGTCTTCTTGAGATCCAGGTGTTCCTTCCGGAGCCCCGGAAGGTCGATGACCTTCCGGATCTCGGGGAGGACGGCCGCGAGTCGCGCGATCGTCAGACGGCCGCCTTGGATGAGATCGCGCCCCATGTGGAAAAGCAACCTGTCCCCGTCGTCCCGGACTTCCAATCGCGCGGGCGCGTAGGCAGGACCCATGTAGAGCCCCTGCCAATAGGGGTGGCCCTTCCTCCACAGGATCTTCCAGCTTTTGTGGACGAGAAGGATCTTGGCCGTCGCGCCGTAATCGACGCCTGGCGAATAGCGGGGGTCGATCCGCTGGTCCTCGAAATGCCCGATGATTCCGGTCTTCCGGCGATTCTTCTTCATGACAGGCCGAGACTACTCCTTGCCCCCCTCCATCTCGATCCGGGGAAGCGCGCCCTTTTCCTTGAGCGAATCCAGGCCCGCCTTGTGGATGGTGTTGGCGAGATGAGCTTCGATCTCGCCCTTGGCGGCGGCGACGGTTTCCTCCATCGTCTCCTGGAAGCGCTCCTGCATCCATGGGATGTTCTCGCGGATGTCCTGGGCCAGCTTGAAAAGGACGTCCTTGATACTCTTGAGATCGGCCTTCGTGACACGGTCCTTGGCGAGAAGCGCGTTCACGTCCTTCTCGACATTCTCCGCGGCCTCCGCCAGCCCCTTGAAATCCCGCTTGACCTCGTCGGCCCACAGCTTCCTCAGGTCCCGCTTGGGCGGTTCAGGGACGTCCTTGCCGCCGATCTGCTCGACGGTGCAGGGCGTTCCGCCGTGGATGTTGGCGTTCAGGACGAGGTTCGCGAACTGGATCTCCGACATCATCACGTTGATATGCGGAACCGCATCGGTCGGCGACGCCCGGTCTCCGTGGAAATCACGGATGAGCGCGGCCGGTTGGATCTCCAGCGTGATCGCGTGATAGTGCTTGAACGGGCTCATGAAGAGCCGCTTCGAGCCTCCGCCGATCTGGACGCGGTTGATGTGGATGACCGCGTAGCTCGGATGCTCGATCCGTTCCTCGTTTTTAGCCATGCGCGCCCTCTTACCCGGCGACCTCGAATTCGAGGTAGGCAAGCTCGACCCAACAGCCGTAGGTGCTTCCGGCGATGTAGATCCGATCCTTCCGGCTGTCCCGGTATCGGACTTCGCCTTCATACCACGTCTCGTTCTTCGAGCCGTCCGGGTTCTTGGCGAAGTTGAACCGCCAGCGGATGCGAGTCCGGTTCTTCGGGATATCGGCCATGGTCGTCAGCATCACGGTCCTCACTTGTCCAGGATCTCGCCTACTTCGCGTGAACGCTATTCGGATGGTACCGTTTCCACCAGCAGCCCTCGTGGAAGTCCCCGTCGCGCGTTCTCATGAACGCGCCGGTGATCTTCTGCTTGCACTCGGCGCATACGGATGGCGCCTTGCTCCGCTTGCCTGTCCTTCCGGGCATGCCCTCTCCTGCTCTAGAACTCCACGAACTTCTTGCCGATCCGCTTCTCGGTTCTACGGCCGTCCGGATGCGCGGTGACCAGGAAGACGTCGGCGAGCACCTTGTCGCCCTTCTTGTCCCAGGTGTACATCGCCGAGCCGGTCTTCGTGAGGTCGATCCGATGCCGCTCCTCGATCCACTCCTTGCGCCCGTCTTCCCACCGGACGGTCGCGCCCTTCCGCATAGCCGCCCACGCGCGCTGCTCGACGATCCTCCGGCTGTCCGAGTCGAAGATGTTGAGGATCTCCCCACGGTCCGTCAGGACCGTGATCACATGGAGCTTGAGTTTGGGCTTCACTTCCGGAAGTCCTTCTCGAACTCGAACTTGACCTGGATCACCCTCCCATCCTTGGGCTCGTACCAGACCTTGCCCACGGTCTTGAGGGAAGGCCCGGCGAGGATCGCGAAGACCGCGCTCGTCAGGCGCTCGGTCTCGATCCGGAGGAGGTCGAGCTTGTCGGGCGCCGCGCCTAGTTGCTCGACGAGCGCCTGGGCGACCATGGCGAGGATCTGGCCTTTGTGGGGCGGCGGGTTTCTGTAGATGCGGGGATCTTCGTGGCTCTCGCAGAGGCGCGTGAAGTCGTAGTCGTTGGCGAGCCGGAGGAGCGCCGGGAACTGCTTGGACTCGATGAGGTCGTGGGCGAGGTCGTTCGCCCACGTCCCGGCGATCTCGGACGTGTAGATCCGCGGGTCGGGCTTGCCCGACCTGTCGGCGCGCGACCAGACCCAGTAGGCGAGGTCGTAGACGTCGGCGTTCCTGCCCAGGTCGGCGACCGCGGCCTTGACCACGCTCTCCCGGCGCTTGGCGTACTCGCGGTCGGACTTCCGGCCGTGATCGTCCATGATCTTCCGGAACCCCTCCTGGGCGCGGATGAGCGGCTCGACGAGCTTGCGCGCGAACCAGCCGCCCTGTCCCAGGATGTCGTCCTGCCAGGCGTCCAGGACGTCGTGCCAGGAGACGCGGACTTTGGCGCCCTTCTCCTCCTCGACCGTGTAGTAGGCGTAACCGTCCGCCTTCTGGATCTGGAGGAGCTTCCCGACGAGGCCCTGGGCCTTGTCCGAACGCTCCTGGATGGCCTTCAGCCGTTCGAGGTCCCTGTCGATGGACGCGATGCCGGTCTTCCGCATGGTCGGTCTCCTCAGAGAAGGTTGATCCCGAGATTCTCGAAGCTCTGGATGTCGCGCTCGGCCTGGGCGTTCTCCCGGGCCTTCTGGTTGGCGCGCTGCTGGTCCTCCCAAGCCTTCCGGTCCGCCTCGGCGCGCACGCGGGCCTCTTCGTCGAGGCGCCGGAAGTACGTGGCGGCGCGCTCCGGGTTGGGCTCCCCGTATGGGTCGTGGCAGATCCGGCAAAGGTCCCGGCCGTCCTCCAGCATCACCGGAGTGACCCTGGCGGGATCGGAGGGCTCGTGCGTGTGCCAGCCGACCCGGATGTCGCCCCGGCGGATCTCCAGGACGTCGCCGACCTGCTCGCCCGGGAACGTGTCGCAGTCGATCCAGAAGGGGTGCCTGGACGTCCAGCGGTAGACGCGGTTGAAGCGCTCGATGCCCTCCTTGTAGCTGCCGTGGATCACGTACTCCGGGAGGGTCTTGCCCTCCCAGTACCGCTCGATCCGGGCCTGGGTCGCCTTCTGAAGGTTCGTGGGCGTGTAAAAAGAGCCCCCGTTGAAGACGAAGGAAAGCTCATGAGCGACCGCGATCTTCCCGTCCGGGAACGTGATGCGATGCGCCTTGGCCTTCACCGCGTACAGGTATATGCCCATCTCTCGTTCGCCTCCAAATCTACCCCCTCTCCTGCAAAACGTGTGCCACTCTGGATACCGTTTGGAAAGCCCCAAAACGTGCGTTTTTGAGGGTTCCGTCAGGGCTCCACGCTGCCTGCCTGCCGTGTTGGCAGTCGGATGGGCCTGTCAGGTGGCAGGAAGTAGCAGTAGGGAGGGTAGGGGGCGGGAACCTCGGTCCCGCCCCCCCTCCCCTTGACGACGTGGGTCACGCCGATGGGCTTCCCGTCCTTCCGGCGGGTGTCGTAGATCCAGGCCCAATCGACGTCCGGACGCTCGGCGAGTTCCTGGACGCGGCGCAAGGCCCTCCGGAGGAAGGTGAACTCGCTGTCGCGCCTTCCTGGCCGGTGGGTACCTGGACCGAAGTACCAGGTCTCGTAGGCCACGTTCTAGGAGAGCGTGCGGATGACGCGCCGGAGCTTCTTGGCCTGGGCGCCGAGGAGCTTGGCCTGGGCGCCGTAGAGCCGCGCCTGGCGCTGGCTCTCGACGGCCTTGGTCATGATCTTCTGGAGCGCCGCCTTGAGGTACGGCGCCGCGCCGTTCATGACCGCCCGGACGCCGCTCTTGGAAGACGCCTTCCGGCGAGGCTTCTTCTGGGCCTTCGCCGCGGGCTTCCGCCTGGCGTGCGGCTTGGCCTTCTTCGGCTTCTTCCGCCGTCCGTGTCCGTTCATCGACCCTCCGGGCTTCGAGATCCCGAGGGCCTTCTTCCGGATCTTCCGGACCATGTAGAGGGACACGTCCAGGCCCTCCTTCTCCTTGAGGAGCCCGACGATGTCGGCGTCCTTGCGCCCGGCCCGGACGTGCTTCCGGACCTCCTCCAACAGCTTCTTCTCCGCTTCCCCCCGCACCCCGGCAGCCTGAGCCTGAGTTGCGGTCGCCATGTAAGAGCCTCCAAAAAAATGGGACCTTGGACCGTACTGCACAAAGTTCCTATTCCTCGACGCGGTACTCCTTGCCGACCGCTTCGACGAGATCGCGGCCCTTCTCGTAAGGCTCGATGAACTTCCGGAAGAGCACCGAATCGCCCTCTTCAGCGATGACGAACGGCCGCTCCTCCTCAGCCAGGTTCTTCCGAAGCTTCCAAAATGAATGCCAATGGGCACGAACCATGAAACGGAAAGAGACCGTCCAGGTCTTCCCGGTCCGGTTCGGGGCCGCGCTCCCGCAGTTCTTCGGGAGCTTGACGTTCCGGCCGACGTCGATGTAGTCGATCCGGGTGTGGTTCCTGGCCTCATCCAGGAACCGCTGCCGCTGGTTCTCGTTCGTCTGACGTCCGGCACGCTCGACGAGGCGGTTTCCCTTGGCGACGACCGGAGCCAGATCCGCCCCGAGCGAGTTGATGTAGAGCACCGCGTTCATCGCCAGCCGCGTGATCAGGCTGTAGTCGTTGCAGGCGTCGGCGATCATCTCCCGTTCACGCTTCTCGAAAAAAACATCGCTGATGACGAAGTCTTCGGCAAGGCCCTCTAGCTCGAACCAGTTGGCGGCCGAGTTGCCGACCTTGCGGCCTTTGAACTCGATGATTTCCGAGTAGAAGAGGAACTTGATGACGTGCTTCTCGTGGATGTAGGCAGGGTTCGGCTCGCGCCCGGCCATGACGTCGTTCCAGACCTCGATCCGCTGCTCTTTCGTCGTGTGCTTTTCGGAATCCGCGCTGTCGGACATCTCCGTGACGAAGCAACCGTCGAGCCGGGCGCGGGACCCGTCCGCGCATTCGAGTTCAACGGGGGCATTCTCGAACCGGGTAAGGAAGCAGCGGAAAGGGAGCTTGAGGAACCGCTTCTGGACCTTGAGATCGGTGTTGAGGAGGAGATGCGTCAGGTTCGGAGACACGTTGAAGACCTTCTTCCCGGCGCTCCAGAAGTTGAAGAGGGTCTGTTCCGTTTCGAGAGAAAGCGACGGCTGGAAGTTCGGGATGTACTCCTGGCCGTGGTTTACGATGTCCTTGGCGATCGGGTCAAGCCGGAGCATCTCATGCTTCTTGATGAAGGGGGGGACCTTGATCCGGTCCCTGAGCGCGCGGAAGCGCTGGTCGAAGTTGACCCGCATGGAGGCGTACTCGGCCTCCATGACTTCGTAATAGGTCGGTCTCATCCCGAGGTTCGCATTTCTCCTATGAGCCGTTGTCCTTCTTCTTCGACTCCAGGAGAAGCTCGATCGCCTTGCGAGCGAGGGGCGATGGATGAGACTGCCCGCGCAGCCAGCGCTCGACGGTGTACTCCCGGACGCCGATCTTCTGGGCGAACTCCTGGAACGTCATTCCGCTCTTCTTGAGGAGGCCCTGCATCTCCTTGGCGAGCGCGGAATCCTTCCTGGGCTGTTCCTTGCTCTCGGCGGGCTTCCGGGGGCTTGGCCGCTTCGCGCCCTCTTTCCCCGTAGTCACGTCGCCTTTCGTCATGCCAGCCTTCCTCCTCAGAGGCACCCCCGTATCCTACATCTGTTAACAATTGTTGTCAAGCTCGATTTGCGAGGGAGTGGATCTCGCGGAAGGGAATCCGCGCGGCTCCGACCTTGTCGTTGGCCCGGCCGATCTCGGTCCTGGCGTCGGTCAAGTCCTCCATGGCTACCTTGAGCGTTTGGGGAGCTTGCGGGCGATCGGATGATCGGCGGGCGCCTCGACCTCGTAGATGCCTTGCCGTCCGGTCTTCTTGAGGGGAGCGCCGAAGAAGTCCGCAAGCTTCCGGACGGCACGGTTGTGGGTCTTCCAGCCTCCGGATTTCGCCTTCTTCGCCATCGCCGCTCTCCTCTCTACGTCATCTTCCAGAGCTTCCGGAGCGCGTCCGCGGCGCGTGGGAATTGCTTGATCGCGTCGGCGGCATCGCGGCGTTCCTGTTCGAGAAGGAGGCCGAACGCGCCCACGAGGACGGAGACGAGCTTCTTCCGTTCCCTCGCATTCTCGAAATCGAACTGGTCAAGGGCGTCCTCGATCGCCTCCTGGACGGTGACCTTTCCGATCATGGTTGCCGATCTCTGCCCCGGAACCGCCTCTTCTCTTCGTCGGCGACGACTGCGGCCTCGCATTCCCGGTGCCCGTACCGATACCGGCCCCCGGCCTGGATCAGCCGGTTGGTCTTGCCGCCGCAGACACAGTAGCCCTCCTGGCGACGCCGGAGGCGCCGGAGCGCGAACGGGAGCGACATCGCCTGGAATCGCCTCATGAAGCTGCGGGGCGTTCGACCTCCCCCTCCTATACGTGGGCCATCCCGCAGTCCTTGCAAAGGACCGCGCCCGCGACCGGTAGGTATCGCGCGCTTCGGCCGCAGCCCGGACATGGACGCTCCCGTTCCTCCACGAGACGCTTGTCGTTCGCCCAGGCGATGGACGTGGGGTTTCTCCGCTTCCTGGCCCATCTTCCGCGGACAAACTCCCGCACATAATACGAACCCTTGTCCTCCCCGTTCAAGGCGCCCGCGAGGATGCCTGAAAGGACGAGGAGCGGCGATGCCGCGATCACGAGCGGCGCGGCCAGGAGCCCCTTGAGACCGTCCCAGGCGCTGAGATGCCCCGGGGAGCCGTCCGCCCCGCGCCCGCGAGCGTCCCTGATCTCGCCGAGCATCCAGAGCGCGGCGCCGATGTAGGCGACGATCCCGAGCGCGCCCCCCAGGGACCAGAAGGCCCACTTCGGACCCGTGATCCCGAGGAGCGAGACCTCCTCCTGGCTGACGAGGCCGTGCGTGAGAACGATGCCGGAGAAGAGGATTCCGAGGACAGCCGATACGACCGCGACCCTGAAAAGACCCGAGATCTTCATGCCGTACCTCCTTCATGATTCGATGTTTCTTCGGAAGCGGGCTTCTGTCGGACCTTTGTGTATTCCTTGCCCCATCCCCGTACGATGACGTTCTCCGGCGCCAAGCACGACCCCCAGAAGATCGGCTTCCGGTACTCCGGACGGGCCTGGCCGACCGGGAAGAGCGGCACGCTCATGAGAAGCATGAGCGGGATCGCCAGGAACTCGGTGCCGGTCCGGTCGAAGAACCGGATCTTGTCCATGCTGTTGGCCTTGCCGGAGACCTCGACCGAGACCGTGGTCACGAGGTCGATCTGCCGGGGGATCTTGATGTCGAACTGGCCTTTCCCCTCGAAGATCATGTAATACTCGGTCTTGAGGACGTAGACGGCGATGGCCTTTTTCGGATCGGCCGGGGGCGCGGTTCTTTCGTCGGGCATCGGCTACGCTCCTTCGCCCCATGGGGGGTTCTTGGCCTCCGCTTTGTCCGGGAAGTTCTCCTTCCGGGCCTCGTCGATCATGCGGTTGACGTGCGCGACTTCGGCTTCGTACTTGCCGCGCTTCATGGTGTCGGTCAGCTTCTGGAGCCACGAGGACGCACGGGGACCGTCTCGGCCGGTGCATGGTTTCGGCCAGATCCCGCCGAAGACGGGCCAACAGGTAGCCTCGGCCTCAAACCCGGCCGCGAACAGGACCGCCTGGACGGCCTTGACCCGGTCCTCATCGGGATGTCCATGGTCCTGGATCGCGAAGTACACGAAGGCCGCTCCTGGACTTGGGGTTGTCATGCGGAGCCCCTCGCGCACGCCTGGACTTCCGACGCGAAGCGCTCGCCGCAGGTCTCGTCGATCTCCTCGTCCTTTTCGATCTCGATGACGACCGAGATCCCGATCTTGAGCGAGAAGACGAGGTCTCCTTTCGGGACCGGCTGCTCGCAGAGCAGGCAATCCTTGCCCTTGGACTTCCGGAGGGAGAGCTTGTAGGCGCCGTCCACCTTCTTCCGGCTGAGGATGGCTTGCGCCATTTCCTGTCCGCACGCGATATGGATCTCCTCGTTCTTCGGGATCTTGATCAGACCGAGCCCCAGCGGATTCAGGCTCATCCGGAGGTTGAAGACGTCCTGGCCCGCGGCGATCCCCTCCTTGCAGAGGAGGCATGCCTTGGACCCGGACGCCGTCCTCCGGTCAAGCCGATAGAGGGGTTCGCCCACCCGGATCTTGCCCTCGCACGCGCCGATCATACCCGCGACTGACTCACACAGATTTTAACACCTGTGCGAGCCGCGTCAAGGGCTATCGGCGCGCTACTTCTTGTGCTCGATCTTCGGGAAGAGCTTGTCGGCGAGGATCAGGTCCACGCGCTCCCGGACGTCGCGGTTCAGGTTCGGGAGCTTCCGGATCTGCTCGGCCATCCGACGCCCCTCGAAGTGCCTGCGGTTCGCCGAGAACGTCCCCTTGTGGATCTCGTAGGCCACCCGCGAAAGGTCGTCCAGATCGCCCACGAGCGGCGAGAGCGTCGTCGGGTCCACGAGCCCGGAGATGTAGTAGACCTCCTTGCCGTCGTCGAGCGTGAGCTTGATGAAGCACGCCTTCGCGCCCTGGGGCGCGTAGAACTTGTCCAGGTGTGCTCTGAAGCTCTCGATGGTGCTCCGGAGGCGGTTCTTGGCCTTCTTCTTCGCCGCCTTGCAGAGCGTGTCGATGGCCTCATCGTCGCGCTTGTACTGGCGCGCGATCTCCTTCACTCGGTCGCTGTAGGTGTCCGCCAGGCCGAGCTTCTTGAAAAGCTCGTCCTCGGTGAGCATGCCGCCCGCCTTGCCCATCGCGTGCTCGACGATGATCGTCCGGCCCGATCCGTTCCGGGCCTTCTCCGGATTGGGATCGGTCCGGAAGAGCTTGTCTAGATCCTCATGCAGACAGGACTTCCGCTCCTTGACCGCCACTGCCGTGCGCACCATGTTTCTCCTCCTTGCCCTGAACTTCTCCACCCTCCACCACCTTGGCGGGGGCGTCGATGATCGGAATGGTCGTGTCCGTCGCCTGGACGTGGGTCTTGATCTGCTCGACGTAGCCCTGCACGATCCGGTCCACGGCCTCGAACGTCTCCTTGGTCGTATGCCGGGTCTTCCACGCCTCGTCGAAGAGGCGCTCGCTGATCTCGTTCCCGACGAGCGGGGATTGGGGCATGAAGCTCACGATCTTTGCGAGGAGCGCCCGGTACTCGAACCCCAACTCCACGAGGCGGTTCAGCATCTTGTGCCAGGCGTTCTGAGCGTCCCGGGAAGGCGCCTTCGGCTCCTCGATCGTCCCGTCCACGATCGCGAATGCGGTCGCGATCGCGGTGCCCTTCCGGATGAGGTCCCGGATGACGCGGAGCTTCGTCCGCGTGTACCCCTTCCGGATCGCCTCCTGGAGGATGAAGCTCTTCTGGCCGTTCTTGAGCTTGGTCGTGGCCAGGAACGTGACCGTCTTCATGGAGACTTTTCCGTCCCGGATCTTCTCCAGGACGTCCATCGGGAACTCGGCGATGGCCACGTATTGCTTCATCGTGTGCCACGAAATGCCGTGCTTCTCCGCCAGACGCTTCGTCTTCTGCTCCCGGTTCACGCCGACCATGGCGTCCGATTCGAGCTTGAATTGGATCAATTGCTCCGGGGTGATCACGGCCTTGAAAGGCATCAGACTTTCTCCTCTCCCGCGACGGCCTGGCGCGCCTCGAACTCCTGAGCGTCCTCCGGACGCGGTTTCCGGAGGAGGAGGGCCATCTGCTGCACCGTGAACGACTTCATGGTCTCCCAGGCGAAGTACGACCACTCGTGTTCCGAGAATGCCTGGTAGTGGTCGAGCATCTTGTCGAGGTTGCCGTTTTCCGGCGATAGCCCGAGCTTCGCCAGGATCGCCTTCGCCGCGAACCGGTCGAATTCCCCGCCCGGGATCAGCTTCTCGAACGCCTTCATCCCGTCCGTCCTGGAATCGAGCGAGGGGACGCGCCCGAGCGCCTGCCTGAGTTCGAACGCGCTTTCGAGAACCGTGGGCGCTGCGGCTTCTCCGTTAGTCGGCTTCTTCCTGTAGTCGCGGCCGTGGGCGGGCAGGGGCTTCACCGGCTGAAGCTGGTGCTCGGTGAAGTATTTGAGCTTGAGGGTGCCGTCTTCACCTTCGATGAGGACGCCCCGCTCGATCGCCATGAGGACAAGCCTGCGATAGGCTTCCAGCGACTTGGGCCCGTCCTCATTCCAGAATTCCTTGAAGCAGGCCAGGATCTTCGCGAGTCCATAGCGCCCTGGGAATTCGCGGACCGGGAGCGACGGAAGGAGTTCGATGAGCTTCTCTCGCGGGGACTTTTCTTCGGGTTGCGCGGCCTTCGGCTCGTACTTGTACCCCAGGCCGAGGATCTGGATCTTCGTGTCGCCTTCGTACCGGAAGTAGCGGGACAGGTGGCACTTGGGAAGGAGTTCCTGCAACTGCTTTCGGTCGATGCCCACGCTCTCGCAGATGAGATCGAACGAGGCTTCCTTGTCGAGGATTTCTCCGGGTTCTCCGAGCGCCTTGAATGCGTCCCGGAGTTGCATCCAATAGGCGTTCCAGAGTTCGTCGATCGAGATTCCGACCGAGGACATATCATCGGAAGGAGCAGCGACGGGCGGCGGCATCTGGCTCGCGTTGGCGGGCGGAGCTTCGTTGCCTTTCCGCACAAGAAACTTGGCCTCGACGAGCCTGGGCAGGATGTAGTTCCCGGTCTGAACAGGGAGAAGAGGGATGCCTGCTTTCTGCGCCCCGGCCCGCGCCTCGGCCCACTGCGGGGGACCGATCCAGCGGGTGATCGGGATGACGGCGTCGTAGCCGACAAGGGAGGGCGGGAACGTGGAGGCGTCCCGGGTGATGTGGTTGACGTCGCAGATCTCGGAAAGGTCCGGGGGGAGATTCCTCGGTTCGGCCCCGACAATCAGGAGCTTGAGCATGCGTCCCTTGGTCGATTCGTAGCTCTTGGCCCCGATCCTCATAACCGCTCCTACGACCCCTCTCCTATCCCTGTGACGAGGATTCTGCGCCGCGCGCAAGAATCTCGACCTCTTTTTGGTTCGCGGCGAGCACCGTCTTCTCGTCCATGAGGTTGCAGGAACAGCCCGAGGGTTCGATCGCGTGCATAACCCCACGGGCCGCGCAGCCCTCATCCATGATGAGCTTGAGGAGCTTCCGGTAGACCGCCTCGGCGTTCTCCGGTTGAGCTTCCTTGTTGGGGACCTCGAAGACGAAGTTCGCATGGAAAAGCATCGTTCCCTCTGTCTTATCTAGTGAGCGACCCGTCCGCCCGGCATGCTCCGAAAAACTTCCAACCGCTTGATGGTCAAGGGATTATTTCCGAAGCGTCCCCTGCAATCCACCCAACGTGCCGCATCTGCAAGGACTCGTGTAAGGAGTGGTGTAGCCTGGAGCGAGGGTTGGGAGGATGTCTCAAGGTTGGGAGCATGGGCCTTGGATTTCGCGGGAAAGCGGCCGGAGGGATACCGCGGGGAAAGGATCGGCGCGCGCATGGAACGTTCAATCACGATCGTTCTCGGATGGACCCGCGATGTCAGAACTCCCGCCTCGATCCCAGTCGTTGCATGGGTGAATGATACCGTACGTGTGCCACGATTGCAAGCGATTTTCGCGACGTGAAGCGCGCGGAACCCGTGCTTCCCGAGGGCCTCCTGACTGCCCGAAAACCCCATCCTACCCCTCCACCCGGGTCTCGGCCGTGGGCGCGCTCACCGGACGCGCCGGGAGGGCCGGGGTGTCCGGGATGTCGGAGATCGCCTCCTCGAACCGCTCCTTCTTGGCCTGGTGCTCGTTCCGGACGTCGAGCGCGGCGTCCACGAGGAACGGGACGGGCAGCATGAGGACGTTGTTCGAGGTGAGCCTGGGGTCTTCGAGCGCGCGGATGACCGCGCGCTTGACGGATTCGTAGACATGGGCGCCAGAGTGGCCCGCCAGCATGTTCCCGATGGCCTCCCAGGATTGGTGCGTATGGTCCTTCCACTGGTAGCCCTTGCAGAAGCGCTTGACCATGAGCAGGACCAGGTTCTTGTCCGGGTTCTCGAACCGAAGCTCCTTGTCGAAGCGGCCGGGCCGGTCGATGAGCGCCCGCTCCATCTTCTCGGGGAAGTTCGTGGTCATGATCGTAAGGACGTTCTCCAGATCCTCGATGCCGTCAAGCTGATTGAAGATCTCGCCCATGACCGCGGAGCGGTTCCCCGTCTTCCGGTCTTCGACGTAGAGGTCGGCATCCTCGAAAAGGAGGATGGTCGGCGCCAGATCCCTGGCCATCCGGAAGACCTCCCGGACCTTCCCGGCATCGGACAGATCCTTCGATGTGACCCAGATGAACGTGACCGCGACCTGGGACGCGAGGACTTTTGCCGCGAGCGTCTTCCCGGTGCCCGGCGGACCGGAGAAGAGGACGCCCTTTTTGGTCTTGAGTCCATATCGCCGGTAGAGGTCGAGCTTCTGGACGAACCCGGCAACGTGATCGCCGAGGTACGCCTTCGTCTCGTCCGGGACGATGAGGTCGTCCCAGGTGTAGTTCCCGATCTTGAGGAAACGACCCTGAGGGTCGATCTTCTTTCCGCGGAGTTGGTTGTTCTTCTTGCAGTAGAGCCGGATGGCGTCCAGGAGATCCCTGCCCATCTTCGCCTGCTCGGACCTGGTCCACACGCGCATCCAAAGCCCGCGCTCGATCCGGCGAAGCTCGACCACGCAGGGGGTGGTCGCGGCCGTCCCGAGAAGGAGGAGCCCTTCGTCGAGCACCTGTTCGTGTTGACCCGGGAGCACTTCGACGTACTTGTAGACGTTCGTCTTCTCGGAATACTCGGGCGGCAGCGGGAGCGCCGAATAGCCGGACGACGGCGAACGGATGATGTTGTAGAGACCGATGCAGGCCAGGTTCCGGTGATGGGGGCCGAAGGTGAACTCGGCGACGGCGATCCCGGACAGGCTCTCCTCCTCGGTCAGGCTCTTGTTCTTCATGAACTCGCGGAAGAACCCGCGGTCCATGAACTTCCGGAGAAGAGCGACCCCTTCGTTCTTCGGAGCATCGGCCATCCTATTTCCCCTTCTCCTTCCCCAGGAACGCGCGGTATTCGGCGAGGCTGTCCCTCATGAACTCCAGGTCGGAACTATCCTTGCGACAAGCGACAAAAAGGACCCCTCCGACCAGGAACATGGCGCCGGAAACCGGAACGAACCAGACGTTCCTGTCGTTTGCCCAGAACATTCCCGCGAGTCCCACGATTACGGCTCCGAGCAGGAACGCCGCGCATCCTACGGCCAGAAGACGCGCGCGCAGCACCTTCCGGAAGAGCCGCCGGGAGAGGTCTCCTTCCTCCTCCTGGACCCGATGGAGGCGTTGCTCGCGCGGAAGAAGGAATCGCATACGCTAATCTTAGCGGTCCGGCTTCCCGTGGACAAGCCTCGGCACGTCCGGCGAACGGGAGACGATCTCCCGATCGACTCTCCGTGCCAGCAGCGGCTCCAGCTTCTCTGAGATCTCCTGGCTCAGGTCGCGCGTCACTTCCGCCCCGACCCTATCCCGCACCTGGAGGTAGATGGCGTCGATGATGTCGCGCATCCCCTTCTCCGCCGTCGCCCGGCGACGCCAATCGCGGGCGCGCTTCGGCCACGGATTCGAATCTCCCTTGAGAAGGAGGATGAAGGGCATCGTATCCGGGGTGACCGGGATCTCGAAGTTGTGCCCCATGCACATGACCTTGACGACACCCGTCATGCGGGAGGCGAGATCCGGGGACGCCCACCAAGGGGCCTTGCCGTTTCGTTTCGCGCGGGACATCGGTCAGGCTTCCTTTCTCTGTGCGCGTCCGACCGGCGCGCAGCCGGAGATTCCTCAGCCCTTCGGCGTCTCAACCGCCGTCTTGTCCGCGGCCTTGAGAGCCGCCCGCCCCTCGTCGCTCACCGCGTACCCATCCTCGTCATGGTGTACGCCCCGGAACTGTTGACGAACGTACCCCAGTCGGGCAAGTTTCCCCAGGTAGCCTCCACCGGCGAGCGACATTCCGCCTCCACGGTGGACTCCCTTAGGGCCGCAGCGGGTATGCCGACGCCAGCCCTGGCTTTCAGGCCACATCGCCCTGGCAAAAGCGGTCGGGCGAATGATCCCGGCTTTCTTCACGACCTCAAGGGCTCGGATCTGGTTGGGCGTTAGATCCACCTGGCCTACTTCCGGACCTCGTCCTTCTGTTCCTCCATGATCTTGCGGCAGTCGCCGCAATACTTCTGCTTGCCCACGGCCACGAAACCGTGCTGGCACATCGCGCAGAAACGCGGACGTTTCCGTTGGCTCGGCTTCGCAGCCATCGGGGACCTCCCTTCTAGCCGTGGACTCCTGACTGGCCTTGCGCCTTCGTGACGCCTTGACCGTCGTTCTGGCCAGACCTCGTTACTCTCCGGTCCTCCCGGCACAGCAGACAATCGGTTCCGGATTCCGGGCCATGTACGGGATGCGCCATCACTTCCTTGAACAGCTTGACGTACGCCTCGTCGTCCTGGCGCTTCCGGGTAAGATACTGCACGCCCGCGATGATCCCCGCGCCGACGATGCCTGAAAGAATGGCCTCCAAGAATGAACCACTGTTCGGCCGCGTGGGGTCTCCAGGCTCCCCTTTTTCGCCGGGCTCTCCTTTGGGGCATCCCTGAGGCCCCGGCGGTCCATGGACGGGATCGACCGGCGCCGCAGGTCTCTCAACCGATGCTTCAGAATAGCCCAAGCGTCCCCACTTCCCCCTGGCCGGGCGCCGGACAAGAATGCCGTAACGCTTCGTTTCTTCGAGAAGAAGCTCTGCCTTGTCCCGTTCCTCCTTTGCCTTGAGTCGCTCCTTGCGGGCTTCCTCGCGGATCGCGTAGGCGCGGGCGCGGTACCGGCGCCCGATCCAGAGGTAGATCAAGGAGACGAGGACGAAGACGGCCGCGCCGCCCAGGATCACGTTCTCCGCCGTCAGGGTCACGGTCATGCCGTCTCCTTCATCAACTCGCGCTTTCGGCTTGCGAGAAGATCGGCCGCCCGCTCGTACAGGCTCGTGAACGCCTGCTTCGCCTCATCCGACGCCTTCGACCGTTCGTGGGCGTCGTGGAGCACCGAGAGCGTATCGGTCCACTTCGCGATGACGCGCTCCTCGAAATCCGGCCTCGCGCGCGCCACGGCATCCCCCAGGGACATCAGGTTGTGGAGGAGATCGGCGAGCTTGACGATCCGAACGCGCTCGGATGCGGTCGAAAGCGTCTCCCGGTACAACCTCAGCGCATCTTCCTCCGGAATCCGGTGATCAAGGGAAAGCTGTCCGACGATGTTGGCGACCTCAGCGCCGAAGCGGTCGTTCAGCTTGTTCCAGGTCGTGCCGGTATCCTCGATCGTGTCGTGGAGGTAGGCCGCCGCCACGACGATCGGGTCAGGGAAGACCTCCGCGACGAACCTCGCGACGCCCTCGACATGCGTGAAATACGGCGTCTTCCCGTCAAGCCGCTTCTGGTGCGCGTGCTTCGTACGCGCGAACTCGGCCGCCTTCTTGACGATGGCGTCTTCCAGGACGGGCAGCGTCCTATCGTCGTTCACGGCATCCCCACATCGTTCCGGGCTTCCCGGGCGACTTCCATCATAACCGCGAAGTCCGTTTCCGAAAGGATATCCAGATCGTCGGTCGTAATCGCGCTCCTCGGGTCCTTCCGTTGGCGCACCGCCCCAAGCACCCGGCGACGGATCTCCGCGATCCGCTCCCTCTTCACGGTCTCCATATCGTTCTCCCGGAGTCTCGCCCGCTGTACTTCCGGGAAGAATGAGACCTGAAGCGAAAGCCCGGCCTTCGCCGCCACTTTCTCGGTCCACGCCCGCATCTCTAACATGAGAGCGCTCATGGCGCCGTTTGTCGGCGTCTTCCCGTGGGACCTCATCTTGAGACGCGCATCCAGTTCTTCGCGCCACAGCTTCCGCAATGCCGCGATCGGTTCGGGTTGGCCGATGATCCGCTGGACGGCCTCTTCCACCTTCATTCCCACAAATGTTAACAGATGGGAGCCGCGGTGTCAAGGGGCCGCTGAGCGTTGGGATGGGACGTCGCCCTGCGACGACCCGGCGGGCAGGATCACCAGGAAGCCGTACTCGTAGTAGCCCCTGTCGTCGGCCGTCCGGAACCGGACGTCGATCAGGTCAGCCTCGCTGTTCGGGAACACCGCGAGGAACTTGAGTCGCTGGACGGACCCGTCGATCACAAGTTCGATGATCCGGGCGACGTAGTGAGGTCCGTGCGTCTTGAGAAGATCGGTAACGGCTCGTTCGGCTTTTGCCTTGAGCCATCCCAGATCGACGCGCGCGGCCGGATAGCCCGGAAGCGGTTTCGCTTCGGCGATCCCGTTACCCTGGATGGTCTTGAGATACGTGTAGAAAGTCCGCTGCCTGTCGTCCGCGGATAGCATCGGCCGATCGACAAGCGCGCCCTCGACGTAGGCGAGTTGGGCGTGAAGAAGCGCAATGGTCTCGTCGTCCTGGGTGTCCACAGGAAGCTTTACCTCACGGGGCACGGAGGGTTGGTACTCTCATCGCCGGTCGGAGTACCACGGTGTCCTTGGCGGGTGGTCCTCGATAACAGCGGATGGGCGATCATCCACGAACTCCCATCCCGGTCCGCGGCGCCAGCGCATCATTTCGCAAGGTTTACCGTTTGCCAGGAGGCGCTCCAGGCGAAGCGTCGTGAGCGCCTCAGCCCCGCGCTCCTTGCCAAGGATGTGGTCGATGACATGCCGATAGGCAGCGGCGTCATCTGCCGCGTAGAACTCGACGCGGTCGGGCCCCATCAGGCGCCAACCAGGTTGAGTCCCCTCGAAGATACAGATGTAGTTCGGAGGCCGATCCGAACCCATGGCCATGATCACCGACAATCTTACGCCTGGACCTGAGCCTGGGAAGGAGCGACATTGAGGGCCTTCGGACCCTTGCCGTCATCCAGGATCTGGAACTCCACCGCCTGACCCTGCTGCAACTGGCGGTATCCGTCCATCTTGATCGACGTGTGGTGGACGAAAACGTCCTTCTCCATTCCTTCGACCGTAATGAAGCCGTAACCCTTCTCGGCGTTGAAGAACTTCACGGTACCGCGAGCCATTACTAGATCTCCTTGTGAACGCGCAAGACAGTCTAATACCACCGGGCGAATGAATCAACCGTAGACAATCCAGATGAAGGCGCTTGTTGTGGTCCTGGAATGTCCATTTATTTTGGTTCAGCGTCTGTTCGTGGTGTAACGACTAAACGAGAGATTGAAAACGATCCATTGCAAATGCTCAAAAAAAGACTTGGATTCCTGGAAGCGCGGCCTCCATCTAAGCCAACACGACCGTAATCAGCCTTCCAGTTAATGAGGGCTTTTGCTTGGACGGTCACAACCACTCGATCCTTACGGACCGAGCAGATGATGGTTCTCGGTTGCTTATCGGTGAAGATGCGGCCGTTGACACCGGTCTCGTTCGCGTGGGGAAGCTTAGCGTCAACCGTCCGTAATCCGCTTACCGTGCCCTTTAAGCAATCCAGGCTCACGCCGAATTGCCTTCCACCCCCGACAAGACCGATGACGAGTTCACCATCACCGTCCTTGCGCTCTGCAACAACCTCAACGTCATACTGATCTACTGGAATATGAGGTAACTCCAGCCAGATCGGTGTATCCGCCGTAGTTGTTGCCCCTGTAAGCTTACCGCTCCCTGTCCTCCACTCAGACGTGGCTCCCGCCTTCTTGAGGTCGATGGCTGAGAGCACGTTCACCGGAGACGATGCCGCCTTGGTGATATCTCCAGTGAACGTGGCCCCAGTAAGCGGCGCCTTGGGGATTGAACTCCGTATTTCCTTGATGTCCTTCTTGGCTATGGTAATTGTCTGGTTGTCCACCGTCTGAACTTCCAGGGTATCGCCGTTGTCCTTGATGATGCGCCATTCGATGGAGGTTCCGTTCTTGAGTACGAGCGTATCACCCAGAGCCGAATGCGCACAAACCAGGACCGCGGCCAGCGCCCACATCTGCCTCATCTGGTCACCTCGCCCTAAACCACACACATTATAACATCTGTGGTTCTACGGTTCAAACGTTTTCGCCTTTCCCGCTCGCAACGAGATCGTCCACAAGGCGTTTTATTCTGGGCCTGTTCTCAGACCAATTCGACAGTTGCAGGAGTCGCGTACGAGCCGAAGTCCCCATCCTTCGGTTCTCTGCGGGATCGCTTAATCTTCGGATAAAACCGAGGAGAGGGTCCAGTCTTTCGGTGGTTGCGTGGAAGCACGTTTCCCCATCCTTGAATAGCATCGTCATCTCAGTGCTTCTTAGGAAGTCGCGCCCAAGGATTACTGGAACGCCCAGCAGAACGGCTTCCATGACAACATACCCTGGCGTGTCGGTAGGCTTCGGATGAAATAACACCTTCGCAGCGCGCAGATGTTCGAGGAACTGGTCGTGCGGTATTTCCCTAGACCATTCAGGCGGACCCCCTCCATAAAGCTGTAGCTGCGCCTCCGGATGATCCCGCAGGACTTCGAGGAGTGGAACATTTGACCAGCCCTGAGCATTCTTTATGGCCGTTACTACGTGAGGGCCAAACGAGGATCGCTCGGAGCAGTTAAGAAGTTGTGGGTACGGGGGCCACAAAAACTCCACAGGACACAGCCTCATTTCCCGAATAACACGTCCTATGGCGGGATTGAAAGCCATGACGGATACGCCCTTGCCTGGGCGAAAGTTCTTTTCAACCCAGTCAGGCCAGCATGGCCAAAGCCAATAGATCAAATAAGGTCCCATCCAGCCGAGGCCGCGAAGCCGTTGTTCGGTCTCCGGCATCGTATCGACAAAAAGTGCATCCTGCGGCATGTCCTTAAATTCCATGATACCGCGAACGTATGGGGTCTTTCTGACAGATTGTTGCATGTATCCATGGTGATAGAAAATCGGAAGAAACGTGCTGAAGGACGGTCCCGCAACATAGACGTCGAACCCAAGATCATTGAGAATCCACGCGCAAATCTCGTATCCAATCGCATGCGTGTCATTAACTACCGCGAGTCTACCCATGGATCGCTTCCCCTACATTCCACCCTTTACCACAACCCCAAACCCAAACCCTGTGTGAAGGTGATTGAATTCACTCTTGGGTTCGCGTACCGCGTTCCAGAATCTTTCCATGTCTGAATTCATGTGTATGTCGTCGCAGAGCACAAAGCCACCATCCCGGACAATAGAGCCATAGACCGCGTATTCAGCGAGAACCCTCGCAAAGACATGATCGGAGTCCAGGTACAGCAGGTCGATTGCCTTACAGCGTTTTTCGACTTCCGCAAAGGCCGCTATTGAATCACCGGTAATGGCGACGATGTTAGCGACCGAAAGTGCCGCAACTCGCTTGGAACACTCCGGATCTATATCTACGCTAATGACAATCCCGGCCGGATTAGCCACAGCCATTTGTGCCGCGGAACACCCTAACCGGGTCCCAGTTTCGACGCATGTGACGCCGGACCTCGCGCTAATTGTTTTGGTTAGCTCATAAAGGAACCGATAGTAAAGGCAAATATCGGGTCCTCCTTCGACATGCTTCTTCGCCCACTCGGGTCGTTCATCTTTAATGTCGTGAAGTCCAGCTACAAGTTGTGAGACCTGCTTGAGGAGGATGTCTGCGGACACGGATCGCCTCATTGCTATCGTTCGGAAAAGCGGGCCATTCTGCTGTATCTAGGGTTTCCGCGTATATCAACGTGCTTCATGCGCCGCTCAGTAACGATATCCACTGTTGCTTGAGCGCCATCCAGGAATAGTTCTTTTCAACTCGCGCACGCGCCAGGTTTGATAGCTCCGTGATGTCCGTCCGATACAGCCTCAGCACCGTCCGCGTGAGCGCCGCTGATGACCCCACGTAGGACGGAAGCCTCTTCCCGTAGATGACGGGATGTTCCACGCGGTCAACAGGCACAAGAAGATCCGGCGCCAGTTCATTCATTGGCTCCGCATCAACGGCGATGACGGGCAGTCCGCAAGCTTGTGCTTCGAGAAGTGTGACGCCCACGCCTTCAAACCTGGAGAACTGTACGGCCACATCTCCCGTAACGAACAGACCAGCAGGATCTGGAGTGCTTCCGATCTGGAAGCCGACGCCAAATGGCATGTTTGTCTCGTAGGGCTTCTGCTGGGCCCGGAAGACCAAGGGAGGCTTCCCCATGAACGTCTTCCAAGCCATGAAGATCTGCGGAAGACCGCGTCGATTCTCGGCTCCTCCATAGCCGTAGACGGAGATAAAGGTCTCCGCGCGCTCACGGAGCCGGAATTTGAAAAGGTCTGTGTCGATGGGAACGGGGAGCAGCGCGGCCTTGAGCCCGTAGTTCTTTTCAAGCTCCCGTTGGCACATCGCGTTCGGGGCGACGAGGTCGGCTTCCTTCCACAACGCCATGTGCTGCGGCGCGAACCAATCCCAATGGACGACATGGACCCATCGGATGCCGTGCCTCTTCCAGATTCCCGGGTACTCCCAACCACCCGGGATTTCCCAGGTCAGGATAGTGTCCGGCTTGTAGGTCTCGATGAACTTCTCCATCTCCGTGGGAGCCTGCGGCTTCGATGCGAGATGGTGCTTGACTTTCTCCAGGAGGTCTCGGCGTGTGGGTTTTCCAGCGTTCTGGAGCACGAACGCGGCCTCGACGGGAAGGTGATTCACCGCGTCGAAAAACTCCCGGCCCAAGCCGGAATCGTTGGCCCAACCGACCAGCGCCAGACGCATTGCGAATCGTTCCTTTCGCTAATCCGTCAAGCAGAACCTGATCCCTTCAAGAGCCCGCTCTCGAAGGTCCGACAGGGTTTCCCTTGGAACGACGCATGCGTCCCGCCTGATCTCATTCAGCCGTTCCAACGTGAGCGGGAGCGTGGCGCACGGAACCGAGAGAACGCGAGCGAGGGCCGTCAGCTTCGAGGACCGGCCGACGATCGCAACCCTGCATCCGGCCCAGGCCGCGGCCAGAAGACAATGATACCTGGAACTGACCAGGGTTTCACATTCCGAAATCGGCCTGACAAGATCCTCGACCGACCCTGTCCTATAGGGAGGCACCGAAAGCTCGGCGTTCGGAAGGTATCCCTCCTGGCGTAGCTCCCTGTAGACGTAGACCTCGTGGAGCGGAATCGACCGGACGTCGCCCGCGATGAACGAGGTTGGGGCTCCCTCTCCATCAACGAACGACGCGAAAACTCTCACGTCCTCTCGGCTCAGCGTGTCGGCCATGAGCACGGTGCCGAGCGGGTACCTCCGTTCCGGCTTACGGTCTTTGAAGAGATAAGCCAGGCTGATATTCGCGAGATCCGCAGCCGGGAGCACGCGCTCCTTTGGAACTCCCACGGCGCCGGTGATGATGCCGTAGCTATGGTCGTCCCGTGTCGAGATCCGGTCGAAAAGGGCGGCCACCGGTTTATGGGCCCCGGCCCAAGGCAGCATTTCGGATTCCGCGCCCGCGCAGACCATGATCTTCCGGGCATGGGCTCCGATCTCATCCTTCCGGGCGACGAGCACCCGAAGCACCTGATCTCCCCACGTCGCCTGAAACGGCGTATCCCCCACCGCGGCCCAGATACACGACGACCGCGGAGTCGGGCAGATCGTGTCCCATAGGATTTCAGGGCAGCGGAGGCGCTGGGATGCGGGGTCAGAGGTGCGCGGTCCGTAGACGCATCTGCGGTCGAGCCCGAGTTCCTTGAGTCCCCTGGCGAACCCGGAGATCATGATGTCGTCGCCGATATTCCCATATCCGAAAAGGTCGAGCCCTATCGTGATTGGAAGTCCCGTTTTCACTCGTACCTGGCGTCGATCACAATCTGGTTATAGGATTCGTAGTTGCACCGTGCATCCACGTCTGCTGAATCGTACCCCCAGTCCCAGACGTGGTAGTACGGCCGCGTCCGGACGGCCGCGGCGATGATGCTGGGGGCCGAATTGACCGTGAAGAACTCTTCCGCTTCCTCGATCAGCCGGGGCAGGTGCGCCACGCTCGTGGCCGTAAGCACCGGCACGGGGCAATCGACTACGGGTTTGTCGCTCAGGCAGAACACTTTCCAACCAGGGCCGAATCGCTTGCGTACCTGGTCGAGAAACCACGCGATCGGAGGATTCCTCGGCTGGCTGTACCCGAACGGGGAGATCAGGATGTACGGGCGAGGAAGGCCGTAATCTGGAACCTCGACCGCGTGATAGCGATCGAAGGTCACATTATGGTTTCGAGGGACGCCCTGGAGTTCGGGGAAGGCGTCTGTCACGTAATCCTTGATCTTGCTCCTCGCAAAGTGGAAGTCGAGCGCCATCGTATCGAAGACCGTATCCGGCTCTCCCCATACCGGAGTCCACGGGCATACATAGGAGACGAGATCGAAGATCGCATGGTGACGTTCCGGGCATTCGATAGCAACCTGGTGTCCGGATCTGGCCAGATAAAGGGCCGGGGGGAAGCAGAAAAGCGCGTCTCCGAGACGTTTCCTGGACTTGAAGCAGTAGCGCATCCTCTTCAGGAGCCCCACTGCCATTCGTCCACGCGCTTGTTCCATTCGGGCTTGTTGTGGATTCCATGAATCATGATGACGTCCGGCTTCCAGACGATCGCCTCTTCCTTCCCGGGCCAGAGCGCGACCGTGCGTTGGATGAATTCGAGGTCACCTTCGTAGTACAGGCCCCACAAGCCGAGCCGTTCAGGGACATAGGGGCAGACGATCATCTGCGTGCTCACGTTCTGTATCCTCACCACGGGCTCGCGCCAAAGGACGGTCCCTTCATGGTGCATCCGGAATAGGATGGGACGGTCCGGATTCTCCTCGATCGCCTTTCGCGCGATAGAAAGCGCGTTCGGCGCCATCCGATCGTCGTCGTCGCACGTCATGAAATGGGTGCTTTTGATGAGTCGCATCGCCCAGTTCCGTTGCGAATGGCCCCAATCCTTGGTCGGCCCGTACTCGTAGTAGACGATTCGCCGATCCAGGCCCTCGATCATCGCACGCGCCTCCGGTTGAGGGCCGTCCCCGACCACGATCACCCGGTCGCATTCCCCCAGTTGAGGCATCGCTTCAAGGGCCACGCGCTTGAGCGTGGGTCTCCCGATCGTCGGGATGATGATCGTCAGTGAAATATCCATCGTCCCTCTTCGAGCCTACCCGGAGAGCATCCACTTCGCGCGGAAGGCTTCCTCCGCCTCCCGCTCCAGGGCTCCGAGGCCGCCACCGTACTTCTCCATGAAGACCGACTTGATCCGGATGTTGTGCTCGACGACGACCCTGGGATCGACGCCGATCGAAAGACCGGCCCTCTTTGCGCGCACGCAATAATCGGTGTCATCGTAGCCGTAACCCGGGAACCGGTCCTCCAGGAAACCGACCATGTTGACTACCACGCGCGAGATGTAGACGCAGACGAAGGAGACGAACGGCACCTCGACCGCGGCCTCGCCTTCCCGCTGCCACGGGGGTCCGACACGACCGCGGATCGCCGCCGACAGCACCCGCATGCAGGCGGTTTCGGACAGGAGATCGAAAGCGTTCCGCGTGACCACCTCGACGTCGTCGCCCATCACGACCGCGTCGAGCGGCGCGATCGCCTCCAGACCAAGATTCACGCGGCGCGCGAACGAGAACTCCTCCTTCGGGTCCTGAACATACGTGAGTTCCCGAAGGAGCGGAGGCGCGTCTTTCTCGTTGAGGGAACGACTGACGACGTGGATCTCATGGGGGCTTAGATCCGGATGGGCCAGGAGCACCGAAAGCGCGCTCAGCCGGAGGTGTTCGAAGGAATCCGAAGGGATGACGACGGCCCAGCGTCTTTTCATGGGCTCTCCTATTCCAGGTCTTCTCCGGGCGCAGGAAGATTGAACTTCGGCCGTTGCCGGGCGTCGTCGTAGATCCCGGCGACCTTGGCTTCGGCCGTGCTTACGCCCCACTTGTGGAAGCACGCGGCGTGCGCGGCGATCCCGATGTCCATCCCAGCCTCAATGAGCCTTAGGTTGAAATCATAGTCGTTCCCCGCGAACGCGATGTTCTCGTCAAAGCCTTTGATCGCCTTCCACGAGGACCGGCGGATGACCGTGCAGTGGCCCGGCGCGAATCTCCGGTCCTTTCCAAGGAGGAAACGCCGGGTCGGATGCAAGGTCTTGAGACGGTCAGTGAGGGCATCCATTCGACCGACGTCCTCCATAGTCGGCACGCTGCCCTTGAAATGCTCCCTGTGCGCCTCGTGATTCGTCACTGGACTCGCGGCGCCGCAGGACGGATGCTCATCGAGGCACGCGATCACCTCCGTATCCCAGCCAGGGCCGACGATCACGTCCGGATTGAGGAGCGCGACGAACGCCCGGCGGCTTTGGCAGATAAACCGATTCCAGAGCCAGGTGAGCGGGTAGTTTTTGACCGTATTTTCGTACACGGTCAGCCGGTATCCGGGAGCGGACCAACGCGCGACGCTCGCCAAGGTATCGGCCAGCGCCTGATGTCCCAGGAATCCGACGACGAAGATGTCGAGCTTCACGCGCGCCACCGGGTTTCGAGGAGGCCGATGAGCGTCCGCGCTCGCTCCTTCCAGTTATGGCGAAGCTGGACATGGTCGAAGCCCGCCCGGCGGATCGTCTCTCGGCCGGGATCATCGTCGATCCAGCGCCTGAGTTCTCCCTCAAGGGCGTCCAGGGAATCGAAGGTCGCAAGATGCTTGCCGATCTCGAATTGATCGGAGAGGCCCGGGACCGAAGGCGTGAGGAGAAACCCTCCGGCGCCCGGAATCACGTAGTTCCTGGACGACCAATAGCCAGGGACATCCGACCGGGCGTTGTCGCCGACCACGACCTTCGTTTCCTGGACGTATTTCGCGAGGTCCCGGCCGTACACCCAGCCTCCCGGCTGGATGCGCGCTTCGCCCCCCAGCTTCATCACGAGCTTCGCGATCGCGCGGCGCCGGTCGTTATAGAGGCTCCCGAGCCAGGCGCAAGGGCGTTTCGGCTTCGGATCGAACTCGACCGGTACGCCTTCGCATGCGCCGGGAAGGTAAACGTGGTTCCGGATTCCGTAGACGCCCTCCCAATCGAATTCGTCGGAACTTACGAACAGCGTGGCCGTCCGCGCGATCTCGATCATGTCGTCCCGGTTGAAGAAGGGCAGCCAGTCGAGCGTCCAGAAGATCGTCCGGTGCGTCCTGGACCACACGCTGAGTTTCGAGCGCGAGTCCGGATGGCCCGAGAAGAATGCCCAGTCGGCGTCCGCGGGCGGGTTGGCAGGAACAGCCGGATTCACCCGGATCACCTGGACGCCGATCTTCTCAAGGGCATCGGCGAAGTAAGCCTCGTCAGGATGCTGACCCCATCCCCAGCGCTCGAATTGCCCGATGACCGCGATTTTCATGGGTCCCCCTCTCCTCCGGAATCCTAGTTTTTGGGAATCTCCTTTGAGAGCGCTTCGAGGCTGTCCAGGACCGCCAGGTTCTTCCGGATCATCGCTGTCGCCGCATCAAATGCATCGCCAGCGCATTTGTCCCAGTCGGCCCTGCTCGTGGGATTCCTCGCCTGGATGATGCCGATGAGCGCCTGTCCGGCATAGTACTGAAGGAGCGACATCCCGACCGACGCCGTTCCGCCCGGGAACGCATGACCGCCGTTCCCTCTGTACCAGAAATCCTCGATTTTTCCCATCGGTCACCTCGGCCTGAGAATGAAAAAACCCTGATCCGGCCGCATCACCTGTAGATGGAACCGGTCGCGATGCGCTTCGGCGAACTCGTCCACGGCATGCTTGACCCCGACCCGGAGAGGCCACCGGGGATCTTCGTGAAGATAGTAATCGTGGCCGCAGATCGTGCCGTCCCGGTCTATTTTTGGAAGCCACGCGGCTAGTTCGCGCCGGGTCTCCTCGATCTCGTGCGTCGTGTCGAGGAAGAATAGGCCGACGCTCCGGTCCGCCCAGTCCGAAGCAGCTTCGACGCTCGGTTCGACGCGGAAGGTCCAGAACTTCTCCAGTTCCTCGCGCTCGGTGCTCTTCCGAATCCCGATATTGGAAAGGACGCTTTCCCGGCAGGCGCCTTTGACGTCGTAGCTCCAGACGCCGTACTCGGCGCCCGAAAGTAGGGCGATCGTCGAAAAGCCGTTTCCGACCCCGCATTCGACGATGGGGCCGACCGAATGTCTGGCTAGGAGGGCGAGAAGAGGCATATGCGCGGCAATGTCCGACCCCCATTCGCGGGCTCCTCCCTCCATCCCGCGGAAAAGCGCGCCCAGAAGGAGTTTCCTCAGCCGTTCGCTCATGACTTCTGCCCAGAAAGCGGTTTACCCGTGAAATCGGTCGCCTGATAGGCGTCGAGCGCGGCGCGGGCCGCCGCGAGCGCCTCCTGGGCCGCGTTGAAGGCGCAGACGCGGACGAGTTCCATCTTTTCGGAATGAAGCGCGATCTCGGCCTGGCTTGCGGAGAACTCGGCCTTCTCCTTGGCGAGCTTGAGCGCCTCTCTCCACATCGAAAGCTGCATGTCTCCCCCTATTGGGCACGCATGATAGACTTTCAGGAACGCTCATGGGCGTAGAATTCGTCTATATCCCCCAATGCCGGATCGGGAACGTCCTCTTCCAGTACATCGCGGCCAGGATCTTCGCGGAGGCGCAGGGCCTTCGGCTTCTTACGCCGTTCGATCCTCCAAACGGCAAGGACATCGTCTCGGTCGCCCCGCCGCGCGACGGAGAAGTCGTGGATGATCCCGTGGTCGGACTGACGGACGATCTTCCCTGGGTATCTGCCCAGGGTCAAGGACCCCATATGGTCATCCGGCATGGCGACGAACTCTCCTCGAAGGCGTGGCCCAAGGCCCGCTACCGGCTCCAAGGCTGGTTCCAATGGTCCGACTGGTATCACGCGCTCCGGCCGCGGATCGAAAAGTTCGTCGCTCCATCGGAAATCCCGGCGGTCAACACGCGCGACATCGTCGTCAACCTCAGGATCGGCGCCGATTACAGGGATCACCGATGGATCATCCATCCGGCTTGGTACATCTCGATCCTCGAATCCGAGCGTTTCGAACAGCTTCACGTCGTCACCGACGTCCGCGACGAGGAGTATCTCGCGCATTTCGCGCGTTACAGTCCCGTCGTCGTCTCCTCCGGACCCAAGGGCGACTGGGAATATCTTCGATCGTTCGACCGGATCATCTGCTCGAACAGCACGTTCGCCTGGTGGGCCGCCTATTTCAGCCGCGCATCACGGATCTACACATTTAAGCGATGGAACCTGCACCCGGTCGTCCACCTGGGACCCTTTCCGGGAGGGATCGAGCAGGACGGTCCATTCCTGCACGAGGTCTAGGCCCGAATCGAGCGATTGACCTTTTCCCAGGCCGCCGGGCGCCTCGGTTTTCCCTTCCACGGCTATCTCCTCTTCCCTAGCTTCTCGAACATCTCCGACATCTTGCGTCCGAAGTCGTTGAACATCCTCCCCATGGTCTCCAAGACGCTCTCCTGGGACTTGAAGACCTCGTCCACCTCGCCCGCAGCCTTCCGGTTGTCCTCCATGATCTGGCGCGCTTCCTCCTCGGTCAGGTCGCGCCTCGTGATCTTGACGCGACGAACCGGAACGCCGTTCTCGATCGTGATCACGACTTCATGGATCTCTTCCCGGCCGTAGCTGTTCATGGAGGAGTCCCCGCTAAACCAACTCGAAGAAGAACCGGTAACGACCCGGCTCTTGTTTCCATTTCGGGATGGTCGCCTCGATGCGTCCGTCCGGATTGCCCCATTTCTCCTGCCGTACGAGATTGAGGAATAGGAGGACGACATCCGGATTGTCGGTCCACCATGACCGGACGCCGTCCACCGAATCCTCGCGGCCTTCGGCTTCGTGCCATTCGAACGGTCCCAGGCCCCTCTCGTGCGCGATCCTGACGCGATCGGGCCAGTTGAGGCTCGACGCGCCGAACTCGACGTCGTAATCGAGAGGCAACTCTGCCTTCCGGTCCCATACGTGCAGGGCAAGGTGGCAGCCCATGATCGTATCCCTGAGGTTCATTCGATTCGTTCGAGAAATCCGTATTCGTGCGGAACGGAGCGCACGTCTTCGAGCGAAAGTTCGGCGCCTTCCCGCTGGCGACGGAGGAGCCGGAAGCAGAGCGCGACATCGCCCGGTTCCATGGAGACGGCGATCCGGTTGAGCGGGATCTCGACCCCGCATAGCTGCGTGAGGAGAGCGGCCGTTCCCTCGTGGCCGACCGCGCTCGTCCAGCCGGGCGTGCGCAAGAAGGCCACGGCTTCTTCCATCGTGGACTTGCGGAAACGGTACATGCCGTAGCTCGTGAGAATCGGCGTGTTCAGGATATAACGGGCCATGCTCCTCCTATCCCAGTCCGGCCAGGAACACGTCCCGCACCGGTCCCGACCGGCGATCCAAAGCAGCGCGTACTTGTACCCCCGTTCCAGGCACCGGGGACAGTACGACGCTCCCCGCGACGACCCCGGAACGTTCCCGTTCCGGATGTCCGCGATCGCATGCTCGTGGGTCCTTGCCGCTGCCTCGTCCCCGGCCTTCGCGCGCAGCCGATGCGCTCTCGCCGCGAGCGATCGCCAGTGGGTCTCGGATTCCGGAACGACCCCTGAAAGCCTCTCGAAGGTCGTGGTCTCTCCCATCGTATCCTCCGGAAGTCGGATACGGGTAAGACCGTTCCCGCTCATGGCATGTTTCACCCGGGTCAAACCTCGCCCTCCCGGCGCGTGAGGACTTCGCAGCCATTGTCGGTGACGGCGACGGTATGTTCCCAGTGGGCCGCAAGGCCGCGACCCTTGTTGATGACGGTCCAGTTGTCGGGGAGGACGGTGACGTCGCCGTTCCCGACCACGAACATGGGCTCGATCGCGATGCAATGACCCGGTCTGAGGACGAAACGGTCCACATAGGGTTCTCCCGTCACGAAGTTCGGGACGTTCGGTTCCTCGTGCATGTTCCGTCCGATTCCGTGACCGCAGAATTTCCGGACGACCCCGTAACCGGCTCGCAGGGCGACGCGCTGAATGGCCGCACCGAGGTCACCCAGGGTCGCGCCCGGTTTCACCGCCTTGATCCCTTCCTCCAAACCCTGCCGGGTCGCCTCGATGAGCTTCTTGGCGTCGTCCGGAACCGTGCCAATCGCGAGCGTGACGGCCGAATCCCCGACGTATCCGCGATAGGTCGCACCCGCGTCGATCTTTAGGACGTCCCCTTTTTTCAGGCGCCGGTCGTTGGTCGGGATTCCGTGGACGACCTCCTCGTTCAGGGACGCGCAGATCGAGGCCGGGAACTCGCGATAGCCCTTGAAGGTAGGCACCGCGTCGCAGGAGCGGACGTGCTCTTCGAACGCGCGGTCGAGATCCGCGGTCGTCGCTCCCGGAACCGCCCGTTCGGTCAGCATCGAGAGGCCGCGGGCGACGATCTTCCCGGCCTCGCGCATGAGGTCGATCTCCCACCCCTCCTTCACGATCGCGCCCATGCTATTTGGCCTTGGCCGTCTCCAGCGGAATCGAGATCGAGAACGTGGCGAAGACGCCGCCCGCGGCCTTGTGACGCCGGAGATCGGCCGCGACGGTCTGGCCGAGCCTGGTCATCCGGACGAAGCCGTTCGCCTCGCTCAGGATATTGATGAATCCAGCGGCTTCGATATCGTTCAGGCAATCCCAATCGTCGTGGGCCTTGATCTGACGCTCCGGATTGGTCGTCTTGTCAGCGTTCCAGAACCCCGAAAGTCGGGTCCCGTAGCCCGGCTTCCAGCCGCCGACGCCGAAGTTCGCGTTCACGGCATGAAGCGGATGTCGCTTGGGATTGCAGCGGACGCGCCGTTTGTCGATCTCCCCCACGCCCCTTTTGGTCGAGTCCACGCAGAGAGTCTCGATATAGCCGACGAGACTCCAATGGTCCCTCCCAAAATCACGAACCGAAACCTTTCGCATCTCCTGCTCCCTTTCAAGCCGGTTTCGCCTCAGCCTAGTTCTTGTGGGCGACCATAAGCGAGGCCGCGCACGACGGGCAGAGTCCGAGCTTGGCGACGTCTTCCGGACCGACGACGACGGCCGGGCTCGCGAACCGGCCCAAAAACGCGCGTTTCGCGGCTTCCGAAAAGAAGCCGAGCGCGAACGCCTCGAAGTCCTCCCGGATCTCAGGCGCCACCTTCTCGGCCGCCGCCATCGCAAGAAGCGCCCGCTCGTCGAGGTCGAAGATACGGGCCAGCTTCTTCACGAGCTTCGCCGAAGGCGGGTTCACCTTGGCCTGCTCGAACCCGGAAACATAGCCCTTGTGGGACCGGATCTTGCGGGCGACGTCTTCCAGGGTCCACCCCTTCTCCTTCCGGCGGCGCTTCATGAGGTCGCCGAACGCGCTCATGGCCCCTCCCGTTCACGAACGACCCGCGCCACAGAAGATAACACTTGTTATTAAGTGTTGTCAAGAGGCCGTGTGGTGTTCCGGAGGACCGTAGAGATACGGTCCCTCCCCGCAGGTCGGGCACCTTCCGGGCGTGCAGCCGTTGCAGAACGCCTCATGCCTGAGGGCGCATTTGAGGAGCATGAAGCCGTGCCGCGCGCAATATGGGGTGTTCGTCTCCAGGAAGCGCCTGATCGCGCGTCTTCGGGTGACATGCCAAATGACGGCCGCGTACAAGGTCAGCGGCCAGACCAGTTGGCTCAGGAATGCCTCTCGACAGAAGTTTCCGGGCGTCTTATAATACGGAATCTTCTCGTACCAGTACAACGCGAACGAGATCCAAGCCATGACAAGCCACGCGACCGTGACGATGAGCCAGGTGCTCATGAATCCCTTCCCTATGGCCCCGGCGGCGCCTGCGTGCCCTTGAGCGTGAAGACTTGTCCAATGAGATCGGCGACATCTCCGCTCGTGAAACTCGGCCGGTTGAGGAATCCGTCGATCGACTGATAGATCTGGTAGGCGATCTCGAAGTTCCGGTCGGCCGTCTTCACCTTGGCCCGGAGCGCTTCGAGTTTGGCCCCGATCTCCGTCCGCTTGGTCCTGGCCTGCCCGAGCAGGGTGCTCAGGTCCGCAGCCGGGATGTTCGCGCCCTTGAGCTTGATCTCGTAGTTCTCGATAAGCTGGATCTGCGTTTCGAGCGCGAGCGCGAGATCCGAGAAGAGCGCGGCCACGATCTTGTCGTGGTCGCTCTTGAACGCGAGGAGCGCCTCGCCCTGGACCGCGCTTGCCCGCTGGATCGGCGGGGGCGTCGAGCATCCGGCGGAGAGGATGATCGCCAGGCACGGGAGGATGACCCCTTTGGCGAGCGACCCCACGAGGTTGCCGACCGTGCTTGCGACTTTGACCCAGGCCGCGTCCTCGGTCTTGGCCTTCTCCACGTCGGAAAGGAGGGTCGCGAGATCCTGGTCCGAGATCACCTGGCCGTTCAGCTTCAGGTTGTCGAGCGCAGGCGTTCCGCTTACTGCATCGAACGGATTCGAAGAGGGCGGCGCCGAAGCCGAGAGGTCCCGTGCGGCCGTGATCAGCGCCTTGGTCTTCTCGATCACCTCTTCCTTCGTGGCCATGCCATTCCTCCCCACCAAACTCGGTGAGCCCCCTTAGACGCGGTAACCCATCCTGGAGAATTCCTTGAGGAGGTACGCACGCTCCCTCCCGTCCATTCTCCCGATGAAGAGCTTCCCTTTGATGTGATCGTACTCGTGCTGGATGCCCCGCGCCTCTTTCCCTTGGAAAACCTCCTTGATCGGCCCTTCGGGCGTCTGGGCCTCCAGGCAGACCTCGGGGAATCGGGGGACATCGACCATGATGCTCGCGAAGGAGAGGCACCCCTCAAGATCCGTCTCAGGATCGCCGCTTAGGCCGATCTTCGGGTTCCAGAAGACGCGCTCGTCGGCCGGATCTCCGGTGAAGTTGACGACGAAAAGCTGGACGTTCCAGCCGATCTGCGGAGCCGCGAGTCCGACCCCCTCCACCTCGTACATGCATGCGAACATCTGCCGGACGCGGAGCGCGGCCTCCTCGTCATAGCGCTCAAGCGGCGAGTTCGCCTCGACGAGCTTCGGATCGGGGTAGTTGAGGATGACCGGGCTATCAAGCGTCATGGGTCCTCTCCAGGGGGTTCACTGGATTCGACATATGTTATCAAGTGTGCAAACGGACCTCAAGGCTGGACGAACTAATAACCATCCCACGAGAATGCCGCCTCACGGTCCTTGGGCCACGGAGTCCACGAAATAGTCCGCCTGATGGAACCACTCGCTCTGGCCGGTGGTCTTGTCTCCCATGTGCTGAACGAGGCAGGGGACGCTCGCCAGCTTGACCACGTTCCGCTCCGAGGCTCTTCTCCCGATCGTGAGATCGACCGGGACCACGAATCTCCGGATGCACCCTTCAAGAAGAGCTTCCGGTATCATCCGCAAGGCGCCCTTCGAGTAGACGATGGCCTGCGTTCCCCAGAATTCGTCAAGCTGAGGAAACCGGAACCAGCGAGCGCCTTTCTCGACTTCCTCCTTCATGCTTCGCTGCCACGCATGGCTCACGCGGTAGAGGGTGAGGAGCCATGGAAAGCCGAGTTCCCGCTCGATCTCCTCGACGATCCTTGCGAGATAGTCTATCCATCCTCGGCAGAACCGCACGTCGTCTTCGCAGACGAGCGCGACATCCCACGAATCTTCCGCGGCAAGGAGGTGCCGCATCGCCCGGTAGTGTCCGAAAGCGCACCGCGGCTTGACGCCGAGCGCGTCAAGCCCGATTTCCCTCGCCTCGTCCTCCGAAACCGGATCTATCAGGAACCGGACGGAGTCCTTCCTATAAGGCTCAAGGTGGTCCGTGTCCTTTGTCCCGGTCACCAGCCTAAGAGGAAGGTTCTCGGGCCTGTCGAAGAAGCCTGTTTCCCCCAGGCTTCCGATCGTTTGATGAACGTAGCCTTCGGGCCTGGGGACGCTGAGGAGGGCCGTCGCCAGTTTCACGGGATCTCCTACGGCAAGACCCGCACGATGCGCTGTTCCGAGAGGATCTTCCAGAAGATCTCCCTCAATTCGTCCTCCGAACTGTGGATGAATGCTTTCGTCTGATCCGAGTATGGAATCGAGAGGTGCGTCCCCCATTGGTTCGCGCGGCTCTCGGGATGCATCCTTTGGATGCGCTCCATGTATTTGGCCGAGAAGAAGTCCGGTCCGAGCATCCGGTAGTGGAGAAGCTTCATTCCGGATTCCTCGGGTTCGACTACGTTCCCCTTGGGCGAGCAGTCATGGCACCCGAAATGGTAGTTGATGTCGATCGAGGGATCGAAGACGGCTTTCTTGTTGTAGCGGTAGTTGCAGAAACCGGCGCGGATCTCGTCATAAATCTGACCTCCGGTCGCAGGCGGGAAGAAGGACACCATTTCGTAGCCCGTCGCCTTGAGGAGCGTCGCGCCGCTCGCCTTGAGCCCTTCCAGATGGCCGAGCAGATCGGGATGGTGGATGAACTCGTCGATATCCACGATCATGACCCAGTCAGCCGCGCCTCGCGAACGCTTGTACGCCTCGTTCCGGATCTTCATGAGGACGGACTCGTTGTACTGCCCATCGACATGGGTAGCGAACTCGCCGCTCCCGCCCTCAAGGACGACCTTGGGATGCGACTCCAGGATATCGACCGAGCCGTCCATGCTGGCGCCGTCGAAGACGAAGATCTTCTCGGCGACGGCCTCGTAGTGCCGGAGGAAGTAAGGGAGCAGCATCTCTTCATCGTGAGAAACTGTGTATACGTGGATGATCGGAGTGTTCACTAGATGAGCTTTTGGATTCGATGGACATCCTCATTGTCTAAAGGAGAGCATGGTTCCACAAGATCGCGCAGCCGAAGCAATTCTTTGTACCAGAAAACCCTTTCGGCCATCGCGATGAACTTCCGGTGAAGTTCGTTACAACGACGGTGATCTTCTACCAAGAACTTACGCTGACCATCCGCCTCCATCTCCCCAAATGGAATGCAGGAAGTGGGATGAAACTCGAACATGGCGTCCAAAGCCAGATGGAAAAGCGTTTCAATGCATTCTTCACGCGAGCAAACGATTACGCATTTGAAGCCAGACCACCAACCGCCTCGCTCCGGTTTTGACCCACAGAAGAAACACCGCTCATTCTTCCCCCACGGAGGCGGAACGCTACCTTTGGCCGTTGCTAGAAACGATCCCATGCAAAACCAGTCCTTTCAAGAGTGACTAGTGCCCCGTTCCAGATGAGATCTCGCTCCAGGCTTTCTCCGAGAGCGGGAACTTGAGAATCCCGAGCCCGCGGCCCATGTTGACGAAGTGCTGGACCGCCTGTTCCAGGACCGGAAGTTCGGCCTTCCAATTCTCCTTGGCGTGCGAAAAATGCTCCCGGATGATCTTCGCGAGCGCAAAGTCGTAATACCGGCGGTCGCATGCGCGACACGCATGGTCCAGTTCGGCGAGCAGGTTATCGAAGACTTGCTTGATCTCCCTCGTCAACCTGATGAGCTTCCCGACGAAGGCCGCGGCCTCGGTCATGCATTTCTGGCAGTTTCCGTCTTCGTCCCGTTCGCAACGGCAGACCTTGTCCTCCTCCGGAACCAGGGTCTCGCCGACTTCGGACAGCGCTTCTTCCCAGGAGCCGACCTGGATCACGCCGTCCAGCGATGCCTTGAAGCGGGCGATCTCGTCCTTGCGGCCCTGGAAGAGGTACCGGTGAGCGACGATTCCACGGAGGTGCCCAAGGATCTCCAGCCGGTCGTCGATGAAGTGCGTGAGCCCGAGCGATTTCGCCATCGGCGCCTTGTCCTCGCGCTTGAGGCAGAAATGGATGCGTCCCGGATCAAGCCCCGTCTCCTCGAAAAACCTCCAGTGTTCCATCCACTCCAGGGTCTGCCGGGCAATCTTGAGACCGCACTTCGAGACGATGTGGACCCGGCCCTTGAACATCAGGCGATTCAGGACCGCGATCGCTCCGAATGCGCCTTCGACGGGCGTCGTCCTGAGGTAGTTCTTCCCGAGGAACGCGGTGTCGGTCTTGTCGTTCGCTCGGTCGATGATGACGCCCCCGACGTCGATGCCCAGGGTCTCCATTATCCCTTCTCCTCACCCGCGAGCGCGAAAAGCGCCCTCAGTTCCCGGATGACAAGGTCGGCGGTCGCAAGCTCCCTCGGGATCGCTTGCAGCGTCTCCTTGATGTGGGCGAGATAGCCCCGAAAGACCTCGTCGGAATGCTTGAGAAAGAGGAGCTTGATCTGGATCTTGCAGGAATTGATCGGCGCGAAAGGGGACGCCATTCGGTTCGGGAGAACCCTGGGAACCGGCAGGATTTCACCATAGAAGATCCCGGCTCGCTCCTGGGCGCGCCCGATCTGGAAATACCGACGAGAGTTCTTCAGTACCTCCATGATGTCCTTGGGTTCCGGGTCGATGAAGTGTTGAGGACCCTTGAGCGGGTATCGGTCATAGAGAGCGTTCGCCTTCTCGTCGAGGAGCTTCACCATATCGGATACCTGGGTGAGCTTAGCCTTCCACTCCTCCTCGGGTGGAAGGCGATCGAGGAGAGCCTTGATGGAATCCATCGACATCCTCCTTCCTCTTTCGACCGGCGCCGCAGGCAAGCGATTCTTCGCTTTCGCTCACTGCCTCCGTCATGGGACCTCGTTAGTCCGGGTATTTCTTCCTGGGATAGGCGTCCATCTGATCGGCGCACTTCATGATCTCGCGCGCGGCCTCATCCTGACCGGCCGCCTTGACCAGCGCCGCGTAGTAGCGGACGGCCGCCGACGCCAGACGATCCTGCCCGCGCAGGAGGAAAAGCGGCTCGCCCTCCGGGATTTCCTTCCCCTCCACCGTGATCCGGCCGTACTTGGTCTGAGACATTCCCCTTCTCCTGAAACTAAGCCCTTCGGTACCATCCATCGGCCTCCAACCGGCCGCGTCCGTGCAGCATTTGTAGTGATGCGGCCCAGCCTCGGTCCTCCGGCATGTTCCAAGGTCCCGGTCCACCTGGAGACAAATGGCGCATCTTTCGTTCATGAATACCCGAGCGGGAGTTCGCTTACCGGCACCCATCGCGATTTCTGCTTGGGCGGGGATTCTCCCGGCGGATAAAGCAGCTTGAGCACCTCGTCCCTGTTCGGGAGTGACTCGACGGCCTGTCTCATGCGGCGCCGCTCGGCCTTGACCGCCTCCTTGACCGACTCCGCCGGATTCGATTCGCGCTCCAGAAGCTTGGCCTTGAGGTACGCGATGCATTCGGCAGCCCGGTGGATTCCATCCGGGTCAGAAACGATTCCCCCGCAGGTATGGCAGGTCATCCGTAAATCCCTCAACGCTGCATGAACTGGTCGCGGGCGAGTTCGACGGCCTGTTCCGGCGTGAATCCGGCCTTCACGAACTCATCCACGTACGTCCGGTAGATCTTGGCAACGATGGGCGCGACGATCTGGGTCTTCGCAAGGTAGTCTTCGTGCTGCGATCGGATCTGCTCCGGACTGGACGGCTCGGCTGGGACTTCTGGTGCTGCCTGCATAAAACCCTCGCTTACGGAGCTTTTTGACGGAGGACGGCCCTGCAATGACCTTTTAAGCTCAGACGAGACTTCCCGTCGAACGATAAGGCGCTTGAAAGAGGGCCAGATCTTGAGCAATAAGCCCGCAAGCAGGACTCCGATGACGATCAGGATAAGCGACTCATCCATCAGGCGTCGCCCTTAACCGCTTCTTCGTGCGCACGGAGACGTTCCAGGATCTCCCGTCCGGCCTCGCACTTGAGCAAGTCCTTCGTCCGGGCGACCTCGATCCAGAGCTTCGACATGTCCCCGGAACCGGAGGCCGGGTGCTTGAGGACCGCGTCGAGCAGGCGCTCCAACTGCTCCCGATAGGCGACCGCGGGAGCGAGCGCCAGCGTCCGCTCGCGTTCGGTTGCCTTTTCTATATCCTGGCGCAGATCCGTAACGAGTGCCTGCCAACGGTCGCATTCGGCGCGCGCCTCGGCGACGGATGCTTCGACCTTGGACATGGCTTCCGCTTCCAAACCGGCCCGCTGCTCTTCAAGTGCCGATTGGATGGTCTCGACGATCACCTTGGAATGGAAGAACGAGACCTGAAGCCGCTTCTCGCTCAGCTTGGCGACGGCGATTCGGGCGTGTTCTTCCGGGGTCATAAGCGCTCCTATTTCAGGAACTTGAGCATCTCGACGGCTCTCGCGGGGGAACACGCCTCGTGCGCCTCCTTCTCCGCCTGGACCGTAAGGACGGCTCCCGTCTTCGCGAGGACGCGCTCGACGAGGGCGACGGTAAGACCCTGGCCGGGTGCGAGCACAGAGTCGAGTTCGTCCCGGAGGATGCCCATCGTCTGGCAGAACCCGGCCTTCGACTCATGGTCGCTCATCTTGTCTCGGATATATTCCATGAAGCCCGGGAGCATGCAGCGGCCCTGTTGGATGCCGAGCCTCGTTTCGAGGTCTTGGGCGACCCTGTGCGCTACCGATTCCGGCGGAAGCCCCGTCCGCTCGGCCTCGGCCTTCCAGCACCGGCCGAATCCCTCGACATCCGGATTCGTCCGGTAGATTCCCAGGCAATACTTGAGGAACGCGGCCTCCGGCCACTTCAGGCGCTTGAGGTCGAATGCCCTGCCGGTGATCGTCGTATAGATCATGGATCACTCCGAAAAAATAGCGAGCGTGATCTCGTCCAGCCCGAATCCGACCCGGGCGCCGTTCTCCTGGATGACCCGTTCCAGCATCTTGACGTCGCGGGTCGTCAGGAGATCGTTCCGGGCGCTCAGGTCGAATCCGTTCCTGCCGTCGAGGAGCCTCACGTCGGCGACTTCAAAGCCGATCTTCCTGAGGTTCTCGCTGAGTGCGTCTACGAGATTCTGCCGGTTGACGGAACTGTCGAGATCCACGACCCCGATTTCAAGGCGCACCGTCTCCTCCCTTCTTCGCCTTTTCAAGAAGCTTCGCGATCGCCTGTGGCGGATCGCTGGCCAGAAGCGTGTTCCCCACCCGCTTCCACCAGGTCTGGTCTTCGGCGTGGAACAGCCGGTCCTCCGGCTTGTCGAGCACGCAGGATGCGAACGTGAGGATCGCGTCCACGTCTGCGGCCATCGGTTTCTTGGCGTTCCTCGCGGCCCCCTTTTCGAGAGCGGTCAACTTCCTCCTCAAATCGTCCAGTTCCGTTCTCCAAAGCTGGTTCGTCCGTTCGACGGTTTTGTAGGCGGCCTGCAACGCCTTGAGCTTCCCTTCGTTCTCGGAACAGGATTCCCGTAGCTCCTTGTTCTCCTTCTCCAGGCCCTCGATCCTGGCCAGAAGTTCCGATTCCCGGTCGCTTTTGCCGCTCATGCCGACACCTTCCGGAAGCGTTCAAGGGACTTCGCTTGCGCCACGTAGAGCGGATGCCTCGGATGCCCTTCCTTGGTCGTGCCGAAGCAGTGGAGCTTGATCCCGTGGAGGAGTTGCAAGACCTCCCGGTCCCGGTTCCGGCAGGCTCCGTGGATACCCCAGGCCGCAACCACGATGTCGGCGCGCCGCGCGGCCTCCAAAATATACCGGTCATTTTCGGGACCGACCGGATCGCTGTGCTCGTAAAGAGCGTCCGGATCGGTCGAACGAAGCGCGAAGATGTTGACGACTTCGAGGGACCGGTGCCGGAACTTGTTCATGGAGAACCCGATGCACCTGCGGATGGTCGGGTCGTCGGTCTCGGCCGTCGCCGTGCTCGGGTTAAGGAGGATGAAGACCGTCCTGCCGTCCCCGGAATCCCATTCGCGGGTCAGGCTGTAGCGGTATTTCTGCGAAGGGTCGAACTTCGCCGTTCCGCGACGGAATAGATCGAGGTTCACGGGTTCACGACCACCGGCGTTTCGAGCCCTTCAAGTCGAAGAGCGTCGGGCCAAGGTCCATCCTGATCCGCATGGGGGATTCCAGCGAGATTCTGGGCCAGATCGAGATGAACGCCTCGTACGAATCCTGGGACGAAATACGGTGCTTTTCAGGAAACGGAAGAAGGAAGACGCGGTCCGGCGGCAACCAGCGCTTCCTCCGCACGATCGGAACCATGGATCGGCGTTCGAGGGTGCCGAAAGAAGCCAGGTACTTCGGTGACTTGTCCCAGATTGAGAACGAGATGCCGACGCACGCCTTCTCGACAAGACGCCCGATATCGGGCTCGGTCCCATCGAGGATGGAGACCTGGAGCCATCCCCATTCAGCCTTGAGCGGCATCCCCAACTGAGACCCGAGTTCGCAATTCGTGTCCTCCCGGGTCTTGCCATGCTGCCCGCGCGGATACGTGAAGAACGGAAAGACGCCGGTAACGGGCCCTGCCAAGAATCGGAAGGTATCCCACATCGTATGGTTCCGCGGAACGAGTTCCGGTTCTAAACGTGGCACCGTCACCGCCTCTTCCTCCTTGGCTTGCAGGATGCCTTCTTCGTCATCCCTGGCCTCAGGATGCCGTACGTGAGGAAGACGCCCGGTTCCGGCGACTCCTGCCAGAACGTGCCCTTGACGAAACAGGAGGGCGGGCGCTGCCGGAACCTGAAGGACGTCGAGGTCTCGCGGCTCGTGTAGATCCGATCGGCGTAATCCCGGGCGACGGCGACAGCGTCCTCGAACGTTTCGACCTCAGGATGGTCCTTCGAGACGATCACCGTCTGCATGGCTTTTCGTTTCCACTGGGCGGGAGTCCAACGCCGGTTTCCCACGCTCGTCTCCGAATCCCCTCAAATCCTAACACATGTTCACAGGTGTAATCAAGGAATGAAGAAACTGCTTCTTCGGCGGCTTCGGCGACGAGACGGCGCCACCGGGCCCAGGGATTTCGGCCGATCCGGACATTGCCATCACCGGATCTACCGCTATGCCTGGGCCGGTTCCTCATGCCGCGTGAGGACGCCGGTCACGACCCCGTCCGTCCAGCCCCACCGCTTCATCTGGACCTGCCCCCATGCCCGAGCTTCGTCCTCGTTCGGAGCTTCGATCTCCACCGAGGTCTCGGGAACGCCGGATTCCCCGCTTTTCATGGTCACGCGGAACTTCATGCGGCCTCCTTCCTATTCCACGAGCACCGTGCAGTTCTCAGAATGCGCGTGCGCTTCATCGCAGGCCACCCGGCGCCAGGCGCCGTCGTAATTTAGCCCGCAGACCGGGCAGAACCAGACCTCGCGTTTCGAGTCGAGGCGCTCCATCCGCCTGCCGCATCGGCATCGCTTGAATGGCCGCGCACGCTCAGTCTGCTCTCGTCCGGGCATTCCGACCCCCATTCCGGCATCGCTCGCAGCGGTATTCGTGGCCCCGGATCACCCAGCCCTTACGGATCGCTTCCCGGAGCATCTCGGCGTAGCTCCCGAGTTGCGGGATCGTCGTTTGGCATCTCCCGCACCTAAGCAGGGCAAAGGACAGCAGATTCTTCATGGTCATGCCGTCTTGAGCGCATCCTCTACGCCGATTACCGCCTCGATGATGTCGGCCGGGAGCGCGGTTCCGGTTTCCAGGTGCGAGCGGACTCGGTAGGCGAGTAGTTCGAGCGCGCGCTCCCGGGCGAGCCTGATCCGCCGCGCGAGCGCTTTCATTTCTGCCCACTGGCGCTTCGTCAAGTGCCAGCACTGATCGACCGAGCGGCATCCGCACATGACCTCGTCTCCTGACTTACCCTTCCGATAGCGGCATGATCACGGCCTCGACCTCGAATCCGAGATCCTTGTTCTTGCCGCGGATGACCATGCCTTGCAAGACGGAAGGCGCATCATCCGGGCGTTTCTTGTCCGGATAGAATTCCAGCGTCACCCGCCCATTCCGTCCAAGGATCTCGGAGATCGCGAAGAGCAGGTTGGCCAGGATTGCCGGATTGAAGTCCATCGCCATGATAGGCGCCCCCTTGGGGAAAACGCCAGGCACCGGCGGAAACTTGCAGTGCTCTTCGCTGTCGGGAATGATCGGGCTGACCCGCTTCATCCGGTGGTCGTTCGTGGTCGAAGCGAAAGTGATTTCCTCCTTCTCCAGGGTCGCCCCCGCGTATTCCGAGCCAGTCACGCTCTTCTGCTTTGGGATCTCGCGCAGGATGCGCCCGAATACCTGTGCGTTGACGAGCGCGCGATTGGAGCCATTGGCCTTGGGATCGAAACCGCGGATCTTGGGCAATTCCCATTCTTCCTTCCGGGCGGTCACCTGGAGGGCGCGTTTCCCGTCCGTCGCCGTGAGACGGAACTTGTCCTTCCCGGCGTCCTCGATGAGGACGCAAGAAATGGCATACCGGTGCGGTTCGGTGCTCGCGATTCTGGAAATGGCGTGAAGCGACCTGTGGATCAGAAGCATGGATTCTTACCTTCCTCAGACCGTTCGGACCCTGATCCGGAATCCCTTCTCTTCGAGCGCCAGGAACCGATTCTCGAACTTGTCGAACTCGTCCTGCGTCATGAGGACGATGTGCTCCCCCTTCTTGTCGGCGTGGAGAAGACGCCCGACCCGCTGACCTTCCTGGCGCCGGGAACTTCCGTGGAAATCGACCTCGATGACCTTCCTGAGATTCGGGAGCGAAAGCCCTTCGTCGCCCACGCGCGAGACGACCGCCACGTCCGTCGAACGAAGCGTCTCCAGCCGGTTCTGGGTCTCGCCGTGGACGTGCGGGCACTTGAGGCGCCGGGCGACCTCGGCGCCCTTGTCGATCCCGTCGCAGAAGACGACGGTCATCCCCTTGACGTCCTTGGCCTCGGTCGCGGTGATGGCGACCTTGTTCTCCCACTTCTTGACGATCCGAACCTCGATGTCGGGCGGCTTGATCTTGCCGCTCCGCACGAACTCGCCCCAATCGACGCCGATCGGGAACCCCGTGAGCGCCATGATGTAGGGCTCGCGCCCGTCTTCTCGGTTCGGCGTCGCGCTGAGACCCAGCCGGTACTTGGTCCGGACCGAGGCGAGCCGTGAGAACTTGTTCGCGGGCAGCCTGTGCGCCTCGTCGAAGATGATGAGCGCGTACTGGTTCTGCTGGACCCGTTCCCACGAATGGTAGGTGATGATCTCGACATCGGTCCTGAGCTTGAGATCGAGCTTTTTTTGGAGTTCGTCTTCCCATTGCTCCTTGAGGATGACCGTGGGCACGACGATGAGCTTCGGACCCTTGATGTTCGCGATCGCGTAGATCCCGAGCACGGTCTTGCCCTGGCCCCACGGCCAGTAAACGCCCACGGCGCCGTACTGTAGAAGCTTCTGCCAGGCGCTTTTCTGGTACTCGTAGAGATTGGCCAGCACCCCCGTGGGCTTGATCTCCCGGAGGTCGGATGGCTCGACCGGCTTCGGCCGGAACGGAAGCGTCCCCGCGTCGATGAGCGCGGCCATGAGGTGGAACTCGTGGCCCTTCCTGATCCGAAATTCGTTGGCACCCGTCTGCCCCCAGAGATGCTGTCCGAACTTCTCCGCGACCGCGAGCGTGGTCTTGAGGCGCCCTTCCTCGACGGACGCCTCGAAGGGTTCCGGCAGCTTGAGCTTGGACTTCAGGTCCCCGGGGATCTCCGTAAACCACATCGAGTAGCGATTGACGACAAAGCAGTTGTACGTATCCGTCGATTGCTGGAGCCATCCCACGGAGAGACCGACCCAGCGCGGGATGAGGACCCACCACTCGTCCCGCGACTTCGGAAGGATGAGCCACGGCTCCTTGAGGAATTTCTTGACCTCTTCGATGTCGATCGCGAGATACCGGTTGAGTTCGGAGACGACCGCCTGTACATCGCTTTCCAGCGTATGGACGTGGTCCTTGAGCGCGGTGACGGCCTCGATCGCGCGGTCCGCCAGCTTCCGCGCCGACGCCCTCTCCGGCTGTTGGGCGATCGCCTTCTTCTCCTCAATCGTTTCCATCTGTCCCTTCCCTTTTCCGCGCTCCAAGGCGCGAGATGACCGTCCGCGCGTCCTTCCGCGATCTGAATTCCGCCGTTAGCACCGTGAACGTGTTCTTGAGCAGGAGGCGATGGCATTCGGCAGGAACTTGACCGACCGTGAGGAAGGTCGTGAAGAACGACCCCTCTCGGATACGTATGCCGAATGTCCCGTCACCGAGACGTTCGGCTTTGTAGGAAACCTTGGTCGGTCCCAGCGCTCCCACTCGCTCCTCTTCCAGATCCGCCCTAGTTCATGATTTCAGCCACTTGAGCATCGCGTGCTCAAGCGCTGCCTTCATCGCCGGGAATCCGATGTCCGCGAGGATGATCCTGGCCTTTCGCGCGCCCTGCATGAACACCAATTCTTCCCGACACAGCAGGCGCTCGAAATCGGCGCCGCAAAGAACGATCCTGAAATCCTCCGCGGTCGCGTCCGGTCGCCGCTCAAACGGAAGCGGCGCCTGTCCGACCGGGTTCGGACGTTCTTCCTGGACTTCCACCGCGACAGGCTCAACCGAGGGGGACACTCCGACCTTTGCGTCCACCGGTCTCGATGCCGGTTGAGGGCTCGGTTGCCTGGCCGCGCGCCTCCGGGTTCTGCAATCCACGCACCGCTTGGGTTCGATCACCTCCGGTAGCTTTTTCTCCTCTACAAGCTGAGTCAGATATTCCCGTTCCTTGTCGCTGAACTCAAACGGCTTTCTGCACTCCAGACAGAGGATAGTTTTCCCTGCCATGATTTGGACTCCACGAAGTTTCCATCGAAACCATGCGGTCACCCTTGAAGGCGCATGTCCTGTTTGTACCCAAAATCGACCCCGAATTCCTTGCATCGCCTGGCGATGGCCTTCACCCATTCCAGGTCGATCGGCCGCGCCCTTGGCCCCGCTTCACACCCCACGAAGATCCAGTTGATCGTCGGCCCGGGATAGACCTCGACTGGCAGCCGCGGCGGCCATTCGGTCTCGGTCCAGCGCTTGAACGCCCCCCATTCCAGGAATGGCCCGAAGTCGATCGGACCGAGCGCGGGCTCCACGTTGATGAACCTCGCCGTAGCTCTGATCCTGATCAGCCACGGAAGGCGCTCATTGGCAGCTTCCTGGTTCTCGGCGCTCGTGCCGAGATAGACGTTCTGAAGCGGCCAGTCCTTCGGGAGTAGGTCGGCCGCCCGATCGACGTGTTTCGAGAGGATGAGGTACCGATGCTGAGGGGTTCTCCGGATGAGGTCCCACGCCTCGCCTCTCCACGCATCGGCGCCCGGCTCGAACCAGTCGGACAGGCTGCACACGTAGACGGTCTTCGGCTCCGTCCACGTAAGCGGCGCCGCGAACTCCTGTGTCCGACGTTCGAGGATGGCGGGGTTCTTCCCCTCTGCCGAAAGGATATCGTACATGTAGCAGTTCTTGCAGCCCGCACTCACCTTGCGGCATCCGTGCCACGGATTCCAGGTCATGTTACAGAGCGTGACGCCGATTCGTCCCATCAGGCACTCATGAGTTCGGAGTAGTTGAACTTCGCGCCCATGGCCTCGTGGATGGAGATGATCTCGTCCTTTTCCCCATCGACCTCCAAGAGCGTGTCATTGTAGATGTGGATGTACTTCCGGACGCGGATTTTGCCCAGGACGAAGTCCCGGCCCTTCTGGGTCATCCGGTAATACCCGGTTTCCGGATTCCCGTCCTCCCGGTGGCCCGCGGCCTCCTCCAGGAGACCCCACCAGACGAGCTTTCCGTAGTCTCCGCAGGAATTATTGATTTTGAACTTCCAGAACCGGCGATCGACGACGACCGAGATCGCGTGGAACCACCCCGGCTTCATGCCCTCGTGGGCGTAGAAGGCGATCATCGCCCGCGCCATCCAGGAGTTGAACTTCCGCTTGTAGATCTTGGCGAACTGCCCGCAGCAAGGACAGATGACGCCGTCCCGGAGATTAGCGTTGAGATAGGTCTTGGCCTCGTCGAGCGTCTCGATGTCCGGGAGCGCGGGAACCTCGGGTGTAACCGGCCTCGGGGGTTCGGGTTTCGGCTGCTCGTACATGACGACCGGACCCCCGCAGGAGTCGCACTTGCAGATCGAAAGATCCTGGAAAAGCCCGACCTCGATCTCCAGGATCTTGTGGCAGAACCTACAGACGACCTTCACGACGCGAGCCTCCCTTTCGGGAACTCCTGGACTCTAAGCTCGGCGGGCCATTCGTCCGGGTCCTTGCCCTCTTTGTCCTTGCAGCCCAGTTCCTTCGCGAGGACCCCGCCCTTCTGCTTCATGTGATAGGCGACGTTCGCGCGCCTGCACTGGGCGAGGATATCGCGCGCCCAGGCAGGGTCCATGCGCCTCGCGCCCGCGCCGCTTTCTCCGCCGACGATGATCCAGTCGAGGCCCGTCGTGCGATGCCAGGCCGAGTCGCTCCTCTCCATGCCATCCACGACCGCGCCGTCCGGAGCGTCTTCGAGGTCATCGGTCACGGGCACTTGCGCGCCCTGGAACCAAGGCGAGAAGTCGATCGGACCGAGGAGAGGTTCGGCCGAGATCCAATGGACGACCGCGGGTACGTTCAGAAGCTCCGGAATACGTTCCTCGGCGCGCCGCTGGTTCTCGGCGGTCACGCCGAGCCAGACGTTGGGCCTCGGATTTTTCAGCCAGGCTTTCGGGAGCATTCGCCCGATGCAGTCCGCGCGTTTGCTCAAAAGCATCCAATCGAGGTTCGGCGTCGCCTCGATGAGAGCCCACTGCTTCTCCCTCCACGGATCGAGATCCCGCCGGTCTTCGAAGAGGTCCGCCATGCTGTAGGCGAACACCCGATCCCGGCGCCCGGCCGCAGCAGCGCGGCGATCCCACCGGAGCGGCTCGTTCCAGTGGGTTTCGCCGAAGAATCTCCGAGGCGCGCGCTGACCCCACACGTCGAAGCCCATCCGGTTCGACCACATCTCGGCATAGCAAAGATCGCAAGCGGGGCTGACCTTCTGGCATCCCCACCATCCATTGAACGTGTGCGTGGCCCAGGAGATCCTCGTTCCTTCGCCCATCACTAGCCTCCGGGTTACCGTTTTCAGCTTCTAGTATAGCCAGAACGGAGCCCAAAGTCCACACTTGTTCACATCTGTTTCGGACATCTCCGATCCACGACTACGGAAAGGACGGCAAGACACCCGCCGCGAGCTTTTTCTGGACGTCTTCGATCTTGGCCTTGATCAAGCGGTAGTGCTCCTCGTCGGTAATCGTGAGATAGCCCATGCCCGTCTTCCGGTCGCCCACGACCGCGCTCTCGAAGCGCCCATTTTCGTCGCGCTTCGGTTCGGTGACCCAAACGCGCTTGATCGGGAACTCGCAGTAACGAGGTAGTTCCTTGCCGGTGAACCGGTCCCGTTCAACGGACTTGACCACGAGCACCGGGTCCCAGCGGACCTCGACCCCGAACTTCAGGACATCGCCTTCCTTCGAGACTCGCAATGCACGCCTCCTATTCGATCGAGAAGGGCTGCGTCATGTCGCCGATCCGGCGGGTGATGCGCTCCCCGAGGTGGGCCGAGAGCGCCTTCATGCTCAGGTTCGTGGCCATCGGCGTCGGGAGGCCGTACTTGTACCGGTAGTTGAAGATCCGGTACAACTCCTCGTTGAGCCAGTCGCCCATCTTCATGACCTCGATGTCGTCGATGAAAAGGATCGCCGTGCCTTTCTTCTCGACCGCATCTTCCTGGCGGTACCGCGCGACCACCCGGTCAAGGGCGTCCTCTCGCTTGCTCTTGGCGCTCTGCCGGATGTCGTGCGCGATCTCGGCGCCCTCGGTGAAGGCGATAGAACAGATTGGGAAGATCTCGCCGAAGTTCTCGTGACCGTTCCACCTCTCGATCGACGAATCGGCGGCCGACTCCTCCTGGGCACAGACGGTGTCGATCTCTTCGCAGACCCTGGAGCAGATCGCGCGGACCGTCGCGAAGAGGATATGCGTTTTCCCCGTGCCTGACTTGCTGAGGAGGAGCGGAGCCTTGTGGTTCATGGGATCGGCGGCGAACCGCTGGCAATAGGCGAGCGCGGCAGCGCCCTTCCCGGAAAGCCAGTCCAGCTTCGCGAAGTGCGCCCGCTTCTCGAAAAGCGTGGGGACTTCGACGACGGGTTTACGAGCCTGCGCCGCGTCCCGGAGTTTCCGCCGCATCATGCCCCGCAGCGTCTCCATGCGCTCCCGGTCCCTGTCCGGACAGGGATCGGTCGTAGTCTCGCTCCTTTTCGATGCGGCGTCTTTCGAACTCGTCGCCTCCGATGCTGAAGAAGTCGCCCGCTTTTGATCCTGCATCGACGTAGCCGTTCCCGCTTCCCCCATTCGCTGCCTCCCTCTTCCTGAATCTCTTCAATTCGCTGAAGACCTCGAACCAGTCCATCTCGCAGTACCGGGAGTCCCTGTCGATGTTCCAGATGAGGTCGGTAGGGACTTTCTGTCTCACGAGGTCAGCGACGCAGTTCTTTATCGTCGCCATCTTCGGGCTCTTGAAGACCTTGGAGAGCTTCTCGGCGACGCGCAGGGCGAACCCGTCAATGTTTCCACCGAGTTTCCCCAAAGTTTCCACCTTTTCTCCCACTTCCCCCCCGTACCCCCCTTCCTTATCTCCTTCTCCCCCTTCTCCCCTCTTATAAGAGGGGGAGGGCGGTTTGAAAGCTCCTAGACCATTCTCAGAATCATCGCGGAAATACTTGAGACGCTCATTTGCGTAGTCCGGATACCTCTTCATCAGCTTCTTGTTGGGCCTCGGGAGTTTAGAGTGGTACGGGTGGTCGAGAATCTGATAGCGGAACCACTTCGGGAAGAAAACGATCCGCTTTCCCTTGGCGGAAAAAAGCACGAAAAGGTTGCGATTGGAAATGGTTTTGAGGTCATCCTCGAAGTTCTTGACGTCGTAGACGTCGCCCGGGAAGACCGCCGCCTTGATGTGGTCGTAGTCGGCTTCGAGCAGTCCTTCGTCGTCCGCGTTCGAGAAAGCGCCGACGAACAGAAGTCTTTGGCGGTGATTGAGTTTGATGAAGTCCGGATCGGTCCAGATTTCGGGGTGCAGCCAACGCTTCCTGGCCATGTCCTTTCCCCTCTCGACGCTAGGGAAGCCCCTGGCGCGCCCGACGATCGCTTTCGAGGACCATCTCGAACGTTGGAAGGTCGTCGCGAAACCAGTACCGGATGATCCCGGCTCGTCCGCGGATCGGAGGGAGCACCTCCCGATGGCGCTGGAGGAGCCGATCGAAAGCATCGAGGCTCAGGCCGAGGGCTCCGGCCAGGTCCCCGCTGGTCATGATCTGCTTTTCAGCCTGCTCCAAGGACTCCTCCTCCGCGGCTATGCCGACACTAAGATCTAGGTGCATTTCTGAGGGAGATCATGATCACCCGTCGCGATGATGGACCGCCGGTTCGGTGTCCGGCGGCAGCTTCCCCCTCGGTGTCACGTCGTTTTGCCCCCTCCTACTCGCGGTGTAAGGCGACGGGAACTCTACCCCTCGAATCGGCTCGTGTCAAGGAAAAAAATCAGAAGTCCCCCTCCTTTTCCACGAGGTATAGCTCCTCCTTCGCCCGCGTGAAGGACACATACTGCAAGTTGCGCTCCTGCTGGACCTGCCAGTCCTTCTTCGCGTACGGGAGCGGGGTGAGTTCCGGACGGTAGACGAAGACGCGGTCGGCCTCCAGACCCTTGGCCCGGTGGATGGTCGAGCAGACGACGCCCTTCTGCTCGTCGGAGAATATCTCCTTGATAAGCGCCTTCAATTCCGGGACCGTCCGTACGCTTTCGGAAAGCACGAAGACGGTCTCGACCTTGTCGTCCAGGTTGTGCGCCTGGGCTTCTTTCTCCTGTCGATAAAGCCGGTCCATCTCCCGGGTCCGATAGTCGTCGAGCTTCTCCAGGCAGATGCCGAGATCATCCGTGTCCATCCGCGTGACCAAGGTCAGGAGGTTCGAGGAGATGTCCTTTCCCCGCAGGATAGCCTTATGCCCCTTCCGGATGAGGGCGAGGGCGATCTTCGCGAGCGGCGCGTTGATGCGGCAGACGATGAGGTCGCCGTCCGAGACCTGTTCGAGCATCGCCTTCCCCTTGATCACCTCAAGGACGCCTTCGGGAGCGTCGTCTCTCGGCTCGATCTGGGGTACGATCGAGCGCGCCAGGCGTACATGGCTTCGCGGACAGCGGTAACAGATCGAAAGCGGAAGCTTTTTGGCGTTCAGTCGCCTGCCGATCCGTTCCATGCTCGTGGTATCGGCCCCGCTGAAGCCGTAGATCGCCTGCCGGGAGTCCCCGATCGCCACCAAGCGGCTCCGGTTCCCGAGGGCGCGTAGGACCAGTTCGCGTTGCGCCGCATTGAGATCTTGGGCTTCATCGACGCATACCCAGTCGTAGGTCCGGATTGCGAGCCGTAGCTGGAGCGGCAGCCAGACCATGTCGTCGAAATCGACCGTTTTCGTGTCCTGGAGGTCGAGCGTCAACACCTTGGGGACGGCCTCGACGACCGACGAGATCCGCTCCTTCTTGATGTCGAGTTCGTAGAAGTCGATGAGGTCCCGGAGGGCCATCTGGTCCCTTGGATCGGTGAGCGTGAGCTTCACGATCGAGCAGAGCTTCTCGATGTTGTGCCGGAGTTCGATGGTCTCGAAGGCGACGCTGTTGGTGGCCTTGGAGACCAGCCTTGGCATTTTCTTGCGATCGACGGCGCTGCCGAAGTTCCTGGCGAGCGCCAGGAATCCCAGAGAGTGGATCGTGCGGGCGTCGGCGTTCGCCGGAACGCGCGTCCTAAGCTCGTCGGCGATGTGCTTGTTGAACGAGCAGAAAAGCACGCGGCCCTTCATGTTCTCCAAGGCGCGGACGAGGGTCGTGGTCTTCCCAGACCCGGCCACGGCCTCGATCGTGGCGTGGCCGGTTCCGTGGTCACGCCAGTCGAAGATGGCCTTCTGGTAGACGCTTGGTGTCCAGCCGTTTCCGCTCATTGGATCTGGATATCGCAATAGAGGTCGCCTGGCGACGTGCCGTTCGGAAGAGGTTCACCCTGTTCCTTGAGGCGGAGCCGGGTCCCGTTCGTGACGCGCGCAGGAACCGTGATCTCAAGTTGCCGGGAGACCTTGACGATGGCCTTTCCCTTGCAATGAGCGCATTTGAAGACGATGGTCTTTCCTCTTCCCCCGCAGTCAGGGCACGACTCCTCGATCCCGATGAAGGTGACCGTCCTCATGACGATGCCCTGACCCTTGCAGGACTTGCAGGTCGGCATCTTCGAGCCCGGCATCGAGCCGCTGCCCTTGCAGTAGATGCAGGCTTCGAGACGATCGACGATCACGCGCTTCATGCAGCCGGAAGCGGCTGCGGACGGGGTCAGGACTAAGTCGATTCGCAGGCTCGGGCCCCGTTTCGGCCGTTTCGCGTTTCCCGGCCCGAAGATGTTGCCGAAGAGGCCGTTGAGGAGTTCCTCGATCTCCGGGATATCGAAGGGCGATGTGCCGTGGGCCGAGCCATTTTTGGGCACGGCGCCGGTCTGGTCATAGAGCCTGCGCTTCTCCGCATCCGAGAGCGCGTCATACGCTTCCGAGATCTCCTTGAACCGTTTTTCGGCCTTCGCGTCGTTCGGGTTACGGTCCGGGTGGTATTTGAGCGCAAGCTTCCTGTAGGCGGAACGGATCTCGTCCAGGTCCGCATCACGGGCAACCCCAAGCCGCGAGTAGTAATCGTCCGTCCCGATGGTCATCCGGCGTCGCTGCCCTCGTCCTCAGGCTTCGGCTCCGCCTTGAGGTTGGTGATCTTCTTCTTCCAGTACGTGTTGTCCTTCATGTACTTCTTCTTCGTCTTGGCCGGGATCGCCTCCTGGTTGAGGCGGATCTCCGTGACCCATTTGCCGCTGATCACGAAGTCGCCGATGATGATCTTGGAGTGGCCTCGTACGATCGCGCTGATCCGACCGTCCAAGTCCTTGAACGACTTCCGGAGAGGATCGAGCCGTTCGCGTTCCTGGAGCATGCCCAGGAGCTTGGCTTCCTTCTCGGGATCAAGGACGACAGGATTGAGCGCGCCCCGCGGCGTCTCCTTGAGGCACGCGGCCCGGAACGGGCACTTTTCGCAAACGGTTTCGTCATATTCGATTCGTGGCGGAAGTTCCTTGCGGGCCACGAAATCGTTCACCATGCGGGTCCGCTTGAGGAGCCAGTCCACGTACGACTGGACGAGCGGGATCGCGACCTGCTTGGGCTGCCCGGTCACCTTGTTCTTCATGTAGACCAGGCCGACCTTCGCCTCATTCTCCTTGTCGAGGACGTTGTACAGGGTGATCTGGGCCGGGACCTTCTTCAGGAACGGCTGGTCGCTTTCCAGAAAATCCTTGGCCGAATCCACGCTCGACCAGATCGCGGGCGAATAGCCCTTCGCGTCGAAGGGCGGCCGGTAGGTCCGCCCTTTCCACTTCATAACGATCTTGCCGTCGATCTTGCCCTTGATCTTGAGATCCCGATCGACGAACGGGCGCTGCTGCTCGACGACCTCGTACCCGGCTTCCGCAAGTTCCGCGTAGACCTCCTTTTCGACCCAATGCCCATGCTTGAAGATGAACATCAGGTCAGGCGGCTCGGGGAGCGCAAGTTCCGGGGAAAGCCTCTGGTAGACGATCCGGCGGATGCAGGGGTCACCGATTTCGCTCGCGCTGTTCCACTCGCTGTAGTAGGGGTCGCGGTGCCGCGTGAAGAACTTGCTCACGGTCCGGGAGATGTTCTTGTCCGGGTCATGAAGCACCGCATAGGCGAAACTCTCTGGATCTACGGGTTCGTCGAAGACCGGCGGAGGGGACGCAATCTCCTTTTCGATGACCGGTTCGGACGCCGGGATCTTGGGGGCGCCCGGAGCCGCGTCGATCTTGATATCTTCGGGTGAGGCGTCGGCTGCCGCGGCCCCGGCTCCCTTGGGTCCCTTGGTCTTCGGCATCCTAACCCTCCTCCAGGCTCCGTTCGATGCGCTTGACCAGGTTCGTCACCAGGTCGCATTCCGCATGTTCGCACCGGCTGACCGAGCAGCGCTCCGATAGGAGTTCCGAGCGAACCCGGTTATACACCGTTTGGGCCTCGGATCGAAGCGCTTTGTGGTGGAGCCGGATGATCGAAAGCGGGGCGTTCCTGGCGAGCCAATGGTCGAGCTTGACGCGCTCATCCGGGGACATGACCTGACCGGTTTCCTTCTGCACGTAGTAGGGGCACCCGGAGTGGAGTAGAGGGGGACCCGCAGCCCTTAGCTATCCGCAGCAGGTCTGCGTGCCCTAACTCCGGGTGCCTTTACTTCGCGCAGATGCTTACTTCCTGACGAGCCGTTTCCGGCCGCGTCTTTTCACGGCGCGCCGGGGCGCCGGATTGGCCGCTCGCCAGCCTTTGTAGTCCTCCTTGATCTTAGGGTAATGGAGATGGATCTGGTTCTCCGTCAGGTTGTTCCAATCGCCGCACCCGGGGTAGGTTCGCCCGTCGCCGCTCGTGAAGGCCGTCCGTCTCATGAGGTCGTCGGCTGCCGCCTCTTCGTCCCCGCCGTTCATGATCCGGAGCAAGCGCCAGAGCTTCCGCTTCTCGCGCTCCACTTCCTTCGGAAGCTTCGGACGCTTGCCGGTCAGGTACGCCATGTTCTGGATGCGGAGGACGTCGATCGACAGTTCCGCAAGCTCATCCGGGGAAAGGTCCCTGATCCCGAGCACTTTCATGACCCCGTTCACGATCATGTTGGAGTAGGCGGCCTTGACGATCGAGTCCCTGCTTACCTCGGCCATCGGGACGCGACGCCGGATGTAGATCTTGGTCTCGTCCGGCGAAAGGCGCGCCTCGCCGCTGTCCAGGAACGCGATGTGCTCCGGATTCTCCCGGTTGAACGGAAGCTCCTTGTGCTCGATCGAGAAGAAATCGTCGTCGCTCGCACAGGAGCCGACCGCGTGGATGGTGCCGCTCGCCGGATGCCCGAGCCAGAAATCAGCCTCGAAGTAGATCGTAAAGCCGGGGCCATGCTCCTTGGTCCAGGACTCCTCACGCTGGACGCGGTTCTGGTAGCCCAGGACGCAATTCGATTTCACGCACTCGGCGCCCGGGGCCGTCAGAGCGAGCGTGACCGGCTGGTTTGAGCCCTTCCGGGCGATCCAGTGCCGTGGGCGCGTCCGGGAGAGGACGTCTCGCCTGACGGCGTCCACGTAGAGCCCACGCCCTTTGTGTTCCTGGAGGAGCTTGACGTAATCGACGGCTCCCTCCGCCGGTTCGATCTTCGGGAGCGGCTCCGGTTCGGGTTTCACGGCCGCCACGATTCCTTGAGCTTCCGGGATGACCTGCTTCTCCGTGTCCATCGCGACCTCCATGCTTCTCCGCTCTACTCTACGGGGATGATGTGACATGCCAGGACACAGCGATTAAAACAGCTTTTTCAGGTCCTTAGCCTCCATTATAAGGTCGGCCAGTTCCTTCTTCGCCTTGAGCGCATCCAGGATCTTCTCCTCGATCGAGTCCTCGCAGATAACGTCGAAGTAGGTCACGCTCTGGTGGCGCTCCGAGCCTTTCCTGAAGTTCCGGCCCTCGGCCTGTTCCCGGACGCCGAGACTCCATTCTACCGAATAGAAGATCGCGGTGTCGCTCATCCAGAGGTCCAGACCGACGCCGCCGGTACGGATCTGGGCGATGAAGATCTGGGACGGTCCAACCTCCCAGGTATTGTCCTCCCGGCGTCGGCCCCGGAAGTCCAGGAGCGCCGCGTCCTTGGCCTCCTGCCCCATCGAGCCGAAGAACTTGGTGCATTTGTACTTCTGCGAAAGCAGGTTATACAGGCTGATGATGTCGTGGATGAAACGGCACCAGATGATGACCTTTTTGTCGGGCTCACCCATGATCTCGTCCAGGATGCCCTCGATTTCCTTCCCCTTGTTGGTCGGGATCTCGACCAGTTCGCGGTTCTCGTCCATCGCGTGGCCGCAGCAGATCTGCTGGAGCTTGAGGAGCCGGACGAGCGCGTTCTGGATAACGATCGCGCGCGGCAGCCCCTGCTTCTGGGCGTCCTCGATGAAGACGACGAACTCCTTCCTGGCCTCGTCGTAGAGCTTCTTCTGCTCGGCCGTCATCTCGACCCGGCGGGTCTGGTAGTTCCTCGGAGGAAGATCCTTCAAGCAGTCCTCCTTCTTGTAGCGGATGCCGATCGAGTACAGGCGCCGGGTCATTTCGTCGAGGTTCTTGTAGCCGATGGCGCCTCCGGGCGCGTCGCTGGCCATGAGGAACGTGTTCTTGAAGATCAGGAACGAATATCCGAACCAGAAGGTGTCAAGGAACTGGTATTGGCTGAAGATGTCCACGGGCTTGTTCCAAATGGGCGTTCCCGTGAGCGCGATGCGGTACCGGATGTTGGAGCAGATCTTCTTCAGGTGCTTCGACTGCTTGGCCTTGTGGTTCTTGATCTGGGTGCTCTCGTCCGCCACGACCATGTCGAAACCGACTTTGCGGAGATCGTCCCGGAGGACGCGCACCCCTTCGTAGTGGATGAGGTAGATCGTGAGCCTTCCTTCCTCGACCGGGTCCTGAAGGATCTTGATCCTCTTGGGCTTCGATCCCCGAACGATCCGGATGTCGATATTCGGCACCGTGGCAAAATGCCGGATCTCGTCGGCCCACTGTAGGTGAATGGACATCGGCGCGACCACGAGCGCCTTCCGGACGCCGTTCTTGGCGAATCGGTAGCAGATGATGTCGATTGCGGTCCGGGTTTTTCCGAGACCGGTCGCGAGAAGCAGGATGGCCTGGTCAAGCCACGTCCCGAACCAGAAGGACGTCCGCTGATGATCGAACGGCGGAGGTTGGTCCGGCTTCCACTGGTAGTCGATCGTGCCCGGCGTGCGCGCGCCGTCGAGCTTGATCCGAAGGGAGTCGAGGAAGGCGGGGATCGAGGCTTCGATCTGGCAATCCGGGTGTTTCTGGAAGTATTGGATGGCGTCTAGCGTGAGCGGAATCGCGTAATTGCCAGGAACCTTGTTCTTCTCGCCCTTCAGGATGTGAACGACGTTCCGGACCGAGTCGTCCTGGCAGCCGTCTAGATGGAGAACCTTCTCACGAAGTTCAAGCCGCATTGCGCCCCGGAACTACCGGTCGTGGATCGTGGGCGTCCGCACGTTCATGCGAACGTCCATCTGCGTCGCCACGAGGTCCCGGTTTCCCCCGTGGGCGTAGGATTCTATCCATTGCCTCGCCCGGAGCGCCATCTTCTTCTCGTACTTGTGAAGCTCGATCATCCGCTCGAAGACGCGCTCTTTGATCCCTCTCCCCAGGGCCGCGTCGCACAGAATCCGGTGGAACATCGTCTGGAGGAGCCTGAAGGGATTCTTGAGTTCCCGGATCTCGACGGCGTCCAGGGCCTCGAAGTCGCCTTCATCATGTTCCCAGGTGAACTCCTCCAGCATCTCCGCGACCTTGGCTTTCACCAGGTTTTCGGCGGGTTCCATGAACCGCCACTCCATCTCCTCGACGAGTTCCGCCGGAAGACGGACGAGGAAATTGACCATCCGGCCCTTCTGGCTTCTGTCGGGGCTCATACGCGCGGTGCCTTGGTGAAATCGACCGCGTGCCCGTGCTGGTCCTGGTACTGGGCAGGCGCCTGGATCACCTTCTCGTCGATCATCTTGTTGTAGGTGATCCCGCAGGTCCGGCAGATGTACTGGTCCACGACGAAGACGTGGACGTCGATCTTCGTCGGCAGGACCACGCATTTCGCGAGATCCGGCACCAGCGGATGGGCGATCTGGTGCCCGGCCTTGAGGAGGAAGGCGTTCGCGCCGTTCTCCTTGCAGATCGGGCACGGATGGACCGGCTTCGATGCCTTGACGTCGGCGGCTTCGGCCATGAGGTTCTCTCCTCTCCGGTAATCGAGTTCGAGTTGACGCCCTAATGGATGATCGAGCGACGGATCACGCCTCCGCATCCCGAGTCGGTAGAAGCCGGTCGGCAACCCACGCGACGGCCTTCTTCTTGGTCATCCCCTCCTTCACCGCGAGTCCAATAAAAGTGGTCCGGAGCCGACGCCATCCCTCCGGCCGCGGGTGCTTTCGACCGTTTTCCCAGTCCCGGATCGTGGAGGCGTGGACATTCAGCAGTTCGGCGAACTGATCGCGCTCGAATCCGAAATAGGCGCGCAGCGTCCTGATGCCGGATTGCTTCCGCTTCCTCTTCTTCGGAGTTTCGGCCGTCGAAGGGGGCGTTCCTGACTCACTCATAGGTCGTTTCAGCCTCTCCAATGAGTCATTGGAGTCAGCATTCTCTCCTAAATCGTCGGCGTCCTCAAGACTTTTGCGCCTAACGAATCCAAAAAAACGCGCTCTGACGCCCTTATAACGCTATGAAAAACACCAAGTCCGCATTTTGGAGACTCTACGAAAACACTACAAGAACACGACGATGCGAGTGTAAAATAGCGCTGTTCTGACTCACACGATGAGTCAGCGCGAGAGGAGGCGTTTTCTATGGCAGAGGAGAAAATCGGAACCCTGAACGCCCCGGCTTCCGCAGGAGCAACGGCCGATGCGAGCGACGAGCGCGCCGCGATCGAGGCGGAGCGCAAGGAGATCGAGGCTCTTGAGGCGAAGGTCCAGACGGATGAGGAGCGCTTCACGCTCAGGAAGCGCCGCGAGGATCTCGGCGAACGGCAGAAGCGCATCCAGAAGCTCGCGGATGCGGAGGAATCCCGCCGTCAGGAGGAGATCGACGAGAAGAGGCAGCAGGTCGAATCGGACAGGAAGGACAAGGAGAAGCGCCGCCAGGAGGACTCCCTCCGGAAGCAGGCCGAGGACGAGGAGAAGGCGTTCGTCGCCGACCTCTGCGCGGTCCTGCCGGACGACGAGCGCAACCAGTTGTCCTGGGCGCTCTTCAAGATCGAACCCGGGAAGGGCGAAAGCCAGGTCACGAACATCCCGCTCTCGCCCGAACTCAACATCTACGACACCGTGCGGAGCCACTGCCCGGAAGGGGGCGAGTTCCACCTCAAACTCATGAAGGGCGGCGTCTTCGCCACCCGGCGCGCGCTGGCTGGAATGGTCCGATCCGACGAGGCCAAGGCCGCGATCCAGGACATGCCCCTCCACTTCAAGGTCCGCCTTTACGAGAAGGACAAGGACGAATACCCGCGGGAGGGCTACGGGCGCCTCAGACCGGAATGGGGCGGCGTCCGGCGCTACGGCGGCTATGACCGACCGCCCGGGGAGTACTACGGCCTGCCCGGATACCGTGGCGGACGGCCGCCCATCACCGCCGAGCACATCGAGCTTCAGCGCGACCGGGAGCGCGAGGAGCGGGAGGAGCGCAAGGAGATGCGTCAGCAGGTCGCCCAAGAGCGCGCCAAGACCATGGACGATCTCAAGGATGAACGCGACCGGCGGCTCTCCGAGCAGCGCGAGCACTTCAACCAGCAGATGAACCTGCTGACCACCCTGATCAAGGAAGGACGCACGCCGACCAACCAAGGGGACGCCCTCATCAAGGCGCTCCAGGAGAACCACACGGGCCAGATGAGCCTCATCCGGGAAAGCTACGACAAGCAGATGACGGCGCTCCAGGATGAGGTCAAGCGCCTTCGGGAAAAGGCCGAAGCGCCGCCCCCCGCGGACGGGAAGAAGGACGACAGCCTGGCGATGTTCCAGATGATGAAGGAGTCCTCGTCGATCCAGGCGACCGTCCTCAAGGAATCGAACGAGGCCGCGCGGCGCGCATCCGAAGCACAGGCGAACGCGGCCAAGGATGCCGCGATCGCTCAGGCCCAGGCGATGAAGGAGGCGACCGCGTCCCAGGCCGAGGCGCTCAAGGCCGCGCTCACGAACCAGGCCGACGTCCAGAAGCAGATCATCTCGATGCAGACCGACAGCATGAAGGAGATGGTCGGGCGGATGATGACCGACTTCAAGGGCACGATCGAGAACATGCTCAAGCAACAAGAGCGCGACCGGGAAGCCGTGCTCAACGAGCGGAAGGCCGAACGGGAGGCTTCGGAAAAGGAACGCGAGCGCGAGCGCGAACTCTTCAAGGGCGAGCGCGAGCGCGACCGCGAGATGAACAAGAACATGATCGAACTCTGGCGCGAGCAGGCCACGAAGAAGGGCGGCTCCGAGCAGATGCTCGACCAGGTCATGAAGATGGCCTCGACGGTGATGACGACGACCGGGAAGTCGATCGAGGCCCAGCTTGCCGTGGCGTCGAAGGTGAACAAGATGGTCCGGAAGATGGACCGCGAGGACGAGGATGAGGAGGAGGAGGACGAGGACAAGAAGAAGTCGGACTTCGACAAGATCCTGGACGTCGTCCAGCCTCCGCTCATGAAGGTGCTCGACATCGCGCTGGAGCAGGCCCGGCAGGGAAAGCCGACCGACCAGATTCACGCGGAGGCCGAGAAGCTCCTCCAGGAGCAGATGAGAAACCAAGCCGAGGAGCATCGTAGGCGCGGGGCGGGTGAAGCCGAGGAGCCTGCCGGGGGTACCGCCAGGCGCAAGGAAACGAAACAGGAAGACGAAGGAGGAGGAGACATGCTGGAGTCGATGCTGGAGGAGTACCGGGACGATGTCATCCCCGTGATCGTCGCCGCGATCGAGAAGAACGCGGACGAGGACTGGCTCACGGGGATGGTCATGTCGCCGGACTTCCCGCCCGCGGCCAGGACCGGGCTGGCGCTTCTCCCGATCAAGAAGGTGATGGAGAAGCTCATCAAGTTCGCGACCGACGAGGAGAAGGCGGTCCTCAACGCGAACGGCGCCGTGGACTACTTGGTCCGAATCCAGAACCGGATGATCGAGGTCCAGAAGAAGCTGAAGGAGGCGGAGCGCGAGATGGAGGCCCAGGAGGCGGCTAAGCCCGCGGCGGCTCCTGCGGCGAAACCCGCGGGGCAATAAGCCCCTTTCCTTGACGGACGTTCGGAATCGCCCGTATAATCCTTTCCGACGAGCGAGTCAGTCCGGAAAGGGCTGGCTCGGCCTGGAAGAGGAGGCCGACGAAAGGACGAGTTCTTGATGTATATCGACGGCCACCCTCGCGGGCCTCGACGGGATCGCGGGCATTCCCGACACGATCTGGAAGACCATCTCGGATTCTATGGAGGAGGCGCGGGAGGACTGGGCGATCTCTCGGAAGAGGCATACGGTCGGCCTCCTTATCCCGAGATGGGATACGTGGCCGCGGCGACCGACGCGAAGGGGACGCTCTTCAACATCGAGGACTCCGACCGCGGCACGGAAGCGACCGTCGAGAAGATGGCGGAATTGGTCAAGAAGGGGTCGTTCGATCCCTTCGTGATCAAGAACGCCATGCGGATCGTCCGCGCCGCTGGAGTTCCCCGGAAGGCTTACCTCAAGGAGATCGAGGCGCTCTTCAGGTACGCGCAGGGAACCCATCCGACGCTTCCCGGCCTCCGCTACTTCAAGGACACCTGGCACGCGGAGAAGCTCCAGAGCGCGCGGCGCACCGAGGAATTCGGGGGCTCTGATTGTGACGACCTCGTCATTCATCTCGGTGCCCATCTACTGAGCATAGGGCATGGGCCGATACGCCTGGTGGTGGTCGCCGCAGATCCTCAGCGTCCGGACGAATACTCCCATGTGTACATGTGGGTCGCTCACCCCGAAGGAAACGCGGTCGATCCAGAAGACGGCTCGCGCTGGATTCCGCTCGACCCGACCGTTGGAAAGCCGATGGGCTGGGAAGTCGAGAACCCGTTCCGGAAAGCGTACTTCCAGGTGAGCCGTGCCGACTAAGGCCGCACTCGTCGAGATCGAGGAGGTTCCTTTTGGAATCCGAAAAACCCTGGAGCAGATGGAAAAGCTTTCAATCCGCGGCGCGCGAGATCCATTCGTCATCATGAACGCGATGAGGCTCGTGAACGCGCTCGGCATCCCCAGGAAGGCTTACCTCAAGGAGATCGAGGCGCTGCTCCAGTACGCGCAGGGAATCCATCCGGAGTTCGGGGGGCTGCGATACGCGCGCGACCCTCGCGAGGTCATGGAGTCGCCGCGGATGACCGAGGAGTACGGTCACGGCGACGCCTCGGATCTCGCCGTCTGGCTCGCGGCCCATCTCCTGGCGATCGGGCATGGGCCGGTACGGTTCGTCGCGATCTCCGCCAAGGATCGTCCGGACGATTTCGTTCACGTCTATCTGCACTACGGGAACCCGGAAGGAAAGCGATTCCGATGGATCGCGCTCGATCCGACCGTCGAGGAGCCGATGGGCTGGGAATACCCGGACGCGGCGAAGAAGGTCTACTACGACGTGGGGAAACAGTGATGGGCTTGAGCGGTCGTCAGATCCTGGCCGGGGTCGGCCTCGTCGGAGCGCTCGCCGGAATCGGCGTTCTCGCAGTCATCAACCGGAAGCGGAGTGACCGGGAGCGCGCGGAGATGGACGGTCTTGGTCTCGACGCGAAAGGCAGGCGCGCGTACGCCAAGCACGAGGAAGTGAACTGGGGCCGGAAACCCGGCCGCATGATCGTAGTCCGCGAGGGACGTCGCAAGCGCGACCAGAAGTACCTGGTCGAGATCGGCAACCTGGAGGCGGTCGTCTACCGTTCGCCGAAATCCGGCAACGAGGAGAAGTACCTCCACTTCTTCGATTCTCCGAACCCGGTGCTCGCGACGGATTCCAAGGGCAAGCGCCTTTTCATCGTCGGCGGAAAGGCCCAGGTGGACGAGCGGGGAATCGTCGGCTGAGCATATTCTATTTGACGTCGAGGTTGGACTCACACTATAATCATGTGAGTCATGGGAGACTCCTCACCCGAAAGGAGTGGGGAGAAGAGGCGAGAGGACGAGCAGGCTCGTCTTCTCGAATCGCTCTTTAGGAATGCGAAAGGCTTTGTCTCGCTGTTCGACAAGAGCGGCGTGAGCATGAGCCCGACCATCACGAACGTCTCGATGGGGAACATCGAGCTTCGGGAGGACGGGTTCGAGGTCGAGGTGAAGCTCACGCTAAAGCTGTCGATGACCGAGAGGAAACAAAGCTGAAACCCCGCGGCAGCGCTTAGGCGGCTTCGGTCGAAAAGCCCCCTGCGGTGGTTCGGAGGCGGAGATTTCCGCCCGCACGAGCCATCGCAGGGGGTTTTTGTTTTCCAGGAAAAACGTTGAGTCAGATTGAAGGAGGATCGGCATGAGTGCGACACTGGCCGCTCGTCGCAGGCGGCACGTCGGTGCGCTCGCCGGTATCGGAGGGACGCGGAGGCGTCGTCGGCGCCGTCGCGGGATCTCCGATGTGGCGGCGTGGTTCGGACACAAGCGGAAGCATTCCCGCGCGGCCAAGAAGGGCTGGCGCACGCGCCGCCGCCGCAAGAGCAGCCTGGGTCGGCTCACGAAGGCGGCCCGGAGGAAGGCGGCCAAGAAAGGCTGGCGCCGCCGGAAGCGGAAGGCCGCCGAAGGCGCGCTCGCCGGTGTCGGCGGGCGTCGTCGTCGGCGCCGTCGTTCCCGGAGCCGCCGTCGCCGTTCGCTCGGTCGGCTCACGAAGGCCGCCCGGAGGAAGGCGGCCAAGAAGGGCTGGCGCCGCCGCAAGCGCCGCGCCGCGGGCGCGCTCGCCGGTCTCGGCGGCCGTCGTCGCCGTCGTCGTTCGCGGAGCCGCCGTCGTCGTTCCCATCTCGGGGTCACGCGGCGCCGCCGTTCCCGTCGTCGTCGTTCGCACCTCAGCGGCACCCGCCGCCGCCGTTCCCATCGCCGTCGTCGGCACCTGAGCGGCACCCGCCGCCGGTCTCGCGGCCGTCGCCGGGGTCTCCGCGGCCTCGGCTACATGACCGAGACCTACGCGGCCGGTCGGTTCGGGCTGGACGGCCTGGGCCGCATCCTGCCCGGCGAGGTCATCGAGCGGTACAAGATGGGGCGCACCCGCAGGCGCAAGGGCCGGAAGGGCTCCCGGCGCAGCCGGAGCCGCCGGGGCGTCCGGGGCGTGTCCCTCAGGCCCATCGTCTACGACATGGGCGGAGCCAGGAGACGCCGTCTCGGCGCCTGGATGCCTGGAGAGGTCCGGACGACGTTCGGACGGGGGTTCGGTCCCGAAGAGCAGTTCATGGGCCGCGTGCTGCCCGGGGAGGTCATCGAGCGGTACAAGATGGGACGGATGGGCCGCATCCTGCCCGGTGAAGTGATCGAGCGGTACAAGATGGGCATGCTGCCCGGAGAGGTCCGGACGACGTTCGGACGGGGGTTCGGTCCCGAAGAGCAGTTCATGGGCCGCGTCGTCGGCCGTGGCCGCGGTCGGGTGACCTACACCCGTCGTCGGCCCGTGCGCGGCGGCGTCACGAGGGTCACCCGGCGTCTCCCCTGGTTCGCGCGGGGCGCGATGGCGGGGATGTACGCCAACCCGAAGGAGACCTTCGGCGTCGGCCCGTTCAAGTACATCTTCTCGACGCACGGCCTGGTCGGGATCGGCGGCCTCGCCATGGGGCGTACGGTCTCGAACATCGTCAGCCACCTGCTGCACTTCTTCCTGACGTCGAAGGACGCCGAGGGCAAACCCAAGGCGCTGGTCGCGGCCCCGCTCATCAACCACGTCGGCGATCTGATCGGGGCGGTCGGCGGCTACGAACTGGGCCAGGTCATCGGCCGGAAGGCGTACGGGACGGATCTGGCGCGGATGGCGACTCTCGGCGCGATCGGCGGCCAGCTTTTCTCGTACCTTGCGAAGGGCACCATGGCCGTCCTCGACCTCATCGGCCTGGAGGTTCCGGGCGGCGCCAAGTACGGCGGCCTGGGACGCTACGGCGCGGAAGGCGAGGAACGGGCCATCGGACGCTACGGAGCGGAGGGCGAGGAGCGCGCGATCGGGCGCTACGGCGCGGAAGGCGAAGAGCGTGCGATCGGCCGGTACGGCGGCGAGTCCGAAGAGCGCGCCATCGGGCGCCTCGGGCTGCCGGGCCAGGGCTCGCGTCCGGGCGGTTCCCGTGCCCTCCCTGCGGAAGAGCAGGAGGAGAAGGGGATCATCGACGAAGAGGGCCCCGAGGAGGTCGCCGCTTCCGAGATCATCCGCGATCCGGAGGCCGAGGAGCCCGAGGAGGAGTTCCTGGGCGCCCTGGCCGACGAGCCCGAGGAGGAGTTCCTGGGCTCGGGAGACAACTTCTAACGAAGGCTGTCGCGACTGTTCTTTGAGAAGTACCTGGGCCAACGCTGAGTTTCCAGAGCAGTACGGGTTTTACGAGCCGGGTTCCCAGATAAAAAACATTCCGGCCGGAGGGTGGAGGGCAGGGCTTTTTAGGGTAAGCGTGGCTTGCTGAGGGGAGGTGATCACTCTATGCCGCGTCTGACAGGTAAGCGCGAGATCGTCACGGGCTGGATCTACGACGCCGCGACGCTCGGTGTCTCCGGGCTCTCCGGCCGTGGATTCCAGATCCCCAACCCGGTGGATACCTGGGATGCGTTCCAGCAGCCCAAGGGCCAGGCGGGGAAGACCTTCACCCAGACGAACGTCGAGGCGGGCTCCGGGTTCCTCCCGGGCGTCAAGTCGTTCGTCATCAAGTCGGAGGTCTTCAAGGTCGAGGATTGCAGGCTCTCGGACGACGTCTGCAAGATCATCGACGGCGGCAACGCGACGCTCAAGATCTCGGAGAAGTCGTACCCCTCTCCGATGCCGATCTGGCTCTTCTCCGGCGGGACGGGCCTCTTCGACAACGTCCGCAGCGCCGCCGCCGCGGCCGGGGACATCCGGGCGACGGTCGGGCCGGGCAACATCGCCAACGTGCTGAAGTTGCACCGGGCTCTGCCGGTTCCCATCAACACGCTGGAACCCTTCGTCTTCGAGTTCCGGTGGCAGCCCGCCATCACGATCGGGCCGCAGCCGACCGAGGACGGCATCCAGGTGTGGGTGGTGCTGTACGGCTTCCTGAAGCGTCAGGTGGCGTAAGCCGCCCGGCTGCGGAAGGAACCGCACTGGTCGAGTACAAGGGGGAGGGCGCGGCCTCCGCGCCCTCCCCCCGCTGTACCTTCCAGGTTTTTTTGGCCCTCGGCCTTGTAGAGCCTGCCGAGCGGATGAAGGGGTGGCTCCCCGGAGGACTTTTTTGTGCCGAACGAAACGCGCGAAGAAGACCTGGACGTCAGGGCGCTTCTTCGGAAGATCAACAAGAACCAGAACGCGCTTCACTCCCGGCTCACGTCGATCGAGCAGCGGGTTTACAAGTACACCGACGACGTCGGCGAGGTCTCGAAGCGCGGACAGGGGATCTTCGAAGACGTCTTCAAGGTGATCCTCACGGTCGAGTTCACCGAGGCGCTCCAGGTCCAGAGCGACCAGTTCATCACCGCCAGCGACTTCCATTTTGATTACCTGAAGGTCGCGGGCTTTCCCGAGCAGTTCAGGTCGCGGGTGAATATCCGGTTCAAGGACATCTCCAGCGACGTGGAACTCGTGGGGCGCCGCGATTTTATGCCGCTCGACACGTTCGCGGGCACGGGAGAACTTCCGTTCGCGGAAGTCGCGCCCCGGCGCTTCGTCGCCCGCGGCGGCATCCTCATGGACTTCCAGGACAACGGGACCATCGACGGGGTGACGCCCTCGAACCCGGGCGACTTCCCGTACCGGATCACGATCACGATCCATGGTCTCAAGGTCTTCCTCCAGAGGGTCGAGCGGCAGGGACAGTAAGCCCTGCCATGATCGTGAGACGACCGTTCCGCTTCGCGGCAAGCGAAGTGGAGAAGAACCAGAGGTCACACTACGTCCTGAACGACCTCCCCCTGGAGCACCAGGTCCGCGGAAACGACATCGTCAACACGGTGATCCGCCGGAAGGAGATCGGATTCCGGACTGTCGCCTATCCCGGCGGCGTCATGAAGTACGAGGAGGCGATCGTCGGCAAGATCCCGGACGAGCACCGGGTCCATCCGGAGGGCCTGGAATCCTACTACCTGCCCGAGATCGTCGCGCCGCCGGACTTCTCCCAGCCGCTCATCCTGTCGGACACGTTCACGATCCCAGCCTTGGCGTCGAACTTCGTCACGATCGACTTCACGGTGCCGATCGCGCGCGAGGCCGCGATCAAGACCGCTTTCTTCGAGGTCGCCGACGCCTCGATCGACACGATCAGCTTCAACATCGTCTACGGCGGCATGAAGAGCGAGTTCGCGGTCAATGTCGAGGTCTCGCCCCTCGAATCCTGGCAGGCGAACATGCGCCTGGACGAGCAGATGCGGGTCGCCGTGCTCGTCACGAACGCGCTCGCGGGCATCCGTTCGGTCCGGGTGGCGCTGAACGGCTGGATCTACCCGGTCCATAAGAGGGTGGTGTAGCGATGGTCGATACGCTCACCATCTTCTCGAAGCGCGTCAAGGTCCCGGCCAAGGGCGTCGTATCGAGCAATTTCTGGGTCTCGATCGGCTTCGGCTCGATCCGGGGGATCGCCAACGCCGACAAGGTCGGCCCCGAAAGCCTGGTCCGGATCATCCAGGGAATCAATCCGGAGAAGCGGGACCGCCAGCGGGCCATCAAGCTCTTCGATCCGAACTGCGACATCAAGCTCATCGAGCCCGTGTGCTCGCAGCTTGTGCGCGTGGACTACGAGAACGACCTGGACGAAGAGGTCAACCTTTCGCTCGACGTCGCGCTCTCGAAGCGGCGCGTCGAGCGGGACGAGGTCAAGTACCGGGACTTCTTCAACGAGACGCGCACCGTGCTCGCGGGATCGACGTTCGCGCAGAACGAGGTCAACATCCAGGAAGCCCTGGGACGGTCGGTGACGTCGCTCCACATCCAGCTTCCGACGTCCACGGACCTCGTCAACCTAAAGATCAACGACGAGGGCACGAACCTTTTCGAGGTCATCGGGGAACGTCGCTTCACGCCCGAGGCCGACCAGTTGGAAATCTGCCGGGTCTTCATCGAGAACCCGGGCGCGGGCAACCTCGACGTGAGAATCTTCGCGACCTGATTTAGAGGGCATGAAGATGCTGGGCATGCTGAGCGCGGCGCGGATCACGAGCCGTCTCCGCCCCTACGTGGCCGCGGTCAAGCCGCCGACCGTGAAGGGGAAGCGCTGGTTCGTCGAAGCCTTCTTTCCGAAGACGATCAACTATCGGCCGTTCTTCCACAAGGACTCGATCCGGCACGTCTTCCGGCGCCCGGCGATCGAGGGCGGGATCGACCACCGGGTCATCATCGGGTGCCCGGTCGTCGATCCGGCGACCGGAAAGAAGACGCGGGTCGTCTACAAGGCCGACAAGCGGACGAAGGAGCGCTACCCGACCTGCTCGGTGAGCCCGATCACGCTCAACATCTGGCATCCGGACACCAAGGCCGAGCGCGAAAAGGTGAAGCGGATCATCAAGGACTACGGCAAGGATCTCGCCAAAGTCCCGAACAAGATCGGGAAGGCGATCCTCTCCCGCCAGAGGAACCTGGTCCGGATCGAAAACCTGATCGAGCGGATGCGCGGCCGGAAGACCACCCGGAAGCGGACCCGCAAGGTCGCCGGGCTGTCCGGCGCGCGCGGCGGACGCCGGGGAGGCATCGGGGTGGGGCTGACGATCGCGCTCGTCGGACTCGGCGCGCTCGTCACCTGGGGAATCATCGGAAGCTTCACGAGGAAAACGACGGTAGCCGCGTAGTCGGGATTCCGAGACCGGATGGACTGATTGGATGCGAGGCGTGGAATGAGCAAGAAGCGCGGACATCGCGGCGGCGCCCGTCATCGCGGGACCGGTGCCAGGGAATCCGGCATCCCGCCCGGTCTCTGGGTGACGCTCTTCGGCGTGACCGGGATCACAGTGCTTGGGGTGGCTCTCGCCAACTCGAAGAAGAACAACGCGAAGGACAAGGGCACGTCCGGGCTCCGCGACCTTCCGACGCACTACCCGTTCTACCCGCGCGTCATGCCGTCCTACGAAGTCCCGATGAAAGTCCACCGGGACGCGGAGATCATCCAGCACCAGGAAGTGAACCCGGCCGGGAAGGTCATCATCTCCGAGGAGATGCAGCCGGTCGAGAACGTCCAGTACCTCCCGCAATTCACGCCTCCGGCGAGCCGCCGTCTCCCGGACAATCCGTTCGAGTTCTCTGGAATCGAGGGTGAGGAGCCCGAAGAGGAGTTCATGGGCGCGGCCGAGGAGCCGGAAGAGCAGTTCCTCGGGACGACGCGACCCAAGCCCTACTATCCCACCGACTTCGAGGCCGTGAACGCCACTTTCGAGAAGGTGGACGGCCTGAAGCTGGAGGGGATCAACGTCGGCGAAGCGAAAGCCCCTGCGACCGTCGAGGAGATGTTCGCGCAGAAGATCATGCAGACGACCATCGAAGCCGAGGAGGATACGAAGCGCGACCAGAAGCGCTTCGATGACGAACTCGGCAACCGCGAGGCGACGGCCGACGACCTCGACATCGACGACACCGCTCCGGACGAGGATGAAAAGGACGATGAAGAGGCCGGGGACGTGATGGAGGAGGACAAGGCCGAAAAGGAAGAACCCGAAGGGAAGGACGAGGCCGAGGAGAAGGAGGACGAGTTCGAGGAGCTTGACGAGGACGACATCGAGAAGGCCCTCGACGAAGCCGAGAAGGCGCCTCCGGCTCCGTCCGCTCCGCCAAAGGCCATCGTCGAAATGCCCGGTCCTCCCATCAAGGAGGAAGTCATCACCGAGGTCCGTCCGGTCCTTCCTGGAAGGCCCCCGGGTGGGGCGCCCGCGGAAGTCAAGGTCGGCGGCAAGTGGATCGGCGCGAAACCCGGCCGCCCGCTGCCCGAACACGCAGTCGCCAAAGGCGTTCGGCGCAAGGTGACCCGGATCGCCGGAGTCGATGCCAGGAAGCTCGCGATGCTCGCCGAACTCGGCGAATACGACAAGGCCAAAGAAGAGGCGTTCGAGGCGCTCGAAAACGGGCTTATGAACGGCCTCTTCTAGAGGCGGAATTCCATGTACATCAACGAGATCGGCGATCCGAAGCGCAGGAGGCGGGTGCCTCCTTCATGGGCCGCCGCCAAGGGCTTGAGGCGGAAGTTAAGCGGGCCCGTGGAAGAGGAGGCTCCGCCGGTCGAGGATGTCGTGGCTACCGGCCCGAAGGACGTCGAGCTTCCCGGGCCCAAGATCGAGCAGTTGCGCCCGACGCGGGCGTACGAAGAGCTTCCGGCGATCCCCGAGTTCGAGTTCGGAGGCGAAATGGTCCTCCCGGAGGACGTCGAAAAGGTCGCCGAACTTTCGGAGTTCGGCGAGTACCACGCCCAGGACCCGATCGCTCTGCGATCCCTGGAGAACGCGATCATCAATGGACTTCTCTGATGTACGTCAGCGCAATGGAAACGTTCGAGCACGGAGCGCTCGCGGGTGTCACGAGCATCGTGGCGCCCGATGGGCGCCAGCTTGGAGCAAGCCTCGGGAAGAAGGTGCGGAAGACGGTCAAGCGCGCAGGGAGAGGCGTCAAGCGGATCGCGAAGACGAAAGCCTTCCAGTACGCGATGGCGCCCTTCACGGCCGGGATGTCGATCGCATCCGTCCGGAAGGGCGCGAAGAAGGCGCTCGTCAAGTACGGACCGTACGTCGCGATCGCCGCGCAAGCGCTCAACCTTGTCGTTCCCGGACTGGGAGTGGCGGTGGGCGCGGCGATCGCCGCGGGCTCAACCGCGTTGCAGGCAAAAGAGGCCAAGAAACAGGTGAAGGAGGCGGAGAAGCAGGCTCTTTCAGCGCAGGCGGCCGAAACCCAGGCGATGGCCGACGAGCAAATGAATAGCGCGTACACGACTGGAGAGAAGTACTTCACGGAAAAGTACGGCATGAGCCGGGACAAGTGGACCGCGCTTCCGTACGACGACAAGCTCAAGTTCGTCCAGAACGTCGTCTACGACCAGAACCAGGAACAGATGGCGGCGGAAGGGGTCACGCGGGAGCAGTTCATGGCGATGCCCGTTGAGGAACAAAACAGCATTGTCGCGGCCCTGGGCGAAACCGAGTTCAAGGAGCTTAGCTCGGGCGAGCGAAGGAAATTGACCGCCGAACTCGCGTCGGCGGTCGGGGAGCCCGTGCCCGAGGAAGGACTCCTCGGGCTTCCGCTCTGGGCGTGGCTCGCCATCGGAGGAACCGTCGTTGTCGGGATTCCGGTGGTAGTCATGTTGGCGCGTAGGAAGGCGGCATAGCGCATGTACCTCGGATACCAGCCCTATACGGTCGCGGGCGCGATGAAGCCCTCGATCCGCCTCAAGGCCATGGCCGGGCTTGGCGAAGTCCCGGTGGTCGTGGTCAAGGACGAGGCCGCGACCGCAAGTTTCGGGCAGAAGATCACGAGCATGCTTCCCTTCGCAGTCGCGATGGTCGGGGTTTCCGTCGTTTCGAGCCTTGCGGTGTACGCGATCACGAAGCTCATCGAGGGGAAAAAAGGCAGGCCGGAGCGCAGGTAGAGGAATTCTCGGAGGCCGAACATGTACATGGGCGTTGTCGAGCGGAGCATCGGGTACCTTTCGAACGGCCACTCCGTTCTCACCCAGAAGGTGACGCCGGAGCAAGCGGAGAAGCTCTCCAAGGAGAGCCCCTCGGTCTGGGACAAGATCGTGGAGAACCTCCCGACCGTGGTCGCCAAGGGCTACGAGACCTATCTCAAGCTTCGTGGCGAAGGAAAGCCCGCGAAGATCCCACCGCCTGTGAGCGTCCCGGTCTCGGCCTTCGCGCCGACGCCGACCCCCACGACGCCGGGCTGGGTGCTTCCGGTCACGCTCGGGGTACTCGGTCTGGGCGCTCTCGGGACCGTGGTCTATCTCGCGACTCGCAAGGGGAACAACAAGAAGAAGTAGCCATGTACGTTTCGGCCATCGAAAAACGCCGTGGCGCCGGGATGGACGGCAGCTTCTACCTCGCCCAGGGCGAGGAAGAGGAGTTGAAGTCCCTGGAAAAGGCCGCGGCTGGAACGAAGGAAGCCGAGAAGAAGGAAAAGGAGCCTGAGAAACCGGCGTGGCAGAAGGCGGTCGAAGCCGGAGCGACGGCAGCGGCGGCGATTGCGACAACGGCGATCACGAAGGGCCGGAAGATCGAGCCGGTTCCGCCAGGGGATGAAGAGACCGCGGCTGCGAGAAGGTTCGCGGCCGGGGAAGGGCTACCCGAGAAGACGTTCATGCAGAAATACGGAGTGATGATCGGAGTCGGCGCTGCCGCGATCGGCGTGCCGACCCTGCTCTATTTTCTCCTGAGGAAGCCTGCGTAGCCATGTACATGAACGGAAGCGGCATCGGCCAGTGGGCGGACATCATTTCCGCGGTCGTTCCGGCTCTCGCCAAGGTCGGGACGTCGGTCTACGGGGCGAAAGTTACGAAAGACATCATCAAGAAGCAGGAAAAATCGGCGATCCAGCAGGCCCAGCTTGCGCTCAAGGCCCAGCAGGCGGCTCTGGCGGCCCAAATGGCACAGGAAAAGCGGGCGGCCGACGCCGAGAAGAGCTTCTTCGAGAAGTACGGCCTCTACATCGGGATCGGCGTGGCCGCGGTCGGGATTCCGGTCGCGGTTCTTCTGGCGATGCCGAAGGCGAAGGAAAAGAAGTCGAAATGAGCCGGTACATCGGAGCCGAGGACAAGGTGCTGACCGAGGACGACGACGACGTCGAGAAGGTCGAAGGCGAGGTGCTGTTCGAGGCACAGACGCCCTACCAGAAGATCTGCCTCTTCGTCGAGCGGAACGGCTCGGTCTCGCTCACCCTCGACAAGTACTGGCAGTTCTACGGGCCCGAGGAGCACATCTACCACGAATCGCTCATGACGGTCCCGATGCTCATCGCCAAGCGGATCAAGGACGTCGTCATCCTGGGAGGCGGCGACGGGCTCGCCGTCCGGGAGGCGCTCCGGTTCCAGGAACTCCGGAAAGTATGCCTCGTCGAACTGGACCCCTCGATGATCCGGATGGCCCGGGAGCACCCCGTCATGCGGTCGCTCAACCGGGACGCTCTCCAGAACAAGAGGGCGGAAGTCTACGCGATGGACGCGCAGCGTTTCCTCAAGGACAACCGGAAGTGTTTCGACGTCATCGTCTGCGACTTCCCGGACCCCACGAGCCCGGTGATCGCGCAGCTTTTCTCGAAAGCCTTCTACCGGGAGGTCGCCGGACACCTCGCTCCCGGAGGCGTGGTGTCCGTCCAGGGGTCGAGCCCGTCGAGCGAACTCGATTTCGTGACCACCTACGTCAATCTCGCGTCGGTGTTCCCCTATGTCCGGCCGTACGCGCCGGTCATGCCGACCATGGGAATGGCCGGGATGTTCGTCGCGTCGGATGCGCCGATCAAGATGCGCCGGGGTTTCCCTGAAGGGCTCAGGTTCCTGAACAAGAAGACCATGGACGACATGTTCGATCGCGGGTCGGCGATCGGGAAGGCGCTTTTGTCCAAGTACGACGCCCTTTTGGCTTAGAGGTCTCTCGTGTACATCAGCGACGTCGAAAAGCGCGCCAAGGGACGGCTGCTCCAGCAGCGGGACGGAAAGCCCGCCAAGCGCATCCCGAGGTCCGCCGTGCGGAAGGCGCTGGAGAACGCGATCCTGGCGCTCGACCGCGTCATGAACGACCTCGACGTCGTCGTCGAGGACTTCTGGACCGACGAGGACGGGAAGCCGCTCACGAAGGGGCTTCCGGCCAAGAACCACTCGATCGACGCGGCCGACCAGCTTTATCTCGCGAAGAACAAGCTCTATCGGGCGATCCGGCTCCTGGAGAACGCGGGCCGGGGAAACGTCGCGGAGGAGGCGCACTAATGTACCTCTCCGGCACGAATTCGAGCCTGGCGCAGGCGGTGCTGAAGGAGATCCCGCCGGGTCTCCTCAAGAAGACCGCCGAGGACGAGGCCCGGAAATACAACGAGGCCAAGTACAAGGACGCCTACTTCCGCAAGCGCGTGGCCGAACTCATGAAGCTCCATGACGACGTGCTCGCGGACGTGAAGAAGTACGAGGAGAAGGCCCGCGAGATCGGGGACGAGAACTTGAGGCTGAAGGCTCTCAAGGAGATCTCGAAGGCCGTACACCGGCTGTCCCTCATGAAGCGGCTGCTCTCGGAAATGAAGCCGGGGGCGAACGCTTCCGTGAACGGCATCCATGGTCTTGGAAACGCCGGATTCTGGGCGACGCTCGCCCAAAACCCGGCGACCGTGTTCGTGGCCCCCATCGGATTCGCCATCGCCATCGGTCTCGGAGCCGCGCTCATCTCCGGACTGGAGCACATCAAGGAGATCATTCCGGCCGTGAGCACCGCGCTTAAAATCGCGGTCGCGGTCGTCGGGGTTTCCGCCGGAGTTCTCGGCGTCATCTGGATGGCACGGATCATCCGCGACATCTGGGAGGCCGACAAGAAAGAGAAGAAGGTCGAAGCGGAAAGGCCCAGGACGCCGATCGTGTCGCCCAGGACGCCATAAGAGACTTTCCGGAGGAAGACCATGTACGCGAACGTCGGAAACGTGGCCATGATGGGAGCGCTCGGTCAGACGGGCGAGGAGATCCACGCCCGCGCGGCCAGGCTCATCAAGGAGTACGAGACGCTTCTCGATACGGCCAAGCGCATCAAGAGCGACGAGGCCGTGAAGGAACTCGTCGGCCGCTTCGGGATCGGGCGACCCAAGGACGAGCGGACGCCTGACTACTACTACGTGAACGTGAAGAGCTACTACGACCGGGCGGTCGCGGCCGTGCCGACGAACTACGCGATCTGGAAAGCCGGATCGCGGCCGATCAACCGTGTCGAGGGCCTCTCCGACGCCATCAAGGATCTGGAGCCCCGGGTCAAGGACGCGGCGTCGCGTTTCGGCCTGATGCCCGGAGTCCCTCCCAAGGAGATCATCCGGGAAGAGAAGGTGATCGAGAGGTTCATCGAGCAGGAGTTCCTGGGGCTCCCGGTCAAGACCTGGCTCTACATCTCGGGGGGCGTCGCCGCGACCGGCGTCCTTGTCGGAATCATCATCGCGGCGACGAAGTCGGCTCCCGCGGGACGGAGGAAGGCGGCGATGGGCGGGATGGGACGGATGGGGCATTGAAGCGCGATCAACCCTAGCCGGAGGCAGGGAGGATTTCACCCACATATATAGAAAAGGTGAAAGGAGCTTGACAGATGGGCACGAGGAACACGCTTCACTTCATCGACCCGAGCGCGCTGCCGTTCATCGTGAACATCCCCTTCACGGGGCTCACGAGCGCGGCGGACATCACGGTCGATTCGGGGGTCATCAACCCGGATCGGGACTTCTACGGCTTCGTCATCCGGTCCTCGGGAAACGGAAAGTTCTCGTTCAAGCTCACGGACGGCGACGGGCAGGATCTCTCCTCCGCTTTCATCGACGGGATCGACGTCATGGGCGAGGAGATCGTCAGGAATCTCGGCGAATCGGGGCGGCTCGTCCCGATCTTCGCTCCCAAGGGGTCGAAGATCACGGTCGTGCTCCACAAGGACGACGCTGGGACCGTGGACGGGACCATCGAAGTCCGGGGGGTGACGATCGAGGGCTAACATGAACTTCGTGCGCGTAGAGGGCGCTCTGGCCTCGCGGCTCGATCCGCGGGCGGACGAGGCGGTCGCCCTTGTTTTTGGGGCGATAGAGCGCCCCCTAAGAGGACGATGAACGGTCGGATATAGGAGCCTGATTTTTTAGGAGGTCGTCCATGGCAGGGTTCGCAACGACGTTGGTGGCCACGGTGACGGGACCGGGCCCGCTCACCTTCACGGCCATCAGTTCCGAGGGAGCGGTCATCGCGACCGGCCTCACGGAATTCGTCTTCCCCGACAACGGGAAGCGGTTCCAGGTCCAGGTCGTCGATGGGTCGAACAGCAGCGGCGCCTTCCAGTACCGTCTGATGTACAAGGGGAACGGCGGCACCGTGAAGCTGATCGACGTGGTCTCCGCGGCGGCGGGCGAGGTTCTGAAGAGCTTCGCCGTCGAGAGTCCGCTCCTCGAAGTGCTGGGCGACGGCACCCGGTCGATCTCCGCGGAAGCGATCATCGCGATCGGCGCCCCCGCGGACGGCTGTCTCGTGGTGATCGTCGTCCAGCGCGAGACGTAGCCGGGGGTTCCGAACCTGGAGAGTTAGACACGGGGCCTGGAGAACGGCTCAAGGACTGCCGAAGGAAGGTGCGACATGGCCGGATTTGTACATACCCTCGTGGCGTCGGTCACCGACGTGGGTCCGATCACGTTCACGGCGATCGAGGACGAGGGGGCCACGATCACCCCGGGCCTGACGGAGTTCGTGTTCCCGGACACGGGGCGCGTCTCCCAGGTCCAGGTGGTCGATGCATCGGACTTCGGGCCGTTCAGCTTCCGCCTGAGCTACAAGGGCGACAGCGGCGTCGTGAAGCTCATGGACATCGTGTCCAAGACGGCGGGCGAGGTGTTCAAGAAGTTCAACGTGAACAAACCGCTCTTGGAGGTCGAGGGCAACGGGGTCCGGGCGCTTCGTGCGGAAGCCCTGGCCGTAGGCGCTTTCGATCTCGGGTGTCTCGTCATCGTCGTCGTGGAACGGGAGACGTAGGCGGAGGTTCGCAACAGATGGGCTAGGCATGGAGCCTGGCCGGAAGTTTTACGCGGATTGTTGAAGGAGGATGCAGCATGGCAGGGTTCGCGCACACTCTTGTGGCCTCGGTCACCGGCGTGGGTCCGCTCACGTTCACGGCGATCGAAGACGAGGGGGCCACGATCACCCCGGGTCTGACGGAGTTCGTGTTCCCGAACTCGGGTCGCGTCTCCCAGGTCCAGGTGGTCGATGCCTCGAACAGCGCCGGTGCCTTCTCCTACCGCCTGAAGTACAAGGGGGACAGCGGCACCGTGAAGCTCATCGACGTCGTGTCCGCGGCGGCGGGCGAGGTCTTGAAGAGCTTCGCCATCGAGAGCCCGCTCCTCGAAGTCAGGGGAAACGGCACCCGGGCGCTGCTGGCCGAAGCCATCGTCGCGGGCGGCGCGACGCCGGACGGCTGCCTCGTCGTCATCGTCGTCGAGCGGGAGACCTAGACCGACGATCCTTCCGCATGTCTGCCTCCGGCCCGTCGTGGGCCGGAGGCGGGCTGCGGTGAGGCTCGCGGCGTAGTGAAAGGACAGTCTGCCTATGTACCTGGCGGCTGGAGAAGACGACCTGGATGCGCCTCCGGTCCCCAAGCTCGCGAAGGAAATGGGGATTCCGGCGAAGGTCTTGCAGTCCGCCTTGGACAAGGAGAGAGAGGCGCTCAAGCAAGCGCCGAACAAGCTCAAGTTCCTGCGGGAACGGCTGGTCAGCGCAAGGGAGGGGCTCGACCGCGCGGAGAAGGAGCTTCTCGACCTGAAGGCGAGAGCGAAGGCTGCGCACGACCCTGGCCGCAGAGCCGCAGCGCTCCGTGCGATCGAGGAATTCGAGAGGAAAATTTCGAAAGCGAGGGCCATGCTCAAGGAGGCCGCCGGAAACGTGGGGCTCGGCGTATGGTTCATCCCGATCATGGGGATCATCACGGCCGGGGCCACGATCTGGCTCTTCTTCGAGAACAAGGACAAGCTCGGCGACCTTATCGGGAAATCCTCGGACGCTCTCGTCATAGGCGCGTATACGGCCGCGATCGGCGTGGGCCTGATCGGAATGATCTATTTCGCGAGGCTCGCGAGGGACATCTGGGAGCCCAAGAAGGCGGAGAGATAACCATGTACATCGGAAACGCGCGCCCGTCACGGCTCGGCGTGCTCGTCGAGCTTTCGCCGAATCCGAAGGCAGGTTTTTCCGCGTCCATTCCCTACATCGCCGGTGCGGCCGTAGGTCTCGTCGGACAGTCCGTGATCCCCGGGGAATCGACGGGCGCCAAGGTGGCCAAGACCGTGCTCCTTCTCGGAGGTCTCACGTCCGCGGGGCTTGCGCTCTATCAGATCGCCAAACCCGTGGGCGCCCCGGAATCGAAGGCAGGATACGACCTCAAAGACCTGTTCGTGACGAGCGAACCCGGCTGGAGGCTTTTCGGAACGCCTCGGATCGACCTCAAGATCACGAACAAGAGCGACAAGGCCAAGGATCTAGTCATCCGGGCGGGACAGTACGAGGACAAGATCTCGGACCAGACCAGGGAGGTCGAACTCGCACCCGTTTCCATGGCGCTCGGTCCGGGGGAGACCAAGGCCCACGAGTTTTTCCTGTCGGTTCCGGCCTTCTGGACGTCTGCCAGGATCGTGAGCTTCAACATTCTTGATGCCAAGACAAATGAATTGGTTGCGACCTACGACGCTAGGTTCCCGGCGAGGTTCGAGATCTAGATGCCGAGATTCAGACAATACGCGGTCTACCCGTACGAGGCCGAGTTCGGCTTCTCGCCGGGATTCTACGGACCGGAGGCGCGCGTCATGCAGGTCCAGATGCCCGCTCTGGCGGGGAAGCGCCGGGACGGTCTCCGTCCGACCCGTCGTCTGAGCGCCACCCAGGGGATGATCGCCCGAGAGATCGCCGAGAACTACCGGAAAAAGAATTCCCATCTCGGCCTCATCCTTGGAATCCCGGTCGGGGCCGTCTTCGTGACCGGCCTCGTCTACGAACTCTTCCTCAAGAAGAAGCTCGCGGCGTCCGGAAAGGGCGTCGAGGGGTTGACCGACTTCCTCATCCCCAAGGGGATCAAGGGCCAGTTGGACCGTATTGCGGAGACGAGCGGAAAGGCCGTCGCCGCCGGAATCCCGATCGGCGTGGGCGCGCTCGTCATCTTCGGCGCGGCGATGGTCCCGGGTGACTACAAGTGGAGCCCCTACGTCAAGATGCTCGGGATCGCGGCCGGGATCTACGTCGGAGCAAGCGGCGCCGCATACGGGCTCGCGCCCGCGCCGAAACCTCCCGGGGAGATCCCCGGGGCGCCCACGGTGGTCGCCGGTGGGCCCGTCGTCGTCACCGGGGAGCACGGCTGGAAGTTCCTGGGGACCCCGAGGTTCGATCTCAACGTCCGGAATACGACGGGCTTGCCCATCGAACTCGCGGTCCGCGGGCAGGAGTGGCTCGGTTCGTCACCAGGGGCCGGGTCTCTCGAAGTGACCTGGCCGGTCCGGAATATCCGGGTCGCTCCGGCGGCGATCGTAACGGAGCCGTTCTATCTCGTGAAAGAGCAGGTCCAGAAGTTCCCCGGAGTCCGGACGGTTCAGTTCGACGTGACCGACATGAAGGACGGACGCAAGGTCGCTACCCTGGTCAAGAGTTTCGATTATTCTGCGTAAGGACGAGCTATGGTGACGCTGCCTCATCCGGTTCCTGCGGACTACGTCCTCATCAAGCCGTCCACGTACGAGGACGTCCAGATCACCGACTACGTCAAGGACACGCAGGCCGGGTACCCGCGCACGTTCCTGGCCGTGGACAAGGGCAAGTACTCGGTCAAGCCGGACGGCAGCCGCGTCCCCGAACCGGACGAGCGCATCCAGATGATGGTCGTCGAGAGCGAGAGACCCGAGGCGGACAAGCTCGGCTCCATCTGGTCGTGGAAGGTCGTCAACGAACTCACCAACAACCAGTTGGTCTACCGGGCTCCGGACCGGGCGCGCGCGCTCAAGGAAGCCCAGGAACACGCGGCGGCGGCCGAGAAGATCCCGATGGACTACAAGAGCCCGGCGAAGCCCGTCTGGCCGATCTTGCTCGGGGTCGGCGCCGCCGTGCTCGGGGTCGGAGGATTCCTCTATTGGCTGGCGACCCGCAAGAAGGAGCGGCCATCGCTCGGGGACTACCCCGAAACCGAGTTCATGATGGGTGATCTCCCGGAGGAGCAGTTCCTGGGCGCCCGGCGTCGGATGGGCAAGATGAGCCGTGCGGCCCAGAGGTTCGTCTCGACGAAGATCCGCGCCCTTCGGCACGAGGGCTATCCGGCCAAGCAGGCGGCCCGGATCGCCTACGAGTACGCGCGCCGCGCGGGCTACAAGGTTCCGGAACCTCGCAAGGTCGCCGGGGTCGGGCGCATAGGGCCAAAGAAGAAGAAGAAGCGGATCTACTGCTAGGAGACGGGAATGTACATCGGACAGGCACCGGCGCAAACGATCGTCCGGATTCCCGTCTGGCTCAAGGTCATGGACATTCCGCTCGCGGGCCAGAAGGAGGGAGCGCCCATCTACGAGGCGCAGGCGTCCTACGCGATCAGCGTTCAGCCCGGCGTCTGGACCGACTACGGGGGGGAAGTCCCGTCCGACCGGGAAGGGAAGATCCATTTCGACGACGTCCCGGTTTCGGCGACCGTGGGCGACACGAAGGTGCCGGTCCAGAAGGTCCGTTTCAAGATCAGGAAAGAAGGGTATGACCCGCAGGTCGTCGAGGTGCTGCCGACCGCGGTCCCCAAGTCGATCGACCTCGTGCTCAAGAAGACCGGATACGTATTCAAGTGGTGGCATGTGGCGGTGCCCGTGTTTGGAACGGGCCTCACCGTTCTCATCTGGCGTCTGGCAACACGGGGACGGTAGATCGGAGGCGGCGTGAGACTGGGAAGCATCGCGGAGATCAACAAGGCGCTCGCCGGATACGTCAAGTTCCGGCCCGAGTATCTTTCGGACTTCGACCTGGGCGTGCTCGGCAAGCGCGGAGTTCCCGGACGACAGATCCTTTACCGGTTCCTCGGTCGGGAAGACGAGACCGAGGTCGTTCTCGGGGTCGATGCCGTCGAGAGCGCCGAGGACGAGCGCGAGGTCGGCAAGAAAATCAAGGTCTCCGAGAACGAACTTCTTAGAGAAGGATGGGAGTGGTTCAAGCCCTCGGGCGTGAAGCGTACCTCGGTCGCCATCCAGGTGATTGCGGACGGTAAACCGCTTCCGGGCGCGGTCGTCGCCCTCTGGGGAGGGCTTCCTCCGTTTGCGGGCAAGGTAGCGGAGATCCTGACCGACTCCGGGGGCATGGCCCGGTTCGAGAACGTGGCGCTCCTCCCGGCGATGGCCTTCCGCGTGAGCAAGGATGGATACGCGGCGCAGAACGTGACCGCGCGGCCGGATGGCGCGATTTCGGTCGCGCTCGCAGCCGAAGGCTTCAAGTTCAAGTGGTGGATGGCGCTCATCCCGGTCGGCGTCATCGGGGGGATCTGGGGCCTCTCCGCGATCCTCTCAAAGAGAAGCTCCTCGAAGCTCCATGGGCTCCCGACGAAAGGCGCCCCTGGGCTCGGGAATATGGGCGCGGACGATCTCGATCGGCTCCGGGCCTACGAGACCCGGCTCCGGCGCGCCTATGACGCGCTCACTGAAGCCGACCGGGAAGCCGGGAGGCTCCGAAAGGGAGCCGAAGTCGGAGACCTCCGGCGCATGCAGCGGAACGTCAGGGCCATGATCGACGAGGCCGAGGAACGGATGGCCCGGGAAGGCGAGGAATAGCATGTATCTCCAGCAGACGCAGGACGACGGCCGGTTCTTCCACGTCCCGAAGGACTACCGGCAGTGGAGCCAGTACGAGCAGTTCCTCGCCTGGAGCCTGAGGGCCGCTCGGAGCGCGGACAAGTTCCGGGCCGTCGCCCAGCGCGTCTTCGCGCTTGCCACGGGACCGAAGAAGGACGTTCTCATGGCCAAGATCGGCCAGAAGGCGGACCCGAAGAGCGGGATTTCGCTCTACGACTGGGTCTGGCGGCGCGCGGCGCTCAGGAACCCGCATCTCTGGAAGAGCCAGGAAGCGCGGCAGTGCGTCCTTCGCCTGGAGGCGTTGACGGGCGATCTCCGGAAGGGGCTCGCCCAGGAAGGTCTCGGACAGGCCGAAGACCGGAAGATCTCCGGCTGGGTCTGGGTCGGCGCCGCCGCGCTCGGCCTGGGAAGCCTGGCGGTTCTACTCTTCGCTCCGCGGAAGCAGGGACGGCTTCGCCTGGCGGGAACGCGCCGGAGGTAGGAATAGGGGAGACGCCATGTACCTCTCGATGATGACGGGTCAAGGGCGCAGGATGAACGGCGCGCGGACGAACATGTCCGCGCTCGCCGGGATCATGAATCCCGCGCTCGGACAGGTCGCGCTCCCGTTCACTTCTGTCAAGGACCCGACGACGTTCCTCATGGGCGCCGGGCTTGCCGGAGTCGGGCTCGCGCTCGGAGTCGGTGCCATGGGTGCCCTTTTCTTCCTCGGTACGGCGCTCGAAGCGAAATCGAAGCTCGTCAAGGTCACGGGCTATGCGCTTTCGGTGACGAGCGGCGTCGGGCTCCTTCTGGCGATCGCGGGTCTCATCGGAGGTCTCATGCAGAAGAAGGCTGCGGCACCGCAGGCCCAGGCCGAAAAGACTACGGAGACGGTATAGCCGGGAAAAAGACAATGTACGTGAACGGGACCTTGAAGGTGGCGGGCGCGCTCGGGAACCCGACCGTTCTCGGCGCTCGCCGTTCTCGGATCGGACAGGCTCCCTCCGAGAACGCCGGAACCATCGTCCCGAAGGTAGGACCGTTCGGATTGGCGCCGTTGCCTACGGGCCTGATCTTCATCGCGGGCGGAGCCGTCGCCGGAATCCTCGGGACCTATTGGAGCCGCCGACGCACGACGATCCTCGGCAAGAAGGTCTCCACGTTCTGGAACTTGCAGTTCGGCACCGGCGGAATCGGGATAGCGATGGCATGGCTCGCCGCGTTTCCCATGATCCTGACCGGCGCCGGGTATATCGTCCTTCATTTATTCATGAAGTACGGACTTGGGGAGTTGGAGAAGGCCGCAGCCGCTCCCGCTCCAAAAACCCAGGGATGACAGTGTAGCGGAGTACGGGTATAATGAAGGAACTCGCGGACTTCCTCCTCCAGTACGGATGGGTCGGCCTGTCCGTCATCCTGATGTTCGTCTGCGTTTTTCTCTACTTCCGGGCGGAGAAGAAGGAAAAAAAGATCTACGAGCTTTACGAGCGGAACGAGGCCAACTCCCTCAAGTACGCCGATGGGATGGAAAAGATGAGGCAGACGGTCGAAAGGCTGCTCCTGCAAGGCGGAAGAGGGACCGGTGCGCCATGATGAAAAAACATCGAACGGATTTCCCGTCGCCTTCCCAGAAGAAGTTCGAGGAAGCGACCGAGCGTGCGCAGAGGACACTGGACATGGCGGAGAAGGCTCTCGAAGGACACCCGATCCCGCACAAGGCGGTGATCGTGTCGAAGGACAAGGCGTACCGGGACGCCTCCAGGGCGGCGCTGGCCGACCGGTCGGACTACGAGATCGTGGCCGTGGACCCGGACGAGGCCATCGAGCCCGTCCTCAAGGGAAGCGTGAACGTGGTCTTCCTTCTGGACTACAACGAACGCCACCTGGAAGCTCTCTCGAAGTGCGTGGCCAAGAAGGTGATCGCGGTAGCTTCTGAAGACGACACGCAGCGCGCGTGGCTTCACGATCTCAGGGCGATCGTCGTCAAGACGCCTCTTTCTCCGGAGATGATGAAGCTCGCGTTTTAGGAATTCGAGGGAATCGCCATGTACGTCAGCCTCGCTGGAACGTCCCGGATGGGGGCGCTCGGCCGGACCTATCCGGAAGAGATCGAATCGACGATCCGTAACATCGGCATGTCGCTCGATCTCATCATGGACTCGACGCTCAACCTGCCCCCGGGCGAGCAGAAGGGAGTGATCGAGAAGGTTCGCTCGCTCAACGCGCAACTGACGAATGAGATCGTCGTCCCGAGCGACCAACTTTCGGACGAAGAAGCGAAACACCGGCTCTGGAAGATCTCCACCGACCTCTTCGCTCTCGAAGGGATCTTCCGCAAGGCCGGGGTCGAACTGAAGCCGCTTCCGATGGAGCCGACCACGACCGGTACCGCGACGATTCCGCGGGCCGACGCGAAGGCCCTGTCCGACCGGTACAAGGAGGCATTCACGCTCTTCCCGAACCTCCAGAATCGCTGGCCGCCGATGCGGGCGTTCGCGGTCAAGATGGCGCCCCTGCCTTTCATCGGCCCGCTCTTCGTCGCGCTCACGAACGCGATCGACCAGCGGATGAAATGGCTGGACAACAACCTTCTTCCGGTGGACAAGCTCATCAATGATCTCAAGGTCCAGATCGACGCCGGGACCGACCCCATCCGCTTCGACCGGAACGCCTTCGACCGGCTTCGTACGTGGATCGGGTCCGTGTTCTCGATGGAGGACAAGATCAAGCGCCTGGAAGGCGAGTTCCTGAAGAAGGCAGATCCCTACAAGGCGCCGATCCCCTGGGGAAAGATCGGCCTCGTGGCCGCGGGGACCACCGTGTTCGTAGGAGGTCTCTGGTATCTCCTCAAGAGGGCGTAAGGAGAGGTCATCATGTGGAGCCGAGAGATCGTCTGGGGCAAGTGGGTCCCGCCGGATGTGAAGGCGGCGCTCTGGCAGTCCCCGGCCGAGATCTACACGCCCTTCAATTACGTGAGCGGACTGGGCGCGAGGCGCCCCCTGACCAGGGCTCCATGGGCCTACGGTTTCAGAGAAGTCCGTCCGGAACACGCGAAAGTGGCGAGACTGCTTGCGCAGGCGCGCGGGCAACTGACGAAAGAGAACTACGACGCCGCGCTCGAAATCGCCTATCGGGCCGAGAAGCTGGCCCACCGTTCTGGACTGGTCGATGTCCTCGACGAGATCCGGGACGTGATCGACGAGGCCGAAACCTCGGAGGCTCTCCTCATGGGGCTTGGCGGCCTGGGTGCCGAGGTCACGGAGACCCAGATCCGCCGGGCTCTCGATACCGCGCGCGAGAAGGCCGCGGAGGGCCAGGTCGGATCGGCGATCTCCTTCGGGCGGCAGGCGCTCGACATGGCCTATGAAGGGGGGTTCCAGGATCTGGAGGAAGAAGCGCGCAGTTTCCTGATCCGGGAGGTCCATCCGTCGCATGTGGACGGCGTGGGGGTCGGAGCGCTTCTCTCCGTGATCCACGATCGCCATGCGCGACTCGTCTGCGCCGATGCCTGGGAAGGACCCATGGCGTTCCGCGAGTACCTCGAAGAGGCGGCTCCTGGATTCGAGAGCGGGCGTTACCACGTCGCCTATTTCGGCGCCGATGCCGACAGCGCCTACCGGGTCATGAAGGACGTCGAGGAGGCTTTCGATGCCGCCCCCGTCCTAGACCCGATCGCCCGCGACATGCTCTACGGAGCCGTGACCTAAAGAGAGGAAGCTATGTACGTCGGCGACGAACCGGCCAGGAAAAAGAGCTTCTGCGGGAGGCATCCCGACGCGGAGTTCATGGGGAAGGCGCCGGAGGAGCAGTTCCTGGGCGGAGACCTTCTCGTCATCGAGGGTCTAGACCATCTGAACGAGGTCGGACAGCCGATCGGCCCCTACGAGCCCGACTACCGTCCGGACCTGGTTCCCTGGGTGACCAAGCCGTCCACGAACCATTTCGCGGCCTATCGGAGGGCCAAGGACGGCCGCTACTGGGGGCCCGGAAACCAGTATCTCCCTGGATTTCCCCCGGCCCATCTCTATCCGGAATGCGACATCTGGCCGGAAAGCGCGATCGCTGGCATCCACGGCATCGACGACCTCGGACTTCATGAGGAGGCTGAGCAGGAACGGGCTCTCGCGATCGCGAAGAGCCAGTATCGGGTCGCCAAGGACGCGAAGACGAGAGGGCAGATGGAGATATTCAACGAGCAGGTCGGCTTCCTGAGAGGCGTGAAACGACTCGCGGAAGTCGAAGGGGCGGCGCGGCTTGAGACCGAAGTCCACCGGATGATCCAGGACTTGGGGTGAAGCGATGTCCTTGGGATTTCATTTGGCCTACGAACGCGAACGGGCCTGGGACAGAGCGAGGGTCTACTACGACAATGCCGTCCAGGCCGTCGCGATGGACTTGCCGAATCAGGAGGAAACGGTCTTCAAGGCCCTTGGCTACGTCCAGGCGATTCTCGACGCGATGAGCGATCTTGAAGATGTCGATCCCAGGGAGGAGGATGCGGTAGCCGATTTCCAGGAGGATCTGACGGATCTCATCCGCTACCTCCGAGCATTCGTTAAAGCCTCCTGATCTTTGCGGTGTGTTTTTTCGTGGAGGTCGTATGAAGAAGGGCGCATGGGTCGCGTTCCTGGTGCTGGTGATGGCTGGGATGGGCTGGGCAGTCGTCCAGAACGCCGCTCCTCCGGCCGCGGAAGCCCAACCGCTCGCGAACACCCTGGGGCTCAAGGGGCTCGTCAAGGGTCTCCTCATCGGGGCCGTTGTCGGGGCTCTCGTCGCTCTCGCGGGATGGGCGAAGGACAAAGACAAGAAGCAGTGGGATTGGGACCAGGCCGCCCCGACCCTCATCTGGGGCGCGATCGTGGGAGCCCTTGCGGGCATGGGCCAGAAGGACATCGGGGACCTTGACGCGCTCAAGGACAACGCGGCCTACGTGATCATCGCCGAGCTTCTCGGGAAGGTCGGCTTCCGGAAGGGCGCGCCGGTCATCGGGAACGTCGTTGCGACGTTCCTGGGAAAGAAACCGGAGGCGCCAAAGTCGTAAACCCGAATCCCCGTTAGGAGCAAACGATGCCTGGGGGAATGGGCGTGAGTTCCCCCAGGCATTTTTAGATCGGATGTATCTGGCTCAGTTGGTCATGGCGCCCAATCGGCCCTCGATCCTGGTCGGCGCAAAAAGCATCGGCCCGGAGATCAAGGAGGCGTTGCCCTATTTCATAAAACCGGTCGAGCAACTAGGGCCGAAAGAGCTTTACTGGGAGATCCAGGAGATCCGTCCCATCGGAGGCGTCGGAAATTCCGATGTGGATGATCTCATCGAGTTCTCGGATCTTGTCGGTCTGGAATTCACGGAATGGCCGTAATTCGCGGAGAGATGGTTAAGCCCGTCGCAAGAACATGACCGTCAGGAAGAGTGACTTCTTCACAACGTTTCCTTCCTTCACCGGACCTTTCGGCGCAACCGGAGTCCAGGGAGAAACGGGTCTTCAAGGAGAGACCGGAATCCAGGGCGAGACCGGAGCCCAAGGAGTTCAAGGAGAGACCGGGATCGGAGTCCAGGGCGCAACCGGAGTCCAAGGTCAGACCGGCATTCAAGGGCTGACGGGCGCTCAAGGCATTCAAGGTGAAACCGGGCTCACGGGCGTGACCGGTGTTCAAGGTGAGACGGGCGTTCAGGGCCAGACCGGGGTCCAGGGCATCACCGGTGTTCAAGGTGTTACCGGCGCCCAAGGCCAGACAGGGGTCCAGGGTCAGACCGGAGTTCAGGGCCAGACTGGAGTTCAGGGCGTCACAGGCGCTCAGGGCCAGACGGGAGTCCAAGGACAAACCGGAGTCCAGGGTCAAACGGGCGTTCAAGGTCAGACCGGAGTCCAGGGCCAGACTGGAGTTCAGGGCGTCACAGGCGCTCAGGGCCAGACGGGAGTCCAAGGCCAGACCGGAGTCCAAGGCCAAACCGGCGTTCAGGGACAAACCGGAGTCCAGGGTCAAACGGGAGTTCAAGGTCAGACCGGAGTCCAGGGCCAGACCGGAGTTCAAGGACAAACCGGAGTCCAAGGCCAGACCGGAGTCCAAGGCCAAACCGGCGTTCAGGGACAAACCGGAGTCCAGGGTCAAACGGGCGTTCAAGGTCAGACCGGAGTCCAGGGCCAGACTGGAGTTCAGGGCGTCACAGGCGCTCAGGGCCAGACGGGAGTCCAAGGCCAAACCGGCGTTCAGGGGCAGACGGGAGTTCAAGGACAAACCGGAGTCCAGGGTCAAACGGGACTTCAAGGTCAGACCGGAGTCCAGGGCCAGACCGGAGTTCAAGGACAAACCGGAGTCCAAGGCCAGACCGGAGTCCAAGGCCAAACCGGCGTTCAGGGACAAACCGGAGTCCAGGGACAAACGGGCGTCCAAGGCCAAACCGGAGTCCAGGGTCAGACCGGAGTTCAAGGACAAACCGGAGTCCAAGGCCAAACCGGCGTTCAGGGGCAGACGGGAGTTCAGGGACAAACGGGCGTCCAAGGCCAAACCGGAGTCCAGGGCCAGACGGGAGTTCAAGGACAAACCGGCGTTCAGGGACAAACGGGCGTCCAAGGCCAAACCGGAGTCCAGGGCCAGACGGGAGTTCAGGGACAAACGGGCGTCCAAGGCCAAACCGGCGTTCGGGGACAAACCGGCGTCCAGGGCCAGACTGGGGTTCAAGGTCAAACGGGCGTTCGGGGCCAGACCGGCGTCCAGGGCCAGACGGGAGTTCAAGGACAAACCGGCGTCCAAGGACAGACAGGAGTCCAAGGTCAAACGGGCGTTCAAGGCCAGACTGGACTTCAGGGCCCGACCGGACCATCAAGTGTTCGATTCCTGTTCTATGCCGATCAACTTGATAATCCTGATACTTCCGATTGGGCGGTCAACTCACTTGCTCCGGCGAATACGGAAACCGGTCTCACGGCTCTCACGGTCAGATCGTTCGACGACACGGCGGAAGAGGGCGTCGGTTTCATCTTCAGCATTCCGACCGGGCTTTCAAACTACAAGATAACCTTCAAGTCGCGCGCACGGACTGCGCCCGCGGCGGCGAGGAGAGTCGGTCTCCGACTTTACCATCGGGAAATCCCGGACAATGCGGTAGTTTCCGGATGGACGAACATGCAGCTTACGGATATCGACATCCCGGCCAACATCTTCTTCCAGTACGACGGCCAAACGCTGGCGTTCACGGACTTCAATCCGGACCTCGTGGCAGGGCGACTCTATCAGTTTGAGCTTACGCGCATCGACCCATCGACAGGTACCGATCTTGAAGGTGACTGGGATCTTCTCGAACTCGGCATCGAGTTGACCTAAGGGAGAACGGAGCCGGTTTATGGCCATGGAGTTCGCGAACAATGGAGGTGCGCAGACTCTGGCGAGCGTCGCTTCGCTGCCCGTTCCTGCCGCCACGGCAAGCTTCGCATTCTGGGTGAACATGACCTCCCTTGTCGCCAACATCCGGCGGTTCATGGGGTCGGCAACAAATTTCGAGATCCGGGCTGGAAATGCCGCCGGTACGACGCCTCCGGGGATCGTCGTGAACGATCTTTTCAACGACTCGGACGGCGCCATGGCCGCGACCGCGCTAGTGACCGGACAGTGGTTCCATGTCGTCGGCACAGGAGAGTTGACCGGAGGCAACTCAATCACGGATGTTTACATAAACGGGGTCCTTAACGGAGGACCGACCACCGTGGTCGGGAGCGCGACTGCCGCGGGAACCTTCACGATAGGGAATCGCACCGGGATGGCCAGCAGCGAGGGGCTGAACGGAATCCTGGACGACGTTCGGGTGTACAACCGCCGCCTCTCGGCCGCGGAGGTCCGGACGATCCATGCCGCGCGCGGAGTGGACGGAATCGTCGATGGTCTGATCGCGAGGGTCCTGTTTGGCGAAGGTCCAAGAGGAAGTTCTCCTAGCGGCGCCGGGTTCGTCAAGGACGTGAGCAACAATAAGATCAACTACACACCGACCGGCAGCCCGGTCTACAGGGAATCCATTCTCCGCTTCAGACGGAAGCTCATGCAGGCGGGGGTCATGTAATGGGTGCGGTGCTCAATAGAACGACGAAGGAATACCTGACGAGCGTCAACGAACCGGACTTCCCGGTCGCTCAGTGGGTCATCAACCCGGACGTGCTCGCCCTACAGCTTGCGGGAGTTCCCACCCGTTACTGGAAGATCCTCCCCGGCGACATCGTCGTCGAGATGAATGCCGCCGAAAAGCAGGTGGTGGACGACTCCGTTCAGCGGATCAGGCTTCGGTCTTCTGCCGCGGCCGATTTCGACGGCGTCCCCGTCGTGAAGGCGAACGGCAAGGACGTCCACACGATCACGATCGACAAGCTCAACCTCGTGAATGCGGTCGTCGGTTCGGGCTCGGAGTCGCTCCGCGTCAACGCAAGCTCCCCCATCGCCGTCTCGGATTCCACGCCCGCCCTCGTCGCTGGTCTGGCGACGATCACGATCGGCCCCACGAAGCAGATGGGGGATATCATCCTCGCCTGCAAGGATTCGGCCGGAAATCTGATCACCGGAGAGCTTACGGTCCGGTTCCGTTCGGTTCAGACTTTTCCGGAAGGACCGCTTGCGCCATTCGCGATCTTCGGGGCGCGTCTCAACAGCATTACGGCGAACACCGTGAGCATTGGGACCGCCGGTCAGCCGTCCGCGATGCGCGACCGGCAGAACGCCTTCGACATCATTTTCAGCGGAGTCCTTACGGCGGACATCACCGTGTCCGGAGCAAACGGACTTCAGACGGGCCTTGTCGAGCAGCCGAACACATGGTATGCGGTCCTCGTCATCGCGGACTCTACCGGAGTGAACCCGGTCGCTCTACTTCTCACGGACACGCCGAACAACCCGACGCTTCCTCCGGGTTACGACGTTTCCCGCCGGGTCGGCTGGGTAAGGAACAACGGATCAAGCAACTTCCTCTCGATGATCCAGACCGGCCGGGGATCGGTGCGTACGTACAACTACGACGTTCCAGTGGCCCAACTGATCGCGCTCTCGGGGGGGAACGCGACGGTTTTCACGGCGGTCAGCCTCGCGGCCCTCGTGCCGCCTTCATCGAGGATCGCGCTTGTTGGGATGAACCTGGTCACGGTGCTTGCGACGGACAGGGCCCGCATCCGGCCCACGGGGAGCACGGTCACGAATCCAGGCTTCATCTTCAGGCCCGGCCTCCTGTCGTCCGTGGGCGTGACCCTGACCATGGAGGTCGTCCTCAACGCGAACCAATCCCTGGATTACATTCTCGACAGCGCTACTGGAGCGCTTGACCTTGGAGTTCTCGGCTTTACGGACGAAATCTAAAAGAGGAAGGAGAGGCGCGGTGGCGACCTTGGGGCTCTCCATGATCGTGCGGGACGAAGAAGAGACGCTCCCGCGGTGCCTGGAGAGCGTGCGTGGACTTTTCGACGAACTCGTCGTCGTGGATACCGGATCGACCGACCGTACGAAAGGGATCGCCTCCTCCTTCGGCGCCAAGATCCACGAATTCGCATGGATCGACGACTTCTCGGCCGCTCGGAACTTCTCGTTTGGCCAGGTTTCGTCCGACTTCATCATGTGGCTGGATGCGGACGATGTCCTCAAGTCCGAAGACCTCGTGAAGCTCCGCCGCCTCAAGGACGCGCTCCGGCCTGCGCATGCCTATCTCATGGCCTACGACTACGCGCAGGACGAATTCGGGAATTCCATGTGCCGACTCTATCGGCACCGCATCGTCCCAAGGAGACCCGAGGTCTTCTGGAAATACCCGATCCATGAATGTCTCTCGATCCCGGAAGCTTGGCGCCAGGTGATGACGGACATCACGGTCACGCACAAGCGGACGGCCAAGGAAGCGGCGCGGGATGCCGGACGGAACCTCGCTCTTCTACGGAAAGCGGCCGATAAGAGTCCGGATGACCGGCGCATCCAGTTCTACCTGGGGAAAGAACTCGCCCATGCGGGCCTTGTGGACGAGGCGATTCCGGTGCTCAGAAGCTTCCTGACCGATCCAGACTGGCACGAGAACAGGATCAGCGCGCACCTCCTCCTCGCGCAGTGCTACTACAGGAAAGGCGAGTGGAAGAAGGTCATCGAGACGTGCTTCGGCGCGATCCATATCGACCCGCGTTGGGCCGAGTTCTACGTCCTCATCGGGGAGGTCTATTACAACCGGAAGGACTGGACCAAGGCGATCCAATGGTACGAGACCGCTTCGAAGATGAAGCTCCCGGAAACCGCGGGAACGATCGCCCCGGAGAACTATACGTGGATACCTCACGACCGCCTGTGCAAGTGCTACTCGAACGTGGGGAAGATCCGGCGCGCATACGAGGCCAATGAGATGGCGCTCGGCTACAGGCCCACGGACGAGCGGCTTCTTTACAACCAACGGTATCTTCGGGATGTCCTTTTTGACCGTTTGAATGAGCGACCTTACCGGCTGAGTCTTGGCAGCGGAGGGAAGCCCGTTCCGTCCTATCGTCGGACGGCACGGGCGCCTGGACCCGATGTCGATTGCGTCTTCGACCCGGCCAAGCTCCCGTACGATACGGCCACAGTTCACGCGATCTACGCCGAGCATGTCCTGGAGTACATGGGGCATGAGGAAGCCCTTGGCTCGATTGCGGAATGGGCGAGGGCTCTCCGGCACGGCGGCGCCCTCACCCTCAAGGTCGTGGATCTCGACCTCTCGTGCGAGGCGTTCCTCAGGTCGGAGGACAGAAAGCGGGATTCTGCCGAGCGATGGACCCCGAAAGAATGGTTCCGCTACGCGCTTTACGGGGGGCCGCTCTCGAAGGACGGGGCCTCCCAGAATGGCCACCGCAAGACCGGGTTTACGAAGGCGGAACTCGGAAGACTTCTTTCCGATCACGGGTTCGAGGTCGAGCACCTCGAAAGCTATGACGCAAACGGGATTCCGTCGATCGAGGTTCGAGCGGTCCAAACGCGACAGGCGATGAAAGTCTGCTGGCTTCTCCGGGGCGATGTACCTGACGATCTCCGCGTTCGCCTCTTCAACGTCTCCGAATGGCTCGCTACGCGCGGCATCCACTCCGAAATGAACCCGCTTTATGCCTCTGGATCGGAAGATCTGGGTGCGATGCTCAACGAATTGCGGCGGTACGACATTGTCGTCGTGACGAAGCCCGGCGCCGTCGAGGAAAAGCTCGCCGATCTGCTCAACAGGTGCGGGGTCGGGACCGTCTATTGCGCCTCGTCCGGACCTGGACTCGGCGACGAGGCCAGAACGATCGCCCATTTCTCCAGGAGAGTCGTCTTCTGGTCCGAGGAACAGCGGAGAAGCGTCAAGGACGTTCATGGCATCGTCATTCCCGGCGCGCTGGGTGTGGCCGAGCTTTGTCTCGAAGACCCAGGTCAGCTTCAGGGCAAGACGTGGGTCTCGCTCTTCGAGGAAATCTGCCGGGAGAACTGCGATCCCCCGTCCGTGGACATAGTGATCGCGGCCCGGAAAGATGAAGGCAAGCATCTGAGGCGTGCGATCGAAGCAATTCGGAAGAATACCGACTGGCCCTACCGAATGATGGTCATCGGTGCGATAGACGAAGAGATTTTCGGCTGGATCAAGAAGCAAGCAGACGTGTCATTCCAGCGCGAGGACGCCCAGGAATCGTGGCGCGTCCTGGTCTCCGGTCTTTCGCTCACCAAGGCGCCGTATGCCTGCATTCTCGACGCGAACGCCATCGTCTGCCAGGGTTGGCTCGGAGCATTGATGCATGAGGCGGTAAAACCCGGAGTCGGCGCAGTCGGACCACTCTCGAACCTGGATCGGGACCTACTTCAAAAGGAGCGGCTCCTCCCGGACCGCGCCGATCCCCCCAGGGGATTGGATAAAGAGCGGATGGAGGAGATGCTTCCCGAGCTTTACGAATGGTCTCATCCGAAAGCGATCCGGACCACGGATCAGTTGCCGCTTTACTGCATCGCGTTCCCCCGGGTCTCGGTCGAAAAGATCCTTTCCATGAACGGGACCGGAAGAGGCGAAAAGACCGTCGCCGGACTAATCTCCGATGCCGGAGGCTCCCTCGTCCAGACCCTCGACGCCTGCATTGTTCTACCTGAAGACAAATTTAGTGCTCGAATGGCATCCGGTCATCATGCTATAATTGAGAACACTTTCACAGTTAAGAGTCCGGTGAGAGAGGCAGAAGATGCCCCCGCGTAAAGGCGATTTCCTCTTTCTCGCTTTCCCGACCGGTGCGGGTGAAACCGGGCTTCAAGGCGCTACCGGACTGCAAGGCGAGACGGGAATCCAGGGCCAGACGGGATCGGGCGGTCCTCAAGGCGAGACCGGACTTGCCGGAACCACTGGGCCTCAGGGTGAAACGGGGGTTCAGGGCATCACGGGACTTCAAGGCGAAACCGGTATCCAAGGTGTCACGGGATTCCAGGGCGCGACCGGAATCGACGGTCAGACCGGAGTCCAGGGACAGACCGGAGTCCAAGGCGTCACGGGCGTACAAGGCCAGACGGGGGTTCAAGGGCAAACCGGCGTCCAGGGCCAGACCGGAGTTCAAGGACAGACGGGAGTCCAGGGCGTCACCGGTGCGCAGGGTCAGACCGGCGTCCAAGGCCAGACCGGAGTCCAGGGTCAGACCGGAGTCCAAGGCGTCACGGGCACGCAAGGCCAAACCGGGGTTCAGGGTCAGACCGGCGTCCAAGGCCAGACG